>Ga0209415_10007366_pt1 | contig 19242 bp, 13 predicted proteins | sample PeaSoiSIISIP2007_FD_187696 | JGI IMG/M metagenome (GOLD analysis project Ga0209415, IMG submission 187696) | Peat soil microbial communities from Weissenstadt, Germany - SII-SIP-2007 (SPAdes) (version 2) | ecosystem: Environmental > Terrestrial > Soil > Wetlands > Peat | place: Germany... | reverse complement strand
ATTGGCAATATTTTTAATCCTGGTTCTTTGAAGGGAGATGCCAGTGGCTTGAATCCAACGCTGTCTCAGATCAGCCAACCTTACAATAGCTGGAACATTTCTCCTCAACCGGCAATCGGCATTGCCTGGAACCCCTCGGCCGACGGCTTCATGGGAAAAATGATGGGCGGCGGCCAGACCGTGATTCGCGCTGGCTTCTCGATCAGAGATATCACTGAGCCTCAGCAGTATGTCTGGAACCAGGCTTCTGACTACGGCTCTTTCTACTACCAATCATTCTTTCTCAACGCCAACTCGACCGGAGCGCCGGGCACATTCCTGCCCGGAAGCTTGTCGATGAGCAACTTCAATCCCAGCGCCAGTGATCCTACTCAGGCGTTTGGGACAGCTTACGGACTGTCGCCGAAGACCTTCCTTAAGACCGAGCCGATCTCGGACTTCACGTTCCAAGGTGGCCCCGGTTTGTTTGGCATACAGCCCAATATTAAGCAACCCTACACAGAGTCGTGGAATTTTGGTATTCAGCGGCAACTAGGGCAAAGCCGGGCACTTGAAGTGCGCTACGTTGGGAGTCTCAGCCAGCGGCAGTGGGTGCCGATACCAACCGATGAAGTCAACATCTTTGAGAACGGATTCCTCACCCAATTCAAGAATGCGCAAGCGAACCTGGCAATCAACAACGCCAGCGGCAACAGCAGCTTCCAAGGGTCATTTGCCAACCACGGACTTCCCGGCCAGCAGGCGACGCCCATATTCAACGCCGCCTTTCAGGGAGGTCAGGAGTTCGCTTCGCCCTGTCCTGATGGCAGCGCCGCCGATTATTGCAATAGCAGTTTTACCACCCAGCTGCAGACGGGAGCCGCTGGATCAATGGCCAGCACGCTCGCCGGGGTAAGTGGGACCGCTCCTTATCTCTGCAACCTGGTTGGATCGTCCTTCACTCCCTGCGCAAATGTGGGGTTTAGCGGTGCCGGGGCGGGATATCCGATCAACTTCTTCCAAACCAATCCTTATGCGCAAGGGACGGGCTTTGGCTATCCGAGCATCACGGAGGCTGAAGCATACTCGAATTACCACGCTTTGCAGGTTGACTTCCGCCAGCGGACATGGCACGGCCTGCAATTTGACGCCAATTACACCTGGAGCCACACTCTCGGGATCGCCTCCCAAAACAACTGGCAGGGTGAAGGCGCCCTGTTTACCATCCGCAACATGCGGCTAAGCTACGGGCCAGCTCTTTTCGACCTTCGGAATGTGGTGCATATCAACGGCACCTACGATCTGCCGTTTGGCAAGGGCAAGCAATTTGCGAACCACGGCGGCGTGCTTGATCGCGTAGTCGGCGGTTGGACGGTGGGAACAATCTTCACCTTCCAGACTGGAGCCCCATTCTTGCTGGCCGGCGGAAGTAGTACCTTTAACGACTATGCTGATGGTGGCGTAAATTTGAATGGGGTCACGGTGTCGCAACTGCAAAGCTCTGTCGGTACCTACCATATTCCGGGAACGACCAACACTGCGTTCATCAATCCCAAATACTTGGCCAGCCCCACGGGGGGTGGCGCTAACCCGGCGTTTATCACCCAGAACATAACCCCCGGCACCATCGGCCAGCGAGTATGGCTCTATGGGCCACACAACACGTACGACGACATCGCCATCACCAAGAATTTCCCCATCACTGAGAGGTTCCGTTTCAGCATCCAAGCTGAGATGCTAAATGCCTTTAACCATCCGGTTTTCGGGCCGGGCGCGGGAAATGGCAGCACCTATTTTTCCTATAGCGGCGGCTTCAGCCCGTTCGTGCAGAGCGGGTCATTCGGAATCGGGAGTGGTACTCTTTGCAACAGCTCTACCAGTCCAAACAATTGTGCGCGCGTTATCGAACTGCGGGGAAATATCGAGTTCTAGTTCGCAGCTGCACTTAGATGAGTGGTTGGTGATGCTTCTCCGGCACAACCCTGGAGGAGCATCACCTTTTCTTTTGCTATAAGAAACTCAATCAGGCTAGGAAGCGAGAGGTGGGTCGGTCTAGGGAGCAGCGACGAGCTTCAAACTCTGGTCGGAGTCGCAGAGCCGTTTTCGGGAGAGGGACGCTTTTCTTCCACAATCTCCTGCGTCAGAGAGCGCTTCTCCTGCAAAACCTGCTTCAACGATTGGCCGGCGTACTGGATGTGTTGCCGCAACAGCCTGCAGGCCCCCGGAACATCGCGCTGCCGGCATAACTCAAGAATCTGGTGGTGTTCCTCATTCGCGCGCTTGATGCCGTGGGTCAAGTAAAGCTGCAAACGGGTGTAGCGCTCGCCGCTATTGTTGACGTTGCGAATGATGGCCATGAAATGCGGCCGGCCGGAGCGGGAATACAGAGTGGCGTGAAACTGCCAGTTCAGCCGTCCCCAAGCGGCGACGCGCTCTTCCTGGCGCAACTCGTCCTCATACTTTCGCAAAACCGCTTCCGCCTCGGACAAGTCAGCCTGAGTGAGGTGGGGAATCGAGTGCTTCAGGATCTCCGGTTCCAGCAACGCGCGTATGGTGAACAGCTCTTCGATATCGGTAGGGGATAACGCGGGCACGATCGCACCGCGGTTCGGAACAATCGTGATCAGCCCCTCCGCATCCAGCTGCCGGAGAGCTTCGCGAACCGGAATGCGGCTGACGTGATACTGCGTGGCGATGGCGTCCTGCCGCAACTGAGCGCCTTCAGGGATATCGCCCCGGATAATCTCTTCCCGTAACTTCTCAGCCACTGCGGAAGTCAGTGATTGGCGCGGGATTGCGGATTTCGTCGCGGTTTCCACGTTCATGGGTTTAAGCAGGTTTGCTTCCTGAAATGCACCGACATCCGGTCACTGAAGCCGCGAACACTATACGGCATGAGCGTTCCTCTGCGCTAGAAAAAGCGAAACGATTCACGCTGCCGCGGCGGTCAGACTGCCACTGCGCCGAACATCCTCAGCCATGATATCGTGTACATCCATTCATATGCAACATATTGTATAAAACCTGCTAATTTGGTCCTAAGGCTGTATCTTCCTCCCCCTGGTTCATACAAGCGGCTCATACAACCGGCTACCGGCGCCTCGAATCTGACACGGGCGACGGCGCAGGCAACGGATCGGCCGCCGTAGTCTTGTCCTTATCCCGATCCCGCGAGCCTCGAATCAGGAGGTACACGGGGATACCCAAAACCACAATCCCCAGACCTGGCCACGTGGTCGCGGGACGGTAGAGGAACAGCACCAGGAGAATGGTCGCGGCGCCGAGAATGTAAGCCGCGGGGATGACCGGATACCCCAAGGTGCGATACGGACGCGAAGCTTCCGGACGTTTCAGGCGCAGCCGAAAAACGGCGGCGACGGTCAGAACATAAAAGATGAGGGCCGCGGAAATGACGTAATCCAACAAGTTGCTATAGAGATTGCCCCACATCCCGGTCGTGGGATTATAAGTGCGCGGCAAAACCAGCAGCACTCCCCACAGCCCTTGGATCCACAGAGCAGCGGCCGGCACTCTGGCCGAATTCAGTTTTCTCCCGAAGCGGAAGAAGAGGCCTTGCCGGGCCATCGCATAGTACGCTCGGGCTCCCGTGAGGATGAGAGCGTTGATTGTCCCAAAAGTGGAGACCATAATGGCAACGGCCATGATCGCCGTTCCCAGGCCTGGGAAAATTGCTTGTAACGTTGCCGTCCCCACCCGATCCGATGGCGCGTGCTGGATGGCCTCCAGGGGTAGCGTCATCAGGTACGCAACATTAGCCATAAGATATAGTGCGATCACCACCGCGGTGCCAATCACCATGGCGAGGGTCACATTGCGCTCGGGCCTCCTGACCTCGCCTGCGGCAAAAGCGATGTTGTGCCAGGAATCCGCGGAGAACAACGCACCCGTCTGGCTCACGCAAATCGCCACCAACAGCCCGAACCCTGTGGTGGCGTCGAGTTTTGATGTCAGGGGCACGATTCCGCGCGCGTGCCACAGGTTGCCGAAGTTTGCATGCAGAGCGGCTGCGTTTCGGCCTACCAGAATTCCAACTCCAATCAGGCCCACCAGTGCGGCTGTCTTCGCCACCGTGAAAACGTTTTGAATGAGTTTGCCGTAGCTTAGGCCTCGGGTATTGGTGAATGTGATGAGTGCGACGATTCCAATGGCAAGCAGTTGAGCAGTCGACAAAGAGAGCGCGTAATGGGTGGAGATTCGCAGCGGCCGGATAAGGTATTTGTCTTCTGAAATTACCGGCCAGAGCACGCCGGAGAAGCGCGCAAACGCCACTGCCACCGCAGCGATCGTACCGGTTTGGATCACGGTAAATAAGGTCCAACCATAGAGGAAGCCCCAGAGCGGAGAGTAGGCTTCGCGCAAATATACGTACATGCCGCCGGCCTCGGGCATCATGGCGGACAACTCACCGTAGGACAGCGCGCCGGCAATGGTGAGCGCTCCCCCGACTCCCCAGGCAGCCAGCAGCCAACCCGGGCTGCCGATGTTCCGCGCCATATCCGCGGATACGATGAAGATTCCGGACCCAATCATGACGCCGACCACGAGCATGGTGGCGTCAAATAAACCTAGGCCCCGGGCAAACTCACTATCTTGGTTTGGGGCCGGCATGGTCTCTTTCTTGGCCAATAAATATTACCTTTTTGCGGAATCACAATCGGACTTGACGGGTGGATATTGTATACATAATATGGAAGCCTTGTGCAAACCAAATCGGAATGGCTGCGGCATTCTGAAACGCACAAACTCTTGCTCAGGAATCCGTTTCGCGGTCCAGCCCGAATGATACGGCATCGTCTGTATTCTCGGCCAAGCCCGCGAGCGCGCTCGCGGCAAGGGCTAGTTAGTGTTCTCACTCCCGGCAGTCTCCGCTAATTGAAATCGCCAGACAACGCCTGAAGGTGCAAGATGGTTAGGGACGGGAGCGAAGAGAGCGACTAACCATGAAGAGCCGGGAGGTCAAGAGAATTCGGGTGATTGACTCCCACACGGGAGGGGAGCCCACGCGGCTCGTAATCGGGGGTGGACCCGATCTCGGTGCGGGTTCCTTATCCGAACGACTGCAGCGCTTTCGAGCCGAATATGATTGCCTGCGGTCGGCGATCGTAAATGAACCTCGCGGTTCGGATGTGATGGTCGGTGCATTGTTGTGCGAACCCGTGGATCGTTCGTGCGTTGCGGGAGTGATCTTCTTTAATAACGTTGGCTACCTCGGTATGTGTGGGCACGGGACCATTGGACTGGTCGCGACTTTGGAGCATATGGGAAAGATTGGGCCGGGGCAGCATCGGGTGGAGACCCCCGTGGGTACGATTACGGCGGTCCTCCACGAGAGCGGCGCAGTTACGGTGAACAATGTCCGAAGCTACCGTAGCGCCGCGAAACTGCCGGTGGAGGTTCCAGGGTTTGGCAAGGTGCATGGCGATGTCGCCTGGGGAGGGAACTGGTTTTTCCTGATGGAAGACCACGGTATGGATCTGAGACTTGAGAACGTCGAGCCGTTGACCGACTTTACTTGGGCGGTTCGCCAGGCGCTTGCTGCGTGCGGAATCAGCGGGGCAAATGGCGAAGAGATCGATCATATTGAGTTGTGCGGGCCATCCCAGACACCGGGAGTCAATAGCAAGAACTTCGTGCTGTGCCCGGGCAAGGCCTATGACCGGTCGCCCTGCGGCACGGGAACCAGCGCTAAGCTGGCTTGCCTGTATGCGGATGGCAAATTGCAACCAGGTCAAATTTGGAGACAGGAAAGCATCGTAGGCAGCGTTTTTGAGGGGAGCATCGAAGTACGGGACGGCCAGGTGTATCCCAGCATCAAGGGCTCGGCGTTTGTGAACTCCGAGGCTGAGTTGGTTTTGGATGAGCGTGATCCGTTTTGCATGGGTATTCGGGCATGAGCACGGCTACTTACGATGTTGTGATCGTTGGCGCTGGCATTGTGGGTGCAGCCTGCGCCGATGAGTGTGCCCGCCAAGGTATGCGTGTTGCGGTCCTGGATTGTGATGCCGTCGGCAGCGGCGCCACTGCCGCCGGTATGGGACATATTGTGGTGATGGATGACTCCGAGGCGCAGTTTGCTCTTACCCGCTATTCGCAACAACTCTGGCAGGAGTTACGTCCGGAACTGCCGGCAGACGTGGAATACGAGCAGGTTGGGACCATCTGGGTTGCCGCGGACGAGCCAGAGATGGAGGAAGTGCAGCGCAAGAAGGTTTACTACAGGAAGCGTGGGGTTCCCGTCGAGACCCTTGACCCACAGGGGTTGGAACAGGCTGAACCGCACCTTCGTAAAGGAATGGCAGGAGGCCTGCTGGTCCCTGGGGACGGCGTGCTCTATCCCCCTTGCGCCGCGCGGTTCCTCATGGAACGTGCGCTGGGACGCGGTGCGAAACTTCATCTGGGACGTCCCGTAGCCCGGATGGGAAAAGGTTCGGTTCGGCTCGCCGACGGCAGCGAATACTCCGCCGCCACGATTGTGAATGCTGCGGGTGTTGGAGCGACGAGCCTGATGCCGGGATTGGAAATCAGGAAGCGGAAAGGTCACCTGGTCATTACCGATCGCTACCCGAATTTTCTGCGCCACCAGTTGGTGGAACTCGGATATTTGAAGAGCGCACACTCGCTCACCGCAGACTCAGTTGCTTTCAATGTGCAACCACGGCGAACCGGGCAGATACTGATCGGATCGTCGCGGCAGTATGACGCCGGAGCCAAGGAAGACGGTAAGGAAGTTGATACCGGCATTCTGGTCCGCATGCTGCGGCGCGCGCAGGAGTACATGCCCGGGCTCGCGCAAATGTCTACGATTCGCGTCTGGACGGGATTTCGTGCGGCAACTCCCGACAAGTTGCCGCTGATCGGCCCGTGGCCGGAAGACAAGACATTGTTTCTGGCGACCGGACACGAAGGCCTCGGGATCACGACTTCGTTGGGGACGGCGCGGCTTTTGGTGGATCAGCTCGTGGGCCGCTCGCCGGCAGTTCCGATCGAACCATATCTCCCGTCCCGGGCCCATGCGGAGCAGGTGCATGCCTGATCAAGTTGCGTTGACGGTAAACGGTCGGCAGATGGCGGTGCCGCCGGGTTCGACGGTCGCCGTGGCGGTGGCTCTTGCGAATGCGGCCTGCCGGCGCTCGGTGACGGGCGAGCCAAGAGGGCCCTTGTGTGGGATGGGCATCTGTTTTGAGTGTCGCGTGGCGATTAACGGAAGACTGCACTGCCGTAGCTGCCAGATTCTCTGTGAGTCCGGCATGGAAGTGACTACCGATGAGTAAAAAACCGGAGCAGCGCTTCGATGTTTTGGTGGTCGGCGGCGGGCCGGCTGGGATCGCCGCGTCCGCGAGCGCTGCCGAATGCGGACTGCGCGTGGGGATCGTGGATGACAATCCCGATCTTGGGGGTCAGATATGGCGTGGTGAATCCTCGGCTCATGCCCCGGAAGCAGCGCAGTGGGTCGAAAGGTTACGCGCTGCTCGGGTCCAAGTCTGTTCCGGCATGCGGGTTTTTCATCACCTCGAGCCTCACACCTTGCTGGCCGAGGGCCCGGATCTTTGCCAGCTGCGCTATCAAAAACTGATATTAGCGACCGGAGCGAGAGAGCGTTTCTTGCCTTTCCCGGGCTGGACTCTGCCCAACGTTATGGGCGCCGGCGGTCTGCAGGCTCTGGTGAAGTCTGGCCTTCCCATCGCCGGCAAGCGAGTGGTGGTTGCCGGCAGCGGACCTCTGCTACTGGCGGTGGCTGCGTATTTGCGGGGTCATGGCGCCGAGATCCCAATCATTTGCGAGCAGGCCTCCCGCGCTTCTCTAGCTCGCTTCGGTCTGGCGCTGCTGGGGCAGCCGGCGAAGGTTAAGCAGGGATTTTCCCTGCGCCGGGATCTTTCCGGAATACCTTACGTGGCCAATTGCTGGCCGACGGCTGCGCTGGGCAGGAGGACTTTGGAATCGGTCGTGATTTCGCGAGCGTCCGGAACAGAAGAGATACCCTGTGACTATCTCGCCTGCGGTTTTCATTTAATCCCCAATACCGAACTGGCGGCGCTCTTGGGATGTTCGATTCACCAGGGCTATGTGAAGGTTGATAACTTTCAGCAAACCTCTGTGTCCGGCGTTTTTTGTGCCGGAGAACCTACCAGCATCGGCGGCCTGGACCTCTCGTTGGTGGAGGGACAAATCGCGGGTTTGGCCGCGGCTGGGCGCGGTGAGGACGCGAAAAAGCTTTTCGGCAAACGTCACAGACTGCAGAAATTTGCGCGGCTGCTGGATCGCACTTTTGCCCTGCGCGCCGAGTTGCGAAGCCTGCCGCTGGCGGAGACTATCGTGTGCCGGTGCGAAGACGTCACCCATGGGCGAGTGAATCAATATCGGTCCTGGCGCGCCGCCAAGCTTCATACCCGGTGCGGTATGGGACCGTGCCAGGGCAGAGTGTGTGGCCCCGCGACCCAGTTTTTGTTTGACTGGATCCCCGATTCCGTGCGGCCACCCATTTTCCCGGCGCGTTTGGAAAATCTAGCAGCGATCGAGAGCAACCCAGAACTACAGCACACCGAATTGACAGGAGCGATCTGATGAATTGGAGAGGCGTGATACCCGCGGTAACCACTTGTTTCGACGACGATCTTGGTGTCGATCACGAGTTCATGACTAAGCACTGCCGATGGCTGCTGGAAAACGGTTGCTCCGGGCTCGTGCCCCTGGGGTCGCTGGGGGAAGGCGCCACCCTTTCCTTTGACGAGAAGCTGGCGGTGCTGCGGACGTGCGTCCGTGCCTCCAACGGGCGTGCGCCGGTGGTGGCTTCGATTTCCGCGCTTTCGACTCCCGAGGCCGTTGCCTTAGCCAAAGCGGCGGCCGATTTGGGATGCGATGCGTTGATGGTGCTGCCTCCCTACGTCTATCAAGGGGATTGGCGAGAGATGAAAACCCACGTTGCGGCTGTGGTCGAGGCTACGCCGCTTTCCTGCATGCTGTACAACAACCCGGTTGCCTACGGAACTGACTTTCTGCCGGAACAGATCCGGGAACTCGCGGATGAACAAGAGAACTTTGCGGCGGTCAAGGAGTCGAGTACCGACGCCCGGCGAGTCAGCGCGATTCGCGCGCTGATCGGAGACCGGCTGGAAGTCTTTGTGGGCGTCGACGATGCCATTCTGGAAGGAGTTGGGGTGGGGGCGACGGGCTGGATCGCGGGATTGGCGAACGCCTTGCCCCGCGAGTCTGTCGATTTGTTCAACTACGCGGTGAATGGCGAGCGCGACAAAGCGTTCGATTTATACCGCTGGTTCTTGCCGCTGCTCCGCATGGATACTGTCCCCAACTTTGTCCAACTGATCAAGTTGGTGCAGTCGGAAGTGGGCATGGGAAACCCGCGGGTTCGGCCGCCGCGCCTGGAACTTGTGGGCAGGGAGTTGGACCAGGTGCGGAACATCGTCTGCGCTGCGCTGCGGAGCCGGCCGCAAGTGACCAACGGCCAAGCCGTGCCCAGCGTAAAATAGCTGTGGAGCAAAAACCAGTGAAACTGTCAGGTCGATCGATTATCGGGTTTCAGGCGGGTACAGCCACGGGCGAGGCGTTCCATGGAGTGAATCCGACGAGTGGTGAGCCTTTGGCCCCGGATTTTTTTCCCGCGACCGCGGAGGAAGTGGATAAAGCCGCGCGCTTGGCGCATGACGCCTTTGTCATCTACGGGAGGACGTCCGGCCGTGAAAAGGCAGCGTTCTTGCGGAAAATTGCCGCCAACATTGAGGCGATTTCGGGTGAAATCGTCGAGCGCTGCGAGCTGGAAACTGCTTTGCCCAAGGCTCGTTTGCAGGGTGAGACCGCGCGGACTTGCGGACAGCTCCGCCTGTTCGCACAAGTGGTCGAAGAGGGTTCCTGGGTGATGGCGCGGATCGACCGCGCCGATCCCGGCCGCAAACCTGCTCCCAAGCCGGATATTCGCTCCATGCTGCATCCTCTGGGGCCGGTGGTTGTGTTTGGGGCGAGCAATTTCCCCTTGGCATTCTCCGTAGCCGGCGGCGATACCGCATCTGCCCTGGCCGCCGGGAATCCGGTCATCGTTAAGGGACACTCGGCGCATCCGGGGACCGGCGAACTGGTGGGCCAGGCAGTGCTGCAAGCGGTTCGCCAGTGCAATTTACCGGAAGGCGTCTTTTCTCTGCTATTCGGAGGCGGCAGCCGCATCGGCACTGCTTTGATGAAGCATCCCTTGGTGAAGGCTGGCGGTTTCACGGGGTCGAGGACCGCGGGAAGAATCCTGATGGATGTGGCCGCTGCTCGTCCGGAGCCGATTCCGTTCTATGCCGAGATGAGCAGCACCAATCCCGTGTTCATTTTGCCCAGCGCATTGCGCGAGCGTGCGGAGAGCATCGCCGCCGGACTGCATGCTTCGTTCACGCTGGGAGCGGGCCAGTTTTGCACCAAGCCGGGAATGGTCTTCCTCCCCGATTGCCCGGATGCTTCCGCATTCGTCGGCAAGCTGCAGCAGTCGGTCAATCAGTCGGCGCCGTTCCACTTGCTGACCGGGGTGATACGGTCTTCGTATGACGCGGGCATCACTGCGCGCAAAACAAAAGGGAGCGCCAAGCTGATTGCGGAAGTGCAGCCCCAGCGCAACGCCGGGGAATTCAGCGTGGGTGCGGCGCTGTTCGAGACCGACGCCCAGTCTTTCCTGAAGGACGCGAATCTGGAATCGGAGATTTTTGGTCCCGCAACCCTATTGGTCCGTCATTCCAATCGCGAGGAGGTTCTGGCGGCCGCTCGCGGTTTGGAAGGCCACTTGACGGCGACCATTCACGGCACGGAGCAAGACTTACAGGAGTTCAGCGATTTGATTGCCATCCTCGAAGGCAAAGTAGGCCGGCTCGTTGTGAACGGATTCCCCACGGGCGTGGAAGTCACTCATGCCATGGTGCATGGTGGGCCGTATCCCTCAACCTCGGACGGGCGTTCCACTTCCGTCGGCACCCAGGCGATCTTCCGGTTTACCCGGCCAGTCTGTTACCAGGGATTTCCCGACTCCGCGCTTCCCGCTGAATTGAAGGACAACAATCCTTTGGGCATCTGGCGAATGGTCGATGGAGAGATGAGCAAAGAATCCGTTTCCCAGCTGCAGACGCTGGAAATCGCCGGGTAGCGCGGCAGTGGGCGATTGTTAAATCATCACGACTTCGTCCTGGATTCTCCCCGTCACCTCCGCCGAACCGCGCCGCACCAGCATGTTGATTTCGCTGCGCAAGCCAAACTCGGGAAGATAAATTCCGGGCTCAATCGAGAAGCAGATATTGGGGATCAACTCCCGCTCGTCGCGAGACTCGAAATTATCCATATTTGGGCCATTGCCGTGTACCTCGGTCCCAATCGAGTGCCCCACGCGGTTGTTCAGGTACCGGCCGTAGCCGGCCGTTTCCAGCACGTCGCGCGCAGCTTTGTCGACCTCCCAGCCGCACACGTTATCGCCGCCCGCGATCGAGGTCTGAACCTTCTCAATGCCCGCGTCCCTTGAGCGCCGGACAATATCGAAAATCTCAGCGATCCGCGGCGGCAGCGAATTTCCCACGACCCCCGTCCAACTGATGTCGTAATACACGGAACCCGGCGCGCTCTTCTTGCCCCAGATGTCGAGCAGGACAAAGTCTCCATCGCGAATCGGCGCACAATGGTCCGCAGAGGGAACGTAGTGAGGATTGCTGCTGTTCTCATTCACCGCCACAATGGGCGGGCCGTCGGCCACCAGGTCCTCGCGCCGGAAGGCTTCCACCAGCCATTGCTGGACCTCAAACTCGGTGGTGCCGCCGTGGCGCACTCGCTGACCAATCTCCTTAAGAACGGCCTCGGTGATCGAGTCGATGGAATCGCGGGCTGCGAAGTGGGAGCGGATTTGGTCTTCGGTCCAGGCGGCTTCAAATTGCGCCACCAGATTCGCCGAGGTGACGACATTGATCCCGAAGCTGCGGATCAAGTCGACCGTCCCGGCGTCGACTACGGATACCGTGAAGATCATGTTATTCGGAGAAAACTGCATGGCGAGCGTTCGTACTCCGGAGAGCATGGCGCGCAGGTTGTCCGCCAGTTCCTGCCAGGCGGCGTACTGGCGCTTCGGCCCAGGCAGGGAATCCAGGTAAAAAGGCTCGATGCGGTGCACCAACTTGGACGGTTCGCCGCGAGCCGGAATCAGGTAGAACCACCGCCGGGAAACCATGAGAGACTCCGGCAAGCCAAGAATGCGATAAGCAATGGCGTCGCGATGATGATGGTCGAAAAATAGCCACGCATCGATCTCTCGAGCGCGCAGTGCGGATTGGATCTCCTCAATCTTGCTCATGGCCCTTTTCTCAGGATGGATTCCCATTCGCCTGCCGAACCTGGACAACGTACTTTAACGACCGCAATTCAATGGTTGACACCAAAGCTTGCATACAATATACATAATTCCCAATCCATGACAAAAGTGCTGGCAAATGTCCATATTAAAAGACTCTCCGCGTCGCGGGCCGAGCAAACCCATTCCCCAAACTCACAAATTCACGGACCTTCAAGGAGAACCGCGTGAGCAAACTGGCTTCGGTATTGGTGGCCCTCTGTTGTCTGGCACTGGCACTTCCGTCCGTCGCTCAGAATAACCTGGCACTGACTCCTCCCATGGGCTGGAACAGTTGGAACCACTTTGCCGAGCACATCGATGACAAGACGGTTCGGTCTCAGGCCGATGCCATGGTGGCTAGCGGTTTGAAAGATGCTGGCTACGTCTACATCAACATTGACGACACCTGGGAAGGCCAACGCGACGCCAATGGGTTCATCCAGCCAAACGAAAAATTTCCCGACATGAAAGCGCTGGCGGACTACGTTCACAGCAAGGGATTGAAGCTCGGCATTTACTCGTCTCCCGCCGGCAAGACCTGCGCTGGGTACGAGGGAAGCAGGGGACACGAGGAGCAGGACGCCCAGACCTACGCCAAGTGGGGCATCGATTATCTGAAGTACGACTGGTGCCAACCCAGCGGCGGTCTTGAGGAAATGAAAGCCGCCTATACCAAGATGCATGAGGCGCTGAAGAAAACAGGCCACCCCATCGTTCTAAGTCTCTGCGAATACGGCTGGAACAAAGTGTGGGAGTGGGGCGGGCCGGTGGGTGGAAATTTGTGGCGTACCACCGGCGACATCACCGATCAGTACCGCGCGATGGCCGAAATTGGCTTCAACCAGAATGGGCTGGAAAAGTTCGCTGGCCCGGGACACTGGAACGATCCTGACATGCTGGAAGTCGGCAACGGAGGGATGAATGAGGACGAGTACCGCACCCACATGAGCCTGTGGGCGATTCTTGCCGCTCCGCTCATTGCCGGGAACGACCTCACCAAGATGACTCCGTATACGGTGGAGATGTTGACCAACCGCGAAGTCATCGCCGTGGACCAGGACCCGCTTGGTAAGCAGGGATTCCGCGTGGCGCAGGAAGGCCCGTTCGAAGTCTGGATGAAGCCGATGGCGGACGGCAGCAAGGTTGTGGGGCTGTTCAACCGCCAGCGCACCGTGGAGCAAATGAGTGTCGATTTCTCGCAAATTGGGATTCGCGGGGAAGCCAATGTCAGAAACTTATGGCTGAAGAAAGATGTCGGCACGTTCCAGGACAAGTTCAGTGCATACGTGCCCAGCCATGGAGTCGTCTTGGTAAGGATCACCGCGAAATAGGCTACGGAAGAGTTTGCAGTGGAAAGGGGAAAGATGCGTCTGAGCGATTGTCGCTGGCTCGTGCTGGTTCTATTGTTTTCTCTGTTCGCTCCCCTGGCGGGTGCGCAAGGGACACTCGAAGACTACCAGCGGGCGCAGCGTTTTCTTCCGGGAAACCTGCGCCATCTGGTGTTCGTCGCAGAAGTCCGCCCGAACTGGATTGAGAAGACCGACCGTCTCTGGTATCGCCGCGTCGGTCCAAACGGGATCGACTTCGTTCTGGTGGATGCGTCCCAGAATACGAGCGGCCCGGCTTTTGATCAGGTCAAGCTTGCCGCGGCCCTTTCTCATGCGGCAAAGCGCGAGTACCGGCCTGAAGAGCTTCCCTTTGACAGCTTCGAATTCGTCGATGAGGGCAAGGCGATCCATTTCCGGGTGGACAAAGCCGAGTGGACCTGCACTCTTGCCGATTACGTGTGCAAAGAAGGTCCAGAGGCAAACCCCGATGAAGAGATGTCGCCCGACAAACGATGGGCGGCTTATGTCAAAGACCACAACCTTTATTTACGCGATACTTCAACCGGCACGGTCATCCAGTTGACCCAGGATGGCGTCTCGGGCTGGGACTACGCCACGCCGCTGCCATCGCTGCGCGTGATGGTCGACCAGGGCACGGAGGACGTTCATCAACCGGCGGCCGTGTTTTGGTCGCCCGACTCCTCCAAGCTGATTACCTACCGAATCGACTCAAGAAACGCGGGCCGCTTCACCAGCCTGCAATTTGTTCCGCCCGGTCAGCTTCGTCCCAAGGCTTACACGGTAGTGTACCCCCTGCCCGGAGAAGTCCTGCCGAAGGCCGAGCCGATCATCTTCGAGATTCAATCCGGGAAACGCACCGAGGTGAAAACTACTCCCCTCGAACTTCCTTTCCAGGATGGTCCCGGTTTCGAGTGGTTCCCGGACAGCAAACATATCTACTACGACTACGACGAACGCGGTTTCAAAGCCAAGGAGCTTCGAGTGGTCGACCCCGAGACCGGAGAGGAGAAGGTTCTAATCCGAGAGCACTCCGACCAGTATGTGGATCCCGGCGAAACTTTCTTTCGTTTCGTCGACGCCACTGGAGAAATTCTCTGGACCTCGGAGCGGGACGGATGGAATCACCTCTACATCTACAGCCAGAAGACTGGACAGGTAGAGACCCAGTTAACCCAGGGCCCCTGGGTGGTGCGCCGAATCGAACAAGTCGACGACAAGAATCACAAAGTGTATTTTTCCGCGGGCGGACGTGAGAAGAACGAAGATCCTTACCAAACCCATCTCTACAGCGTTGGCTTCGATGGCAAGGGCTTGACCCTGCTCACACCTGAAAACGCCAACCACACCGCGAGCGTCTCGCCGGATGGATCGTTCTTTGTCGATAGCTATTCCCGTCCCGACCTGCCTGGGGAGGCTACGCTGCGCCGCACCAAGGACGGTTCAGAAGTCCGCGTGCTCGAGAAAACCGACGCCAGTGCATTGCAGGCGACCGGCTGGAAGTTTCCCGAACCCTTCGAAGGGAAAGCCGCCGACGGGACCACCGATCTCTATGGCCTGATCTGCCGGCCCTCCAATTTTGATCCAGCGAAGAAATATCCCATCATCGAGCAGGTCTACACCGGCCCTCAGGGATTCTTTACTCCCAAGACATTCGCCGCGCCTTTCCGCTTACAAACTGTTGCGGAGCTGGGTTTCATCGTTGTGATGGTGGACGGCCGCGGCACCACCGGCCGCTCGCACGCGTTCCATCTCTTCTCCTACAGAAATCTCGGCGGAGCCTTCGAAGACCACGTGGCCATGATCAAGCAAATGGCCGCGCGCTATCCCTACATGGATGCAACCCGGGTCGGCATCTACGGCACTTCAGCCGGCGGTTACGGCGCGGCGCACGCCATGCTCGTCTTCCCTGATTTCTACAAGGTCGGCGTCTCGACCTCCGGCGATCACGACGCCCGCCTGGACAAAGCGTGGTGGAATGAGGTCTACCAGGGCTATCCGGTGCAGGATGATTACGCCGCTCAATCCAATGTGACCATGGCCGGCCGCCTCGAAGGGCATCTGCTGATCGAGCATGGGGATATCGACGACAACGTGCATCCCGTCGAAACCATGCGCTTCGAGGATGCGTTGATGAATGCCAACAAAAATTTCGACATGCTGCTGGTCCCCAACATGTTTCACGGGGAAAGCGGAACTCACGCTCTTTATCTGGTGCGCCGGCGATGGGACTATTTCGTGCAAAACCTGCTGGGAGTCATGCCGCCGAAAGACTTCGAGATCAAGGAAGACCGAGAGCCGCGCGGCAGAAACGGCAGGTGAAAGGAGAAGTTGAACCGAGGAGCGAATCCAAGTGTTTTCCTCCGTGTGCCTCAGTGCCCCCTGTGGTCAACGAAGCGGTGCAAGGCCCTCCAGCACTGTCGGCAAAAGCTCGGCGACAGTCGGATGAATGTGTACAGCCCGCTCCATGACGGTGTACGGAACCTTCGCATACATCACATCCAAAACGCAGTGAATGACTTCGTCCCCACCAGTCCCCAGGATTGAAGCTCCCAGGATGCGCTTGCTTTCCGCGTCGACCAGAATCTTCATGAATCCCTGAGTTTCACCCTTTTCTACAGCGCGGCCGACTTTGGTCATAGGCCGCGTTCCAATGAGCGCAGGCTTGCCCGACCGCCGCACTTCCGCTTCCGTCAGTCCGGCTCGCCCCAGAGGTGGATCGATGTAGAGCGCATACGCTGGGATGCGGTCGCTGACCCGGCGCGGATCATAGCCGGGAAGGTCGCCATCGAGAAGATTAGCCGCCACGATCTGGAAGTCGTTGTAAGCCGTGTGCGTGAACCCGCCCTTGCCGTTGCAATCGCCCAGAGCCCAGATGCCCGGCACGTTAGTGCATAACTCATCATCAACGATGATGTTTCCACGCTCGTCCTGCAAGACTCCAGCCTTCTCCAATCCCAGGTCATCGGTATTCGGCCGCCGCCCCACCGCCAGCAGAACATGCGACGCCATCACCTCAGGCGCTCCCTCCTCACAATCCACAGAGACGTTGATGTTCTCGCCCTGCCTGCCCAGCGCGATGCATTTGGCGTTGAGGCGAAGATTGATTCCCTCGTGCTCCATGATCTCTTGGATCGCCGCCGAGACGTCCTCGTCTTCGCGCTGGATCAGGCGCGGCGCCATCTCGATGATGGTTACTTCGCTTCCGAAGCGCCGGAACATCTGGCCAAACTCCAGCCCGATGTAACTGCCGCCAACAATCGCCAGGTGCCGGGGTAGGAAATCCACGCCCATCATGGACGAGTTCGTAAGGTACGGGACCTGGTCGATTCCCGGCATTGCGGGGACTACGGCCCGCCCGCCGACATTGATGAAAATTCGCGGCGCGCTCAGGCGTTCGCCGCCAACACTGACCTCGCGGGCTGATTCCAGGCGCGCGTGTCCCGTATACACAGTGCAATTCTCAGCGCCGCGTAGCATCGTTTCAACGTCCGCCCGGTGCGGGGCCTGGATCGCATCTTTCCGCGCCTTCACCTTCTTCATGTCTACGCGGATTTCTCCTTCGATGCCGACTCCATACTCAGCCGCCCGCCGTGCCATTCGGGCGGCATAGGCGCTCGCCACCATCGTTTTGGTTGGAATGCAACCGGTGTTCACGCAGGTGCCGCCGAAAAGTCCGCGCTCGATGATGGCGACTTTCATGCCGGCCTCCGCCAGGCGCACCGCGAGAGGTGGTCCAGCTTGTCCGGTGCCGATAATGATTGCGTCGTACGTTGTCGCCATCAGAAATCTCCTTAAGCTTTGCGAATCGCACGCCACGCTCTATTGAGAGCGATGCTCGAGCCCAAGCGAAAGTGTGGGGTTTCGTTGCCAGCATTGTGGCCGCTGGCCTTGCCTCGGGGCCAACCTCAGTGGTATATCGTAACCGCTGTGTTTGTTGGATGTTAGCAAGAGAGACTAACCTGCATCCGCTGCAGCTTCGAAAAAGTTGTGAAAAAACACGCTCCCACGGAATCCACTTGCCTCCAAACGGCATCTGGGTAGGATGCAGGGCGTGACAGCGATACTGGCTAGCCAACACGCTCGCGACGACGGAGTACTTCTCAGGACCCGCAACTTGGTTTAACTCTTCGAATTGTCATTTCTGGAGGTCAAGCATGCTCGCCACGCAGACCAAAGCCGGAATTGGGAACCTCCTGCTCGAACGCCTGGAGGAGTCACGCCTCCGCACCGACGAATTGTTCGCCCTGGTAAGGCCCGATTCCCTTTACCAGCGCCCGATTCCGGAGAGGCATCGCATCATCTTTTATCTCGGGCACCTGGAAGCTTTCGATTGGAACCTGTTGCGTGAGCGGCTGCTGGGCGTGAAGCCGTTCCATCCGGAATTCGATCATCTCTTTGCCTTCGGTATTGACCCCGTGGAAGGCGGTCTTCCGTCCGACCAGCCCAGCGATTGGCCTGCAGTGGAGGAAGTCTGCCAATACGTCAGTCGCATTCGGGAAACTGTGGATACAGGTCTGGAAGCTTCTCTGACCATTGGGGCGACGTCCGAGCGGCAGGAAGAATTCCCCGCCGCCGTGTTGTTGAATGTGGCCATCGAACATCGCCTCATGCACGCGGAAACTCTTACCTACATGTTGCATCAGCTCACCCTCGAGCGAAAGCTGCGCCGGCCGCGCAAGCCCGAGCTGGTAGCTGCGCCGGTTGAAGCAAAGATGATCGAGATCCCTGCAGGTTCGGCAACACTGGGTTTGTCGCGCACGGACCTCGGCGCTTTCGGTTGGGACAATGAGTACGAAGCGCATAGCGTCGCGGTCCCCGCGTTCGCCATCGACCAGCACAAGGTGACAAATCGGCAATATCTAGAATTCATCGCCGCTGGCGGCTATCAGGATCAAAGTCTCTGGACAGAAGCCGACTGGGCTTGGAAGACGCAGCACAACCTTACCCATCCCGCTTTTTGGAGGCAGTCGGACGATCGCTGGTTTTACCTAACGATGTTCGAGGAGTTGCCGCTGCCGTCTGAATGGCCCGTCTACGTGAGCCACGCGGAGGCCGGCGCATACGCGCGTTGGGCAGGGAAGTCATTGCCCACCGAGCCGCAGTGGCATCGCGCAGCCTACGGAACACCGGCAGGTCCCGAGCGTCTTTATCCGTGGGGAGCGGCGGCGCCCGCTGCAAGACACGGCAACTTCGACTTCCATGGCTGGGACCCAACTCCGGCTGGCAATTTTCCTGAGGGCCGTAGCGCCTTCGGCGTCGCGGATTTGCTGGGCAACGGATGGGAGTGGACTTCCAGCCTGTTCCAGTCATTTCCGGGCTTTGAGCCTTTCCCGTTCTATGCTGGCTATTCCGCGAATTTTTTTGACGGAAAGCACTACGTCATCAAGGGCGGCTCTGCCCGCACCGCGGCCTGTATGTTACGCCGCTCGTTTCGCAACTGGTTCCAACCGCACTACCAATACGTCTATTCGGGATTTCGCTGCGTGAGTAACTGAGTACCGAATACAAGCAAAGGAGTATCTGATGCTGACCCATGCCATC
>Ga0209415_10007365_pt1 | contig 19242 bp, 16 predicted proteins | sample PeaSoiSIISIP2007_FD_187696 | JGI IMG/M metagenome (GOLD analysis project Ga0209415, IMG submission 187696) | Peat soil microbial communities from Weissenstadt, Germany - SII-SIP-2007 (SPAdes) (version 2) | ecosystem: Environmental > Terrestrial > Soil > Wetlands > Peat | place: Germany... | reverse complement strand
CGATTCCGGCTTGAGCCGGGGGAGGCGCTCGTGGTGACGGTGCACGAGCCGGACAAGCCGTTCCTCTACTGGGGCCTGACGCTGACCTCGCCGTGGATGGAGAGCTTCGACTACCGCTACACGACGACGGCACTGAACAACAAGACGGCCTCACGCTCCGCCGACGGGTCCTGGCGGATGGTGGTGGCCCCCTCGGACCCGGGGGTCGAGAACTGGCTCGACACGGGGGGCCGGCTGGAGGGCTACATGCTGGTCCGCTGGGTGCTGGCCGACGGGCCGCCGCATCCGACGGCCGAGGTGGTGCCGATCGCCGGCCTCGGGTAGGGGGGCGGGACCCGGCCGGCCATTCAGACCTCGGACGGCACCCCGAAGCGCTCCTGGTAGGGCGCGACCAGCGCACGGTGCGTCGCCAGGTCGAGACCGGTGTCGGCGAAGGAGTAGTCGTGGGCGTGTGGCCGCGCGGTGTGGCGGGCGGCCAGGTACGCCTCGAGGGCGGCGCGGAATTCGCCGCTCATCGGGAGGCCCCACGAGGCGTAGAGCCCCTCGACGACCCCGACGGGGTCGGCCACGAGGTCCCGGTAGACGACGTCGGCGATCTGGTCGTTCGGGATGTCGCCCGCGTCGCGCTCGGCCGTCACGTGGTCCATCTGCATCTCGAGCCCCATGGCCATGAATTCCACCAGGACGGCATGGTCGACGTGGTCCGAGTGCATGTAGTGCAAGGTCGCCATGAGGTCGGCCAGTGACCCGATGACGCGCAGCGGGTCGCGGTGGGTGATCACCACCCGGGCGTCGGGGTAGGTCGAGAAGACCAGGGGCAGGGCGGAAAGGTGGGAGGGCGCCTTGACGACCCAGCGCGTCGTCGGCCGCTCGGAGACCCACTGCAGCGTCTGCAGCTGGCGCTTGTGCCACACGTAAATCGGGGCCTGGTCCACGCCGCTGCGCCACACCGTGTACTCGGCCACGTTGTAGAGGCCGGTGTACATGTCGCTTGAGAACTGGTGGGCGAAGGCGAAGATGCACTCGGTGGGGAGGCGGCCGCCGTTCTCGTGCATGGAGGTGAAGGCGGGGACCATCTCGTCCATGAGCGTGATCTCGTCGTCGCACAGGTCTCCGGACGCGTCCTCGTAGGGGACGCTGTGGAGCAACTCCCACAGCAGCGGTGGGCGGTTGTCGGGGTCGCAGGCGAGCAACTCGTGCAAGAGGGTCGTGCCCGAGCGCCCGAGGCCCGTCACGACGATCGGCGCGTGCACCGGCTCGCGCAGGACGGCCGGCTCCCTCTTCCAGAGGCCGACCATGCGCAGCCTGTTCTGGAGGATCAGCTGGATCTCCCCGCGCGTGCGCAGCCGGCCGGGCAGGTGGAGGCAAGCCTCGGTGTCGAGCGACGCGCAGAGGCGCTCGAACGGCTCCTCCCACCAGCCGTCGCCGAAGTCGTCGAGGCCGGTCACCGCCACCGCCGCGGCGCGGAGGTCCTCGGGGACGAGTGAGATCAGCGAACGGCCATCGTCACCGAGGCCACGCCCGAGCGAGACCATCTTGTTCGTCCAGGAGCTGCGCGGTGGCGGGTCCCAGGGCACGGGGCGTCACCGTACCCGCAACGGGGGAGGCTGGGAGGGAGAATGGCCCGGTGAGCGAGCACGCGGCCGGCTTGGGCGTCGACGAGATCATGGACCTGCTGGCCACGGGCGCGGCACGGCCGCTCTGCCCCGACGTACCCGTCTCGCAGCTGGACCACGCGCTGCAGACGGCCAGCTTGCTCGAGCGCGAGTTCCCCGGCGATCGCGAGTTGGCAGCGGCCGGGCTGGTGCATGACATCGGCCACCTGCTGCCCGGGGGCACCGACGAGGCCCACGCCACCGACGCGGCGAGGGAGGTGCGACGGGTCCTCGGGTCGCGGGTGGCCACGATGGTCGGCTTGCACGTGGCGGCGAAGCGGTATCTCGTGGCGACCGACGGCGGCTATGGCGGGGTCCTCACCGCCGACAGCGTGGTCTCGCTGGGTCGCCAGGGCGGCGCCATGGACGAGGAGGAGGCGGCGGCCTTTCTGTCCCGACCGCTCGCGGCCGACGCCGTCGCGCTGCGCCGGGCCGACGACAGCGGGAAGGTCGAGGGACTCGTGGTTCGGGATCTCGGTCACTGGGTACCGCTCCTGCGGGGGCTGTCCGAGCGGGGCGGCGCCGCCTGACGGGCCACACCGGCGGGCCGTGCGCCCGGGGTCCGGGCCGATCAGGCTGCGATCTCGGCGACGATCTCGGCGAAGGTGGCCGGCGACGTCACCGCGAGCAGGTGGCCCGAGTCGACCCGCAGGACCCTGACCGGCGCCGGGAGCCGACGGGCCATCTCCTCCTGCGTGCCCGGTGGCACGGGGCGGTCCCGCTCGTTGAGCACGTAGGTGATCGGGACACCGCTGGCCGCGGACCAGTGCACGGGCTGGAAGTAGTGGTGCACCGTGTCCTCCACGCAGCGAACGGGATCGACGACGAACGCCAGGGTCTCGTCGTCGAGCGGGTCGCCGCCATAGGCGTGGCGGAACGACTCGGGGTCCCCGGGAGGCCCGGGCAGGGTGATCGTCCGGCCGTCGCGCTCGGCTGCGGCCAGGGCCAGGACGAGGCCCTCACGGTGGCGCTCCTTCATGCAGTCGATCCCGCAGCCTCCCTCGGCCGGGACGAGCGCGGCGTTCAAGAGGATGGAGCTCACGCGGCCGCCGAGGGCGGAGACGACGCCGGGCACGACCAGGCCGCCGGAGGAATGTGCCACCAGGACGACCGGCCCGTCGCCGGCCTCCGACTCGATGTCGGCCACGACGGAGGCGACCTCCTCGTCGACCGACAGCGTGGCCAGGTCGGCGGGTTTGTGCGCCCGGCCAGGCAGGTCGACGGCGATCGTCCCGGTGTCGAGCAGTGGAAGCAGCCGGTCCCAGAAGTGGGCGGTCGTGCCGCCACCGTGTACCAGCACGACCGTCATGGCCGGACAGGGCCCACTGTGATGCGCATGACCGCGGACGCTACCGCCACCGGCCCGCGGGGCCCGGCGCCGAAGCGGCAGACTGGGTGGTCGATGCGGTCACTCGAGATAGAGGTCGACACCTCCGAGGACCGGATCGTCGAGCTCACCGCGGAGCTCGCGCGATTCTGCGCCGGGCTCGGTGACGGGCTCGTCAACGTCTTCGTGCCCCACGCCACGGCCGGCCTGGCCCTGATGGAGGTGGGCTCCGGATCGGACGCCGATCTGCTCGACACCCTCGAGCGGCTCCTGCCGCGCGACGACCGGTACCGCCACGCCCACGGCTCTCCGGGACACGGGGCTGATCATCTGCTGCCGGCCCTGGTCCGCCCGTCGCTCACCCTTCCCGTGCTCAATGGTCGGGTCGCACTCGGCACCTGGCAGTCCCTGGTGCTCGTGGACCTCAACGTCGACAACCCGCGGCGCCGAGTGCGCCTCAGCTTCGTCCCGGCCTCAGCGGGCTAGGGGGACGAGTCGGATCACCGACAGGCGGGGACGAGCGATCCGTTCTCGTCAAACGTCACGGTGCCGTCCTCGACCAGGCTCACGCAGGCCTTGACGACGTCCCCGTCATAGCGCGTGCCCGCACCTCTGCGGATCTCGTCGAGCGCGACATCGAGACCGAGGGCGGCCCGGTACGGTCGTCTCGAGGCCATCGATTCGACGACGTCCGCCACGGCGATGATGCGACTCCCGATGGCGATCTGCTCGCCCCGCAGGCCGTGCGGATACCCCGAACCGTCCGAGCGCTCGTGATGCTGCAGGACCATCTCCGCCACCTGCTCGGGGAAGTGCACCTTGTTCAACATGTCGAAGCCCGCCTGACTGTGCATCCTGACCACCGCTATCTCGATGTCGCTGAGCGGGCCCGGACGCGTGAGCAGCTCTGCCGGAACCGACAGTTTGCCGATGTCATGGATCCTGGCGGCCAGCCCGATCAGGTCGATCTCACGGGGTTCGAGATGGAGCTCGGCAGCGATTGCGGTGGCCAGTTGCGCCACCTTCTCCTGGTGTCCGGCGGTATACGGATCACGCATCTCGACGGAGGCCGAGAGGGCGCTGACGACCGCCCGTGTGAGTGTGGCCTGGCTCTCCTCCAGCTGCTTCCGGTCGGTGATGTCGATGACGACGATGGCAATGCCGGTCACGATGCCGTTCACCTTGACCGGGTTCAGATTCGTGAGCCAGGAGTGGATTCGATCCGGGTCTGTGGCGACGGGCCCGGACACCTCCCGGTTGACGGCCGCCTCACCCGTGTCGATGACACTGCGGTAGATGGGCTCGAGAGTGGGCCACAGAGCGGGCACGACTTCGGCCATCGTCCGCCCGATCTGGTCCTCGACCCTCCCGCCGGTCGTTGCTGCGAGCATCGGGTTCAGGCGCACCAGCCGGAAATCCCGGTCGACGTACCCGAAGCCGACCGATGACGTCGACTGCAGCGAGTCGATGATCGAGGACGCCTCTGCCGTCGCTCGATGGGACTCTCGAAGACTCTCTTCGAGCCGGGTCCAATCGGCTTGCCCGATCACCCTGTCCGCGATCTCCTGACCGCGCCGACCAAGGTGTGCGGTGCCGGCTCCCACTTCTGCGATGGTGGCGGTCCGACCGCGTCCACTTGCCTTGGCGTGGTAGAGGCCCCGATCAGCATCCCGAAACAGCTTCTGGCTCGTCGGTTCGAGGGGGTCGAGCGCGGCATAGCCGACACTGACGCTGATTTCGGATCCCTCCGACTGATCGAAGGCTCCGACAATCCTTTCTGCCAGCGTGCGTGCACTGGCGAGGTCGGTCATCGGAAGGATCAGGGCGAACTCGTCACCCCCGATCCGGGCCACGGCGTCGATGGACCGGCTGATCCGCCTGATGAGTGCCCCCGCGTTGACAAGGGCCGTGTCTCCAGCAACCCGGCCGCGGGAGTCGTTGAAGGACTTGAACAGGTCGATGTCGACGACGAGCAGGCTCAGGGCATGACGGTGCCGCAGGGCGCGGTCTACTTCGACACCCAGCTGCTGGTAGAAGACGCCGTAGCTCAGGCACCCGGTGAGCGAGTCGGTGCGCGCTTGGCGGTGGAGCTCTTGGATGAGCCGGTCTTCGTCACGCTCGAGCCGTGAGCGGTACACGGCGACTCCCAGGCTGAGAGCCACCGTGCCGACCAGGAATGCCGAGAGCGCGGCGACGTCGCTCGTCGACGCCTCGACACGTGGGTGCGCGACCGCTACCACGACGAACTCGGCCAAGACGGCCATACCGCAGATCCACACCTCCCTGGCCGGGAGCGCGAGGGCGGCGCACATGATCGGGAGTGCGATCATGACGATGAGAGGGCTGTCCAGCCCACCGTCCAGACAGATGCTGAACGTGAGGGCTGCTCCCGCGAACAGGACGGAGACGAGCGAGAACGTCACCCGCCAGGGCTGCAGGGAGACCTTGCGGACGAAGACGAGTGCGCAGACGGCGACGGTGAAGGTCAGCGCGCCTATGGCCAGAAGCACAAGGCGATGCGGCCCGTCCGGCGTGGCGGCGAAGTAGACGAGGACGAAGAGGCTCTCGCCGGTCAGGAGGAGATAGCCGAGCCGGATGTAGGACGTCCAGAAGCGCTGCTTCTGCCTGACCAAGGAGCGCTCGACGGGCCCGGCCACGTCGTCCTCGGTCACGTGCCGATCCTCGATTTCGCCAGTCGACAGGAGATCCAGGCTCACCCTCTTGTATCGGCCGATATCGCCGGCCCGATAACAGTCGCCCCTCGGCCTGGGATGAATTCGGCGCATTCGGCTGAAACGGCGATTGCGGTGGAGCGCAAGGACTGCCACCCAATTCCTCGGAAGGTCGAGAATCGCAATCACGATCACGAGCGAGACGACAGGGACAAGCCGTCGCCAAGACGGAGGTGTGACTGTCGGGGGAGGGTGCTCCAACCCACGACTCGAACGGCACCGCTGGTGCCGAGCCTCGGTTTGCACCGCCGGTCACGGGCCGACAGAGTCGGGTCATGGAAGCCCCGCTCAACGGGAGTTGCGACGCCCGCTTCACGCAGGTGAAGGAGGAATTCGCGCGCAACTTCACTGAGCGCGGCGAGGTCGGCGCGGCGGTGCACGTGATCATCGACGGCACCACGGTGGTGGACCTGGCCGGCGGATGGCGGGACGAGGAGCGGCGGCAGCCCTGGGAGCCCGACACCCTGGTCGACTTCTACTCGGTGGGAAAGGCCTTTCTGGCGCTCCTCGCGCTCCAGCTCGTCGACGGTCGGCTCATCGCCCTCGACGACCCCGTTGTGACCGTCTGGCCCGAGTTCGCCGCCGGCGGCAAGGAGGGGGCGACGCTGCGCCACGCGCTGTGCCACCGTGCCGCGGTGCCGGCCATCCGCGAGCCGCTGACCAACGAGGACCTGTGGGACTGGGGGCGGATGACCGCCGCGCTGGCCGCGACCGAGCCGTGGTGGGAGCCCGGCACCCGGCACGCCTACCACACGAACACCTACGGGCACCTGATCGGCGAGGTGGTCCGCCGGGTGAGCGGCGAGGCCTGCGGGCGCCGGCTCGCCGCCGTCGCCGGCCCCCTCGGGGCCGACGTGCATGTGGGCGTCCCTCCGGCGCAGCGACACCGCTGCGCGCAGGTGATCTTCGCCGCTCCCGACCGGGCCGAGGGGCTGGAGTTCGGGGCGCTCGAGGGTGACGAGCTCATGGAGATGCTGAGCTACTTCAACCCACCGGGATATTCATCCATGGGCGTGGTCAACTCGGCCCGGTGGCGCCAGGCCGAGGTCCCGTCGACCAACGGGCACGGCACCGCGCGCGGGGTGGCGCGCATGTATGCCGCACTGCTCGAGCCCGGGCGCCTGCTCTCGGTCGATCTGCTGGCAGAGGCGGTCTCTCCGCAGTCCCAGGGCTACTGCCCGATCCTCCACGAGGACGTCACTTTCGGGCTCGGTTTCAAACCCACGGTCCCCCGGCGGCCGTTCGGGCCCAACCCGGGGAGCTTCGGTCACTTCGGCACCGGTGGTGCTGTCGGCTTCGCCGATCCCCACGCTGGTGTCGCGTTCGGTTACGTCATGAATCATGTGATCCCCCGTTGGCAGAGCACGCGCAACCGATCCCTGATCGACGCGGTGTACGGCTCGCTCTGACGTTCGACGCGCACTCACCTCCGCCCGGGCCCCGGCGTACAGACGCGCCCTCTCGGCATGTGCGGGCCGGGAAGCAACGGTGCCGCACGTGGGGTCGCTGCCCGGCGGATGGGCATGCTCTAACGTTCGGGCTGGATCCGCCGCCGGCGACGGAGGGCGTTCAAAAGGGGGCGACATGACCGACGCAGGAATGGCGATGCCGACCCGGCGCGTCGACATGTGGTACGCCGGCACCGCGCCCCAGCGCCGGCTGACGGTGGCCTTCCGCATCATCTTGGCCATCCCGCAGTTCATCGTGCTCTATTTCCTCGGCATCGCCACTTTCATCGTCGTGGTGATCGGGTGGTTCGCCGCGCTGTTCATGGGCCGCCTCCCGGAATGGGCCCACAGCTTCATCAGCGGCGTGGTGCGCTGGTACACGCGCGTCGGTGCCTACATGTTCCTGCTGACCGACCGCTATCCGCCCTTCTCGCTCGATGACGAGGCGTACCCGGCCCGACCGATCCTCCCCGCTCCGGGACGGTTGAACCGCTGGGCCGTGCTGTTCCGCATCATCCTGGCCATCCCGGCGGGCGCCTTCTATCAGATCGTCGAGTACGGCCTGACCGTCCCGTTGCTGCTCGTGATGTGGTTCGTGGTGTTGATCAGCGGCCGCATGCCCGCGTCGCTGTACGCGACCTACTCGGCCCTGCTGCGCTACCAGGTTCGGTTCCACGCCTACTTCGGGATGCTGACCTCCGAGTACGCCTGGGGCATGCTCGGCGACCGGATCGCACCGCAGCCCCCCACGTTCGCCGCGCCAACCTTCGCCACGCCTCCGGCATCCACGCCCGCCGGCGCGCCGCCGTATGCGCCCGGGTACCCGACCCCGCCCGCGCCGCCGTTCTCCTACCCGTCGGTCTCCAAGGAGACGACGGGCATGCCATCCGACCAGGCGACGACCGCGGACCGGCCCGATGCGGAGGAACCCGCCGCGGTGCCAGAAGATGCGGGGATGATGAAATCGGAAGCGGCAGCGCCGGCAGCGCCGCAGTGGCCCCCGCCCCTGCCGCCTCCCCCCATGTCGTCCCCGCCAACGGCCATCGGCGCCATGCCCCCGCCATCGCCCTGGGAGCGGGTGGCGCCGTCGCCACCGGCGGGGGACGAGACGCCGGGATGGGGGACCCTGGTCCTGACCGGAGCCGCCCGGGGCTGGATGATCTTCGCCATCGTGTGGGGCTCCATACTCTTCCTGGGCCAGACCATCGCCCAGAACATCGTCGTGGGCTATCGCCAGTCGAGCGTCCAGCAGTTCAATACCGTGAATTCCGATACCAACGCGGCCAACACCGCTATCGACAAAGCCGGGCAGAGCACCAAATCGTGTACGACGGTCGCGTGCCTGGGACCGTCGTACACGACCGCCGCCGCCAAGCTGACTCAGCTTGCCGGCGACCTGCACGGGATGAGCCTGCCGTCGAACGCCGGCGGTCAGGCGCAGAACGTGGAGAGCGACGCGGACCAACTCGCATCCGTCTTCATCAAGCTGGCCAACAGTTCGGATGCCGCCACCTACCGGGCCACGGCCCAGAGCAGCAACCTCGGCTCCATCCTCAGCTCCTTTGGGACCGACTCCCAGAGCCTCTTGAACACACTGAATTCGGATCTGGGCTGAGGTTCGGACGCGCCCATGAGCGATCAAACGGTCATCGAGGTGGAGCAGCGCGGGCACGTGAGGATCCTGCGGATCTCCCGGCCGGCGTCCATGAACGCGCTGAGCTCCGCGGTGCTGCACCAGCTGATCGAGGCGGTGGGGGAGCTGCGTCGTGACTCCGAGGTCCGCTGCTTCGTGCTCACCGGTGCGCCGCGGGCCGACGGCACACCGTGTTTCAGCGCCGGCGTCGACCTGAAGGAGGCGGCAGCTGGCGCGATGGCACCGGGAAATCCAGGCCTGCGCCTGACCCAGCTGATCGATGAGTGCCTCACCCCGTCCATAGCCGTCGTCGACGGCGTGTGCACCACCGGAGCGCTGGAGCTCGCCATGGCCTGCGATTTGCGGATCGTGGCCGACACGGCCCGGATCAGCGACTGGCACCTCGCCCGGCTCGGTGCGGGGTTGGGGGCGTGGGGCGCAAGCACGCGGCTGGCCCGCCTGGTCGGCGTGGCCCAGGCCAAGGACCTGATCCTCACCGGCAAGGTCATCGACGGGCAGGAGGCACTCCGGATCGGGCTGGCCCAGCGGCTCGTCCCCTCCGCAACGCTGTGGGACGAGGCCATGCGCGTGGCCGATGCGGTCGCAGGCATGCGTCCAGAGGGCGTGCGCATGACGCTGGCCCACCTCGACAAGGTGCAGGACCTGTCCAAGGAGGCGTCGCTCGCGTTCGCCCGGCAGGTGGGCCAGTGGTTCTCCCCCGGTCCACGTTTCGAGGAATCGGTCAAGGGGATCCTGGAGCGCAAGGACGACCCGTCCGGGGCGTGACGCCGTGAGCTTCGAGGAACGGCCGCCATGGGGTTACGCCTGCCTCCCGGTTGAGCGACGATTCAGCTCGCCTGGCTCACCGAGCTCATGTTGTAGTCGGGGATTCGCAGCGGCGGCATGATCAAACGGTTGAGGTACTCACCGAACTCGCGCCCCAGCGCGCGCACCGGGGTGCCGACCTCGGTGGCGCGGGCCAGCAGATCGACCGGGCTCTCGTTGAAGCGGAAGTTGTTCGCCGCGCCCACGACCGCGCCGTCCTCAATCATGTAGACACCGTCCCGGGTGAGTCCCGTGAGGAGCAGCGTGGCCGGGTCGACCTCCCGGATGTACCACAGGCACGTGAGGAGGAGCCCCCGTTCGGTGCGCGCCACCATGTCGTCGACGGAGCCGCCCGCCGCCCCCGCGCAGTGCAGCACCAGGTTGTCGAAAGTGGGCGCCACCTCCACGCCCGATTTCGCCGCGCCCGCCCTGTGGTACCGCAGGTGCGCCAACACGCCCTCGTGCAGCCAGTCGACCCGCCGGACGGGCAGCCCGTTGTCGAAGACCGAGACCTCCGAGCTGCTCGCCTCCGCCGCCACGAACGGTGCGCACTCCACGCCCGCCTCGCAGGGGTCGCTGAAGAGCGTGAAGGGAAGGGAGGCGATCCTGTCGCCGACGCGCGTGCCGCCACCCTCGCTGGAGAACACCGTGCGGCCGTCCTCGGCGTCACGGCCCCCGAGCCCGCCGAAGGCGAGCTCCGCCATCATGTCGCCCACGCCCGAGGGCGGCAGGATCACCTCGTAGCGGCCGGCTTCCAGCGAGACCTGTCGCTTCGCCCAGTCCAGCCGACGCCAGATCTCCCGCTCCATGACTTCCATCGAGGGCGTGATCGAAGGCTCCCCGACCCAGGCCGAGCCCTTCCCGTCAGTGGTGCGGCCGACCAGGTTCACAGCCCCGGTCGGCTGCAGGTGGGAGAGCCGCACTCCGGTCGAGCTCCCGAGGTACAGCGTCATGACGTCGAGCTCGGCGAAGCCCGCCAGCACGGCGTCGCGTGCCCGCGCCCGGCCGAAGGCGCCCGACAGCGACGACAGCACGCCGTCGAGGATCGCGGCGTCCGTCTCCTCGGGCGCCAGTCCGAAGTCGCGCCCGAGAGTGCCGCCCCACGGCTCGACCAGGGGGAACGCGTCCTCAGCCGGCGGCGCCTCCCGGGCGTCGGCCAGCGCCGCCGCCACCATGTCATCGACCCCGGCCGTTCCCACGACACCTGTCTGGCGCGACGTGCCGACCGACCCCGCGGCCATCGTGACCACGCTGACGGAGCGCGCCCGGTGCACCCCGTTGGTCGTGGTCGTGTTCTGCGCGAAACGGACGTCGGCGTGACTGCCCTCCTCGACCAGCACGATGCAGGCGTCCGCCCCCGCGGCGTCCGCGGCCGCGACACCTCGCTCGACGAGCTCCTGGGCCGGGATCATCGGCGCCCCCCGTCCACCCTCAGCGTCCCGACTCCTCGCGCGTGTTCAGCACCCGCACCCCGCGCACGAGCACCGACGGGCAGCCGTGGGACACCGGCGCCACCTGTCCGGGCTGCCCCTTGCCGCAGTTGAACGCGCCCCCCAGCACCCAGGTGGACGCGCCGCCCACGGCTTCCATGGCGCCCCAGAAGTCGGTCGTGGTCGCCTGGTATGCGACGTCCTTCATCTGCCCCGCCAGCTTGCCGTCCTCAATCCTGTAGAACCGCTGCCCCGTGAACTGGAAGTTGTAGCGCTGCATGTCGATGGACCAGCTCTTGTCGCCCGCGATGTAGATACCCCGCTCCACGCCCGCGATCAGCTCGTCGGTGCTCGGACCGTCGGACCCGGAATGGGCGAGCGACACGTTCGCCATGCGCTGAATGGGGACGTGCATCGGCGAATCGGCGAAGGCACAGCCGTTGGAGCGCTCGAAGCCCATCGCGGCCGCAATGGAGCGATCGAGCTGGTAGCCCACGAGCGTCCCGTCGCGTACCAGGTCGAAGGACTGGCCCTCCACCCCCTCGCCGTCGATCCCGATGGTGGCCAGGCCGTGCTCCACCGTGCGGTCACCGGTCACGTGCATGACAGGGGAGCCGTAGGCGAGCGTGCCGAGCTTGTCGAAGGTGGCGAACGAGGTCCCGGCATAGGCCGCCTCGTACCCGACGGCCCGGTCGAGTTCGGTGGCGTGCCCGATCGACTCGTGGATCGTGAGCCACAGGTTCGACGGGTCGACGACGAGGTCGTAGGTGCCGGCCTGGACCGACGGCGCCCTGAGCTTGTCGGCCAGCAGCTCGGGCAGCTGGGCCAGCTCGGCGTCCCAGTTCCAGTTGCCGTCGTCGGTGGGCCCGGTCAGGAACTCCCAACCCCGCCCGACGGGAGGCGCCAGCGTGCGCATCGTCTCGAACCCGGAATCCGAGACCGCCAGCGCCTCGAGCTGGTTCTGCAGGCGCACCCGGTGCTGGGTCGCCCGCGTCCCGTTGAGGTCGGCGAGATACGTCTGCTCGGACACGGCCAGCAGGGAGGCGGTCGTGTGCGACACGGCGGGGTGGTCGCCCAGTCGCGAGCTCCACTCCGACAGCAGGGCGATCTTCTCGGCCATGGGCACGGTCGAGGGGTCGATCTCGAACGCGCTGGTCCACGTGACGTCACCGTGCGACGGCTCGGGCGCCAGCTCGACGCGCCCGCCCCCGGCCCTGCTCGTGACCCTCGCCATCTCCATGGCCTGACGGACGAGGTTGGCCGCCTCCTCTGGCCGCACGTCGACGGTGGCGGCGAACCCCACCGCGCCGTCGACCACCACGCGCACGCCCATGCCGAAGTCCGTGTCGTCGGCGGTCGTCTCGGGATGCGCGTCGTGGAGACGCACCATCTGGCTGCGGATGCGCTCGACCCGGAGCTCGGCTGCCTGGCAGCCCGCGGCGGACCCGAGCGCGGCGTCGGCCAGCGCCGTGAGGTCGTCCGCGGCGAGGGGCATCAGGCCACGGGCGTGGGTTGGCGCAGTGGGAGCCCGGCGGCGGCGTAGATGCCGTCGATGAGCTCCATGGTACGGATCGCGTCGACGGCGGTCGTCGGGAAGGATGCGCCGTCCTCGACGGCGGCCGCGAACGCCTCCAGCTGGAAGTCGTAGCTCGCCTTGCGGCTGAAACGCTCCTTGCGGGTGCCGAGCGACGTCGTGACCTTCATCCGGTGGCCGTAGTGGGGGCTGAAGGGGTTGAAGGCGGAGATCTTGCCGTTGTCGCCCGTCACCTCCGCGTGGAGTCGCAGCACTGACGACGAGAACATGGAGCACCCGATGTGGGCGCGGCCGCCGTCGGGGAGGGAGAAGTGGGCGTCCATGGCCCGGTCGACGCCGGGGGAGGAGAGCTTTGCCTCGGCGCTGATCACCCGCGGCCCCGCGGCCAGGAGCCGGAGCAGGCTCACGGGGTAGCAGCCCATGTCCATGGTGGCGCCGCCGGCCAGGGCCAGCTGGTAACGGATGTCGCCCTTCTTCCACAGGGGAGCCGAGAACGAGACGTCGATGTCGGTGATGTTGCCCAGCTCGCCCGAGCGGACGATCTCCACCAGGCGCTTGGCGAAGGGGTGGTACTGGTAGTGGAAGGCCTCCATGACCACCAGACCGGGGTTGGCATTGTTCACCTCCGCCACCGACCGGGCCTCGTCGGCGTTGGCGGTGAACGGCTTCTCGCACAGGACGTGCTTGCCGGCCTGGAGGGCCGCGATGGTCCAGTGGCCGTGCAGCCCGTTGGGGAGCGGGTTGTAGACGGCGTCGATGTCGGGATCGCTCACCAGTTCGGTGTAATTGCCCAGGACGCGGGGGATTTCGTGCTTCCGGGCGAACGCTTCGGCCCGGGTGCGGTCGCGGGCCGCCACGGCGACGACGGCGGCGCGACCGGTCCGGCGGGCCGGCTTGACCAGGGCGGTCGGGGCGATCTTGGCCGCCCCGAGGATGCCGATTCTCAGCACGTCGGGGTCATCTGGGCGCGGGTCTGGGGCGAGCAGCGAGGGCGGGCTCGGACGGACGTTTCCGCAGTATGGGACGGAGGGGCCGCAACGTCGGCCGGCGATACCTGGCGCACCATGAGCACGGACGCTAACGCACGCGGGGCCCAGCCGACGCTGGGCCACATCCGGGCGCTCGACGGCATCCGGGGCTGTCCGTGCTGGCGATCATCGCCTTGCACACGGGCCTGAACTCGGTGCCCGGGGGCACGGGCACACGTGCCCAGGCGTTGCTCGTCGGCGAGCGTCGTGCTGATGACCTCGACCCACTACGACAGCGGGTTCTCGGCGACCGGTGCTCGGTGGCCCGAGGACGACGCCACGGCCGCCCCGGGTGGCGCGTGGCCCGGGCCTCTGCCACCATCGACCCCCTCATGGTTCCCGAGCCTGCCCCGCCCGTAGTCCGCCGTGCCGACGATCACGACGTCGACGCCATGGCGGCCCAGATGGCCAAGACCTTCTGGGACGACCCCGTCTCCACCTACGTCTTCCGGGACGACTCGCGTCGCGAGGCGGGCCTGCGCGCGTTCTTCCGCACCCAGCTCCGGGCCGACTACCTCCCCTTCGGGGGCTGCTACACGACCGACGGCTACGCCGGCTCGGCCATCTGGGCCCCCGCCGGCAAGCCCCTGCTGGTGGGGCTGCGCGGGATCGTCACGATGGTGCCGGTGCTGCGCTATGTGGCGACCAACCTCGTGACCACGTTGCGCCTGCTCAGCACCGTCGAGACGCTGCATCCCCACGAGCCGCACTGGTACCTGGCCAGCCTCGGCACCGCCGTCGACCAGCAGGGCAAGGGCGTGGGCAGTGCGCTCATGCGTCCCGTGCTCGCGCACTGCGACGCGGAGGGGCTTCCCTGCTACCTCGAGTCGTCCAAGGAGCGCAACGTCCCCTTCTACCGGCGCCACGGGTTCGAGGTCGTGCAGGAGGTGAGGCTGCCCGGCGACGGGCCGCTCATCTGGACGATGTGGCGGGAACCGCAGCCGGCCTCCTGAGCGGGTTGGACGGCGTCTCCTACTAGGTGGGGTGGATGCCCTCCGGCATGGACAGGGCGTCGTTGACCACGAGCCCGAGCACGTCGATGACCGACCGGGCCGGCGCCGAGGGCAAGCCGCGCCTCCGCTGGGCCACGCCGACCCGGCGGCGGGGGAGTCCGGTGACGGGCAGCACCGAGAAGCGGCCTCGCAAATGACCCGGCACGGCGGTGGCGGGGAGGATGGCCGGTCCGTAGCCGTCGAAGGCCAGCGAGGCGATCAGGCGCACGCCGTCGAGCTCCATGGCCGGCCGCAACGCGACCCGGGCCGGCACCGTGGCGCTGTCGATCTCGGCCCGCAGCGCGGTGCCCGGGGCCGGCAGCAGGAGCTCCAGCTCGGAGAGGCGCTCGAGGGGGATCGAGGTCTCCGTGCTCATGGGGTGGTCCGCCGGCAGGACGGCCACGAGGTCCTCGTCGAAGAGTTGGGCGGCCATGATCTCGTCCCCGCTCAGGGGGAAGGTGACGACGGCGAGGTCGAGCTGGCCAGAGGCCAGCTGCTGCTCCAGCTGCATGCTGGAGCCCTCGGCCACGTTCAGGTGGATGTGGGGGTGGCGCACCCGGAGGAGGTCGAAGAGCTGGGGCACCAGCCATCGCCCCGTCGTGCCGATCATGCCGAGGCGGACCGTCCCGACCACCTCTTCGCGCAGCGCGGTCACGTCGGCCACCATCGCCTCGAGCTCGTTCATCACCCGGCGCGCCCGCTCAATCACGACGTCGCCCTCTTCGGTCAGGCGCCCCGATGCCCGGTCGACCAGCTGCACGTCGAGCTCACGCTCCAGCCGGGCAACGTGGGCCGACACGTTGGACTGCACCGTGCCGATGGAGGCCGCCGCGGCTGAGAAGCTTCCGGTGTCCGCGATGCCCAAGAGTGCTTGCAGATGTTTCAGTTCCACCAGGCTCCTCCTGCCGAGACTGCTTGCCCGAGTTCGGTTACTCATCAGTATAACTGATATGAAGTATCTGCTAAAGCTGCTTGACTGATTGCCGAGGTACCGACAGAATGGGTTCCAGACCGCAGGGAATTGGAAGCCCCCCCTCCAGCCCTGATGAGTCTTGAGAAGGGATCGCCCTCCCCCCCGGCGATCCCTTCTCCTAATTTCGGGCCCATTCTGGCCCGGTTCGAGAACCTCTCGGGCACCTGGGCGGGGTGTGCGAACTGCTTTAGGCTGCGTAGCCGTGGCCCCGAGCGCCGTCTTCATCGACCTCGACAGGACGCTGCTGTATCGGGCGTCGGGCCAGGTGCTGAACCGGGCCCTCGTGCGGGAGGGGGTCCTCCCTGAGGGGCGCTCCCTGCCGGGGGACAAGCTGCTCTACGCCGTGAACGACCGCTTCGGTGAGAACCTGCTCTCCATGTCCCTGGTGCGGGCGGCCGCCCGGGTGGCCCGGGGCTGGCGCCAGGAGCAGGTCCAGGCGGCCGGTAGGAGGGCCGTGGCCGGGCTGAGCGAGCTGGTCGCCCCTTTCGCTCCTCAGCGCCTGGCCGCCTTCCGGGCCGAGGGGCACCGCCTCGTGCTCTCGACCACCACGCCCGTCGACATGATCGCCCCCTTCGCCGAGGCCCTCGGCTTCGATGACCTGATCGCCACCGCTTATGAGACCAAAGACGGCCGTTACACCGGTCGGCTCTACGAGGGATTCGTGTGGGGGACGGGCAAGCTGCGCGCCGTGCGGGAGTGGGTCGACGACAAGGGCATCGACCTGGCCGACTGCCACGCCTGCAGCGACAGCATCTTCGACGTGCCGTTGCTCTCGAGCGTGGGCACGCCCCACGCCGTGAACCCCGATCCGTCGCTCACCGTGGTGGCCACGGCCCGCCGCTGGCCCGTCGAGCACTGGGACCGGCCGCCGGGCGTCCCGAGCGTCGTGGGGCTCGAGCCCTACCACATGCTCCGCCCCTTCCTCGGCAAGCTGACCTTTCCCTACGCGCGCTTCGACATCGCCGGGATCGAGAACGTGCCCGGGCGCGGTCCGGTCCTGCTGGCCTCCAACCACCGGAGCTACTTCGACGTGGCGGCGCTCGCCCTCGTCGCCCGCGCCATCGGCCGGCCGGTGCGCTTCCTCGGCAAGAAGGAGATCTTCGACGCACCCGTGGTCGGCCCGATCGCGCGCGCCATCGGGGGCATCGCGGTGGACCGCGGGAGCGGGTCGGGCCAGCCGCTGCGCGATGTCGAGTCGGCGCTCAAGGCGGGCGAGGTGGTCATCGTGACCCCGCAGGGGACCATCCCGCGTGGCCATGACTTCTTCGACCCCGTGCTGCACGGCAAGACGGGCGTGGCGCGCCTCGCGGCCTCGACCGGCGCCACCGTCGTCCCCGTCGGGCTGTGGGGGACCGAGAAGGTGTGGCCCCGTTCGGCGCGGGTTCCGGACTTCACCCTCGTGCGCCACCCGCCGAAGGTACGCGTGCGGGTGGGCAAGCCGGTGCCCCTGTCGCTCACCGACGCCAAAGTGGACACCGAGACGATCATGCAGGCCATCAGCGCGTTGCTGCCCGCGGAGTCGCGGGTGCGCCACGAGCCGACAGCCGAGGAGCTGGCGCGCACCAAGCCGCCTCGGTGAGGGCGCGGCTCGCCAGCGCGACCACCCGCGCCGTCAACGCGGCGTCGCGCCGCCTGGGTCGCGGCCAGGGAACCGTTGCCGGAGGCCGGGCCGGGCTCCGGCTCGACCCGAAGCTCCTCGAGCACCTGAGCGCCGGGCGACAGGTGGCGCTCGTCACGGGGACGAACGGAAAGACCACGACGACGCGCCTGCTGACGGTTGCCCTCGGCGCCACGGGTGACGCGGTCGTGAGCAACGAGACGGGGTCGAACATGCCGCCGGGGCACGTCGCCGCGCTCGCCGGGTCGCACGCCGCACGCGCCGTCCTCGAGGTGGACGAGGTCTACCTCCCCCGGGTGCTCACGGCGACCACGGCCGCCGCCGTCGTGCTGCTGAACCTGTCGCGGGATCAGCTCGACCGCACGAACGAGGTGCGCATGGTGGCGGGTCGCTGGCGGGCGGCACTGGCCGCGGCGCCGCACACCCATGTCGTCGCCAACGCTGACGACCCGCTCGTGGCCTGGAGCGCGGGCGTGGCCCGTGACGTGCACTGGGTGGGAGCCGGCCTGCGGTGGCAATTCGATGCGGTGGGCTGTCCGGCCTGTGAGGGTCGCATCGAGTTCAACGAGGCGGGGTGGTCGTGCGCGGGGTGCGGGTTCGCCCGCCCGGGGCCGGAGGCGACGCTCGTGCTCTCGGCGGACGGCGCGGCGGGCGGGGTGTGGGCCGACGGCAGGACACATCCGGTTCGGCTGACGCTGCCGGGTCGGTTCAACCAGGCCAATGCGCTCATGGCGACGGTCGCGGCCGAAGCGTGTGGCGTCGACGCGTTCACGGCGCTCGAGGCGATGGAGCACGTCGAGCAGGTGGCCGGCCGCTTCACCGTGCGCTCCTTCGGCGCGGTGCAGGCCCGCCTCATGCTGGCCAAGAACCCCGCCGGGTGGGACGAGCTGCTCGACCTGGTGGCCGGGTCGGACGCGCCCCTGGTGGTCAGCATCAACGCGCGGGTGGCTGACGGAGCGGACCCCAGCTGGCTGTGGGACGTGCCCTACGAGCGGCTGGTCGGTCGTGCCGTGGTGGCCACCGGCGACCGCTTCCGCGATCTCTCCGTCCGCCTGCACTACGCGGGTGTCGCGCACACGACGGAGCCCGACCCGGTCCAGGCCGTCGCGAAGGCGGCCGACGGCACCGGCGCGGTCGTCGACGTGATCGGGAACTACACGGCGTTCCACGACCTCCTCGGGGCGCCGCAGTGAGCGGACCGCTGCGCGTCGCCGTGGTGTATCCCGACCTGCTGGGCACGTACGGGGACGGGGGCAACGGGCTCATCCTCGCCCGGCGCGCCGAGTGGCGGGGCATTGACGCCGAGCTGCTGCAGGCGGCATCGGACCGCGCGCTACCCGAGGCGGACATCTATTGCCTCGGCGGGGGCGAGGACGGGCCGCAGGTTCGCGCCGCTCGCATGCTCATCGACGACGGGACGCTGGCCCGGCGGGTGGCGGGCGGTGCCGTGGTGCTGGCGGTGTGCGCCGGCTTCCAGGTGGTGGGGCGGAGCTTCCCCGGTGCCGACGGCGAGCCCCACGAGGGCGTGGGGCTCCTTGACGTCGAGACCGTGAAGGGAACGGGCCCGCGTGCAGTGGGTGAGGTGGTGGCCGAGCCCGAGGGCATCGAGGGTCTCCCCGTACTGACGGGATTCGAGAACCACGGCGGCCGGACGAGGCTGGGGGAGGGCACCGTCGCGTTGGGTCGGGTCACCTCGGGCATCGGCAACGGCGACGGTGGCGGCGAGGGGGCTGTCGGCGGCCGAGTGGTCGGGACCTACCTGCACGGTCCGGTGCTGGCGCGCAACCCGGCGCTGGCCGACCTGCTGCTCTCCTGGGCGCTCGCTGACGCCGATCTCGAGCCACTCGACGACTCGGCGTCGGAGAGCCTGCGCGACGAGCGGCTCGGCGTCGGGCGCCGCAAGGGGCGACGGCGCGGGCGGAAGTAGAGGGAGGCGATTCGCATGCGGCCATCGCCTTCTGAGCACCCCGTCGCTACGTGGTGGCCAGCACGATCTCCGTGTCGCCCGGCCAGTCCCAGAACAAGCCCTCGAGAGAGTGCTCCCGCA
>Ga0209415_10007364_pt1 | contig 19243 bp, 13 predicted proteins | sample PeaSoiSIISIP2007_FD_187696 | JGI IMG/M metagenome (GOLD analysis project Ga0209415, IMG submission 187696) | Peat soil microbial communities from Weissenstadt, Germany - SII-SIP-2007 (SPAdes) (version 2) | ecosystem: Environmental > Terrestrial > Soil > Wetlands > Peat | place: Germany... | reverse complement strand
CGGCAAAGTCGTCATTAAGAATCCCTCGGTGGGGTCCGCGTGGGCACCCACAAAGGTCTTCTCTTCTGTATCCCCGCAGTGGCAATTAATTGAAATGCCTAGCTGAGGATCGCGTTCGCCGGATTGTTTTAGTTGCGGTCGCGACCCCAGAAGGGCCCACGTGGGCGAGGTCATCAGACTCACGCCCGCAATCAATTTCGATTTCATATTTCCTCCAAGCAGGATGATTTCCTGTCGCCGGTACAAGCGGAACGGCCAGTCTGAAAGCGGCCATTGGTGTCATCGTTTCTTAATGGACGCTGAATCGCGTCCCATGCGAGAAGTATGCCGCAAAGCCAGCTCACGCGGAAGTAACTTGGGGTATGATACCTACAACTGTTGGACTGATCGGAAGAGGATTGCATGCCCGATGCCGCCGGACGCGCACCCGCACCTGCACCCGGTGAGAACGATGTGCGCCGTCAGTTAGAACGAATTCTAAGGGATCCGCTGTTCCTGCGCTCGGAGCGGCTGAGCGCCTTCTTTCGCTTCATTGTGGAGATGGCGCTGGCAGGACGAGGCGGGGAAATCAAGGAATCCGTGCTCGGGACCGAAGTGTTCGGCCGCGGTCCGTCGTATGACCCGCATGAAGATCCTGTGGTCCGCATCGTGGCAGGACGCCTGCGAGCCAAATTGGCGGAATACTACCAGAGCACCGGGCAAGCAGACCTGGTGGTGGTCGCTCTTCCTCGTGGAGGTTACGTACCCCAGGCGGCGTGGCGCAGTGCAGCATTTGGAGAGCGGGCTGCCGCGGCAAAACCGGCGCCTTCCCGCTCCGTGGGTCGCGCGGCCGAGTTGAGCGATTTGCAGGCCGGGTTTGCCTCTGTGGCGGCAGGAAGCGGGCTGGCGGTCATGATCAGCGGCGAGGCAGGTGTGGGAAAGACTACGTTGGCGGAAGAGTTTCTTTCCCATCTTTCGGACGCCGGGGCCGGAGCGTTCATTGGCGCCGGGCAGTGCTCCGAGCGATTGGCCGAGACCGAAGCCTTTGCGCCGATTTTCGAAATCCTGGAGGATTTGCTGCACCGCGAACCATCGGGCGACTTGACTCGGCTGATGAAGAGCACGGCGCCCGATTGGTATGCGCAAGTCGCGGGGGAGACCGCCGATGACCGGTCCAGCCAGAGCAGACAGACTTCACCGGAGCGGATGCGGCGGGAATTCATTTCGTTTTTCGAGGAGTTGTCGCGAGACCGGCCGGTCGTCTTGTTCTTGGACGACGTGCAGTGGGCTGATTCCTCCACGTGCGATCTGCTGACGTATGTCGGAGCGAGAATGAACCGTACGCGCCTCCTGCTGCTGATGGCGTATCGCCCGGCCACGGCCCTTGCCGCCGACCGTGCGCCGGCCAAACTCAAGCTCGATCTCGAGCGGAGAGGGAAGTGCCGGGAGATCCCTGTTTCGTTTCTGACTGGAGAAGACGTGGCGAGCTACATCTCGCAGCAATTCCCCCGGAACACATTTCCTGAAGTATTGCCGCAGATTGTCTATCAGAGGACAGAGGGCAACGCGCTTTTTATGACTGAAATGCTGCGCTATCTGCGTGACCACCGCGTCCTGGTCGAACAGGGCGGGATCTGGAGTTGCACGCAGCCGCCGAGCGAGATTCGCCAGTTGATTCCAGTGGGGATCAGGAGCATGATCCGGCTGAAGGTCCAGAAGACCGGCGAGGAAGACCGGATGATTCTCTTAACGGCCGCGGTGCAGGGACTCCAGTTCGACTCGGCGGTAGTGGCACGAGTGCTTTCCCGCGATCCGGCCGAGGTCGAGGAGCGGCTGCAGGCACTCGATGCAGAGCACGACTTCGTGCGGGCGGTGGGTGAGCGGGAGTTTTCGGACGGGACGTTGTCGGTGCGTTATCGCTTTATCCACCTCTTCTACCAGCACGCTCTATACAAGTCGCTGGTCCCGTCCCGGCGGGCAGGGCTCTGTCTGGAGACGGCTCGTTGCCTGGCCGGGCTTACCGGCGCGGGGGCGCGGGAGATCGCGTCCGACCTCGCCGTGCTGTTCGAAGCCGGCCGGGACATGGCGAATGCTTCGGAACACTTTCTGCGTGCGGCGCGCAACGCGGCTCGCCTGTTCGCTTACGCGGAGGCTGCGGCACTGTGCGAGCGTGGTTTGAAGGCGCTGGCATGGCTGGCGGAATCGCGGGAGCGCAACTGCCAGGAATTGCGCTTCTCGCTCATCCGCGGGCTGGCGCTGATGGCCACACGCGGGTATGCGGCGCCGGAGGTGGAAAAGACGTACACGAGATCGCGCGAACTCTGTCTTCTGGTGGAGGAGAGGCGGCGCCTGGTGCCGGTCCTCTGGGGCCTGCACACCTGCTACATCAACCGGAGCGATCTGCCAAGCGCCTTGGCTGTCGCACGGGAGATGGTCCGGACCACCGAAGATTCTGCCGAACCAATCGCGCGAGTGGAAGCGTTGCACGCACTTGGCACGACATTCCTGTTCATGGGCCGATTGCGAGAGGGGCGCGAGACCCTGGAAAGGATCTTCGAGGGTTATCCGGTGGGCGATCACGTGTTGCAGCCATCCATCTATGTGATGGATCCGTGCGTTACGTCGCTCAGCTTGCTGGCACGGGCGCTCGCTTATTCGGGGTTGCTTGACCAGGCACTCGAGAAGGCCGAGATCTCGATTGAACTCGCGCAACGACTCGTGCATCCTCCGAGCCTGACGTATGCGTTGTTCTGGCGAGGCTATATTCGCCACACGCGCGAGGAAAACGCCCAATGCTGCGGCGACCTGGAAGCGACGATCGGAATGGGCCGCAAGCATGATCTGCCTTTGTTTCTGGAGTGGGCACGGATCGTCAGGGGGTCGGCGCTAGGCCGCATGGGTCGTGCCGAAGAAGCGATTACGGAGTTGCGCGGAAGTCTGGACCGGCAGAATGATATGAAATCGCTGCTCGACCGGCCGTATCACCTGACGTTGCTGGCAGAAGCGCTTGTGGCGCGGGGTGCACTAGACGAGGCGCAGGCGCTATGCGACGAAGCGCTCGAGTTCGCGGCGCGGACGGAGTGCCGATGCTACGAGCCGGAGACACATCGCATCAAAGGGGAGGCGTTGCTGGCTACCGGTGAGGATTCGCTGCTGCCCGCGGTCGCGGCGGAGTTTGCGTCCGCTCTGCGCCTGGCGCGGCGAGCGGGATGTCGCCTGCTGGAGTTGAGCGCGGCAAAGAGCATCTTTCGACTGCATCGCCGGCGGGGGGACATAAGCCGCGGCCGGACCCTATTACGCAGGGTGCTTAGGCAGTTTACAGAAGGCGGCGAATCTTCGCTGTTGCGCGGGGCGCGGCGGCTGTTGGAAGAGTAGAAGAGTAGCAGAGTCCTCAACACGATCTATTAAACACGACCATCCAACGGCCGCTCCGCCCCCGGCCGCGCCCACATCGGCTAGCTTGGCTAGCTTGGCTAGCTTGGCTAGCTAGCCATTTCCTGAAATTCCCAAAACCCCGGTCACGTCCGGATTCCAACTATATTTCCTTTCTTTTCAACAAAAGTGCACCCAATCCTTCCAGAACGCCCGCGCCTGCCAGCTACTCTGGAATTGGGAGGGAAGATTCTCGCTTCCTCATCCAGCCTATGACTCTCAAACAACTCCACGCCAACCGCCTGAACGCCAAGAGGTGTACTGGCCCTCGCTCCGATGCCGGCAAGGAACGATCCCGATCGAACGCCCTGAAAACCGGCATTTACGCGCAATCCCAGATAGTCCCCGGAGAAGATCCCGCCGCCCTGGAGAAACTCGACAGCGACCCCGCCGAGCGCGAGGTGCTCGACAACATCGTTCACGCCGCACGGCTCAACCGGCGCTATCGCCGCATCGACGCCCAACTCATGAAATACGAAATCGATACCACGTACAAGCCCAACGCCGCCTCCCCCCGGGCCAGGATTTCGGCGCCGCCAGCACCCGGTTCCTCCGCCTCCAGAACGGCATCAACGCCGCCGACCGCGCCCTTCACCGCAACCTGGACCAGTTCCGCCTCCTCGAAGCCGAGCGCCTCTTCTTCGGATCCGAGTCCGAGTCCGCATCCGATCCCGAAGCCGGGCCGGCCCCCGACGCACCGCCGACCCCCGATTTACCCACAGAGTAACCCAATGAAACTACAATCAAAACCAGGAAAATGGGTTCGTCTGGCAAAAAGCGGGTCCCCAGCCGCTGCGCCACCCCCGGCGGCAGAGCTAGCCCCCAGCCCACTCGCGCCTTGGCGAGCCCAACCCCTGACCCTAGCTCCATTTTTGACCCGCTGATACCCCGACCCCTGATTTATCCACAGAGTAGCCCAATGAAACTACAACCAAAACTAGGGAAATGGGTTCGTCTGATAAAAAGCGGGTCCCCAGCCATTGCGCCACTCGCGGCGGCAGCACTAGCCCCCAGCCCCCGGCCCCCGACCCCTGGCCCCCGAGCTGATACCCCAACCCCCGATTTACCCACAGAGTAACCCAATGAAACTACAACCAAAACCCGGGAAATGGGTTCGTTTGGCAAAAAGCGGGTCCCCAGCCATTGCGCCAACCGCGGCGGCAGCACCAGCCCCCAGCCCACAACCCCTGACCCCATTTCTAACCCGCCGATACCCCGACCCCCGATTTATCCACAGAGTAACCCAATGAAACTACAACCAAAACTCGGGAAATGGTTTCGTTTGGCAAAAAGCGGGTCCCCAGCCGTTGCGCCACCCCCGGCGGCAGCACTAGCCCCCAACCCCCAGCCCCTAACCCTTAACCCCCTTTTCCCCCCTGGCGCCCGACATTCATCCGTCCCCGCCGGTGGTATCGTAATACCTATGGGGGCCGGTCCCGGGGGACCGGAACAAAACGCTATGTCGCCTACCTCTTTTCTAATTTCTCTATGCGCCGCGGCCTTGGTATCCACCGCCGCCGCACAGAAACCTCCCGAACAACTCAGCGCCCGTGACATGTTCTATCACCCGGTGCAGGAGGAAACCGCTTCCGCTGCCGTGCCGCGCAAGACCGCCCCAGACAAAGGCAAGTCCACCACCAAAGGCACGGTCACCCAGGTTGCCACCGCAACCCGCGAGAAGGCGCCCGAACCGCCGGTCTCCACCACGCCCATCCCAACCCCGGGCGACGGAGGCCGCATCATCCAGGCTGTGGCTGTGACTCGCAAGACCGCTCCGCCTCCCACCGAGGGACCCGCGCTCGGCCTCCGCTACACCCTGCTGCAAAAAGATAACGAAATCGCCACCGACACCGTGTTCCACACCGGCGATCAGGTCCAACTCAGGATCGAGGCCAACCAGCCGGCCTACCTCTATATCATCAGCCAGGGCTCCAGCGGCACTTGGAAAGTGCAGGTCCCTTCCGCGGATGTCCCCGACAACCATGTCGAGGCCATGCGTCCCTATTATTTCCCGTCCAAGGAGCAGGCCTTTGGCTTCCACGACCCGAAAGGCGCCGAGAAGCTCTTTATCATCGCGTCGCGCGAGCCCGTGCCCGATATCCAGGACCAGATTTACGGCCTCCAGGGCAAGCCCACTCAGCGGGCGCAGCCCGAGCCTCTGCCCCAGAGTAAGTCGGCTGTCGTCGAGGCCCGGCTGAATATCCCCGATAACAAGATCGTCGAAATGCGGCAACTCTATTCGCGCGACCTGATCATCGAGAGAGTCAATCCCGACACCGCCGGCGACAAAGTCGAGAAGAAGGAATTCGCCATGTACGTGGTGAATCCCACGGGCAGCCGCAATTCGCGCCTGGTAGCCGACATTTCCATGGAGCACCAATGATCCGCGGCCTCATTGTGGTGCTGGCCCTGTCGACAGCCTTCTCCCAGAGCCGGTCTTTGCCCCAGAGCAAAACCATGACCAAGGGCCCGCACCGCATGGAGATCATGCTCGAGCGGCACGGGGCAAGCGGCTGGAGCACGGTCGATCCGGGACTGGTGCTGGCCCAGGGCGACCAGGTCCGCTTCCGCTTCCGCACTAACTTTGAAGGCTATCTCTACGTCACCAACCAGAGCAGCTCCGGCGCGTACCAGCAGTTGTTCCCCCTCCGCGAAACCGGGCAGGACAATCACGTTACCGCCAACAAAGAGTACCAGGTGCCCGCCACCTCCATGGTCTTTACCATCGCCGGACCGCCCGGATACGAGACCGTCTACTGGCTGGTAACTCCCGCGCGTCTCTCCGAGGCGCCGCCGCGCACGCCGCCGGTGCCCCCGGATTACAAGGCTCCCGCACCCACCGGCACCGGCAATCTGACTCCCCGCTGCGACGACAGCATCTGGCGCGCCCGCGGCGATTGCATCGATAACTCGGCCGGCCCCAAGCTCGTGCCCCGCGGCGAACAACTGCCGCAATCCCTCGCCGGCGCGAACGAAAAGACCAGCCGCGACCTCTTCTTCATGCGCCAAAACGACAAGGAAGTGATCTCGTCTCCCGTGCCGCTTCCCGGTCCCGTGATCTACGAGTTCCGCCTGGCTCACAAGTGATCGTTATGACCATCACACGCATCGCCACCGTCTTCGCCCTCGCCGCCGCGCTGGCCGCGGCCCAACAACCGCCTCCCCGCCCGCCGCAGCAGCAGCAACGCGACCTCACCATCGAGAAGCTTGGAACCGAGACCACCCCGCCCAAGGCCGTCACCATCCCGCGCAGCTATGCCGTGATCGTCGGCATAGCCAGGTACAAGAACCTCACTGCCAAACAGCAGCTCCAGTTTCCGGAGCGCGACGCCCAGTCCATCAAGACGATTCTGATCAATCCCGAAGGCGGCAGCTTCAAGGAAGAGAATGTCCATGTCCTGATCGGCCCGCAAGCCACGCTCGCCCGCGTCCGCGACGAAATCGACAACTGGCTGCCATCCAAGGCCCAGCCCGGCGACCGCGTGCTCATCTACTTCGCCGGCCATGGATTCATCGATCCCTCCAACGGCAAAGGCTATCTGGCGCCTTACGACATCGATCCCCGGCACATCGATACCACGGGTTATCCCATGGAAGAGTTGGCGTCGGTCATGGGTGGTAAGATCCAGGCCACCTCCAAGATACTCTTCACCGACGCCTGCCACAGCGGCGCCATCTCGCCCGAAGATACTCAGAAAGTCAACCAGAAACTAACTGACTTGACTACTTCCCTCTTCTCACTTACCGCCAGCCGCGATCGTGAAAGCTCCTTTGAGACTGCCGATCTCGAAGGCGGCCACGGAGTCTTCACTTACTACGTGGTGAAAGGTCTCGAAGGCGCGGCCGACCTCACGCCGCGCGATGGAATCGTCACCGCCGACGAGTTGCAGGAGTACGTGCACACCCAGGTGCGCGAATACGTGTCCGCGCACGGCGGCGGCTCGCAGAACCCCACGTCCGGCCGTGGCGGATACGACCCCAACATGCTGCTCTCTTACGTGCCGGCCAATGCCGACCCCGCGATCGCGCCGGCGCCCAAGACCGGCGGCCTGGTATTCGAATCCAACGCGGATGGGGTCGAGGTATTCCTGGACGGCAACTCGGTCGGCGTTCTGAGCAAAGGAAAGACGCTTTCCTCGCCCGGTCTCACTCCCGGCCAGCACACCGTGCAGGGCGTCAAAAACGGGTATGAGCCCGACGGCCCGCGCCAGGTGACCGTCTATCCCGGCCGCGAAGATACCGTCAGCATCAAGATCCTTGTCCCCCGCCACCATAATAAGGAAGCCATGGACTTAGTCATGCAGGGGACCAAGGAGTATCTCAAAGACGCTAACTACACTAAGGCGGCGGCCACTTTCGAGAAGGCATTCCAACTCGACCCCACTTACAGCCAGGCCGCTTATTACCTCGGGCGAGCTTACAACGCCTTGTATCAGGAGCCGAAGGCTGAAGTATATTTCAAGAAAGCCCTCGAAATCGACCCCGACTACGTCGAGGCCCGCGCCACCTATGCCGGCATGCTGCTCGACACCGGCAGCGTTGACGAAGCCCTCATTCAGATCAACACCGTCCTGGTGCGCGACCCGAACAACGTGGATGCCCTGACCCAGCAGGCGCAGGCGCTCCGTTTCAAGGCGCTCTATCCGCAATCCATCGATGCCGCGCGCAAGGCGGTGCAACTCGCACCCACTCTTGCCGAGCCGCACCTTTGGATGGCCGATAGCCTGAGGCTTAGCGGCAAGTATGCGGACTCGCAGCCGGAGTATGTTCAGTATCTCAAGCTGAGTAACCTCAACAGCAAGTTGGGCGGTCAGTTGAACTATTATATCCTCGGCTCCCTGATCGGCTTCGGCAAGAAGAAGCGCGCCGCCGAGCAGGATATCTGGAAGCAGCAGCGCAGCCTGGCATACTACGGCCTGTGCGACGCGGAGGGACTGCAAAAGCGATTCCACTCTGCCATTCCGTACTGCCAGCAGGCACTGAGTTACGATCCTGAGGATGCCTTCGCTCACTACACGCTGGGTCTTGACTATGAGCACGATGCGCAAGAGACTGGCAGCGTTGCCGAGCTGTACCCGGCACTGACTCATTTCCAGAAAGTGGTCGCCATCAACCCCGACCTCGATGAAGCCAACAATGCCAAACAGAATATTGTCAACATTCAGAAATTCCTGCAGACTACTGCCCCTCCTGATCCTCTGCACTCCTCTCCTACTAGCCCAAAACGCTGAGATCCAGACACTTTTGAAAGACTCGGAAACCGCCTGGAACCGCGGCGACCTGGTGGCCTTCGCGTCGTACTACGAGGACTCTCCAGACACCACCTTCATCGGACGTGAAGTGGTCCGCGGCGGGACGAAAGCCATCCTCGATCGGTACCGCCGCGCCTACCCGACCCGCGACGCCATGGGCACACTGGCATTCTCGGAGATCGCCGTGCGTCCGCTCGCCCAAGGCGTGGCGCTGGCCACCGGCAGGTTCGCCTTGAAGCGAACCGCCGAAGGCGGAGGCGACACCTCCGGCCGCTTCACCCTGATCCTGCGGCAAACCTCCTCCGGCTGGAAGATCATCCACGACCACACGAGTAGTTAGCTGCCAACCCAACCACGCTCTCACAAAGCCCCAATCCCCAACCCCCACCCCCAACCCCCGCTCTTAGTAGCCGACCGCCCGCCCGCCGCGACGCCCGTCCGACCACCCCAGCCTCCAGCCCGTCCCCTCTTCCACCATCACCGCGTGCACGTCCCCCTGCGACCGCAGCCGCGGATTGATGGTGTGGCCAAAAGCCTGCAGCTTCTCCGCCACGTCGAAGATCAACGCCGCCGGCTCGGCATCCACGCGGTCGGGCTGGTACTGGTGGTGGATCCGCGGGAACTCCACCGCATCTCGCAGCGACATCTTCGAATCGACGATGTTCACGATCACCTGGAACACCGTATTGGGAATGGTCGCCGAGCCCGGCGAGCCCAGCGCAAACCACGGCGAGCCATCCGGGTGCAACACGATGGTCGGCGTCATCGACGAGACCGGCCGCTTGCCCGTCTTGATCTCGTTGCGCCCGCCCGCCTGGTTGCTGAACCCGCTCATGATGTCGTTGAGCAGCACGCCCGTGCCGTGCGCCATCACCTGCGAGCCGTAGAAGCTGTTCAGCGTGTATGTGTTGCTCACGATGTTGCCGGCCGCGTCGATCACCGCGAAGTGCGTCGTATCGTCGGACTCGTACCCCGTCGGGCCGGCATCCGCCGCGGCCGACCGGGTCGCCTGATCCGGCCGGATCGTCGCCGCCAGTTCCTGCGCGTGCTGCTTGCTCGTCAGCATCTCGATCGGCACCGTCACAAATCCCGGATCGCCCGCGGTCGTCGCGCGGTCGCGGAAGGCCCGCCGCATCGCCTCGATCATGTAGTGCCGCTGCTCCACCGAGCCTTCCCGTCCAAGCTGCGCCGGGAACGTTTCGAAGATGTTCAGCATCTCGATCAGCGTGGTGCCGCCGCTCGAAGAAGGCGGCATCGAGAGCACCTGGTTGCCGCGAAACGTGCCCTTCACCGGGTCGCGCTCAATCGCCTTGTAGCCGCGCAGATCGTCGTATCGAATGGTGCCGCCGTGCGCGGCCATGTCGCGATCGATCAGGTGCGCGGTCAGCCCTTCGTAGAACTCGCGCCACCCGGCCTTCTGAATCCTGGCGATGGTCGCGGCCAGGTCCGGCTGCTTGACCAGTTCCCCCTGCTTCAGCGGCCGGTCGGAGCCGTGCAGGAAAACCCGCGCGCTGTCCGGGAACTGCTTCATCACCGGCACCTGCAGCGCGAGGATGATCTCCATGCGCTGCGACGCCGGGAACCCGTTTCGCGCCAGCCGTCGCGCGGGCTCCAGCACCGTCTTCCACGGCAGCTTGCCGAATCGCGCGTGGGCCATTCCCATGCCCGCTACCGTGCCCGGAACGGCCGACGCCTTGTAGCCCACGCTCGAATCCTGGCGGCCCGTGAACATGCCGGGATGGGCCAGCGCCGGAGCAGTCTCCTTGTAATCGAACGCGCGCACCGTGCCGTCCGCCATCCGCACCATCATGTATCCGCCGCCGCCCAGGTTGCCCGCTTCCGGATGCACCACCGCCAGCGCGAACGCCACCGCCACGGCCGCGTCCACCGCGTTGCCGCCCTGCCGCAAAATATCCAGCCCCGCGCGCGACGCGATCTCGTTCGCGCTCGCGATCATGGCCTTGGCCGCGCGCTCCGGCTCGCTGACCATGGGCCGCGGCGCCTTCAGCTCCAGCCCGCTCTGCGAAACCTCCTGCGCCGCGAGGCACGGCGCCGCGCACAAAAACACCAGCAGCATTCGTCTCGTCATTTCGCAATCTCCGCAGCCATCGTCTTCACCAACTCCGCGTTGGTCATCGGCTGCCAGCCGTGGCCCTTCATCGGCCGCCCGTATTCAAACGTGGCGCTGGCGTCCGTGGTCTTCATGAAGTCTTCGAACAGGTAGACCGCCAGGTTCAGCCCGTAGTTGTCCATGTCGCCGCAATACAGGTGCAGCTTCCCCTTGAGTTGCGGTCCCAGCCTCGCCCAATTCGTGCGCACGTACCACGTAAGATCGTAGCCGTGGTCGCGCATGTAGAGCGCCACGTTGCGATTGATCTTGCCCGTGAGCTTGTCCCACAGCGGCTCGGGATATCCGTCCTCGCCCACCGGCCCGTACACCGCCTCCCACGCCATGTACTGCTCGCCCGACCGGCCCTTGCTCCCCTCCACCGCCTCGATCTGGCTTTTCTGCCGCACCGTCTCCACCATCTGCCCGTCCGCCGTCCGCATCATGGGCCGCTCGCGCTGCACGTACTCGAAGCCCGGGACGTAGAACGCGTTCGGATCGTCGTAGATGTTGATCAGTTCCCAGCGCCGGAAATCCACCGGGTCGGGGTAGAACGTCCACGTGCCGCCGAAGAAATCCGGGTGATACACCTGCAGCGCCAGCGACTCCCAACCGCCCGTCGAGCCTCCGGTCAGCACGCGTTCCGAGGGCTTGCGGCTGAAGCGAAAGTGCTGCTCCAGGTAAGGGATCAGCTCCTGGAACAGCGCGTCGCCGTACGGCCCGTTGTTCGCCGAGTTCACCGCGTACGAGTCGTCGAAGTACGGGGTGGGATGCTGGAACGTCACCGCGATCATGCGCGGAAAACCGTCCGCCATCCACTGCCGCGCAAACTCGTAGCCCGCCTGCCCGCGCCCGCCACCGGGCTGCTCGGTGAATCCGAACGGCGCTCCCAACCCGAAGTGTCCCTGCGAGTAAATCACCGGGTAGCGCTGGTCCGGATGCCGGTCGTAATCCTTGGGCAGCAGCACGGTGGCGCCCAGGTAGAACGGATGCCCCCAGAAATCCGTCAGCAGCTTACTCTGGATCTTGACGCGTTTTACCCAGGCCGTGTCGGGTGGCGCCGCGACCGGCGGAATCACCTTGGTCAGCTCGATCTTCACGCTCCCCTGCACTCCCGGATCGAAGTGTACCTTCTGAATCTCGCTGTACAGATTCCCGGGAGACCGGTCGAATCTCTGCCCTTCCCACTGATCCATGTGCGCCCAGATGGTGTGGCCGTCGGCGCGGTGGAACTCCGTGTAGACGTTCACCAGGGCCTGCACGAAGTACTCTCCGGCAGGCACGTCGTTGAGACTCTTGAGCGGATAGCCGAGCGCCCCAGCGTCGATCGCCGCCGTCTGTCCCGGTCTCCACCGCTCGACGTCGACGCCGAAGAACGGCGTTTCCGAAGCCCGCCAGTTCGCGGCTTGCAGGCGCGGTTCGGGCGTGTCCTTGCGGCTCAGGACGACATAGACGCGTCCCGTGATCGGCTGCGCGTGAGCGGATGCCGGGAACGAAATCTCAAAGCGTGGGCCGGCGGCCAGGGCCGCAGCGGCCAGGAGCAACGAAGGTGCCAGCAGACGGGTGATCACCTTTAGAGCGTATCAGGCTCCGTCAATTCGCGGGCACGCTCCAGTTTCCCAGCGCCTGCCACGCGCTGGTCTGCGCTCCTCCGAGCGTCTGTGCGGCCATCCATACGCCCTGGTGGCCCGCGAAGGCCGGCTTGAAGCCGATGTTCAGGGTCAGGATGCCCTGGGCGCCGCCCATGACGTAACCGCTCCCCTGCGCCGATACCGTGCACTGGCTGTTGGACAAGGAGTTCGTGCCCGTCAGCGCCATACTGGCCGCCTGGGTTCCGTCCCCGTTGTCCGGGTAGAGATACAACTGGTTGCCAGGAGCATAATACGCCACATAACACGCTTCACGCCCATCGATCGCGCTGTTGATCAGCGCCCACAATGTCTGCAAGTTGTGGGCGGAGGTTGCATCCTGGTAGGTCAACGTCACCGCCGCGGTGGCAGTGGTCCCGGAAGACGGGCTCATCCCCACCGGGTTCGGAAAACCCGAAGGCAGGGGCGGCACACCGTGCACGCCCATGGTCTGCCATCCCGAGTTACTCCCCGACGAATCCCGCGCGGCCAGGTAGACCACCTTGTTCCCTCCGAAGCTACTGGCGAAGTTGACGTTCAGCATCAGAGTCAGTGTTGTCCCGCTGCCCGATGCGAAGGACCCGGCGCCAGACACCGTGCACTGGCCGTTGCTCGTGGAAGCCGTCCCACCCAGCATAATTCCGGGTAAGAGTCCGCCACCGCTGTCGGGGACGAGATAGAGTGTGCCATCGGGAACGGAGTACGCCAGGTAGCAGGCCTGCCGCCCGTCCAGCACATTGTTGATCAGCACGTTGACGACACCCAGCGCCTGATACCCCGCTGTATCAGAAAATTGGAACGTGTATAGTTGACTCGCCCCACTACTGACCACCGGACTTAGCGAGGTGACACTGGCAGCGGTGGTCTGGCTCACTGTAACGGAAGTCAGCAATGCGGTGAACGCCTGGTTCTGGGCCGGGGTACTGACGGGTTGCAACTGGGCGCTGTAGGCTGCCGCCCAGTCCGTCGAAGGCCCCCAGGCAATCTCGTTGGCCTGCATCGGTCCCTGCGGAACATGGTCCGTGGACGAGGACAGGAGCGTACCATCCACCAGGTAGTCGATCCTAACGAGCGACCAGCGGATCGTCCAATTATGCGCAGCCAACGGATCGAAGCCGGCCGGCAGATTGACGAATGCGCCGTTGCCCGCCCCCAGCCCCTCGTTCGCATAGCGATTCAGTTGGACCATCGGCGGGGCGCCTGGCTGCAGTACGTTGGTTACCAGCTCGATGTCAATCTCGTCATGATTCGTCGCGCAGGTTGCCGGGTCGCACCCGTAGAAGTATATGCCATATACGAGGCCAGGCTCGAGCGAAGTGAGTTGCAGCCGTGTGTCGAGCTGAATCACTGTGTTCGCCGCGGGTTGGAACGACTGAATCGTCTTGCCGTGCGTTCCGTAGAGAGAAAGGCCCGTGGGGTTAAAGGTGTTGAGCGTTAGTTGGGCGCCGCTCGCGCCGACCACGAACTGCCCGACACCCCCAGGTGTCACCCAATCGGCCAACTGTGTGCGTCCCAGGAAGGAAGATGGACCGATCTCGGTGGTCCACTTAGTAAGATCGAGCCGGGTGCCCTGGGTAGTGAAGCTGTCGTGGAAGAGGGTTTGTGAGACCCCGGGAAGAGCGGCGATCAGTGCGATCGCGGCACGTATCGTGGTCATAATTACGCCTCAATTCAGTTTCGCATACTGCGGGCTGGCGCCGTCTTCCACTCAGACACAAACCGCTCGTCCAGCGCCAGCCGGTCGCCCTGGAACAGGAACGCTCCAATCCCCTGGCGCCTTTCGGGAGCACCGTTCAGAATCTGCTCTTCACGCGATCGCGGCACCGCTTCCAGCGTCACCGGAACCCCGCCCAGCGAATGAAATCTCAGCCCCACCGCCCAGTAATGCGAAGGCGCGGAGTGCTCTACGAAGCGGACGATCCGCCCCTGCACGATCGCCCCTTGCGGAGCCACGAGGTTCCCGTCCCGCGTGTGAATCGCCTCCACCAACTGCCCTTCAATCGCGTCGCCCGCGAAGGAAGTTTCTGCGTCGATCTTCGAGCGCAAGGCAATCTGCAAAGTCAGTCCCGCGGGAACGGCCACCCGCGTCTTCGGCGCTGCCGATCCACCGCCGGACACCGTCGCCGCCGCCGTGGAATCGCCGGTAGTCGCCTCCACCTCCGGCCGAAAAACCGATTCGCTCCGAAACGCCCGGCACCCCGCGTACGCGATCCGGTTCTCATAGCGCGCACCGTCGGGCTCCCACAGTTTCAGCACCGTCGATTGCGGCAGCAGCAACGGCGCGCCGTCGATCGGGACCCGCTGATAGTCGATCGTGGTCTCTATGCGGCAGGTCTCCGATTCCTTCGGAGGTTTGGGAACCGCAATCGTCATCCGGCTAAGCTCGGCGCTCTGGGGATCGATCCAGAACTGGCCCTCATACGCGAGTGTCGCCAGACCCTCCGGCCGCGCGCCCACCTTGATCTGGTAGTGGCTGGCAGGCACCGGAACGTGATAGCGGTACACCGCGTAAGCGCGCCGCTGTTCCGGCTCCGATCCCACATACTGGTACACCGACCCCTTGCCTCCAAAAACGTCCATCAGGAACGGACCAAAATCGCCCGTGCCGGTCAATCCGCCCCCTACGATCTCCTGCACGTCGGCCGATTGGAATACCTGGGCGCCCGCCCAGGAGAAAATCTCCGTCCCTTGTGAAATCGTCACGTCCAGCTTGAATTGGTCTCTCCACGCCAGCAGAACCATCGGCCCGCGATTCGCTGCGCCGGCCTCCTCGACATGGCCGCAGCCACTCGCCTTCCGGCCGTAAAACACCTCGAACCGCGAGCGATGCACCGTCTGCACGCACGTATACTTCGGGAGCTTCTCGACGCTCTCGACGATCTTCGCGCGGGCCTGCTGGAGCAGCGCAGACGGATCGACCTGCCCGCACAAAACCGCGGGAAGCATCGCACCGAGAATCGCCGCTTTTGTCACTCTGTTTTCACATCCAGGTAAGCCAGATAGTAAGCAGTCAGTTTATAGGCCGTGTAATAGTCGTCGAAATGGATTGCCTCCACCCGGTCGCGGTCACTATGGAGTATCCCCCACGTTTCCTGCGTGAGGGAGTGGATCGTAATCACGGGAATATGGGCCGAGAGGAACGGATGTGTGTCGTCATCGCCCACCTGGTCGACGTTGACTCCCTGAAGAGTAACATCGATCGCACTCGCGACCTCGCTCAATCGCGCCAGCAAGACCGGAGACGCCCGGCTGGCCCAAACCTTCACCGGAGTCACGCCGAGACACTCGAGATTGATAAATGCGTGTATTAGCGCCTTCTGCTCACTTGTCAGGTTCTTGACATATTTGGAAGAGCCGACAAGCCCTTGTTCCTCGCCCGTAAATGCCACAAAGACATAGGTGTGCTTGCGAGGCCGGCTCTTGAGCGCCTGGTAAAGCGAGGGTAACAGGGATGCGCCGCTCCAATCGTCGACCATTCCCTTTCCATGATCCGCAAAATCGAAGTGACCGCCGACCACGATTGTGGAGTCCGTCTGCCCGGGCAAAGTACAGATCACATTCGCGGTAGTCTTATCGATCCGCTGCTCCTCCACTGAACACCCGGCGTCACTGAACAGACTCCGGATTGCACCCTGGCGTTGCCGCGCTCCCACTGCGCCGCTTTCGAGGCGATCCTTCACCACCGCTTCAACAGCCAAGTCGACTTCCAGCTTTTCGGCGAAGCATGAGCCGGCGAGCAGCGCTGCGACTACTGCCGTTTGGATGATTCTGCGGGCCAATCCTCAGTTTACGATAAGGGCGCGCCGATTCGCTCCAGGACTCGGGCGGCCATCCGGTCGCAGCGCGTTCCCAGAAACGCGTATGTTTCCGCGATGGCCGGTCCCATGCGGTCCTGCAACTCGCGCCGCAGCACGGCGCGCGAGCGGTGCAGGCGGGTCTTGACCGCCTCTTCGGAAAGTCCCAGACACTCGGCCGTTTCGATGGTGCTCAGTTGTTCGACCTCGCGAAGAACAAACACCATGCGGTATGTTTCGGGCAGCGCATCCACCGCGGACTGCAGGATCTGACCCAACTGCCCGCGCATCGCCTGGGCCTCAGGGGTCTCCGATAGCGGTTGGCGCCGGTTCGCTTCGGGCATCAGCTCTCCTTCCGAGTCTTCGAGCGCGGTCCAGAGCTTGCTTCTCCGCAGGCGGGCCAGAGCTTCATGGAAGGCAATTCGAGTGACCCACGTGGGAAAGGCGGCGCGCCCGGCAAATTGGTCCAGGTGTTCGTAGACACGGACCCAGGTCTCCTGCAGCACGTCCTCCGCTTCCAGATCGTCGATCACGATCGAGCGGATGGCTCGAAACAGGCGTTGGTTGTAGCGCCTCATGAGCAGTTCGTAGAGCCCGGTTTCGCCCGCGCGCACCCGATCCACGACCTCGGCATCTGTGGCGGACTACCACCCCTCCAAGACCATATATAGGTATATCTGGTATATCTGGTATCACCATCACCGACACGACGAGGATGCGAACTGCCGAAGCCATCAACACGCCGCTTGCCTTGGGCAATCGCGACAGCCTGCGTCTGAAAAGCAGCATCCCGATGGTCGTCGTGAAGCGGAGCACAACACCCGCCGTGAGGAAAACTATGATTCCAAATGTTAAACAACTGGGCTGGAGATCGGACGCCCCACAGACACCCCTGACCAATGGCACGTCGATGGCGATCAAATCTCATGCTACCGCCAATGTAGAACGTTCACGCGACTACACCCTGTTTATACTGGAAGTGCTTCGAGACGGCTCTACGCAATAGGAAGCCGCTGGTGCGATTTCTCAGGGCCGCGGTGATGATCTAGCATATCCGACCAGGAGCCTCGCTGACAACCGCAATCGATATCAGCAAATTCTATTGTTAAGACAAGTTACCATAGGCCATTTTTGTCCCCTACTGGCCGCATTTCGCGTTGGTGCGCACTAACGCATTGGGGCACCTCTGAGGCTCAGTGCCTTGCGTCATACCAAAGCCGCCCTTCTGTTGGACCCGTCACCGTTTGTTGCGAATCTCAGCGTTCACGGACTGCGCAACTCTATAACCCGAAAATGTTAACCTGACGCAATGAGCAGGAGCCGCCAAGTCTACCGGAATGGCAAGGTCCACGTCTGCGCCGAGATGTGTGACGCGTGCATCTTCCGTCCTGGCAACCTGATGGATTTGGCTGAAGGCCGGACGGAGAGCATGGTCCAGGAGGCGACTCGACGTGAGTCCTGCATTCCTTGTCATGAGCCCTTGGGCGGTTATCAGGCCGTTTGTCGGGGCTTTTTCGAGAAGTACGCCACCCAACCGCTGCAAATAGCCGAACGATTAGGTTTCGTGGTGTTTCAGGAACTTCCCGGCAGGCCGTAACGTCCTGACCGGGCACCACCTTTATGAGATCCACGGGGACCTCCCTTACGACCGGAGTTCGGAAGGGCGGTGACGCTCCTATCGCTCAATAACCCAACTTTTGTGGCGGTGACAACGAAACAGGGGACCCGCAACACTTTAGTTTAGGCGTTCGCCTTCGCCTTCCGGTATGCCGCCCAACGCTTCTTAGTGGCAGCAACGATCCTGGCTCTGCCCGCCGCGCTCATCGTTCGTCTCCGTTTCGTCGGTGCACCCTTCGCCGGTTCAGCCGTCTGCTTGTGGAAAGCTGCCCAACGCCGTTTTTGAGCCAGGGCAATCCGTCTTCTGGCGGCGGCACTCATAGTACGTCGCTTTGGAGCCCCCTCTCCTGCTCCGTTCGTTTCGGCCTTTGGAGGACGGCCAGGGCCACGGTGTCCAAGCTGTCTTCGGATCTCTTCGATGGTTGCATCAATCTTGGATTTCTGACTCTCCAAGCCCAGAAGAGCCATCTGAAGGAACTTTTCGTCTGTCAACATTTAAATTCTCCTTCGAACAGTATCGCTGCCTTCATCATACATCCATCAGCCATCAAGCTCACACGAACAAGGACCGTCCTCAGAAGTTCAGTTGACCGGTATGTCTGCATGTTGAAGCGAGGCTGAAGGCAAAAGCAATCCGGCAGTCTACGGGTTGCCGGCGCTCTCTACCAAAGCCGTCATGTCATCCAGGCTACTGCAAAATCGTCGGCACGGAGGTGAACGTGCCAAATGGACTGAACCGCAATTCGAGGCCGGTTAAGCCATCCGTCGTGCTCTGGAATATTACTATACCCCGTTTGCCAGCCGTCGCTGCGAGCCTGTCTGGAAAAGCGAACGATGTGTGTGCATTACCGCCCAGCGTTATGTACTGCGTATCAACCAGGGTGGCATTTTCACCTTCAATCCATGCGGTTATCGTCACAGTTGATGCTGATAAATTGACGAGGGGGTAGTTATTCTCGCAGGAAACTCAGCCAAGAGTGGTACCGTGCCCTCAGAAGCTCCGAGAAAGGCAGATCATGTATCGAACGAATGCCACGAACAGCGGAATACCTGATCACGTGCGCTCTAGCCGATTCCAACGCCGCTTCGTACTCAGCGAAACCCTGAAATCCAAACTTGGCAAGACGGATTGGACCGGGCTTTCCTGCGTTCGTGGTGCCTGCTGCCAGATCGAGGGCGGCAAGCTGTTGGTCGGTGAGGCCGGTGGGCGCGGCGTCGAGGAGTTGGGAGGTCCATGTGAAAATCATGGGGATCGCGATTGGGATTCCGTTCAGATGTGGATTCGCAACACAATTTAGATCGGCACCTGGGCGGGCCTTCCACGGTCGAACGCTCGGGGGAGTTCCCAGGCGGCATGAGACCTTAGCTGTCGTTCCGGCATTCCGAATCTGGCCTTCAGTGTCCGTCGCAGCAACGATGACGATGTGCCACGAG
>Ga0209415_10007361_pt1 | contig 19251 bp, 15 predicted proteins | sample PeaSoiSIISIP2007_FD_187696 | JGI IMG/M metagenome (GOLD analysis project Ga0209415, IMG submission 187696) | Peat soil microbial communities from Weissenstadt, Germany - SII-SIP-2007 (SPAdes) (version 2) | ecosystem: Environmental > Terrestrial > Soil > Wetlands > Peat | place: Germany... | reverse complement strand
CCATCCCGGCTCAAACCCAGGATGGAACAAATGACTTTTGTCGTATTCTTACGTGAACGGAAATTGGGGGCAGGTCACCTGTGCAATCGATCAACTGTCCTAGTATGAGATAAGAGGGGAGGCCCACAAGAAGCAAATCCAGAAGGCCACAACAGTCAATCCGAGCCGTGACCAACCGCTCCCGAACCAGACAAGGATCACTGCTGCTATATTTGCGCCGATTAAGCCCAAGTATGGAGAGCGGAGATGAAGAGTGACCCCGCTCCGCGCGATAGGCCACGTGGCGAGAGGGCACAAACAAAGCGTGGTCAAAAGGACTAGTCCGACTGTATAAGGTACACGACGCCATTGCGCAAGAGAACCCCGTTGCTCATTGCGATAACGAACGATTGTGCTCGAAACGGCAGTGACTACACAGGCATAAAGTACTAGGAAGAAGGAGACACACGCCAATTCAGAACGGCCGAGCAGCCAGTTGCCTGCACCGATAGCGATTGGAACAAACACAACTGACGCCGCCATTGCAACGGTTTGGAAGGTTTTCGCTTTCACGGCCATTAGGATTGAGTCTACAGGAATATTAGGCTCAGACAACATTACTGTTGAAAGCAGGCGATAGCACTCATCGAGGTTCGTCCGGAACCTCATCTTTACGTTTCCCAGAACTCTGCTCGCGCCTGTATCGTAGGGTCGCGCCGCTACTCCTCTCGGAAGGAGCACGGATTGCGAGGAAGCGCGACCCGGAAGTAAATGGCAGTATTCGAAGCGGGAGGGTTCCATGGGCAAGCGGCTGGCAAGGCGTGAGCTATTTCAAGAAATCAAGTTGGAGCGGGATGGCGGGTGGCCCGTTTCTCGGGGAAAGTATAACTCTTCCGTCTTTTTTCACTCCGCGGGGTGCCCCGCGTCTCGCGGTTTTCGAGACGCGGGTGTTTTTCTGAAGAAAAAGCGAAACCCGCCCGGCGCATTCCCGCAATCCGCGTGGGCTCAATCGCTTAGCTGTATGTACAGTCCTGTAATGGCAAAGTGTTCCACGTGGAACACTGTGGAAATCTTCCGTGCCCAACTCGCGCGGACGGGCCAGAGGGCGCGTCCGTATGCCCGCGCCGCGATCCTCCCACCCTAGCCGCAAAGAACGCGGCTAGGATGGGGCACCCCCGCGCTCTGCGTCGGGCAAAATCCAAAGTCAAGCCCCCCAACCCATCTGTAAACCCAGTTGGCGGCCTTTCCTGCCTCTGATATTCTCTTTCCCAACCTCGGGCCGCCACGGCCTTCTTTGGGATGTGCGCCATGGATGTGAAACTACCTGCGATCGGTCCGCACCGGCGGAAACCTGCCGCCGCGCGAGTCATCGCTCTCTACTTCGCGGCGCTTGTCGTGCTGCTTTGCGCTTGCGGCGGGGCGTGGGCGCAGTCGGATTCCGACGACTCCGACTGGCGGAAGTTCGTCGATAGCATCGGCAAGATCCTCTACTTCGATGCCTGGCCGACGGCCACCTACCAAAGCGTCAGCTTTGGCAACGTTGCGGTTGTGCCGGGCGGCGTGGATGTGAGCTTCGTGCTGCATGGCATCAGCGCCTTTGACAATGGCCCGCTGTGGACCGAAGTCGTGTTGGAGATGCGCAACGGCAAGATCACGAACATTCGCTGGGGACGGAACAACGCTGTTCTCGCCGCTCCCGGCTCGACCATGAAGGCTCTGGGCCAGGCGCTCGATGAGCTAAACAAGCAGTATCAACAACAACAGGGCACGCCGGCTCCCGCCGCCGGTGGCATGCCGATTCCGAGCCTGTCCGCGATATGCCTGGCCAATCCCACCGACGACAGCATTACTTACACACTCACGGTGGATGGCGCCAAGCAGGATCACACGCTCGCGCCCAAGACTTTTCTAGTTAGCACCTCGAATTCGGCGGCAGCGGACTTTGTGCTGGACTATGACGACAGCTTCGCCGACGGCTACCAGGGCCGGACCATCCACGTTGCAGGCACGCCGCGCGCGCAGGCGCCCACCACTTGCGACGATGACCTGGAATACGACTTCGTGGTGGACGATCAATTGATCGGCCTCAACTCGAAGAGGTGGATTCCAGGGTTCGAGCATCCCTTCATGCCGAACCTTCTGCGCGCGCAAAAAGAAGGGGACTGGGTGTGCGCCCCTGGGCAGACGTGGGCCAATCCTGACGATACCAGCGACCTTCGCTGCGTTCCGAACTAGACGCGGCGGCCAGATTTTACAATCCGCTGCCAAGGTCATGGCACACGACGCCTTCATCAGTTAGTCCTCCAACCGCTACAACCTCACTTGGCCCAATCCCGTGGACACGGCAACCCTGTCGGCGGACCATCAGCGGCTTGGTGGCGTGAATCAATATGGATTCCACATGAGTGGGACCAAGACCGCAGCCTGCGGTGGATGAGGTTCGAGCGATGGCTCACGGCACCTTGTGATTTCGATCACAGCCAGTCTCACTTTGGAATCAGTAGGCTTATTCCTGTAACGGTTCTAATATCTGCCCGAAGAGGAAGGCAAGATGCCGGTTTCGCAGCCCACGCCGCAGCCCTCGCCAAAAACAGGCCGGGTAGCTCGCGACTTCTCCAGGAATCCCATGCTGGTGTACTGGGAGATGACCCAGGCTTGCGGTTTGGCTTGCCGGCACTGCCGGGCTGAGGCGATGGCCAACCCAAGCCCTTTGGAGTTGAGTACGGCGGAAGGCAAGTCGCTGCTTAAGCAGATCAAGGAGTTTGGAACGCCGTTGCCCCATTTGATTCTCACCGGGGGGGATCCGCTTAGCCGTCAAGACATCTATCCGCTGCTTGATTTTGCCGGCGAGCTTGGCCTGGAGGTTTCCATCACTCCCAGCGCGACCGCGGAGCTAACCGATGACGCGATTGCGCGGCTAAGGCGGCATGGCATTCAAAGCCTGGGCCTAAGCCTGGATGGGTCATCGGCGGAAAAGCACGACGCGATTCGCGGGATTCCCGGCACCTTCAAGCGCACCGTCGCGGCCGCCAAACAAGCCGGGCAGCTTGGCATTCCGATTCAGGTGAACACGCTCGTTTCCGAAGAAACGGCCGCCGATTTACCCGCCGTCTACGAATTGTTGCGAAGCAGTTTTCCGGTCATGCGCTGGAGTTTGTTCTTCCTGATTTCGGTGGGACGGGGCAAAGCTCTGAACGAAGTTTCTCCGGCCGAAGGCGAACGCATCATGGAGTGGGTACTGGAGCTGGTGCCGCAGGCGCCATTCACGGTGAAGACCACGGAGGCTCCCTCGTATCGCCGGCTCGCCATCGCCAAAATGCGCGCTGCCGGCATTTCTTATGCGGAAATGAAGGATACCGGGGTTTACCAAGGTTTCCAGATTCGCGACGGCCACGGCATTGTGTTCGTTTCCAGCCAGGGAGAAATCTTCCCGTCCGGTTTCCTGCCGTTGTCCTGCGGCAATGTGCGCACCGGTTCATTGGTGGAGATTTACCGGAATTCTGAAACCTTCCGCTCCCTGCACTCCCCGGCGCAGTTTCACGGCAAATGCGGCGTGTGCGAATACAGCTACATTTGCGGCGGATCGCGCGCCCGCGCCTACGCCCACAGCGGCGACGCCCTGGGGGCAGACCCGTTCTGCCCGTACGAGCCAGTCACGGTTTCGCACCCGCTGAGCTAGGGCGGAGCCGGCTGAGCCGCCGTTCTTACTGCACATCGAGCACGAAGTTGATGCTGTGCGTGATTGTCCCGCTGGTGACGGTAACGGTCACCAAAGTCGTTCCAACCGGAGTGCCTGGATCGGTGAAGCCGCCACCGCCTCCCCCACCCCCACTCCCGCCTCCACAACTAGGCAGGGTCAGCAGGAAGGCAAGAGCTATGAGCGATATCACGCCCCTCCAGCGCCGTCTCTTGGACGGAACGCTGAACAGGAGCACGGCCAGTAGAGAAGTTCCGAGGCCAGTGGTCCAACCAGAGAGCTTAGAAACCTGAGGCCCCCTGGCGGGTGCCGCGTGAGGTGCGGTGGTGGCTATGGTGAGCTGAGTTGAGCCGCCGCCGGTAACGGATGGTGGATTGAAGCTGCAACCGCTCTCCGCCGGAAGCCCTGAGCAGGAGGCGGCGGTGAAATTCAGTGTGCCGGTGAAACCACCCTCGGCACTTGCGGTTATCGTCTCCAGTACGCTCCCGCCCGGAGCCGGAATCGTGGGTGAGGAGGGGCTGAATGACAACTGGAAGTTCGGTTGCACCGTTTCCTGCAGTGGGAGGGACGACGAAGTAAGGTAATTGCCATCCCCGGAATAGACCGCAGTGAAGGTGTATGCGGTGCCCGCCAAGGTCCCAGTTGTAAACCCGGCCGTCGCGGCGGCGGTTTGCGCAATGCCAAACTGCGGATTAACGATAGCGGAAATCGGAGTCAAACTCGATTGGGAGAGTTGAGAGTTATTTGCAAAGAAGGTGACCGTTCCGCCCGGGGGCACTCCCCCTCCCTGAGTGTTGACGGTCGCAGTCAGTGCGAATCCGGTTGAGGTGGGTGTCGCTGTGAGGTTCGTGCTGGTAGGGGCCTGGGTTATTGTCACCTGGGTGGCTGATGAAGTGCTGGAGAAAAAATCTGCCTCGCTCCAAAGATACTGCGCAGTCAGGCTGTGCGTGCCTGGCGACAAGGTGGTGACCCCTTGGGTCCAATATCCTAGACTGTTAAGTTCACCGAAGGTTTGAAGGTTGTCGGTGAGAAACTCCCCTTCCCCAACTACGGTGCCAATACCGGATTGAGGCTTGACGTCTTCCCTCAGGTAGACGAACGTTCCATAAGGGCCGCTGACGAAAGGAACAAGATTTCCGCTTGAGTTCGGGGCTAAGACCGAGAGCGTGGTCACGGTGTTCTCTGCATTGACTAAAAATGGGGGGGATGGAGCTGAAGCGCTCGGCGCGAATGTGCCGTCCCCCGAATACTGAGCAGTGAGCCGGTACCCGCCCCCTGGAAATGAGTTGACCGTGCCGGAAAAGGTGCCTGTTGAGTCGAGTTCGAACGGACCTGTGCTAACGAAATTGCCAAGAAGTACGACGCTGCCGCTGGGGGTTCCAGTGGCGGCGGTCACCGTGACCGCAATGTTAACCGGCTGCCCATGCGTGACAACCAACGGACTGAGGCTGGTAATAGTGGTCGTGGTCGGCTTGAACGCGACTGTGGTCCACTGGTTCACCAGATTCGCGACGTTCACTGAACCAAGGCCGGTGGCAAGATCGTAGCCAACTCCGGCCTTATATTGGGCTGTGCTGGTACCGTAGCCGGATTCGCCAGGAACTGCGTTGTTGCCTTGGGTCACATCATTGAATATGCAACCTGCGGCAGGCGGAGTTGTCGACGCCGAGCCATTGCACTGTGAGAGAGTCTCGCCCGCGGCCAAGCGATAGAGCACATAATTTGCTTGCCCTTGACTTGAAGAGTTCTTCTGGTCGACCAGCGCCATGATCCCCGCAAACGATGGAGCTGCCGCGGACGTGCCGTAGACTGCTGCGAGGAAGATGTCACCCTGCGAATCTGGGGTACACGAGCCCTCCAGACAGATAAGGTAAGGATCATGTTGGGCCGATGTTAAGGAAATATCTGGAACGTCGCGGAAACCGTCCTGGGGAATTCCGGCGACCCCCGCCTGCCATGCGGGCTTCGCAAAATACATGCTGGCCCCACCTCCTCCCGCCCAAATGCTCGCACCCTGCGTTCCGCACTGGGCACCGGCGCAACTCTCGTTCCACGCGTTTTCCGGAATGTAGGAAAGCGCGGACTCAAATCCGGTCCCGTTCGTTGAACTCCAGTACTGACTGTCCTGCCCGTTCTCATTGAACATAGTTCCGCCGGCCGCGACCGTGAAAGGCGTGGAGGCGAGAACGTTCACGGACAAAGGGCCAGTGGCGGTGGATTCCGTGTTGGGGTTATCGCAGCCCTCTGCGCCCGAGTCGCCCGCCGAAACAATGTAAGTGATGCCTTGGGCCGCCGCTTGCTCCGCAAGTTGGGAGATGCTGGTGGCTTCGGCGGAGGTTACGTCGGCCTCGCACCCGCCGAAACTCTCGGTCATGACGTTCCCCACATTGTTATCAATGATGTAGAGTTCAGACAGATCAGCTCCATCGCTGGTGTTGGTCGATGCGGAGACCACTGGGCGAACAGTTGCGCCCGGGGCGATGGCTACGGCCCAGCTAGCGTCTAATGTGGCCTCAAGCTCCTCGCCTCCGCCCAAGTCGCCAGGGTCGGGGCCGTCTGGGGTACTCACAGGGGTCACGGCCGACAAACCAAAGGTTGATAGGAAAGCTCCGATGTCCTGTCTCCCGTTATAGGTATCGCTGCGCGCGACCACCGCGATGGTGATCCCGGTGCCATTGATTCCCTGCGTGTACAACGGGGCGATGTTATAGATCGTCGCGTAGTCCGCAGGGCCGAGGGCATGAAGCGGAGGGTTGTCGGGAAAGGTCACCAGCGGCGGCTTTCCGGGTGCCCCCGGCACCAGCTTGGCGGGGATTTTCAGTTCAGCTAGGTGGACGAGCGGCTTCTTCAAGAAATTGTGCAACGTCCAGACCCCACGGACGACCGGCGTCAACGCCGTCGGAATCTGCGGGTCGCTGGCGTTGGCCCAGTGTTCTTCCCCGTTCACCACGTACTTGTGAATCGAAGTGTGGAACGCCTCTTGCACTTGCCCGGCGGTGCCGGAGAATTCGATGACCGTGCGTCCGTTGCTCACCTGCGCCACCTGGAAGCCGTGCAACTGCAGCCATGCGGTCACGGTTTGAACGTCCTGGTCGGCGGGGCCGAACTGTTGGCCGAATTGCGCGGGCGTGAGCCACTTGTGATAGTTCGGAGAAGACTTATCTTGTTGGTCGTCCAGCAATTGCCTGAGCGCGGCTTCTTGTTCGGGGCTTCGTTGCAGCACCAGCAGCATCCGGTTCAGCGCCAAGCTGCCGGGCGCTGCGCCGCGGTCAAATTGCGCCTGGGCGAGAGGATGCGTGTTGCCTTTCAGAATGGTGAGGTTTGATTCATCGATGGCTTGGGTGATGCGTGGCTGCGGAATAATTGCTTGTGCGAATAAAATTTCGGGCGAACAAACCAAGCCTAGGAAGCACAGGAGAAAAGTCCACCGACGGGGTCGCATTTAGGATCTCCGATGAATGCAGAATGCGGGGCTCGCTGCCGTTTCGGCAATCCGGTACGACGGGGAACCCCAACATACGCGGTATTCCCGCGTGTGACAAGAGGAAACCGACCGAGCGGGCAGGGCCGCAATGTGACCTGAATCACAACAACCGCTTCGCGAAAACCGAGATGACTAAACTTACTTATCCACGAAGCGGACATTTGACTTCCGGGAAGACTCTCATATACCCTCCGCTGGTCTTCAAGGACGCTCTCCGTTGCGCGTCGGGTTTTTTCCTTTCCAAATCAAATCGAATTTATGACCAAGGAGGTCAGCATCCATGCAAAAACTCACGGGGTTGCTGTTGGGGTGGCTCTTTCTCTTAGGCGGGATTGGGATGGCCGCCGCGCAGGATATGTCGGGCGCGCAGCCGCCGCCCAAGGTGCTGGTTGTTGCTCGGGAATACTTGAAGCCAGGCAAGAACGGAATGTCACACGAAAAGACCGAGGGCGCATTCGTGCAAGCGCTGACCAAAGTCAAGTCAAAGTCCTACTATTTGGGAGCGGATTCGCTGTCGGGCCGGCCGCGCTCTTTCTTTTTCTTTGGCTATGACTCGTTCGACGCCTGGGAAAAGGACTTCATGTCGATCCAGAAGAACGCGGCGCTGGCGGCGGAACTGGACCACGACAATGTGGTGGACGGCGAACTGCTCAGCGATTCCGACATCACCATCTTGACTTACAACGAAGAGCAGAGCCTGCGCCCGAACGTGGATGTCGGCCAAATGCGTTATTTCGAGATTTCGCTTTACCAGGTTAAACCGGGCCACCGAAAGGACTGGAGCGATATTCTGACGTTGGTAAAGGCCGCTTACGAGAAGATTCCCGACGCGAAGTGGGTGATGTATGAAGTGGCGTATGGCCCGCAGACCGACGACACCTACGTGCTCTTCAACCCGCTGAAATCTGTGTCGGAGATCGACCATGAGTTCACGGAAGATAAGGATTTTCGGGCCGCGATGGGTGAAGACGGCATGAAGAAGCTGCACGATCTGGAGGCGGCGGCGATCGAATCGAGCGGGAACAGTTTGATCGCGTTCAATCCCAAGATGAGCTATCCGCCACCGGAGTGGATCAAGAGCGATCCCGATTTCTGGAAACCGAAGACGATGGCGCCGATGGGAATGAGCATGAAGAAGAAGGCGCCGGAGAAACCGGCGGCGCAGTAAGGAATGTTTGGGAACCCAGGTCTCGCAAAAGCGGCGGGACCTGGGCCACCCGCTCGAACGTCTAACCTACGCCACGAGCACGCCGCGATAGCGGCGCTGCGGTTCGTGCGTCTTTTCTTCATATCCGAGGTCCAGCAAAGCTAGACGAATGGCCGAAATCATGCGCCGCCGCTCTTGGGTGGGCACTTCGCTCCACATCGCGTGTGCGTCGTTCTGCAGACGGGAGTACTCCCCCGCCAAGGCCTCGTGATAAAGATGAAACAGCTGCGCCAGCTTTTCTGCCGAAACTTCTTTGATTGACATGGACTGCGGCCTCCCGCCTCGACCTTCCAATCCATTGGACGCGCCGGCACATAAAGCTGAGGTAAGAAGTTCGTAAAATATCGATAAAAACGCTAATTTTCGGGAGCCCACTCGTAGGGAAAGAGCTTGCCCGCCTGCTCCGAGCTCAGGTTAACCCCCAGCTCTTGAGCCGCCGCGGCCAGCACGGGATCGCGGCCGGCAGCCACGGCGTTGGCGCTGGGAAGCAGGAGGCGATCCGGGGTTACACCCACGTGTTCCAAGCTTTTTCCGTCGCTCATGATGAGGTCGGCGTCGGTAATTTGGGCTCCATAGTACAAGACAACATCGGCGCCCATCTTTTCACCATAATCTCTGGCTTCCATCACACTGCCGGAGGAGTGGTCACCGAAAACAACTCCCCGTTTTTCCAGCTGGATGACGCGCGCGAACAACTCCGAGCAGGAGGCCGATTTGCTATCGACCAGCACAATGATCTTGCCCTTGAATGGGTTGTGAGTTGTCTTGGCGACTTGGGGCTTGCTTTCTTTCCGCCCGACCCGGTCAGCGATCTTGACATCCTTTTCGAAGATTTCGCCCAAAACGTGTTCCAACGTCTCTATGCTGCCGCCTGGATTGCCGCGCAGGTCCACGATCAAGTTTTGATGCTTGCGCAGCTTGCCCATCATGTCGCCCACTTCGGTCGGCGTCAGGGAAAACTCCGGGAGCTTGAGCACGAATAACTGGTCGCCCAAGTCCGCGTAGCGGAGGCGCATAAGATGCTCCGCGGTCTCCTCCTGGCGAAGGATGTCAAAGTAGTCGCTGGCGCCCGTGTCCGCTGTGAAATCCTTGACAAGTTTGTGAAGGTGGACCTTGGTTACGACCTCGACCTCGCGTTGCGCGCCGGACGGGTCCCGCAAGCTCAATTTCAGGTTGGGCTGCGGGCGCAGGACCGAAAACACGTACTGCATCTTCCACAGCGTATCGCGCGTTATGTCGTAGCCGTTGAGAGTTAGGATTTCGTCGCCGGATTTGACCCCCTTGGTATCAGCATCGCTGTGAGGACGCACCTCGGTAACGAAGCAGTGGTCTCCGACCATCTGATACTCCACGCCGTAGTCGAAAGTCGACGCGCGATCCGGAGGTAAGAAAAACGTGTGGGAGTCGTTGAGCATGTCCAGGAGTCCCGCGATATGCGATAAGGCCATGCTCATCGAGGTTGAGCCGTCGATTTTCTGTTTGGCCTCGGCGACTTTGGCGTCCCAGTCCAGGCCATGGAGGTTGGGATCGTAGTAATGCTTGCGGATGTCACCAGCGATGACCTTCAGCATGTCTTCCGCTTTGCCGCGATCGTTCCTGGAAAACTCCTGCGGACGCGCAACCGCCGCCAATAGAATGATTGCGCCAAGATATTTGGCCGCACTTATTCCTTTTCTCATATAGGTCGCTCCTCAAATTTCAAGCGCGACTCGCCGTCGACCACGGGAAAGAAAACGGACAAGGTCCGACTTGCTGAGCGACGAGTGTGTCGCAAAAGCCAACCAGTATACGTCGCTTCTTCTCGCATGTATAGTGCTTCTCCGCGAGTTTTGTTCGGTGGAGCATCAGATTCGTCCTCCGCCCGCAGGCCCGGCTCTGGACGCCGGATTGCGCATGGCGCAGGCAGCATTGAAGCGTTAGGATATCTTCAGTATCCTCGTGCTCCTCCGCGGCCCTGTGGTCGCATGGCCATTGGCGTTACAACCGAGGAGAGAATGGTCGGATTCCATGTGCAGGAACATCAAAAACCTCTTTAACTTCGATCCGCCGGTTACGGACGAAGAGATTCGGGCTTCGTCTTTGCAGTTCGTCAGGAAGATCAGCGGATTCAACAAGCCCTCGAAAGCTAACGAAGCCGCGTTTTTGGCGGCGGTGGACGAGGTGTCTGCCGTATCGACCCGACTGCTTCGCGCGCTGGAAACCAACGCGCCGCCCAAGAATCGAGAAGAGGAAGCGGCCAAGGCGAGGGCTCGGGCAGCGGAGCGGTTCAGCGCGTGATAGAGATCAAACGCTTGATTGCGCGCGGCCGCGTACTGCGGTACGATCTAACCCTTCCCTCTCGCCCCCAGCGCGAAAGAGCGCGTTGGTCTGGCGATTCCCGGTACGCAAGAGGATCGCGATGCATTCCCACACGCGAGTTGAAATGCTACGCCGGCTTTCAGGGACGCACCCAACGTGCTTGCTGAGGTTTGCGCTCGTACTTGTCTGCCTCGCGAGCCCGGCATGGCTGTTTGCGGATACGATTTCCGGAACCGTCAAGGATCCGTCAGGCGCGGTCATTGCGGGCGCGCGCATCGAGATTACGGGCGGCACGTTGGCCCAGCCGGCCGTACTTTCCTCCGACGGGCTGGGAACATTTGCCTCTCCCGACCTCAAACCGGGGCCCTATTCGCTGCGTGTAACCCGGGATGGATTCGAGCCGCTGGTCAAGACGATCGACTTGCATGGGACGGTCCAACTCGGACTCACGCTTGCGATTGCGCAGCAGCAGACCAACATTTCCGTTTTCGCGAAGAGTCTTGCGTTCGCCAATTCCGATCCGGTTTACCGGCAACTGCGCGATCTTGGGCTAGGAGAGACGTTTCACGTCGACAATTTCACATTGACTTGGGATGCGGCCACTTTCCAATTTCAGAAAGGAACACTGACGTTCCTGAGCCCGGTGCAAGGAGTTGTGACCGGCGCAATTTTCATTGGGCAAGGACATTTCAATCTAAAGCCTGAGCTTACCCTCGACACTCACGAACTGAACCGGCGCATTGGCGCGGACGAGGCGAACGAGGATTTCACCGAGGTTGTTTTCCGATTCACGGGAGAAGCGCGATTGAATTTCCTTCCGGGCCTGGGGGATCGAATCGCCACACCGCCGGAGGCGGGCATTGCCTTCAATCGCTGGAAAGAAAAAGTGCGCCAGCGGCGGGAGGATGCTCTGGGTTTCAGCGACTTCCTGCTGGAGGGCGAAACCATGGACAACGTGGACGCCGACCTGCTGGCCGCTGTTTACAATCCCGCGCATCCGCCGTTCTTCAACGCGTACTTGCATGGCAGTAAACACAAGGATCTGCGGTTTTTCGTGAGGAATCGGGTGGGAGCGCTGCCGCAGCTCGATTCGCCGGAAGAGGTCGCACTCATCAATTGCGACCCCGGAGGAATGGAAGACGGCGTCTGGTACCTGGCGCACTTGAAGGCTGAATATTTAAAGCACAGCGCAAGTTCGCTGGAAGACCGCCGCTTATTTGCAACGCGACGTTACAAGATCGAAACCGTAATTGCCAAGAACGGGCATTTGTTTAGCGCAGCGACCGTCACATTCGAACCATTGGTCGCCGGCGAGCGAGTACTCAAGTTCGGGTTGCTGCCGAATTTGCGGGTGGCGCGAGTCTCGGATGAACAAGGGCGCGATCTTTATTTCATCCAGGAAAACCGGAAGCAGGATGGTTCGTTTTATGTGGTTCTCCCCGAGGCGCCGCCGGCGGGGAGGGAATACTCGATCAATATCGATTACGCGGGCGACAAGGTACTAGAACAGGCGGGCGAAGGCAGTTTCTATGTCGGCGCTCGAACCTCCTGGTATCCCAACCTCAACGGGTTTGGGGAACACGCGCTCTACGACCTCACCTTCAAGGTGCCTCGCCAGTACACGGTCATCAGCGTTGGCGAGTTGCAGGGAGAGGTGAATGAACAGGACCTCGTGGTCAGTCACTGGGTGACGCCCGTCCCAATTGCGGTCGCCGGGTTCAACTACGGGGCTTACAAGAGAATGGAGATGCCGGATACCGTCACTGGATACAAAATTACCGGCTACTACCTGACGGAATTGCCCGACCGGTTGCGATCTTACCCCGCGCTGCAATCCATGGCGCCGAGCGCCATGACCAAGTATGCCCTGGAGCAGACGCGGGCGCAATTGCAGCTTTGCAGTTTTTACTTCGGCAAGAGCCCTTACCCGGACATCTCCATTACAGAACAGCCAGATTTCAATTTCGGGCAATCATGGCCGAATCTGGTTTACCTGCCAATTTCCGCCTACATGGATTCGACCCAGAGATGGATGCTTTTCGGGCGTATTGACACCAAGTTCACCGGCTTCGTACAGGAGGTGACGCCGCACGAAGTCTCCCACCAGTGGTGGGGCCACGCCGTGGGCTGGGCCTCGTATCACGATCAGTGGCTGTCCGAGGGATTCGCGGAATTTTCCGCCGGATTATTTCTGCAACAGGGGGTGAGTGGCGACTGGCGGAGGGACTACATCGAGTTTTGGGATCGCCTGCGCCACCGGATTCTGGACAAGAACACTTTCGGCGTGGCTCCGACCGATGCGGGACCGCTGTGGATGGGTCTGCGCCTGATCTCTCCGCGCACCGAGGACGCTTACCAAAATGTGACCTATCCCAAGGGGGCTTACGTCCTGGCCATGCTGCGTTCGATGATGTACGGGACGGGGGAGAAAGACCAGGACAAGGCGTTCATCGACATGATGCATGACTTTGTGGAGAGTCATCGCGATCGGCCGGCATCCACGGAGTCATTCCGGGCCATCGCGGAAAAACACATGACCAAATTGATGGACCTTCAGGGGAACGGGCGCCTGGATTGGTTTTTCAACGAATGGGTGTATGGAACGCAGGTGCCGCGTTACCGCTTTGAGTATCAACTTTCTCCGGCCGATGGCGGGAAAGTGAAATTGCATATGACCATCACGCAAAGCGAAGTGGACGAACACTTCGCCATGCTGGTGCCGGTGTTTGCCGATTTCGGCAACGGCATGGTGCGGCTGGGCCAAGTCGGAATCGGCGGCAACAGCACGCGCAATCTGGATATCGTGCTCCCTAGCCAGCCAAAAAAAGTGGCGCTGAATGCGTACAAAGAAATACTGGAGCGATGAGCCACCCGATTTCATTTGACCTGGCCTCACGGTGCGGGTAAAGTTCGGGCCTGAAAAGTGAATTGCCTTTCCGCGGAGGCTTCTCTTGGACACTCCACCGCCACAAACAAACAATGGGCCGTCTACTTCCCAGCCGCAAGGGACTTCCCTGCCCTTGGCGGCCGCTCCCCCTTCACCGCCGGCTTATCGCGATCACAGCACGGGGCTTGTGGTTTTTGGGATTATCCAGATTGTTCTGGGCGGCTTCGCGCTGTTGTGTGTTCCTTTAATGCTGCTGGGCGCGCTGATGTCGCGCCAAGTTGGGGGCGGGTTGCCCGTGAGGAGCAGCGTCCTCAATGTGATGACCTACGCGCTGCTAGGGATGGGATTGATTACGCTGGGCATTGGCTCGATCCGGGCACGGCGGTGGGCTTGGGCTCTGGTCCTCACGCTGTCTTGTATGTGGCTAATTTTCGGAGCGATAGGCACGATTGGACTAATCGCTTTGCTGCCCACCACCTTCATGGCGAGTTTCAAGGCGGCCAGTTCCGATGCGCCTCCCCTGTCCAACGGCGTGATCGCTGTAGTGCTGACGCTCATCATTGCCTTCTGCGCGATCTTCATGGTGGTCCTGCCTATCATCTTCCTGGCGTTCTATCGCAAGCGGGACGTGGAGGAAACGGTCAAGCACCGCGACCCGGTAGAGCGGTGGACGGATCGCTGTCCGCTGCCGGTGCTCGCGCTCTGCATGCTGTTTCTTTGTGGTGGGGTCTATTACTTCCTCATGAGCTTCACGACGCCCATATTTCCTTCGTTCGGCAGGTACCTGACCGGATGGCCCGCTGGGATTTGCTTGTTGCTGTTGGCGGGATTCGATGGGTTGGTCGCCTACTCGCTGTTCCGGTTGCGGACGATGTGGTGGTGGATCGCGGCTGCGGGTTTGCTCGTCCGCTGGGCTTCGACAATCGTCACCTTTCGGCGCGCAAACTTGCTCGACGCCTACGCAAAGATGGGCTGGTCTCAAAAGCAGTTGGATATGATGAATAGCAATCCCATGCTTCACCCCGGCACGTTTATGTATTGGGGCGCGGCATTCGGATTGGCGTTTCTCGGATACATGATTTGGGTGAAGCGCTATTTCACCAACCGGACCGTGTCGGCGGGTTCAGGGACGCCAATGGCGACGCCTCCAGCCTGACGGCGTTGCGAAGAACGCGGCGTTTGCGGCAGACTGGGACTCAGGAGAAAAACTAATGTCTGAACTGGCAAGCAAGACTTGTGTTCCCTGCCGCGGAGATACTCCAGCGATCAAAGGCAACCACCTAGAGCGGTTCATGCAACTGGTGCCGAAATGGAAGGTGGTGAACGAGCATCATATTGTACGCGAGTTCAAGTTTCCGGATTTCAGGCGCGCGCTCGACTTCGTTAATCGCGTGGGAGAATTGGCCGAGCAGCAAGGCCATCATCCCGATATTTTTCTGGCGTGGGGCAGAGCCGAGGTCACTTTGTGGACTCACAAGATTGATGGGCTGAGCGAGAGTGATTTCATCATGGCGGCAAAAATCGATTTGCTCAACGAGGGCTGACCGCCGGTTATGGAGATTTTGGCTTGGGGTGAACGTAGCGTTCCATCTCTTCTGTCCATTTGAGGAAGCGCCAGAGGTTGGCGCGCTCCCGCCAGGTGAATTCCCAAAAAACCAGGAAGCCGATCTGCTGCATCTTGACGCCGCAGTAGGTCTCGATTCGCCAGAGCAGATAGGGGCTGCGCCACGGGGTTAGACGGTGGCCGCGGGTGGCGTTCCAGAGGAATCGGAGCATGTTGCGCATGGCTTCGTAACATCATAACCACAGAGAAGCACAGGGTACATAGAGAAACCTCAGGCAGCTGCTGGCGATTCGACCATCCCATGCTAGAATCCAGCTTCCGCCGAGGAATTCTTCCCGTATGGCTGACCAAAACCCGCGCCAGAAGGCCGAAGACCACTACTATGCGGCGCTCGATCTGGTGTCCGAAGGCGAGCCGGAACGGGCGCGGGCGGAATACGAAAAATCATTAGCCGCCGATCCGACGTACACGGAAGCAATGCACGGTTTGGCCCGCGTGCTGCAAGATCTCGGGCGTTTCGACGAAGCGATCGCGGCGGCCAAACGTATTGCGGAACTGGATCCCGAGGATGTGCTCGCTTACACCAGCCTCTCGGTGCTCTACCAGAAAAAAGGAATGATTCCAGAGGCCGAAGCGGAAGCGAACAAGGCCAGGATTTTGGGGTGGAAGCAGCAATTGAAGAAGGGCAGTCTTTAGTCGTCGGTCGTCGGTCGTCAGGAACTCGGATTGTGCCGGCGACTGAAGACTGAAGACTGACGACCGACGACTGCCGCTCTACAGATCGTACTTCTTCATCAGATGCCGGAACGAGCGGTAGGAGATTCTTAGCACGTCGGCGGCACGGGTTTGCACGCCGTTGGATTGGGCTAGGGCGGCCTGCAACAGCGACTTCTCGATCTCCGCGACATACTTCTCCATATCAACTCCCTCGGGAAGAACCGAACCAGGCGTGATGGACATTCCGTTGCCGCCCATTCCGGCAGCCATGGCGCGAGCCTTGGGTCGTTCGGCGGGAAGTTCGACGCGCAGTTCCTGGCCAGTCTCCAGCGCGACGGCGCGTTCGATGGTGTTCTCCAACTGGCGGACATTGCCGGGCCAATCGTAACCACAAAGAGCGTCGAGCGACTGCTGATTCACGCGGAGAATATTGCGGTTTGCGGCGGGCGCGTATTTTTTCAGGAAGTGGTGGACTAACAAGGGCACGTCCTCGGAACGCTCGCGCAGGGATGGGACGGAAACCGGAATCACGCTGAGGCGGTAGTAGAGATCCTCGCGGAAGGTGTTGTCCGCAACCTGCTTGTCGAGATGGCGGTTGGTGGCGGCGATGACGCGCACGTCGATGGCGATTTCGTCGGTGCCGCCGACCGGCCGCACGCTGCGTTCCTGCAAGACGCGCAGCAGCTTGACCTGCATGGTCAGGCTCATCTCGCTGATTTCGTCCAGAAATATCGTGCCCTCGTGCGCCACTTCAAATAGGCCGCGCTTGTTCTGGTTGGCTCCGGTGAACGCACCCTTTACGTAGCCGAACAACTCGCTCTCCAGCAGAGTTTCGGGAAAGGCTCCACAGTTGACAGAGACGAACGGCTCAGCGGCGCGCGGGGAACACACATGCACAGCCCGGGCAACAAGTTCTTTGCCGGTGCCGCTTTCGCCGTAAATCAGGATGGTGCTCTGAGTGGAGGCGACGGTGCGGATGGTTTGTTTCAGTTTCTCCATCGCGGGGCTTGCGCCTACGATATTATCCAGCGAGTTGCGCGTGGCGGCATCGCGTTTGAAGGCGAAGTTCTGGCGGCTTAGCGTGAGTTTTTCGAGAGCGCGGTTGATGGCCAGTTTGATTTCGTTGACCAACCCCGGAGACTTGCGAATGTAGTCGGTGGCTCCGCCGGCTTTCACGGCTTCGACGGCAGCTTCGTAGTCATCCACCGCGGTGATCAGGATGACGGCGGAATCGGGTGACATCTGGTGGGCATAGCGCAGGACTTCGATGCCGTCGGTCTGCGGCATTTTGATGTCGGTCACGATGACGTCGTAGAGGGCGCTGTCGAGCTTCTTTTTGGCGCCTTCACCGGAATTGACGGTCTCCACCTTGTGGCCGTCGCGGCGCAAGGCGATGTCCAGCATTTCGCAGATGGAGCGCTCGTCATCGACAACCAGAATGTTACCCATGCGCTCGACCTCCATGAACCGCGACAGCCGCGCCCACCGACTTCTCTGCCGCCTTTGCAGCCGACGCGCGGGTCAAGACTGCGGGGGGCGTGGGAATAGCCTCGGCCGTGCCCAAACGGCGCAGGCGCAGAACGAATTCGCTGCCGTGACCCAGTTTGGAGCGGGCCCAGACCTTGCCTTCGTGTGCCTGGACCACCTGATAAACAATGGCCAAACCCAGGCCGGTGCCTCCCTCAAATTCGGACTGGAACGGTTCGAAGATCTTTTCGATCAGTTGCTGTCGCATTCCCGGGCCGGTGTCGGCGAAACTGACTTGCCAGTCCTCGTTCTCGGCTTGTACCGAGACCCGGAGGGTCCCGCCGCCGGGCATGGCCCGCACCGCGTTCTCGCAGAAGTTCCAGAAGACCTGCTTGAGCTTGTCGCCATCGGCGACCACCCAGGCCTGGGGCACGTCGTAGTGGCGCTCGATTTGGATGCCGGTGTTTTCCGCCTTAAGCCGATTCGCCAGCAGGGTGAGCGTGTCTTCGACCAGCGGCAACAAGTCCACACTTTCGAACTTGTACTGCTTGCCGCGGGAGTAGGCCAGAAAATCGGTAATGATGCCGTTGAGGCGTTCCGATTCGCGGGTAACGATGCGCAGCAGCTGGCGGTGTTCCGCGCTGAGATCGGGAATGCCAGAGAGCATGCTGACCGATCCAGCGATGGAAGTCAGGGGGTTGCGGATTTCGTGAGCGATGGCGGCGGCCAGGCGCCCCACGGCGGCCAAGCGGTCCTGCATGCGGACTTCTCGCTCCAGGCGGCGGATTTCAGTGAGGTCGTCGAAGGTGTAGACATAGCCGAGCGCACCGCGCTCCGGCACTTTGAGTTCGGAAACCATGACCCGGAACGTTTTGCGAAACTCATTGCGCGCGATGAGGCGAATTTCTCCATGGGCAGGCTTAGCGCCGGCTTGCGGCAACGGATCGAGAAAGAACTGCTGGACGCGCTGGCCCACCAGTTCTTGCTCGGGACGCTCCAACAGTATCTGGGCGGCATTGTTGACCAGCGTAATATGGCCTTCCAGTCCGGTGGTTATGAGTCCACCGCTGATGGCCTGAATAATGTCTTCGTGCAAGGCCTGAAGGTTTTTCAGCGCGCCGCTGGTGTACTTAAGGCGGACATCGACCTGGCGCAATTTCGCCGAGAGCAAGCTGGCTAGATAGGCGACCGCAAGGAAAGCGAAAAGATTTACCAGAATGATGGCTTGCAGAGTCAGCAGGCCGGGATGTGTGGTTTGATGAGAGGGAACGACTGCGAAGTAGGTTAACTCAAGAATCGTTCCGTACAGAATGAAGGCCAAAGCCGCGGTCAGGTACGCCCAGGAGCGGGGCAGCAGAATACAGGCAACGATAATGACCAGCGGATAAAGAAAGTTCAGCGAGCTGTCCACGCCTCCGGTGGCATAGACCACCAAGGTGACCATCGCCATATCGCTGAGAACCTGCAGAAGCGACTGAGCCCGAAGATTGTGCCAGAACGAGAGTAGTACCAGATAGAAGATGGAAACCGCGAACCACAGCAGCATGATCTCGACGAACAGGCGGACCGGCAGGGCGGATGGGGTGAGTAGCGCAATGCCCATCTCGATCGCCAGCAGGAACGTGAGAATGACGATGCGGACTTTGACCAACCAGGCCAGCCACAGCCGTTCATCGAACATGGATTGCATGTGTGATCCAGATCCCCGATTATTTCGGAGGCCGTCTTAGCCCGCCAGTTTGGCGATCATCGAGAACAGCGGCATGTACAGCGAAATGACGATGCCGCCGATCATGATTCCCAAAAGACCGATGATGACCGGCTCCAGCATGGCCAGCATGTCTTTGGTCGCCGCGTCGACTTCGTCTTCGTAAAAGTCGGCGATCTTCTGCAGCATGGAGTCCATGGCGCCGGTGGCTTCGCCGACGCCGATCATCTGCGTCACCATGTT
>Ga0209415_10007359_pt1 | contig 19252 bp, 19 predicted proteins | sample PeaSoiSIISIP2007_FD_187696 | JGI IMG/M metagenome (GOLD analysis project Ga0209415, IMG submission 187696) | Peat soil microbial communities from Weissenstadt, Germany - SII-SIP-2007 (SPAdes) (version 2) | ecosystem: Environmental > Terrestrial > Soil > Wetlands > Peat | place: Germany... | reverse complement strand
CGGTTCGAGGGAACGGCCGATCCGCGGCTGATCGATATTGCAGAAAGAGACTCCCCGCTGCGTGAAGTAGGCCAGGGTTTCGGGGTTATCCCAGCTATCATGGCGAACTTCGACGGCGCGGGGAAACTCGGTGAACTGGCGCAGCACAAGCTCCAGATACTCGCGGTTCAGAGAAGTATTTTTGAACGATACCGGGAATTGAATGAGCAGAGCTCCGAGCTTGCCGGTAGAGGCCAGCGCGTCTAATCCTTCGCGGGCCAGACGCGCGTCCTCGGAACTGGGTTTGATGGTGGCGGCGGAGGTGGGCTCCATGACCATTAGCGGGGAGTGCGTAAAAGAGCGATGCAATTTTGCGGTGAAGACAAATTGAGGATTGACGGCTTGCGCCTTGCGCGCCCAGAGTTTCGCCAACTCGGGCTTGATGTGGCCGTAGAAGGATGTGTTGATTTCCACCACGTCGAAACACTGCGCCAGGTATTCCAGAGGATGCTCTTTTCGGCGTTGCATCCCGGGCGGATAGAAAATCCCTTCCCAGTCTTTGTAAGACCAGCCGGCAGTACCGACACGAATTTGGCCAGAAACCGTCATGAGGGAATGCTTCCTGCGGGAAGGTTAGCACAGAGCCAATGATCACTATTTTGATGATCGGCCTATTCGAAGATCGGCCTACTCGAACTGGATCAGCACGATTTCCGGCGTGGTCCCGACTCGCAGCGGAGGCCCCCAGGTGCCCGCGCCATAAGAGGTGTAGACCAGGAGACTGCCGAGGCGCTGCAAGCCGTACACAAACTTGCCGTAGAGGCGGGATGTAATCCAGGTAAAGGGGAAAAATTGTCCGCCGTGGGTGTGGCCGGAGAGCTGCAATGAAATTCCTTCTTCCTCGGCAATCTGCACCCGGTCCGGGGCGTGGGTGAGCAGAATGCTCGCCCGATTGCGATCCAGGCCCATGCCTCGCAAGATTGCCCGAAAGTGGTCGTCATTCGTCGAATCGCGGAAGTGCACGCCGGCGATCTGCAAACCATCGACGGTTACTTTTTCATTGTTCAGAACTCGAACACCCGAATGGGCGACGGCGTCAACGTACTTGGTGTGGTCAGAAAACTCTTCGTGATTCCCGGTGACAAAATATGTTCCGAGCGGAGCCGACAGCTTGGCCCAGGGTTTGGCGAGTTCCCGCACCCGCGCGACCGTTCCGTCGTACAGATCGCCGCCGATAAACACAATGTCCGGCCGGAGCCGGGTAAGCATGCCCACGATGCGCTTCATGAATCCGTAACCGCGAACGTGGCCAAGATGGGTGTCGCTGACCAGCGCTGCCACCCGGCCGCGCCAGGATTCCGGCAGGTTCGGCAATTTGACGGTGATCCGCTTGACCCGGGTCCAGGCGGCATTGACGACGCCGTACAAACTTGCCAGCAAGGCGAAGCCGAAGAGCACACCTACCAGCACTCGCCGATCGGGATGCAATCCGAACATACGGGCTCCCCCATAAATCGCCCAGCAGGAGCACGCCGCCAGAAAGCAGAAACTCAAGACCCCAAGCCAGACAGCCGCAATCGTGTAAAGAACGCGCACTATGATATGGGAAGAACGCCACGCCAGGAGTGACGCGATCACAAAACTGACCGAGAGCAAGGCCAACGCTACTTGCAATTTTGAGATTCCGGGCGGATCAGCCGTGATCCAAAACGACGCCCAGGTCTGGCAGAGGAACCAATGTGCTAAAAGTAAAACAGACTGAACCATGACAACGAATACCGCGATTCGGGCTCTCACTTGTGTGTTTATCTCCAGCTTATTAGATGAGATTGGAGAGGGTTAGGATTTACCTAGAACGCGTTAGGATCAGCACCATCAAATACCGCCCACCGGGCGCGTCGCACCGCTTAGGAACCAAACTTCTGCTATGTTTGCCGCAGGGCAGCTTCTAGAATCCAAACAGCGTGTTGACGATGGCTATGGAACAGTTTCTCTTTCTGTTTGCGGGCGCGCTTTTTGGCGGTGTCATCGCCTGGCTGGGGTTGCGCTCGCGCAGCACCTCCTTGCACTCGCAGTTTTCGATGGCAGTTGAGGAGTTGGTGGCGGCCCGCGCCCGGCTGTCGGATCTGCAGGAGGCCAATGCCAAGCTGCGAGAGAACCTTGCCGGGCTCAACAAAACGTTAGAGCACGAGAGGAAATCCAGCCTGGAGAAGCTAGCTATTCTGGACCGGGCTACCGAGCAACTGGGCGAGACCTTTCAGGCTCTTTCCGCGGCGGCGCTGAAGAGCAACAACCAGTCTTTTCTGGAACTGGCCAAAACCAGCCTGGAGAAGTTCCAGAGCCAGGCCAAAGGAGACCTGGAGGCGCGCCAGCTGGCCGTGGAACATCTGGTCATGCCGATTCAAGAGTCGCTGAACAAAGTGGATGAGAAGATCCAGCAAATCGAAAAGGAACGCGGGCAAGCCTACTCAACGCTGACGGAGCAGGTTCGTTCGCTGATCGGCACACAGGAACAACTGCGGAATGAGACCGGCAATCTGGTGAAGGCGCTGCGGGCGCCGTCGGTGCGTGGGCGCTGGGGAGAAATTCAGCTGCGGCGCGTGGTGGAGATTGCCGGCATGCTTCCCTACTGCGATTTTGCGGAGCAAGAAACCGTCAACACCGCCGACGGACGTCTGCGCCCGGACCTGATTGTGAAACTTCCGGGAGGCAAGCGGGTGGTCGTGGATGCAAAAACGCCCTTGCAGGCCTATCTGGAAGCGATTGAGGCGCCGGATGATGAAGTTCGTCGTTTGCGGTTGGCCGACCATGCTCGCCAGGTGCGCGACCACATGACGCGCCTCAGCTCCAAGGGCTATTGGGAGCAGTTCGAGGCCTCGCCGGAGTTTGTGGTGATGTTCTTGCCGGGTGAAACATTTTTCAGCGCGGCGCTGGAGCAGGACCCGGGACTGATTGAACAGGGCGTGAGCCAGCGGGTGATTCCGGCGTCCCCGACTACGCTGATCGCGCTGTTGAAGGCAGTGGCTTACGGATGGAATCAGGAGAAGCTGGCGCGCAATGCGCAGGAGATCAGCGCCCTGGGCAAGGACTTGCACGAGCGCCTGCGTAGCCTTGCGGGCCATCTGGAAGCTGCAGGCAAGGGTCTGGACCGCGCCGTGGAAAGCTACAACAAGGCGATCGGCACGCTGGAGAGCCGGGTCATGGTTTCGGCACGGAAGTTCGCTGAACTGGGAGCGGCGGTGACCGACGAGATCCCCGAAATCGAGCCGATTGAAACTACCACGCGCACGCTGGCGTTGGATTGGGGAGACGATGAGAGTCCGGAACGTTAAACCATCGTGCAAGATCTAGACAGCTACTTCGTCCGTAAGCGAATCTTTCTCGGAGAGCAATTCCCAAATCCCATCGAACTTGATGAAGTAAGGTTCAACGGTTAGCTGCGGGAAGCTGGACTTGAGCAACTGCACGGCGCGACGCAGTTCGTGTTTGTGATGGTCAGTCTCAGCCTGAACATTTCCCTCGAATGCGGCCAAGCCCCCATAAGTGGCGCAATCGGAGTGGCTCATGACCAGGGCGCGAGTAGTTTTGTGCAATTGGATGGAGAGGCGAATCTGCTCCAGGATGAAATCCCGCTCGAAGTCGTTGCGCGGCGAAGCCAGGGTTTTGGCGCCGCCGGCTACGATGATCATGTCAGGCCGGGCGATTCCTTTGCGCTGGAGAAACTTGTTGGTGGCCAGCCGGATCCGCTGATCGAAGCAGCACAATACGGCGGCATCGGCAACGTATGGCTCTGGCGCGGAATCAAAGTGGAAGATCTTCCTCATGCGGGGGTTACGCCCGTGGATCGATTCTACCCGAGACTTTCTCGATTTTTTCATTCTGAGCGCCGAGGCGGTCGCCGAAAGGCGCGGTCCAAGCCGCGGAAGGCGGAATTCATCGGCGATGACGACGGTAACCCAGGGGAGGCAAGGCCTCTCTTGGTCGGCTATAATGAGTGCAATTTGTTCCTCCAGTGGGCCGCATGGATAATGGCTCGACGCTTCTGAATTCAACCGTGGATGCTCACTGGCTAGGGCCGCCTGGCCCTAGGCTATTGCTGGAGTTGGAGCCCGCCTACCGCGTTTTCTTCAGCAACCTGGCCGACATGCTGCTGCGCCGGCAGGTACCGCAAGTCCACCTGGCATCGAAGCCCGCACCTTACTGGCACGACGTCTTTGTTCCTAGTGGCGCGCCCTGGTGGGCGGTCCTGGAATCGGTGCTCTGGCACGCCACGGCGGTGCTCGCCGTCGCTGTTCTTTCTCCAGCATGGGGGCCGCGAAAACCGGCGGAAACGCGGCTGGCGCGCAGATCGTACGTCGCTTACTACACGCCGAATCCGGCTTTCCCGGTGCTCGGAAGCAGGCCGCCGAGGGTGCCTGTGCGGAAAGAACACAAATTAGAGCCCCGGCACGCCATGCCGGTGGCCCAGGAGGTCAAAGCCCGGCCAGGGGGTCTGGTTGCTCCTCCCGACATCGCGGAGCTTACGAAACGCGCACCTCTGCCGAAGGCCGTCAACTCGAGCCCGGTTGCGCCTGCCGTGCCGCTTGACGCGACCCCTGGACTGCAACGGCAAGCTCCACAGGTCGGCGCTTCGGTCATTGGGCCGCCGCCCGAGGTCCAGCAAGCAGCGTCTTGGCAATCCAGCGCGTTTCATGTGGTTGTGGTTGCGCCCGCGCCCGTCGTCGGCGGTGGGGTCAAACAAACAACGTCATGGGGATCTGGGGCGTTTCAAACGGTTGCGGTTGCCCCTGCACCCGACGTGGCGGGTGTTTCCGGAAGACGCGGGGCAGCAGCTCAGAACGTCGGCGCGGTCGGCCCGGTTGCGCCGCCCCCTTCGGTGCAAGGTGGTTCCTTGGGGAAGACAGGCAAAGGGGGAGACTTGAACCTGGGTCACATGGAAGTGGTGGCGCCGGCGCCTAAGTTGCCGGTGGAGGAGGGGGGCGCTATTTCGGGAGTGTCCCGGGCGGGGCTGGGCGAGGGTGGCACATGGGTGGTTCCTCCACCGCCGTCGGTCCAAGGCTCAGGGACTCGGGGAGGAGGAGGCGCAGGCTCGCTTGGTTCAGGCTTGGCCGCCGTGCCTCCCCCTCCGTCAATTCACGGTGCGGGCAGAGTGACCGGCTCCGGAGGCGGAGGTCTGCCGGGCGGTTCAGGCTTGGCAGCTGTGCCTCCTCCTCCCTCCGTTAACGGTGCGGGCAGACTGGCCGGTCTCGGAGGCGGAGGTCTGCGGGGTGGTTCAGGCTTGGCGGCTGTGCCACCTTCTCCTTCGGTTGACGGCGCGGGCAGACTGACCGGTCTCGGAGGCGGAGGTCTGACGGGTGTTTCTGGCTTGGGGGCTGTGCCACCTCCTCCGTCGTTTGGCGGCGCGGGCAGACTGGGCGGTTCTGGAGGCGGAGGTTTTCCCGGCGGTTCTGGGTTATCAGCGGTGCCGCCTCCCCCGTCGATTGAAGGCGCCGGTGGATCGGGTGGGCGCGGAGACGGGACGTTGCTAGCTGATTCCACCTCCGCGGTCGTGCCGCCCCCACCGTCAATGGAGGGCGTCGATGGATCGAATCCGGATCAGGGCCTGAACACCGTAGTCGAAGAGCTGCCCATGCGCATCGTTGGGTTAGCGTTCGCTTTGCCGAGCACCTCTTTTTCGTCGAGCTATGAGGTCTTCATCGCGGAAAAAGAGCTCAGCGGACACCACATACAGCTCATCAAACTGGTTTACTGGTTTCTTCCTTATCAACGAAGGCTCTCCGAGTACCATCCGGACGCTTCAAAGATGTACAAGCTCCGGGTCACGCGGGATCAGGCTTGCGATGAGTCGCTGCTGCACATGACTGTATCGGCGACCGGTCAAGTCTACTCGAGCTCGCATTTGCCTGCGGATTCCCTGCCGGTGACTCCCGAGAGAAGGAATATCGTGCTGCCCTGTTATCGCACCACGGCCGACGACTACCGGAAAGCGGCGTGGGGACATTAGGGTCGGGAGCTGCGCCGGACAGCCGAGGGCGGCCGTCCTTGCGTAAACCCTGCCCTACCGAAGACGCTTCAACATCAACGCCGCGATGAGCACGACAATGCCGATGACGATCCCGATCAAGCGCGCCTTGCTAGCTCTTTCCGCCATGGTCCACCTCAAACCCAGGCGGGCGAGGGCGCCCGCCCCGCACGCCCGGCTACGCACCCCGCTTCGTCTTCAGTTCCACCAATAGCTGCTCGATGCGGTCTTCCTTCTCCAGTTCGGCCAAGCGGCCTTCCATGTCGTCGGCGGCGATCTCGGATTTTGCCTGGCTGAGGGCTTCGGCATGCGCTACTTTGCGCTTCATGCGGTCGAAGGCGTTGGCGCTGGCCCCGTTCCCCATGGCCATCTTAGCGTCACTGGCTTTGCCCACGGCGCGCGCGCGGCGGTGCTGGGCAATCAGCAGGTCAGATTTGGCCTGCGCTTCGGTAAGCTTTTGTTCCAGTTGGCGAAGCGCGGTTTTTAGATTCTCCACCTGGGCCTTTTGATCGATGACCTGCTGCGCGAAGCCCTGGCTCAACTCGCGGTAGCTTTCCACGCGCTGCAGGGCGGCACGGGCCAGGTCGTCCTGTTTTTTGTCGACGGCAAGTTCGGCTTTGCGCATCCACTCCGTCACTTTGTCCTCGTTCTCTTTCTGCCTCTTTTCCAGCAGGTGCTGGTCGGCGATGGCGATGGCGACCTGCGTCTTGACCTGCAGAAGCTGGTTCTGCATATCGAGGATCACCTGCTTGATCATTTTTTCCGGGTGTTCAGCTTTGTCGATCAGGTCGTTGAGATTCGCCCGGACTAGGGTGGAAACTCTTTCTAGTAGTGCCATGGTCGGACTCCTTTGCTTGTTCTTAGCTATCAGCTGTCAGCTATCAGCCTTCAGCCGTTTCACGTTTACTTCGGCGCCGGGGTTCCTGCGGAACCATGAGGCGCCGATGGCAATGCCTACGGCAATCCCGATGGCGAGCCATAGGCCTCCGCTACCGATGATGATGGCGACGGCTGCGCCCAGGGCTGCACCGAAAGCGATGCCGAGGCTGATTTGCATGGACGGTTTTTTCATCGTTCTTATCCAATGGTGATGCACGTCAACTGAACGGCCTCCAGCCCGGCGGCTTGGAGTACCGACGGTGTGACCGCGACTTATCATGTGATCCCAGCAACGTCACGCTCACGTTGTCTCTCGTAGATCCTTCGCGACTGAAGTCGCTCAGGATGACAGTTCCTGTTGCCGGCGGGACGCCGGCGCTACAACTACTTTCCTCCGTTGCTTGGTGGTAGTGCTTCGGGTTTTGGGGTCTTGTCGCCGATCTGCCGCACCTTGCCTAACAGTTCCGACAGCGGCATGCCGGACAGGGTTTCGAACAGCGCGGGAACCTGCGCCGCCATTTTGGTGATGTCTCCGGTGATCTTGTTCATCCCAGCGGCATCGCCGTTACCGGTGGAGACGATCGTGATCTTGTCTACATTGGCCAGGGGGCTGGCGAGCGCCTTCACTATTTCGGGCATGCTGGCGAACAATTTGTCGATCACCGCTGCCTGGTTGTATTCCTGGTAGGCTTCGGCCTTGACGTTCATCGCCTTGGCTTCCGCTTCACCTTTCTTGAAGATGATCTCGGCTTCGGCTTCGCCCTGGGCGCGAATGGAAGACGCATGGCCTTCGGCTTCCGCGATCAGGCGCTGCTTTTCGGCCGCGGCCAGGGTCTCGATTCGTTGGCGCTCGATTTCCGCCTGCTTGAGTACCGTTGCGATCAGTTCTTTCTCGCGGCGGTTGATCTCGGCTTCCTGCACCTTGACCTGCTGCTCTTTCTCGACTTGTTGCACCTTCACCTGCTCGGCGATCACCTGCTGCTGCATGATGTTGGTCTGGATGTCATAGGCCTTGTCAGCCTGGGCCTGCTGGCGCTTGGTGACCTCGAGGTATTGCGCCTTCTTGATTTCGAGGTCGCGCTGCGCCTCGGCCTGCTTGGCCAGGGACAAGGTCTCGGCCAGCACGCGTTCCTGGTCGGCTTGCGCTTTGGCTATGGCGGATTCCCGGGTTGCCAGGGCGCGCCTGATGGCAGTGTCGCGATCGGCTTCGGCGGTGGCTACATCAGCGTCGCGCTTGATGCGGGCCACGTCCGGCTTGCCCATGTTGGTGATGTACTCGTTCTTGTCGCGCACTTCTTTGATGGTGAACGAGATGACTTCCAGCCCCATCTTGTTCATGTCATCGGCGCAGGTGGAGCGCATGCGGTCGGAAACCATTTCCGGCTGCTTGACGATCTCCTCCACCGTGAGCTGGCCGATGATGCCGCGCAGGTGGCCTTCCATCACCAGTCGGATCAGACCCTCGCGCTCTTGATCGGTCTTGGTAAGGAATTGCTCCGACGCAGTCAGCACCGATTCGGTGTCGGACTTCACTTTGATCTGCGCTACGGCTTCAACCGTGACGGCTACACCCTGCTTGGTGTAAAGATCCTGCTGCGGCGCCACGTCGAAGGACATCAGTTCCAGGGAAAGGCCGCGGCAGTTTTCGATCATGGGAAAAATGATCGTGCCATGTCCCTTCACCACACGCGTGCCGCGGAAGCCGTAGACCACCAGAGCTTCATGCGGGCCCGCCTTCCGGTAGAGCCGCGCCAGCATGCTCATCAAGAGCAGCGTTGCCATCACGGCCAGCCCTACGATGACCCAAATCTCAACTGCGATGCCAAACATATCGCCTCCTCGTTACCATGCCGCCGAACTAAGTGCTAATCCCCAGACTGCCGTATGAAATCCAGATGACGAATGATTCGTTCCGGCCGGCTCGACCCCAGGAACACTTCTCCATTGCCAGTCTGAATGCGAACGCCGCTGTTGCCCCAGACGTAGGCGCGCTTATTGCCGATGCCGCGAATGCCATATCCGCCCGCCATGCTCCAGCGATCTATGGCGTATTCTCGAATCTCACTTGCGGGGATGGAACGCAGGCGGAAACCAAGAACGCGAACTTCCACTCCCGCATGGCTGAAGAAATAGTGGAACCCGCTCCAGGCCATGATTGCCGCCCCCAATAGCACGACGCCGCTGGCGATGAGCACGATGCGAATATGGGTGTCATGAATATTGGCCGCCGCCACGAGTTCGACCACTGCTGGCGCGGCCAGAACCACACCCCACGTCAGGGAAGCATGATCCTCTTCGGCAAGAACGCTGTGCGATGGCAGGCGCGTGCCCCGCTTGGCAAATGTAAAAATCACTACAGTCACGAAGACCACAGCGATTGGGATCATGACTGGAAGTAAGCGGATCGGAGATTCGTAGAGGTTGTAGTCGAGAATTGCGTTCTCGACGTATGCAACGATGCCGATGATGGAGTAAAAGAGGCCCAGCAGCGCCCAGGAAGTCAGGTCGGGCCTGCTGACGCGCGCCAGTAGAACCGTGGCTACGATAAGAAGTATCGTCAGGAATACCAGTGCGAAGCGCAGTGAACCTTCGCGGGACATCCAGCCGTTCACTTGGCCGGCGGCATTGAAATGAGTCGCGACGTGTAGCGGCAAGCGGTCCCATACCAGCCAATAGCGCAGCGCGATGGCAGGCAGCGCAACCCAAAGAATCGCGATTGAACTTCGCCAATAGTTGCGGTTCATTGTGCTTCCTTCCCTTCACGCCGGTCCGCAGCTTCAGAGTTCGACGGCTCGGCTTGATCGTCTGACATTTCACTCCACAGGCGGACGTAGGCGATCCCCTTCTCGTAGCGCGTCACCACCACCTCGCTGCCCTTGGGAATAGCGCATCCATTCTCCGAACGCGCGCCGCAGGTGCGCCGCGTGCCGGCTTGCGAGTAGATGATTTCCCCGGTCCCGCCCTGACGGATGGGCATCGAGGCTCGCCCGAGCACGCCGGCCATTTCAAAATCCGCGGGGTCGAGGTTTTCTTCCTCGGACATCAGCACTCGGCTGAGGAACAGGTACACAATGGCCGCCCCGGTCAGGCCGCTGAACAGGGCGATGCCCAGTGCTATCACAAACCACAAGCTGGAAAAGCGCGTGAGCAGATAGCCGATGCCGCCGAACCAGGCCAGGAATGCAGTGAACGAGACAAAGTTAAAGGGAGAAACCTGTCCCGAGCGTGGCAGCGTTTTTCCGGCTCCGGCCGGCGCGTGAGTGACGGGGCCGTGGCCGACGGGTAAATGCGCTCCTCCCAGGTGCGCATGCGGAAAGTGTGGCAAATGCAAATGCCAGCGCAGGCTGCCGCCGACAAACGACAGCAAGCTTAGCGTAAGGCCCACGGCAAAACAGATGAGATAGAAATCCGCCCAGGTCATGGTGAGCGCCTCCTCTCCCCGGCACGAGCCGCTTCCGGCTTGAGCGCCTCGAGCAGCCGTTCGGCCAGCCCAGGCGTATCGAGGATCGCGCCCAGCAGGAGAAGACACCGCCGCGTGTCCTTTTCACGGGCCGCCTTGATCAGGACCTCGCTCACCTGGGGGTCGCTGGCGAAGCGCTCCGAACCTTGGAGCAGCCAAACGTCCAGCTTGCCTTCTGTAGTGCGCAAGTCGGAAGTCAGCTCGGCATGGTAACCCTCCGGATCATCGACCAGAAACCCGGGGTGGACTTTGAAAAACTTTGCCAGCAGGGTGCGGCTGGATTGCGTCATATGACGCCGCAGCCCGCCTTCGATCTGCGAGATGTAGGACTGGCTAATGCTCTTGCCCTGTTCCTTGCGGACGGCGCGGACCAGCTCCAGCTGAGTCATGGGACGGCCCAGGCCGCGCAGCGAGCCTTCGACCTCGCGCAGGTAACGGATTTTCTCGCCCAAGGTCATATCGTATATCGCAATATATATATTCCAATTTGCAATATGCGTCAAGCAAAAGATTACCCGTGTTTTCAGCGGTTTAACACGACCGCCCGCAGCCAACCTGCCCCCGGAATTGGTGATCAGGATTCGGGCCGCTGCGCTCGCGGGTTGCGCCTCATGCAAAAGAAAAGGCGCCTCGCTTGCCCGAGGCGCCCGAGTGAGAACGGCAATGAGCTCACTGCTTGCGGCCGTTGTGCTTGTCGCGATAGATGCGGCCTGACTGGCGATTCTGCTGGCGATTGACTTGTGCCTTCTCGCCCGCCGTCAGGTGGCCGCCGTTGGCAGCGCGATCGTTGTGGACTTCGTGGTTGATTCTGGCTTCGTTGCCTTCGAGGTGCGCGGTTTCGCCGGCAGTCAACTGGCCGCTGCGGATGCCCTGTGCGATGCGGTCCTGCTGATTTTCGGCGCGCTTGCCGACTTCACTTTTCGGATTGGTGTTTTGAACCGCTGCGTTGTGCTTGTCGTTGTAGATTTGATTAGAGAGCTTGTTTTGCTGCTGGTTCAGGGTGGCCCGGTCGGCGGCGGTCAGATGGCCGTTGTCCAGTTTGCGCATGTCGCGCTCTTCGTGATTCACATCAGCTTCCTTGGTTTCCAGATTGTGAGTTTCACCGGCCGTGAGTTCCCCGCTCTGTACTCCGTTGGCAATGCGGTCCTGCTGATTTTCCTTGCGTTGATTCACCGTTGGTGGCGGGTTGTCCGGCGTGGACGTCGTGCTCGACGTCTGAGCCGTTGCGGGCAATACCAGTGCCGCCAGGGCCATTCCTAACAACATGCTTTGCGCGTGCTTGGTCATAGAATTCTCCTCGCCTCTGTCGTTTCGTCCCGCCAGCTCTGCTGTCTGCTCTTGGCGGCTCACAGGAACGAAACCCAGTTTGTAAAGAAATGTTGCGCGGCGAAGATTAGCGCGCGAGGACTCCACCACCGAGGGTTACTAAAGTGTCTGACTGGCACCGGACGGAGCCAAGGGAAGCGGATAAGTTAGCCGGAATCGACGAGCCTCTAACCTTACCAACGAGCCCTACAGTCCAGCTTCAATCCGTGCCCGCGGATCCAGGAAATCGCGCAACGCGTCTCCGATGAAATTAAATGACAACACCGCCAGCATGACGGCCAGCGCAGGAAAGATGACGAGATGCGGGGCGTCGAAGAGATGTGCCCGGCCATCGTTGAGCATGGCGCCCCAACTGGCGGTGGGCGGAGGGACTCCGAGGCCGAGAAAGCTCATGGTGGCTTCAGCCAGAATCGCACCTGCCATACCGATGGCAGCTTGCACGATGATGGGCTGAATGATATTGGGAAGAATGTGGCGGACGATAATGCGGAGATCACCGGCGCCGAGCGCTCGCGCGGCTTCCACGAATTCGCGCTCCCGCGCGGCCAACACTTGACCGCGCACCAGGCGGGCGTAGCCGACCCAACCTCCGAGAGAAAGAGCCAGCACAAGGTTGAAAATACCTGGTCCGCGGAAGGCCACGAAGGCGATCGCCAGCAAGATTCCCGGGAAAGACAGGAACGCATTCATCAGCACCACGTTCACGAAACGGTCGATGCGCCCGCCATAGTATCCGGCGATGGAGCCGATAATGAGCCCCAGAGCAAGCGAGACGGCCACGACGCAACTGCCTACCAGCATCGAAACGCGTGAGCCGTAAATCAGGCGAGACAGAATGTCGCGGCCGAGTTCGTCGGTCCCGCACCAATGGACGGCAGAGGGAGCGGCGAGGCGCGTCGGGAGATCGATGTGGGCGGGATCTTGCGGGGCAATCCAGGGAGCAAAGATTGCGAGGACTACAAAAAGAATAACCAATACCACTCCGGCCGCCGCCAGCGGGTTGTGGCGGGCGGCGCGGGGGAACGAGATGGAGAGAGTGGACAAGGCAACTGCTATAACTTGCGGAACAAGTTTTCAAACTGAGCGAACTACCAGATCTCAAGCTGAAACTGACGGTACCTTCTGATCATTTCGAAGTCAATGCGGTTAGAGGTGATCAGGCGAGCGCCATGCGAGCGGGCCGTGAGCGCAATGAGCACGTCGAAATGCAAATCACGCAGATTATTCGGTGGAATTCCGAGGTCAGCGCGGATTTTCCGGAGTATTTCACCCGACTCCAGCCAATTCCGTTCAGTAGGAGTCAGGATCGGATGATTCTTCGCGAGAGCTCCTAGAAACTCCCGTTCCGCCGGCTTCACGGCCCCGCGCCACAATTCGGCCATGACTACCGCCGAGTTCCGAATGACACCATTCAGTGTCTCAATCCGCCGCCGATAGCGGCCGGTGCGCAGATCATCGACCACGACCGACGTGTCGAGGATGATGGCGTCACTCATCGAGACCGGCGAACGACAGTTTGCCCTCGTACTTTTTCATTAAAGCTTTGAAGTTCTTCAGCGCGACCAACTCACGTAGCGCGATATGGACGGCTTCCGTGCGAGACTTTACTCCGAGAAGTCTCTTAGCCTCGTCGGCCAGACGCATATCCAGCCGAATAGATGTCAGACTTACCGCCATGTGACCTCCTTTCGTTCTTTGGTATATACATACTATATATCCCATATATACCAGTCAAGGCTGCCCATAAACGCGTGTGGCTGTCGGCGGAAGACGAGCCGCGCCCAGGTGGATCGCATTCAACCGAGGCGCACATCACGCTGTCGAGCCTGCAGCTGGCGGCGAGTACTTCAGAACTGTAGGTCCGCCAGCTGCGGAATCCGCCGCACCCGGATTTGGCTCTCACGTAGACGGGTCCGAGCGATGTCATAGGAAGACTGCATTCGCATGAGCGTATCCATCTTCACTCCGAACGCTTTTTCAATGCGCAGCGCCATGTCGCCGGAGAGATCTGCCTTCGCGTTCAGCAGGCTCGAGAGTGCGGGCCGCGAAACCTTAAGCGCTGCCGCCGCCGCGGTGACCGACAGGCCCGCAGGCTGAATAATCTCCGTTCGAATGAAATCTCCGGGATGGGGCGGGTTCTTCATGGGCATGGTGTTTGCTCCTTCTGTCCTGGTGATAGTCTTCCAAATCAACGTCGCAGATTTCGCGTTCCGTAGCGTCGATGCGGAACGTCAAACGGCGATTGCCAGTAACGCTAAGGCTCCAGGTGCCCTTGCGGTCACCGGTTAGCAGATGCGGCTTCCACGCGGGAAGCGTGCGCAATTCTTCGGGGTCTTGCATGTCGTCGAGAAAGGCGAGCATCTTGCGGAGCTTGTCCGCCGTATCCGGTGAAACGCCTTTTGCGCTATCTTCCGCGTAAAGTCTTTTCAAACCCTTGTGAGCGAAGCTCCGTATCCGCACTTGGTAAAGTGTAGCCTGTTACGTAACACTTGTCAACCATACCCCGCCCACGAGGAGGCATTTAGACATTGTCATTCCGAGCCAGGTTTGTCGGCGAGGAATCTGCTTTCTGGCACGAGCAACAGCAGATTCCTCGCGCGATACCGCCGCGCTTCGGAATGACAAACTACGAGCGTGGTATTCTTAGCGCAAAAGGGACGCTATGAGCACCGCCAAACAAGATACCGCCAAACAAGATGTTGAATCACTGTTGAACAGGTTGCCGGACAACGTCTCGGTTGAAGACATTCAGTACCACCTCTACGTTCTCGACAAAGTGCGACGCGGGCTAGAAGATGCCCGCGTCAACGGCACTCTCTCGCAGGAGGACGTAGACACCCGCTTCAGCAAGACCCCTTCATAATGTTCACCTGACAAGCTTAGGCCAATCCTCCTCTTGAAATCGGGAAAGCAAACCGTACGCCGCTTCTCGTACCATCCCAATTCTTTCGTTTCGGTCCCCGACGAGCAAGCCCCCTCCGCTCTTAGATTGGAAAAAACCGCTTGCCACCACTGGATTAAGACCCGTTCGGATGAACTGGTGAACCATCCAGCCAAACTTAATCTCCACGAACTGAGCGTCGCCATTCACGTTACTGCCGGTGAGACGCAATTTCGGTTTAGCGTCCGGGTCGACAATAATCCAGCTCGGAAAGTGGTCGCGTATGAGGTCGGCGACGGCGAGATGGTAGGTGTCCGAATCGTCAAACGTCTCGGACTGTAAATCGAGACGAATCGTTTTTGAGTCTCTGAGTGAGCGGAGCAGCTACTAGGTCTCTTAGGGATTCGCACTCCGCAGAATCCTTCCGGTCCTGAGCGAATACCGATGTCGAAGCAAGGGCAGCAGCCACGAACTGCCGGCGAGTGTGCATACTTTTACGCTCCGGGTAGCTTTAGCGTCGAGCCCGTCTCTTTGGAGCAATAGTCGCACCTGCATTCCTTAGCGTTCCCCGGGCTGTCCCGCTCAACAATATCCTGCAGCGATGGGTCGCGCTCAAAATGCCCGCAGACCTCGCAGGTATAGGCAGTCCGACCAAGCCTCATTATTCCACCGCAGCCGGGACAGGTCTCGAGTTGGTGGGCTCGCTTATGAGCGCTCCAATCGACCATAGAAGTTCACCGAAATCAATTCTAGCTCAACGCTGGCGGGTCGACCGGATCGCGTTTGCGGTATCAGTGAAGGCGCGATTCGTTGCGCCAGGCGCCGCCGGCCCAGGTTCCTTGGCAAGTTCAAGCGTCCGCCGATCCTACTGCCGAATCCTCGGGTTCGCCACTGAATACAGCAAATCCGTCAGGAAATTGACCGCGATATAGGTCAGGCCGATGGCCAAGATGCAGCCTTGCACCAGATAGTAATCGCGATTGCCGATGGCCTGGATGGTGAGGCGGCCGATGCCGGGCCAGGAAAAAAGTGTTTCGGTCACAATGGCGCCGGCGAGGAGGGCGCCGAATTGCAGGCCCAGAACCGTCAGCACCGGAATCATGGCGTTGCGCAGGGCATGGCGGTAAACCACGGTGCGCTCCGAGAGTCCCTTGGCGCGGGCGGTGCGGATGTAGTCCTGCCCCAGTTCCTCGAGCATTGAGGTTCGCACCATGCGGGTGAGAATTGCAGCCAATGCTCCGCCCATAGTGATGGCGGGAAGCACCAGATGCGCCAGGCTGCCAGAGCCGGAGACGGGCAGCCATCCGAATTTGATGGAAAAAATCAGAATCAAGATCGGGCCGAGCGCGAAGTTGGGGAACGAGAGTCCGAAAAGGCTGACGACGCTGAGCAGGCGGTCATCCCAGCGATTGCGACGCTGCGCCGAGCGGACGCCCGCGGGGACAGACAGTAGGACAGCCACGAACAGCGCCCCCAGGGTTAACTGCAACGTATATGGATACCGCTGGGCAATCAAACTGCTCACGCTCTGGTTGAAGCGCACCGAAGGGCCAAGATCGCCGTGCACCACGCCTTTCCAGTAATGGAGGTACTGCTGTCCGAGTGGAACGTCGAGGCCATAGGCGTGCCGGGCGGCTTGCACGTCTGTCGACGGAGCGCCTTCGCCGAGCATCTGCAGGATGGGGTCGCCCGGGACGAGGTGGATCAGCAGAAAAACCAACGAGACGACCAGCCAGATCACGGGCAGCGTATACAGCACGCGGAGGGAGAGATAGCGGAGCATGGAGGTTGGGGTTCAGTTCTTAATGCTTGGTTCTCTGTCCTCAGTTCGCTGTTATTAGTTCTTAGTTCTCGGTTCCCTTCTCTGCAATACCGGCTTAGCTGCCGGCGTGGCCGGCAGCAGCCGTCTGCAGCTTCTCGATCCTCACCTTTGCAATACGGTGGCCTTCCATTTCCTCCACCGTAAAGCGGTGGCCTTCGTAGTCGAAGCCGTCTCCGACTCTGGGAACCTTCTGCAGGCGCGCCAGGACAAAACCCGCCAGGGTTTCGAATCCGCCGTCTCGCGGCAGAACCATCTGATACTGCGATTCGAGGTCGCGAATGCCCGCCGAGCCTTCGAGCTGCAATGCGATTTTTCCTTGCAGCACGGGCTGCTCGGGCGGGGGAACGTCAAATTCGTCTTCAATCTCGCCCACCAGCTGCTCCAAAACATCTTCGACGGTAATCACGCCGGCGGTCGAACCAAACTCATCCACCACAACCGCCAAGTGGCGCTTGCGGTCTTTGAATTCCTCCAGCAATTCGGTAAGCGCTTTGGTTTCGGGAACCACCAGCACGTCGTGCATGATCTGGCTAATCTTCATGGCCGCGATGCGGGCCGCCACCGGCTCACTCGGGCTGGCGGTCAGCCGCAGCCGGGTCCAGCGCATCAGGTCTTTGGCGTAGAGCACCCCGATGATGTGCTCTGGTCCGCTCTGCGGATCGTAAACCGGAATCCGGGAATGCTGCTCCTCGACCACGCGCCCCAATGCCTCGTGCAATGAAAGATCGCCGGGAAGAGAGAAGATGTCGGGACGTGGCACCATCACCTCGCGCACCGTGATGTTGTCGAGTTCGAGGGCATTGTGAACCATCTCTTCCTGAAATGGAGGAATCTGCCCCAATTGGCGGCTGGCGGTCACGATCAGCTTGAGTTCGTCGGGCGAATGCACCGGACCTTGCCGCAAGTTTCGCGAGCCGAATACCTTCAGCACGGAACTGGCGGCACGGCTCATCACAAAAATGAGGGGGCGCGTCAGAGTCAGAAAGAAGTCCATGGGGGCAGCCACGGCCAGAGCGACTTGCTCAGCCCGCTGCAACGCCAGTGACTTTGGAACCAGTTCGCCCAGGATCACGTGCAAGCAAGTGATCAAGCCAAAAGCAATGACGATGGCCGCGCCGTGGGCGTAAATCATCACGTGGGGAACGTCGCCCACCCATCCCTGCATGATCCCGGCGAGCAGCGGCTCACCCACCCAGCCCAAGGTGAGGCTAACGATGGTGATGCCCAGTTGGACGCCGTTGACGACTTCATCCAAATTGCGGTGGAGTTTCTGCACGATACGAGCGCCGATGCGGCGCGCCTCGATCAGCTGCTGGATGCGGGTATCGCGGATGCTCACCAGGGCAAATTCTGCCGCGGCAAAGAAGGCATTGGCTGCTACCAGGAGCAGGATCAGAAACACCCGGAGCACCACAAAGGCGATCATGGATGGCTAATTCTAACATTCCAAAGGAAGTGGCGCATTCGTGCCGCCGCCGGGCTGTAGAATGACATGGGAGGATGATGCCTCCCCTATGCTCGCGTTTATGCTCGCGCTCTCCCAGTGCGCGCATCTTACAAAAGAAGAATTCGATTTTCTGCTTCCATTTCAAGCACTGCCCGGTCTAATGCAACGGATGCCCCAGCGCTGGAAGCTTAAACGTTGGCCACGAATCTCAGGAACAAAATGCAGACCAGCTTCGTAACCATGACTAGGAGTTATCTGGACCCTAGCTCAATCTCGCGCAGGAGGCGGATGTGAACGGCAACGGCAAGAAGAAACGGCACCGAGGGCTAATTTACGGCGGCGTTGGGCTGGGGTTGGTTCTAGTGATCACGATCGGGTTGATTGCCGCCACTCGCGGGGGCACTAAGATCGATCCTTCGAAGTTGGCCAAGGTGGAAAAGGGGGACTTGGCCAAGAGCGTGGTCGCCACGGGCAAGGTAGAGCCAATCACCAAGGTTGAGGTCAAATCCAAGGCCAGCGGTATCGTCACCAAGCTCTATGTGGACGCCGGCAACAGAGTGAAAAAGGGTCAGCTTCTGGCGCAGTTGGACAAAGTAGAAATTGAAGCCCAGGTAGAACAGTCAAAAGCGGCTCTACAAGCGGCCGATGCCAATCTGACCAGCTCGCAGGCCGACTGGCAACGTGCCAAGGTGGACGCTGAAGGACCGGACGTGCCTCTTCTGAAACGAGCCTATGAACGAGCTTTGGGCATGGCCAAAGCCGGCGTGGTTTCGCAGTCGGCGCTGGACGATGCCCAGAAAGACTATCAACTCGCTTTGAACAAACAAAATGTGTCTAAAGCCCAGGTCACGGTGCTGCTGGCCAAAATTGCCCAAGCCCAGGCGCAGGTGTCGCAAGACCGCGCCAATTTGAAGCAGCTCGAGGAGCAGCTGAGCTACACCGACATTGAATCGCCGATTGACGGCGTAGTCCTCTCGCGCGATGTGGAGATGGGAGACGCCGTCAGCTCAATTCTCGTGCTGGGTTCTTCCGCCACTTTGGTCATGACCCTGGGCGATACCAGCCAGGTTTACGTGAAGGGCAAGGTGGATGAGAGCGATATTGGCAAGGTCTATCTAGGGCAGCCGGCTCGCATCAAGGTGGAGTCCTTCAAGGATAAAACCTTCAATGGCGTAGTGACCAAGATTTCCCCTATGGGCGTAGAGAAGGACAACGTCACCACCTTCGAAGTACGAGTCTCGATTAACAATCCTGGCGGCGAATTGAAGGCGGAGATGACCGCCAACGCGGAAATCATTCTGGAAGAGCACAAGAATGTACTGCAAATCCCCGAGGGAGCCATTCTCTACGACAAGGACAAGAAAGCCTCGGTGGACATACCCGAACCAAGCGCGAAAGACGGCATGCGCAAGGTTGCAGTAAACATCGGCATCTCC
>Ga0209415_10007358_pt1 | contig 19254 bp, 15 predicted proteins | sample PeaSoiSIISIP2007_FD_187696 | JGI IMG/M metagenome (GOLD analysis project Ga0209415, IMG submission 187696) | Peat soil microbial communities from Weissenstadt, Germany - SII-SIP-2007 (SPAdes) (version 2) | ecosystem: Environmental > Terrestrial > Soil > Wetlands > Peat | place: Germany... | reverse complement strand
CCACCTCGAGCTTCTTCAGGGCGCCCGTCTGGGCGGGGAGATCACCGTGCTGGGCGCCCTACCCGAGCCGCCCAGGCGGTAGGCCAGATGGGCCGGATTCGGGTTCACCTGCCCTCCGCAAACACGATGGCCAATCGTCGGACGGTCTCGTCGATTGAAAGAGAGTCGATGGCGGCGAACGACAGACGAAGGAGCGGGTGCTCCGGTTCACCGATCACATAGAGCCTCCCGGGGCTCGCAGTGACGCCGTGTGCCAGTGCCCGCTCCACGACCACCTGGTCATCCGCTCCCCGGGGCAGTCGCAACCACAAGCAGACGCCGTCCATCGGACGTGGAAACGTACATTCCGGCAGATGCTTCACCACCGATGCGGCCAGCGTCTCGAACCGCTGGCGAAGCGCAGCATTCAGGGATCGAAGGTGGGCCTGACGAGTCTGCGGGGGCGCACCGTCGTCACGCCGCCGGTAGGTGGCTTTCAGTGCACCGTCGATGTTTCAAAGCGCAGCGGCAGACGGGCTGGCCCCCAGATGCCAAACGTGGGCGGCTTCCATTCGATTGGGCCGTTGACGGCGAGACCCGGCATCCGGCAGGAGAGGAGCGACAAAGCTTCCTGCAGCTCCGCTCGGGCAAGGGCGGCGCCCAGACAGTGATGGATGCCGGAGCCAAAGGTCATTTGGGCGGCGTCTCTTTCCCGAGTGATGTCGAAGACGTCGGGGGCCTTGAAGACCTCGGGATCCCTGTTTGCCCCGGCCAAGGCCACGGACACGAGCGTTCCCTGCGGAAACAGAACGCCCCGATATCCGACGTCTTCTGCGGTCACGCGGATGGTTCCCCGCACGGCACCGAGGTAGCGCATCGATTCCTCCACCGCACGCGGGGCCAGTTCTGGGTGTTTCGCCAGGATGGCCCACTGGTCGGGGTATTCGGCGAAGAGCGCCATCGAGCAGGCCAGCTGGTTGCGTGTGGTATCGGTCCCGGCCATCAAGATGGCTTGAGCAAGCATCACCAACTCGTCAAGCGAGAGGCGGTCACCAGCCTCCTCGATGGCGATGAGTTCACTCAACAGATCATCGGTCGGGTGGGAACGACGTTCCTCGATCAGCGCGGCTACGTAGTCGCCAAGCTCGTCTGCCGCCCGCTCGATGGCTGAGTGGTCGGTGATCAGATCCTGATTGAAGAGGCGGAAGATGTCGGTCGCCCAGTTGGAGAACCGTCTCCAGTCCTCCTTGGGTGCACCGAGCAGCTCGCAAATGACCGGGATGGGGTAGGGCTCGCATACCTCGACCACCACCTCACAATGTCCTGTCGTTGCCACGGCATCTACCAACTCCCCGATGACCTGGCGCATGAAGGGCCGGAGACGATCGGCCGAGGCGGGGGTGAAGGCTGGGGCCACCAGCCGGCGAAGCCGAGCGTGCTCCTCTCCTTCCATGGACAGGATCGACCGTCGCCTAGCTGCCTTCGGGCCGGCATCGGGTTCCAGTCCCGCCATCTGAGGCAGGAGGGACAACGCCGAGTGAAACCGGCGGTCACGTAGGACTGAGACGGCATCGTCGTACCCGGTCAAGGAGAATCCCAGTGGGGTGCGCGCCAGCCAGTGATGGCGTCGGGCCTGGGCAGTGGCGGACAGCGCTTCGGCACGCTCCATGCCCATCGTGTCGAGCATCGGCAGGTCAAGCTCGTAAACCGACGTCAGCGGCATTCGTCCCTCTCAATACGGAGATCTTGGCGCAGGCTACCGCTCCTTTGGTCGAGAATCTCGCTCGCGAAAGATCGATCTCTTTCACCAGTGCGAGCTACTTGGTCGCGCCCAGGGAACTCCGCGGTCGTGTCTTGACCAGCCAGCAACGTGATCCAGGCCTGGTCGGCATCAAATCAATCAGACACCTTTCCAGGATGACGGCCGCCGGGCACTATCCAGTCAGTGCTTCCGGCCGTGGCGCGCGCGATGTGCGGCATGCGATCTGTTGGCCGATACCACGTTGCCGACGACAGAGATCGGGGTTACGTACACCGTGGTGGCGTTGACCGTATCGCCCGAGATGGTGCCCACGGCGCTGACCAGATGACCGACACAGACGTTGGCGAACGAAGGTGTGACCACGCCGGGATGCACGAACGTCGTCGACGTGGACACCTGCACCGTATAAGTGGTGGTAGTTGAGGGGGGCACGATGCTGGTAACCGGGACCGCCGTCAAGGCGGTCAATGTGAAGACCCCGGCGGTGTCCGCCACCCCGCACGTGCCCGTGGCGTTGGACCCGTTCACCGACGCCACCGTCCCCAAGACCCCAGTCGGCTGGATAGGCGGTGGCGTCGTCAGGGTGGGCGCCACGTACACCGTGGTGGCGTTGACGGTGTCACCCGAGATGGTGCCCACGGCTCCCACCACGTCACCCACGCAGACATCGGCGAACGAGGGCTTGGTCGCGCCCAATTCTCTGAATCTCGTCGAGGCGCTCACGTCCACCGTGTAGGCGATGGTGTTCTTCCACGCGGTCAGGGTGAAATCCCCCGCTGCGTCCGCCGTTCCGCAAGAGCCCGTGCCATTTGACCCGTTCACCGACGCCACCGTCCCAAAAACCCCGTGGGGCTTCGGTGGCGTCTGCAATGGAGCCAGGTAGACCGTCGTGGCCGTTACCGTGTCGCCCGAGACGGTGCCGAGGGCTCCCACCAGGCCCCCGACACACACATCGGCGAACGAAGGAGTGGACACCGCAGGGTCGACGAAGGTGGTCGAGGTGCTCACGTCCACCTTGTAGGTGGTGGCGTTCTTCCACGCGGTCAGGGTGAAGTCCCCGCCAGCACCCGTAGTTCCACAGGTGCCTGCTGCGTTCATCTCGTTCACGGAGGTTACGGTCCCGAATGCCCCGATCGACGGTGAGCTGCCACCGTGGATATGCCTCGACGTCTTGGCTGCTGCCGCCGTGCCGACGCCGAGTACTGCGACCATCGTGGTCATGGCGGTCACCTTCACCACTACGCGCCAGTTCATACGCATGGGTCCCTCCCTGGTGATACCAGATGCAACATGGTCTGAGGCGGGCCGTGCAGGGACGGATGGTCAGAAACGCTCACTCCCGGTGCCTGTTGGTCAGACCAGCGCATCTGGCTAGATCGTCCCACAAGGATCTTTTGGACGGCGAGGGCGATCGGCCATGGTTACGAAGCTGACCCCGATACCGCTCCGCGTGATCTCTTGGCCGCGCAGCGGATCGAGCGCAAGTGTGAACATTCGGTGTCCGTTACGTGAAGCCAACCGATGGCAACCAGCCGATCTGCGATGGGCGGCGTAGCCCTCCCAGTCGAAAGCCCTGGCGGACCACCTAGCCACGAGATCTGCGCCGAGGTCGGCCTCCTGGATCCTCCCGCTGGCACTCGGGACCAAATCCCCTGTTGGCGGAGACCTGCCAGGTGGACGCTGCGACTAGACGACCGGGCAAGGTCGCGGTGTCGGGGAGGTTGACATGAGCTTGAATCAAGGCACAATCGGCACCGCGACCGCTCCGTCGGTGGCGGGTCGGGTGGTGTTGCTCGAGGCGCCCGAGGGCGAGGCCGCCGAGCTATGGCGAACCCTCGAGGACGAGGGTGCCCAGGTGTTGTGGTGCCCGGGGCCAGAGGGACCATCTCCAGCCTGGTGCCCGCTTATGGCCGGTCTTCGCTGCTCGTTGGTCGAGTCTGCTGACGTGGTGGTCTTCGCCTTGGGGTGCGAGACCGCACTGTGTCGCCTCGTGCTTGCTGAGCTCGAACGTCTGCACCCTGACACGGAGGTGATCGTCCGAGTCCCCGCGCAACTAAGCACTTGAATCCAGGTTGGGTGTGACTGAGAGCCTGGCGGCTCAGAGCATCTGAGATCAGTCAGATCTCGTGCTTCTGATCATGCCGCATCGGAGGACACCACCGGGCCACAGCTTGGAGATGCGGCATCCACTTTGACGACCGTCGTACACCTCGATCTGGGCCGCGCGGCAGATCTCCGGGTCAGTGCTGGTTGGTGCGGTGCTGTTCCCGTGCGCTCAGCACACTTGTGACGAATTGGAAGAGTTCGACACATGACGGCTCACTTGGTTCGAGAAGATCAAGCTCGAGAGGTACGAGCGTGGATCGTTGGAGGTCTGGCAGTGGACGACCCTGCCTGGTCGCCTCGCTCAAAAGCTCCTGGGCTAAGAACGCCAAGGCCTGCGGCCACGCCGAATTGTCCCAGGGCTGGCCTCCGTTGGCAGCAAGGGTGGCGACGTCGGCGTCGCTGCCATGGGCCAGCACGTTCAGCCTGGCCCATCCTGGGGCGCACCAATCATTATCTCCCGGGTTCTGCGCATAGTGGCCGGAGAGAAATGCTTCGCACTCGGCGACCAATCCTCGTTCCCAACGCCGACATCGGGTCGTCCACACGCCATCGATCCTTGCTCGCCGTTCCCTGTTCAGGTTGCGATCCCACCGCGACGAGGGAAAGAGCCGAACGTCACTTCGGGTGGAACCCCAGGGCGGGCGATGACCAGATGTGCACCGGCTCTCGCCTGCCCCGATCTAGACGTTCTGCCCCAGCCAGGTTGGTGACGCTGCTGATGGACGGCGGGGGAGCTCGCATCGGGTTCGGGGGTCCCCGGGGCGGACCTTCCGGGGTCAGTCCCATGCCAAGGGCACTTTGGCCCTGCCCCGGGTGGGTCGAACATGGTTGTATCGGCTCATGGTCGTCCCCCGGCGCGACGCCACGAATGTTCCACCTCTCCCCGGCGTCGGTCGCAGGTGTCTACGGATCGCACTGGTGGCCCCCGTATGGGTGACGGTGCCACCCCCCGGATATGGCGGCACCGAGCGGGTGGTGAGTACTCTCGCCGAGCAGCTCACCGCTCGTGGCCACGACGTCACTTTGTTTGCCGTCGGCGGGTCGTCCACGGCAGCCCGCCTCGTCACCTTTCTCGAGGTGCCACCTCACCCCGCCGACCCTGGGGCCTTCGCCGACGAGATCTTCCACACCCTGAGCGCCTACCTGCGCGCCGAGGACTTCGACTTGATTCACGACCACTCTGGCTTCGGCCCGGCATTGGGGGCGATGTTGGGAGGACGACCGCCCGTCGTCCAGACCCTGCATGGGCCCTGGACCCTCCTCGGTCGGCGATTTGCCGCTCTGGTCCACGACCGGGTCAACCTGGTGGCCATCAGCGAGGCGCAGGCCGCTGCCAACCACGATGTTCACTATGCGGGCATCATCCACAACGGGATCGACCTCGACGCCTATCCGTACGTGGCCATCAAGCACGACTACCTGGCCTACGTCGGCCGGGCAAGCCCTGAAAAGGGGACGCATATCGCCGTTGAGGTGGCGCGACGTGCCGGGCTCCCGCTCAAGATGGCGGTCAAGCGGGTTGACGATGCCGAGCGGGTCTATTGGGAAAATATCGTCGTCCCGCGCCTTCGCGGCGACGAGGAGATCTACGAACAGCCACCGAACCAACTCAAGTGGGACATCCTCGCCCACGCCCGCGCCACCTTGTTCCCGATCGACTGGCCCGAGCCCTTCGGCCTCGTGATGGTCGAGTCGATGGCCTGCGGTACTCCGGTCATCGCCCGCCCCTATGGAGCGGCACCCGAGGTCATCAGCGATGGCACCACGGGCTTCCTGCGGGACTCTGTCGATGCCATGGTCGACGCCGTCGGCCAAACTGACACCCTTGACCCGCGCCGCTGTCGGGAGCTCGTCGAGAGACGATTCAGCGCTGCGGTGATGGCGAGCCACTATGAGGCGCTCTATGAGAAACTCGTGGGCCCCGGCGATTGCACCCCGCCTTCCGTCCTAGGCATTGGAAGCATTGGAAGCATTGGAGGCATTGGGGATGCGCCCAGATCCGGTCACATCGCCAGCGGACTCGCAGGACTAGGTGCCCTCGTTGACAAGCGCTGAGTATCGGGTCCCGACTCACCGCGGAGCAAACCGTGCCGGGACCTCGGTGACGTGAGCACCGGCGCCCCAACTGGACGGACCCGCCAGCCCTCGAAGGCCCAGAGCCCTCTCTCTGCGCTGCCACCAGAATTGGATCGGCGGTTCGAGGCGGTTGTCCTGTGGAGCACCAAGGCGGCGATCCCGGCGGCCGCGGTAAATGCTCTGAATGCGCTGAGTGAAGCCGGTGTGCTCGTGGGGATACTCGCTCCCACTTCCGCCGACGAATTGGTCAAACGGCTGCGGAAGCTGTCCATCCATGCCGCCCCCATCCTTCTCGCTGACAGCGGGGGCTCTGGGGCCGCTGTCGTCGACTACTCAGGGGTCCGGCCTCTTGGTGAGCCGACGCATGACATCGATCTCGTCGCCTTGGATCAGGCTGGCGCGGCCCTCGTCGAATCGCTGGCCGGGCTGGGACTGGCGGCCACCACGCTCCCTCGCGTCGCCGACGCACCCAGGGTCAAGGTTGCAGTGACCCACGACCTGGCGTCGCGAACGACGTGGTCGAGATTCAAGCAACTCCTCTTGGCCCACGGTATCCCGGGCGTTACCCCGCTCGCCGTCCTCGCCACGAACGCGGCTCGAGGGGCGGGGCTTGACGATCCACGCGTGGTGGTTGAGGGCACGACGGTGGAGGTCGCCCTCGTGGACACGGGGGACGTCGCGCTTGAAATGCTCGAAGAGCTCTGGCGGCGGGGAGTCGACCCCCACTCGGTCCTGCTGGTGGTCGACGGGCTGGCGGGTGTTCCGCACCGCCCCGCCCCGGTGATCGCTCCTGACGTGCGGAGCGCCACGGTCGTACTGGTGAACGGCGACCGGGGTTCGCCACGGTCCGGGATGGTGGTACTCACAGGCGGTTCGTCACGCCTGCGCCAAATCCTGGCCGATCAGCTGCGCCGGCGGCGCCAGCGGACACTTCCCGAGGCCACCACCCAAGCGGGCTGGACCCTCATCGTGGAGGGATTCGACATCGAACACCAGCGCGTCCACGAGGCCCTATTCACCCTGGCTGACGGCCGCGTCGGGACCAGCGGTGCGCCTCTTGCCAGCGACTCGAGTCGGCACCCCTGGGTCATCGCCGGCGGCGTCTACGACGGGCAGGGCCCCGGCACCCATCTGCTCACCGGGCCCGTTGTATTCGGACTCGGTCAACTCATCCCCGATGCGCTGCTGCGGCGGGTTCTCGATCTACGCACCGGGACCCTGCACGAACGCGCCGGGTCCGAGACACATGTCGTGGAGAGCGTGCGATTTGTGTCGCTCGTCCAGCCGACTACGGCCCTTCTGCGAGCTAGGTATCCGACCGGGTTCCGTACCGGCCCACCCCTCTTGGCGGCGGCCGACGACCACACCCATGCCCACGGTCGCGCCGGCGAGGTCACATGGACCCAGGTCGCCGGCTCCCCAGGGGGCATCGCAGTGGCGGCGACGCAGACCCGTTCCAGGGGGCCTCGCACGGCCAGTGGAAGAACGGAGGCCGGCAGCAGGGTCCTCGATCGAGTCGCCGTGTACCGCTCCGACTCCGACACCCTCCCTGATCCGTCTGGTGCCAGCGATGCCGTCGGCCAGGCCGCGGCCATCGGCTTCGACCGGCTGCTCGCCGAGCACCGCCAGGCTTGGGCTGCGCGATGGGAGGACGCCGATGTGGTCGTCGAGGGAGACGACGAGCTGCAGCTGGGCATCCGCTTCGCGCTCTTTCACCTGATGGCCTCGGTTGCTGACTCCGGGGAGGTCGCTGTCGGCGCCCGAGGACTAACCGGGACAGGGTACGGCGGTCATGTCTTCTGGGACGCCGACACCTTCGTCCTGCCGTTCCTGGCTGCTACGCACCCGGCCTCCGCCCGGGCCATGCTCGAGTATCGCCTGCAGCGGCTCCCTGCCGCCATCGAAGCTGCGCGCGCCGCGGGCTATGCCGGCGCCCGCTTTCCGTGGGAGTCCGCTCACTCCGGTCGCGACGTGACACCCACGAGTGCCCGCGACCGGACCGGAAAGGTCGTGCCCATCCGCACCGGCCAACTCGAGGAGCACATCGTCGCCCAGGTGCCGTGGGCAGCGAGCTGCTATGTGGACTGGTCCGGCGACGAGGAGTTCGCCCGTGGACCGGGCCGCCGCGTCTTCGTCGAAACAGCCCGGTACTGGGCGTCGCGGATCCGCCAGGAGCCGGACGGGAGCGCCCACATCTATGGCGTCATCGGCCCGGACGAATATCACGAACCGGTGGACGATAATGCCTTCACGAACGTCATGGCCCGGTGGAATATGCGCCGTGCCGCCCGGGCTGTCGAGGCGGACGGCGAGGTCGGCGATGTCGACGACGCCGAAAAGCGGCGCTGGCTCGAGCTCGCTGATGCCCTGGTCGACGGGTACGACCCCGATACGGGCATCTACGAGCAATTCGCTGGGTTCAGCCGGCTCGAGCCGTTGGTCATCGCCGAGGTGGCTCCGCGTCGTCCGATCGCCGCAGATCTTCTGCTCGGTGCTGAACGGACGCAGGGTGCACAGGTGATCAAGCAGGCAGACGTCCTGATGCTCCACCACCTCGTCCCCGATGAGGTTGTGGCCGGCAGCCTGGAGGCGAACCTCCGCTTCTACGAACCCCGCACCGCCCACGGCAGCTCGTTGTCCCCGGCGATCCACGCCTCGGTACTGGCCCGGGCCCGGGACTTCGAGCGCGCCCTGCAGGCGTTGACTATCGCGGCGCGCATGGACCTCGATGACCTGACCGGCTCCACGGCCCAAGGTCTGCACCTCGCCACCATGGGCGGCATGTGGCAGGCACTTGCCTACGGATTTGCCGGTCTCCGCCCGCGTGCCGGCATGCTTCATGTCGACCCCACATTGCCTCCTTCGTGGTCGGCCCTCGAGCTGCGGGTCGTGTTCCATGGCAGCAGGGTCCGCGTCCGCAGGGAGCGAGCGGACCTCTCTATATGGACCGACGGACGCATCTCCGTGGTCGTCGGGGGCACACCGTATGCCAAGAGTCCCGGCACGCTGGAGTTTCGTCGCCGCGGAGCGCAATGGGAGCCGATCTCATGAAAACAGTCATCGCCGCTATCGACAATTCGGCCGCTTCGCGTCCCGTGCTGGCTATGGCCCGAGCCGTCGCCTCGGCCCTCGGCAGCACGCTCGACGTCGTCCACGTCACCGAGGATGGCAACGAGACGGCACATGCTTCGGCCCAGGCCGCGGGTGCAGCCTTGCGCACGGTCGCCGGTGACCCGATTGAGCAACTCGTACTCGCTGTGGCTGACAAAGATGTGGTGGCACTCGTCCTCGGAGCCCGTGGAGGCCTCGGTGGTCCGCGGCCGGCCGGGCACCTCGCCTTGGCGCTCGCCGGCCAAACCGACAAGCCCGTGGTCGTGGTGCCACCCAACGCTGAGCCGCCTCAGCAACTGCACAGAGTCCTGGTAGCGATGGAGGGCACACCCGGCAAAGCCCGCGCCCTCCAGCGGACCATCGAGCTCTCGACCGGCGCCGGTCTCGATATCGTGGTGGTGCATGTCGACGAGGAGATCCCCAGTTTCACCGACCAGGTCCAACACGAGACGGCGGCCTACGCGCAGGAGTTCTTTTCCCGCCACCTCGTCGGCGCACCACAGGTGCGGCTGGAGTTGCGAATCGGTGTTCCCGCAATTGAGGTGCTTGCCACCGTCGAGGCGCTGCGCCCCGAGCTCGTAGCAGTCGGGTGGCCGCACACAGCTGATCCGGATCGGGGCGCGGTGGCACGCGAGATCCTCGAGCGCAGCACGGTCCCAGTCCTTCTTGTCGCCGTGACCTGAAGATCAACTCCACCGCCACGGGATGATCGACGAGCGGGGCGTTGTCGCCGCGGGTATCCAGCGGTGAGGATTTCGCCGCAGCGGAGGCCCGCGAGCGGGCTCAACTCGAACGCCGAGTACGCCTCCGGGGAGTCACGACCTAGCTCCTGGCCGTGGAGCCCCTCTAGTGAGTGGGCCATCCGGCCGTTGCACGGGCCTAGAACACTCGTCCCTCGTGGCGACTCCTAGTTCGTATGGCCCTCGGAACGAACGATCACGACGGAACAGGACGCATGGGCCGCACACTGCTCACTCACGGAGCCGAGCAGCAGCCCATCAAAGCCGCCGAACCCTCTGCTTCCCACCACGAGAAGCGTGGCACCCTTTGCTGCCTGGGCAAGCACTTGCGCCGCATGGCCCTCAATGACCGCCGTCCGGACCTGGAGCGAATGGTCGGGGCCAACGACGTCGTCGACCACATTCTGGAGCGCCTTGCATGCGACATCGGTCGGGCTCTCGGGGGGTGGAAGGCTCTGAAGCCACGCGTACTCATCGGCGATATGCCAGGCATGCACAACTTCGAGGCTTGCCCCGATGAACTTCGCGTATCGGACTGCCCAGCGCAGAGCCTCCTTGGACTCTTCGGAGGCGTCCACCCCGACTACGATGCGCCCTTCGCCGGAGTTTCGGCGGTGCGCCTCCTCATCAGTCTCGGTCGTTTGCGACATCTGGATGACCCCCCAGTTTTTGTGCGTCAACTCTTCTGGGTCGATTGGCTGTGCAAGTAGACGACCTGAGGTTGAGAGTCACCGCCAAGCAAAATGCCCGCCTCCGAGCCCCTATGGCCATTCCCAATGGTGCGCTCGGAGATCGGCATCGGACCAGGGGACAAGGTCACTCTTGGTGCCGCGTCGCGGAGCCCGCAGGTCGGATGCTGCTCTGGTGTAGTCGTGCGGAGACGTCCCTACCCCGTGGCCGGCCACAGAGCCGTTCCCTGGGTTGTGGTCCCCACGAATACCAGACGGTCATGGCGACGACCGCAGCCGTGCCGGGTCACGCGACCCCCCCGGTGGCGGGTACCTGAGGAACCGCCATCGGGCCGCATTCCGGCCACTGACGATCCCGCCCCCCTGGCGCAACCTTGCCCGGAAGTTTTGGGGAATTCGGCCCTAGTGACAGATGTCTGGCTCCATACGATCGAACGAAAGGGCCCATCGCGGCTGGGATGGGGCGAAGACGGGAACCGGACACATACATCGGTCCGAGCCCCATCCCTAGCCGGTTGGCTGGATGGGGAGGGGTTCGATGACTGTTCTCACGCTACCCACCAGGGAAAAGGCCCACGGCAGGCTGTACGGGGCCCTGTGGAAGCGCCAGCTGGACCACTACCCGAAGAGGGCCCCCCGCATTGGGTACCTCGGCCTCGTGGTCCTCACCACGATCGTTCTCTACTACCTCTACTACGTGGAGGGCGCCATCACGCCCTTGATGCTGCCCTACTACCACATGTCCTTTCTGTACTTCCTCTACCTGTTGGTGGTGTCGAACGCCATCGGGGCATTCACCGCGTTCATCGGCGGGCTCTCCGACAAGATCGGCCGCGCCAACCTGACCATCTACGGCACGTTCACCGTCGGCCTAGTCCAACTCGTGGCCGTGCCTCACATCCACACCGAGTTCGGGTTCGCCCTGGCGTACTGCGTGATCGGCTTCGTGGAAGGGATCATCCTGGTCTCCACCCCCGCCCTCATGCGCGACTTTTCGCCCCAGATGGGGCGCGGGGCGGCCATGGGGTTCTGGGCACTGGGTCCGACGGTGGGTAGCCTGGCAGCCAGCCTGGTCGCCACCCGCACCCTCCAGCACTTGCACCCGTGGCAGGACCAGTTCGTCATCTCGGGACTCGTGTGCATGGGCGTGGTGGCGATCGCGTTCTTCGCACTGCGCGAACTCTCCCCGCAGCTTCGAGACCAGCTGATGGTGTCGGAAAACGAGCGAGCCTTGGTCGAAGCACGAGCCAAGGGCATCGACGTGGAGAAAGCCACGCGCCACCCACTGCAGTCCATGATGCGCCTGGACCTGGTGGCATCGTCAGTGGGGATCGCGGTGTTCCTCCTCATCTACTACGCATCGGTGAGTGTGCTTACGCTCTACTGGGTGGTGGTCTTCAACCGCACCACTGCCGATGCAAACGGCATCAACACCTGGTACTGGGTGTGCATGTCGACGATGCTGGTCCTGTTCGGCGTCCTCTCCGATCGGGTCCGGGTGCGCAAGCCATTTATGGTGGTCGGGGCTGTGGGCACGATCGTCATGACGATCTTCCTACTCAGTCAGATCAGTCACCCGCACACCGGCTATTACTCCAACGTCCTCGTGGTGGTCCTGCTCGGCCTGTTCATCGCCGTCGCCTACACACCCTGGATGGCCGGGTACACCGAGGCGGTGGAGGCCCACAACCCTGCCCTGTCGGCCTCGGGCTTGGCTGTGTGGGGTTGGGTGCTGCGCATCGTCGTGGCCTTGTCCTTCATCGTGCTCCCCCGGGTCGTCACCACCTCCACCACCCTGGTGGACAACCAGGGTCCAGCGACCGATTTGCAAGCCCTGCAGGCGGCACAGCCCTATGTGCCCGCTGCCGGGAACACCCACCCATCGGCCGCGCCGGCGAGCGTCCTGACATCACTCGAGCAGATGACACCCCGGGGCCCGGGCCAGGCCCTGGCGGCGCTCCTCAAGGAGTACGGAACGAGCCGCGACATCATGAAGGCCATGGGGGCGGTGCCCGCCGACCTGAAGCTCCAGGTAGCGGGGTTGCTGGTCTTCTCACCGCTGGCCACCGACATCCAGAGCGGCCGCCACGTGTCCGTGCCTCAGATCGCCGCTGTCCAGGCGGACTCGCCTCAGCTTGCCGCCCTGCTGCGGGTCGAGCCGAAGATCGTCCCGGCCCAGAAGGCGTCAGGAAACGAGTGGAAGCGGTGGTGGTGGGTGTGCGTCGTTGGCGAACTCGTGTTCCTGGGGCTCGTGTTCACCATGCGAGGCCGCTGGAGCCCTAGGGCCGCCAAGCGTGACTTTGAGGAGCACGAACGCCGCGTAGCCGTCGAGCTGGCCAAGATCCGTGGCACGGGGGCGACTGAAGAGATCCCCGAACTCGTGCTGGCGCCGACCGGCACCGACGGCCCGTTGTGGGTCCGGTCGGTCCACGTAGCGGCGTGAGAAAGACCTGTCGACACACGACCCGGTCGGGATGCCCCACCTCTAGCCAAACCGACTCGTCTCGTCGTCGCGCACGTCCAGATCATCGGCTCTGCAATCTGGGCGCCACCAGAGGATCAGATATTCCGTAGAGCGTTGTCTAGAGGAATGCTGAAAGCAACGTCCGATCATTCATTGGACGTTCGCAATCGAGCGGCTTCTCCGACCCGATCAGCGCACGTCGACAGAGTCAAGGGCAGCGAGCGCCGCCCCGCGGGCACCCGCCATGTCCAGATCTGGAATCAGGGCGAACGTTGCGACTTTACGCTGCTCCTCGCGAAGCGATGTGTGTCTGTGGACCCGCCCCAAGAACCACTCGCCGAACGTCGGCGAGGCCTCGACGACGCCCCCGCCGACGAAGTAGGCACTCGGATCGAGAAAGTTGCTTGCGATCGTAAAGAGTCGCCCGAGCGCCATCGCCTGCTGGTCGAAGATCTTGAGCGCCAGCGCGTCGCCGCTGTCTCCGAGACCTCGGACGAGTCTTGCGGCCTCGCCCATCGATCCCGCTCTCGCCAGCTCATGGTCGGGGAAGCGCGTGAGCCAGTACGGCAACAGGTTTCTCTCGATCCCGGTGAGCGACGCGACACTCTCGGCATCGGCGACGAAGCCGCACTGGCATGCCGGAACTGGTTGACCGTCAGCGAGCAACCCTTGCATCGGTATGTGGACGTGCCCGAATTCGCCCGCCATCCCCACCGCTCCGCGGATCACACGTCCGGCCTCGATAACTCCACCCCCGAGGCCTGTACCCACGATGGCCGAGACTGACGAATGCAGCGATCCCTCACTCCGGAAGTGCTCGTGATGGGCCCAGAGCGCGGCGGCATTGCCATCGTTGTTGTAGACGACGGGAATGCCGAGTCGATGCTCGAGGACGGCGCGAATCTGAAAGCCGTGCCACGCCACCTGGGAGAAGTTTGTCGAGCCCTTGGAGGAGATCACGCCATCTGCGCTCGCTGGCCCTGGCGTTCCGAGACCGACGGCACGCACCGACTCTCTCGTCACACCCGTGAGGTGGAGTACTTGGTCGACCGCCTCGGTGAGTGCTTCGATCGCCACTTCGGGCCCTTCACTTACCCGGCTCGGACTTTCGACCAGCCGATCCACCAGGAAGTGCCCCGAGTTGTCCAGCAACGTCGCGCTGTTGGAGGTGCCACCGTTGTCGAGGCCCACGACGGCCCATAAACCGGGTTTCATGCCAGACCTGCCGTGGCTCGGAGTTCAGGCGGTTCCACGGCACGGTGCACCCCGGAGAGCGAACCCAGCCGCCGTTCGCCACGCATGTTGCCCGCACAAAGGCTGCGGCTCGGGAGCTCGGAGACCATACGTGTGAGCCTAGCGATGCCGCCAGATCACACTTGCAGGCTGTGACGAGGGACAGGGTCTCCCAGGTCAAGCAGTGGAGGGACCGGTTCAGCGCAGCGAGGCGCGGCGAGGGCGAGACCGCTTCGGACGTGAGCCCGCCCGGTCCCAGCCTGAGGTTCGACGCAGAGCGACTGATACTCCATCAGGTGTTCTCTCGACGGCGGGATGAGTTTTCGGCAGTATTACGTGCGAGGGTATGAACGCTTCGTCTCATCAACATGCCAAAACAAGCGATTGGGGGCCCGCTGTGGAGGAGTTGTCGTACCCGGCGTGCACGCGGGAGCTGTACGAGAGCGAGATCATCGGAGAGGCCGTGTTCCTCACCCTCGTCCGGGAGGCAAAGAGCCAACGGGACCGTTATCACTTCGCGACACTGCTTCAATTGGAAACGGAGACAAAGGCAAAGCTACGTCCCTTGTTGTACAAGCACGGCCTTTCTCTGGACGAGGTGATGGACCGATCCCTCCTCGACGTGGTGGTCGGAACCTATCGGGACAATTCGTGGCAAGAGTTCGCCGCCCTCATCGTGTCGGGCGAAGAAGACTTCGTGGCTCGGTTCGAGGCCATCGCCAAAGCTGGCGACGAAGCGGACAGCGAGATCTTGAAGTCCATGGTTCGGCACGAAGCCTCGATTCTCAGATGGGCCACCATGGAGCGCGACGGCAACACCGACGGCTCCCTCGACGACGTGATCGCCCAACTGAGCTATCCACTACCCGTCGTGTCGTAGCCTCCTGCACGAGGCCCCCCGGTCATGACTGTCCCGAGCGATCTCGGACATGGGCCTGAGCTGGGACCCTAGGCCCACAGAGGCTTGATGCCCCTTGCCAAAGCCGTCCCCGACCAGTACTATACTCGATATGCTACCAACCACAGCCCAAGGTCCGGAGCGGTCGTGAGCGTCCGCCACGCCCTGTTGGCCCTGCTCAGTGAAGGTCCCAAGTACGGGCTGCAGCTGCGTCAGGAGTTCGAGGCACGGACGGGCGAGGTCTGGCCGCTCAACGTCGGGCAGGTGTACACCACCTTGCAGAGGCTCGAGCGCGACGGCCTGGTCGAAGCCGACGACACCGCTGAGGAGGGCCCCCAGAAGGGGTTCCACATCACCGCCGAAGGACACGCCGAGCTGGACAACTGGCTGCGCACGCCGCCTGACTTCTCGTCGCCCCCCCGGGACGAGCTCGTGATCAAGGTCCTGGTGGCCCTCGGGCTCCCGGGCGTGGACGTGCACGAGGTGGTGCAGGTGCATCGGCGCTACCTGGTAGAGGTCATGCAGCAATGGACGCGCCTCAAGGAGGACGAGTCCCGCTTCGATCTGAGTTTCGCTCTGGTCGTCGACGCCGAGCTGTTCCGCTTGGATTCACTGATCCGGTGGTTGGACACGGCCGACGGCCGCCTGAAGAGAGCGGCGGTGGAAGGCGACGCGCCGGCCCCGCAGCCGTTCCCCCTCCCCAAGGCCCGGCGCAAGGTGGGAGTGAAGCGATGAGCTACCTCGAACTACGCGATATCTCCAAGGTCTACGGAGAAGGGGCGGCAGAGGTGCACGCCCTTCGGCGCATCGAACTTTCGGTCGACGCCGGGTCTCTGGTGGCCGTCATGGGGGCGAGCGGCTCGGGCAAGAGCACCCTGCTGACCATCGCCGGCAGCCTCGAAGACCCCACCAGCGGTGAGGTCTACATCGACGGTCGACCCCTGTCGTCGCTCTCACGGAACGGCAAGGCGCGGTTGCGCCGGCAGTCCATCGGCTACGTCTTCCAGGACTACAACCTGCTCGCCGGGCTCAGTGCGGTGGAGAACGTCTCCCTGCCCCTGGAACTCGACGGCGTCGCGGCCCGCAAGGCTCAGGAAGCGGCGCTCGAGTCGCTCGACAATTTCGGCCTCAAGGACCAGGCGTCGCGCTACCCGGACCAGTTGTCGGGTGGCGAGCGCCAACGCGTCGCCATCGCCCGAGCCGTCGTGGGCAAGCGCCAGCTGCTCCTGGCTGACGAGCCCTCCGGCGCCCTCGACTCGACCAACGCCGAATCCGTCATGCGCCTGATCCTCGCGGCTTGCCACCGCGGCATGACCGCCGTCGTGGTGACCCACGACGCCCAGCTCGCCTCGTGGGCCGACCGCGTGGTCTTCCTGCGCGACGGCAGGATCGTCGACCAGACGCTCCCGCTGGAGAGCCCGGAAGCGATACTCACTGACCTCCCGAGCCAATGAGCGTCGGCGTCCTCGAACGGCCGGCCACCGGGTCGGCCCCCGAGCCGACCACCGGTGGGATTCCCGCCCGCCGGGCCATGATCCGCTGGGCCTGGCGCCTCTTCAAGCGCGAGTGGCGCCAACAGCTGCTCATCCTTCTCCTGATCATCGTCTCTGTGGCCGCCGTCGTGGTCGGCGCGGCAGTCGCCGTCAACACCCCGCCCTCGGCCAACGCCGGGTACGGCACGGCCGACGACCTGGCCACCTTCACGAGCTCCGGGAAGCAGCCCCCCAATCTGCACTCGGTGACCGCCCAGATCGCCGCGCTGCAGCACCGCTTCGGAACGGTCCAAGTCATCGAGAACGAGACGTTCAACGTCCCGGGTAGCACCCAGACCTACCAACTCCGGTCCCAGGACCCGAATGGCCCTTACGGCGGGCCGATGCTCCAACTGCTCTCCGGGCGCTACCCGACTGGGCCGAACCAAGTCGCCCTTACCCCCGGGCTGGCGTCCGAGCTCAACCTGAGAGTCGGTGACGCCTGGTCCGAAGGCGACAAGACCGTGGTCGGCATCGTGCAGAACCCCCAGAGCCTGCTCGACGAGTTCGCGCTGGTTCCCCCGGGGCAGGTGACGCACCCGACCACGGTGGAGGTGCTCTTCGACGCACAGGGTGTGGCTCCGGGCCGTATCGGGTCCAACGTCTCGACACCCGGCTCACTCAACAACAACCCGATCAACCCCAGGACCATCGTGCTGGCGCTGGCGACGGTCGGCATGCTGTTGATCGCACTGGTGTCGGTCGGCGGCTTCACGGTGCTGGCCCAGCGACGTCTTCGTGCCCTCGGAATGCTCGGGTCCATGGGGGCCACGGACCGCAACGTCCGGCTGGTGCTGCGGGCCAATGGCGTCATCGTTGGCGGCGTCGGGGCCTTGATGGGCTTCGCGCTGGGATTGGTGGCCTGGCTCGCCTACCGCCCGCACAATGAGCAGAACGCGCATCACCTGATCCCGATGTTCGCCCTGCCGTGGACCGTGATCGTGGTGGCGATGGTGCTGGCGGTCGTCGCCACCTTGTTGGCTGCCGGGCATCCGGCCCGTGCCATCACCCGCGTCCCGGTCGTCAGTGCCCTGGCCGGGCGCCCCGCGCCACCGCGCCAGATCCACCGCTCGTTCGTCCCCGGCGTGATCGCCCTCGTCATCGGATTCTTCATGTTCTCTGCTTCGGGCGCGGCCGGGAGCAGCGGCGTGGCCTGGTTGATACCCGGCTTCGTCGCGCTGATAGCGGGGATCATTCTCGTGTCACCCTTCTTCCTTGCCCTGCTGGCGCGGCTTGGGCGGAGAGCACCCATCGCGATGCGTCTGGCCCTGCGCGACCTGTCGCGGTACCGGGCCCGGTCCGGTTCGGCGCTCTCGGCCATCAGCGTCGGGGTCCTCATCGCGGTGGTCATCTGCGTCGTTGCTGTCGCCCGCTACAGCAACGTCTACGACTACGTCGGCCCGAACCTGGCGTCGAACGAGCTCGCCGTGTGGAGCCCGAGCGGTCAGAACGGCAACAGCCCCAATCCCAGCGCGCCGACGCAGCAGGGCATCGAGTCACAGGAGTCCAGCGTCCACGCCATCGCATCTGCTGTGGGCGCCACCGAAGTCGTGGAACTCGACAATCCCGCGCCCTCGGTCGGCCTGCAGAACCCCAGCGCCTCGGGCCGGCAGTGGGACGGACAGATCTACGTGGCGACGCCGGCGCTGCTGCGGGCCTACGGCATCAACCCGTCGTCCATTCCATCCAATGTCGACGTCCTCAGCTCACGCCCCGGTCTCTCGGGCTCAGGGGTGCAGCTGACCTACGGAGGAGGAGGCGGAAAGGGCGGTGGCCAACTGGTCGGTCCCGGCTCGGGCTCGGGCGGCGGCGGGGGTCCCGGACCGGGAAACACGAACACCTGCCCACCCGAAGGATGCATCGCCCACCCCGTCGTCCAGGAAGAGACCCAGCTGCCCACGGGCACGGATGCACCGAACACGATGATCACCGAAAGTGCGTTGCGCCGGCTGCATCTCGCCAGCCAGAGCAGCCTCGACGGCTGGATCATCCAGGCGAACAGCCCGATCACCTCCGCCCAGATCATCAACGCCCAGGCGCTGGCGGCCGCCAACAACCTGAGCATCGAGTCGAAGAACGACGCGCCGACCTCACACGAGATCGTGAACTGGGCCACGGTGTTCGCCATCGCACTCGCCCTCGGCATCCTGGCCATGAGCATCGGCCTGATCCGGAGCGAGACGGCGAGCGAGCTGCGCACGCTGACCGCCACCGGCGCCAGCTCCCGCACCCGGCGCAGTCTCACAGCGGTCACCGCAGGCGGCCTGGCCTTCCTCGGCGCGCTGCTCGGGACGGTGGCCGCCTACGTCGGACTGGCCGGATGGTTCCACACGAACGGCCTGGAAGGTGGCCTGTCGGACATCATCGATCACATCCCGTGGAGCAACCTGTTTCTCATTGTCATCGCCATGCCGGTCGCTGCCACCATCGTCGGCTGGGTGCTGGCAGGACGGGATCCCACGGGGATCTCCACCCGCCCGATGGAGTAGGAAGGCCCGGTGGCGGCACGGCGGGCTCCTGCGGGCCCTCACCCTCGACCACACCCGGGACTACCAGGGCTTTTCCAGATGATGTGAACTATGTCCCGAGACAGGTGCGCACGCTGTCTGGCGACATCACATGAGAGCGGGCGAAGGGAATCGAACCCTCGTTCTCAGCTTGGGA
>Ga0209415_10007357_pt1 | contig 19254 bp, 15 predicted proteins | sample PeaSoiSIISIP2007_FD_187696 | JGI IMG/M metagenome (GOLD analysis project Ga0209415, IMG submission 187696) | Peat soil microbial communities from Weissenstadt, Germany - SII-SIP-2007 (SPAdes) (version 2) | ecosystem: Environmental > Terrestrial > Soil > Wetlands > Peat | place: Germany... | reverse complement strand
GCATACAGCACGGTAAAGGTCCAGCCGGTCGAACCGGAGCTTAGTTCAAAGATTGTTCCGCGGTCGTAGGTGCCGCCCTCAGGCGCCGTGCCGTACAAATTGCCAGCTGCATCGAAGATCAAATCGCCGTTGGGAGACGAACCGTCCGTCCCGTCGAAGCTGTGCAACGTCGTTACGGTCCATTTGCCCTTCGAGTCGCGCGTCATCTCGAAGATCGAGCCCTCCGCGTAGTCGCCGCCGCCGCTGGTCACCCCGTACAGATTGCCCTTCGAGTCAAACGTCAACCCGCTCCACAGTCCTCCGGGAATGAACGCAAGCACCTGGTACTTCGGCTTCGCGGATGCTGTTGGGGCCAACATCACAAGTGCCGTCATTAGTGTGAGAAACTTGGTGTGAGCGGCAAACAATTTCCCTTTTGCCATGGCTGACAGCCTTCATCGCGGGCTTCGCGGGAGGGAAGGGTAAGCGGGCGGCGAAGCCTCTGAACCGGCTCGAAGTTTACCACGAATTGCCTCGCGAAGCGCATGATTCGAGGGCGGTTTGCCGTCGAACGGGCCATCACAGAACGGCAAACGCGAATAGCCAAACAACTCCGCGCGCGGGGATCTTGCCACACCCACGGCGGGAGGCGGAGCGTAATCTTCCCGGGCATTCTGCCGATAGGGTAAGCATGAACGCCCCTGTCCCTGCTCTCAGCCCCGGTGAAGGGAAACCATCCCCCAAGCCGGGAAGCCAGTTTGTGGCGCGTCAGCCGATTCTCAGCGGCGACGAAAAGGTTTTTGGATACGAACTGCTCTTCCGCGACGGCGTGGAAGATTATTTTCGTCACACGGACGCCGACGCCGCTTCGCGCCAAACCTTGAGCACTTCCATGTTGATGGGGTTAGACGTGCTCTGTGACGGGCGCCGCGCCTTCATCAACTGCACCCGCGATGTGCTGCTCAAGGATTACATCACTTTGCTGCCTTCCGCCCAGACTGTGGTCGAGGTTCTGGAGTCAGTCACCGTGGATGACCTGGTGATCGCGGCTTGTCGTCACCTGAAGGAAGCCGGATATTTGATCGCGCTCGACGACTTCACAGTGGAGGATCCCCGCGAGCCGCTGACTGATCTGGCCGACATCATCAAAGTGGATCTGCGCCGCACATCCATGGCCGAGGCCGCGGAGCTGGTTAAGCGCTACGGGCCGTGGCGCAGCCGTATGTTGGCGGAGAAAGTGGAGACGCGCGAGGAGTTTGTCGCCGCCCGCAAGGCCGGCTTCCTGTATTTCCAGGGCTACTTTTTCCGCAAGCCGGAAACCCTGACGGCGCGCGAGATCCCGGCCAATCGGCTCAATTACATACGCATGCTGCAGGTGGTCTCGCGGCCGGAGCTGGACGTGCGCGAAATCGAGGACGTGATCAAAAGCGAGGCTTCGCTGTGCTACCGCCTGCTGCGTTATATGAACTCCGCCGCCTTTGGATTTGGCAACGAGATCCACTCAGTGCGCCATGCCCTGGCGATTCTGGGGGAACGCGAAGTTCGCCGCTGGGTACGCCTGGTAGCTACGCTGGGCGCGGGCCAGAATAAGTCCAGCGAACTGGTGCTCTCGGCTCTGGTCCGGGCACGCTTCTGCGAGCTGCTTTCCCCGAAAATCCAGCATGGCGACTCGGATTTGTTTCTCATGGGCCTGCTTTCCCTGATGGACGCCATTCTGGAAACCCCGATGGACCGGGTGTTGGAGAGCGTTCCGCTCGATCACGAAAGCAAGGCGGTGCTGCTGGGCGGAGCCAGCCGCCTGCGGCCCCTGTATCAACTGATGCTGGCCAGAGAGTCCGGCGAGTGGGAGCACGCGGCGGAACTGGGTAAACAACTCCGTCTCAGCGAAAGCGAAGTCGCAGAGAGCCACTGGCAAGCCATGCAGTGGGCGCGGCAAATGAATGCGGGAGCTTAGGCAAAACTGCCCCCCGTATCCAAGTCCGGTCCACGCCCAGGCCTACAGTTACCTCTGTGCAAAATTACAGCTACTTTGCACTTGCGTTTCATCCGTGCTCAGGGATACCATCAAAGTGTTCTCAAGCGGCCGAGCTCCCTAGCTGGCCTCCCGCGCCCTTCGTGCTCCAGGCGCCTAAACGGACAAAGATCATTCGCGAATGAATTCCAACCGCATCGGGTTTCAACGCACGCTTCGTGCATGTGCGCGAGGCGAAGCACCAACCAGAAAGCGGTAGCACAGAGTTAGTGAAATCAGGTCTCGCCTTTCGGGCGGACTCAAACGGAAGACTACACAACGAGAAACCATATGAATGTTGGACCCGGACAACCCTCCGGTGGCGGAGGAAGAGGCAGACGGCGTCGGGGACGCCGCCCATCGAATCGCGCGGGAGGGCCCGGCCGCGATCGGCAGCAGCACAGCGGGATCTACACCGCGCCCATGGATCACAGCTATCGCGCCGCCTTGGGCGGCGACAAAGCGCCGCGAGGGCGCTCCCGTCCCGGCTTCGCTCCCTCCTATGCTCCGGTCGAACCGGAGCCGCTGCCGCTCAACGAGGACGCCTCTTCGCGCATCTTTGCCTTCGTCGAAGATATGTTTTTCCAGGCTAAGATTCAGGAAACCGCGCGCAAGCTCAATGTGAAGGTCGAGTTCGTCAAGACCGACAAAGACCTGGGCGAGCGCATGAAGCAGAACGGGGAAGAGAAGCCTTCCCTGATCATCTTTGACCTGAACAACGCCAACGCCAAGCCGCTGACCCTGATCCCTAAGCTCAAAACCAAGCTGAAGAAAACCTCGATCATCGGATTCCTTTCCCATGTGCAGGGCGACTTGAAGCAGAAGGCGCATGAAGTGGGGTGCGACATGGTGTTGCCGCGCTCGGCCTTCTCCCAGAACCTGCCTCAGCTTCTGCGCCGTCACGGCGCTCCGGAAGAGGAAGCCGCCGGGGAACAACCGGTCAACTGATCGAGCGCCGCTGCCCCGGGGTAAGCAGTTTTTCCGCAGTCTGCGAAGCGGTGCGCTTTTCTGGCGCTAAATATCTATAGGCTAATAATTGACGCCAGGGCCCCTAGGTTGCGCTCTGAGCGATCGCGGCTGCGGGACGATGTTTTCCTTGTCCCCACCTGCGTGCATCGCTCAGCGGGCCTGCAAAGGCCAGCAAATGGCATTCTACGCGACGATGGCTTCGCGGATAGGCGGCGAACCTTCGATTCCGTCGCCAATATCTATAAGTTATTGATAAATCGTGAAGCGTGCCGTTTACCCTGGAGGCCACTGCAAGTTGCGCCCTCCAATCAGATGCACGTGCAGATGAAATACCGACTGTCCCGCGCGCGCGCCTACGTTGAGGACGGTGCGGTAGCCATCCTCTATGCCACGCTGCCGGGCAATGTTGGCGGCGGCAAGATGGCAATGGCCGATCAGTTGGCTGTCCTCAGGCGTAGCTTCCTTCAGCCCGCGGATGTGTTTCTTGGGGACGATCAATACGTGGGTGGGGGCCTGAGGATTAATGTCTTCGAAGGCGTAGGTGTGTTCGTCCTCGTAGATTTTCTTGGAAGGTATCTCGCCGCTGATAATGCGGCAGAACAGACAATCTTTCATGTCAGGTTTCCGTGTTGAGTTGGCAACTGGCCAGAAACACTGGCCGCTGCAGCTTTGGGAGGGAGCGTTCGCCTACTATACCTGATCGGGCAAGAGATTTGCAGTACGGCGGTTAACGGATTGGTTACGGGGCGGGCTTCAGTCGATGCCGGGGCGGCACTCCGACGGGCGAGGACGCCCGTCGCTACATTGCTCTGCGCCATCCCGACCCGGACTCCTGACTCCTGACTCCTGACTACTGACTACTGACTCCTGACTCCTGACTACTGACTCCTGACTCCTGACTACTGACTCCTGACTCCTGACTCCTGACTCCTGACTACTGACTACTGACTCCTGACTCCTGACTACTGACTCCTGTACTGACCACTCTACGAGATGTCCGCACTTACGCGCGGTTTCTTGCGGCTGGAATGAACTTTACGGACAATTTCTCCGCAGGCTTTGCGCGCTTTGCCCGGTTCGTCGGCGTGGGTCAGGAAGAGATGGCGCAGCACGCTCCGGCTCACGCGTCCGCCGAGATAGAGATCATACAATTCGCTTCCCAGGCTGTAGCCTAACTCCTGGGCAAGGGAGTCGAACTTCGCCCGATCCCCGGACAAGGCGGCTTGTACGACTTTGTTGCAGGCCCCGCGTGAGAAGTCGCACCAATGCTCATCGCGCACCGCCAGACGGGCGGGATGCAACACCCGCGATCCAAAGTAGGCCAGGGCATGCTCGAGCGTCCGGGCATAGAACCGGTCCATCGGCTCGCTGGCGGCGATGGCATGGCCATTTCTGCGCAAGGGCAAACCGCGGCAGGCATGGTGCAGGAAGCGGGCTGCTTCCTCGGCCGCGTATGCCATCTGAAACTCACGCACGTAAAAAGCATTGATCGCGGGCAGATATACGCTGCCCCGCGTCTCCACTCTCTGCAGCATGGTTTCCACTTTTTCCGGTTCACCGACGGCGCGTGTAAGCAAGCGCCGCAGACGCGCGTCCGAAGACCCGCAGTACACCTCGGGCAACAGATCCACCAGGAATTTGGGCTGCGTCCCGTTATGCGAGGCATAGCGGTTGATGTCGAGAAACTGCAACAGGCTGTCGATCAGGTTATAGATGGTCGGACCAATGTCGGGCTCTTGCTCATCTTCGCGGCTCCAGCGAGCCAGACAGAGGCGGTAGCTCTCGTATTTCTCCAGCGGAGTGGAATTGAAGACGCAAACCGCGTCTTGGCTCACGCGGACCGCCTCCACAGCCTCCTGCCTTTCGCAGGCGGCCTGCCAGTACAGCGCATCCACATTTTGCAAAACCGTGAGCACGCGCTGGCCCGGCAAGCGCTCACGCACAAAACGGGGAAGGTGTTGCGGCGCCAGGTGCGATTCGCCGAACAATACGAGAATTACGGCATTGGCATGACGCTGGCGGATTTCCGCGATCTTGTCGGCGGCATGGCGATCGCGCGCGCCAATCTTGCGCAGATCTTCGCGGGGCATGCAATCCAGACCATAAACGGCATCGGCGTTTTCCCGCGCGGTTACCAGTAATTCGTAGAAGGGCGCCCAATCGTATCCCCAGTCGGGCTCGAAGCGAATCCGCTGGCGCAATTCCGCTTCATCGATCTCCCTCCGCCACCATTCTTCGAGAATGTGCTGCTGGCGGGCAAAGATCGTTTCCACTCCCAGCACCACCGGGCGGTCCCCAGGTTGGGCACGCTGTTCGAGCAGAGTTGCGGCAAAATGCTGGGAAGCCGGTAAGGCATGATAATCGCCGACCAGAATTACGTCGGCGGCTCGGATTGTGGCCATCAATTGTTCCGAATCGATGATGGCTTCGTAGGAGCGGAATGCGTTACGAAAATCCTGCAGGTATTTTCGACGGCCGGTGGAATCGTTGGCCCGGACTTCGCGTTCCACGCCGACCAATGCATGCAGCTGCGCGGCATTGCGGCGTGATCCGAGATTGGTGGTGCTCGCCATGTGTCAGTCGTTGGCCGTTGGCCCTTGGTCGTTCGTCGTTGGCCGTTCGTCCTTGGTTCGTTGTGGTTGCCGGAACCGATAAACGCGAACGACGAACGACCCACGACGAACGACCTGCTTGACTCTCCGGCGAGCTCTCCCTATGCTCAGAACTCGCCAGGAGCTCACTTGCCCAACCATCCACCTCAAAACCTGACGGTGGCTACAACCGGAGCCAGCGGGGCTTTATTCCTCCGGCATTTTCTGCTCGCCGTCGCTGGCGACCCGCGCGTTCAGACGGTGAACTTCATCGCCTCCGACAGCGCCCTGCGCGTCATGGCCGAGGAGCTCGGCCTGCGCGGCCGCAGCAACCTCATCGGCCAGGTTCTGGGACACAGCCCCGGCAAGGCCTCCCGCAAAATTCAGCAGCAGTCGAACGACGACATTGGCGCCAACATCGCCAGCGGCTCCTACCCCGCCGACGCCATGGTCGTCATCCCCTGCAGCGTGGGAACACTCGCCCGCATTGCGAATGGCGTGGCTTCCCAATTGATCGAGCGCGCTGCCGACGTCTGTTTGAAAGAGAAGCGTCCGCTGGTGCTCTGCGTGCGCGAGACGCCGCTCAACAAAATCCACATCCGCAACATGTACCGGGCCGCCGACGCTGGCGCGACCCTCTTCCCGCTGATCCCGGCCTTCTACAACCGCCCCACCACTTTGGATGCCCTAGCGCGGGAGTTCGCTTTTCGCGTGCTGGCCCACATTGGCCTGCCGCAACCCGACGCCTACCGCTGGAAGGGCTGAAAGATCAATTACTTAGGCGAGTCCGCCTGATTTCTCGGGGGAAATGTAAGTGTAGAAAAATTGACATCTCAGGAACAGATTACGAAAGGAACGTGCCACTCCAAGGAAAGCGCTCATCTCAATATTGACTATTAAGTATGACCATGATCTAATATGTTAGTCATGAAAGAGATCGCCATCTCGGAATTTAAGGCCAAGTGCCTGGCGCTGTTGGATCAGGTACAGAAAACCAAGACGCCGATTCTTATCACGCGCTTTGGTAAACCTGTCGCAGAAGTGATTCCTCCGTCTCCCAAGCCCACTTCCGACTGGATGGGCTCCATGAAAGGCAAGATCGAGATTCTCGGCGACATCGTGTCTCCCGCCAATGAGCCCGAAGATTGGGAGGTGTTGCGCGATTGAGGCTGCTGCTCGACACGCACATTTGGTTATGGATTCTGCAAGATCCTGGCCGTCTCGGGAGCCGGGTCCGGCGGGAATTGGACGATCCGGCAAATGAATTCTGGCTCTCACCGATCAGCACCTGGGAAGCGCTAACTCTCAATTTCAAGGGTAGGGTACGTCTCCACGGCGACTTGACAGAATGGGTTGCCCAAGCTACAGCTCCTTTTCGCGAGGCCCCCCTCACGCATGAGATCGTACGGGTCGCACGGCAGCTGCTCGTACCTCAGCAGGACCCGGCGGACCGCTTCCTCGCCGCCACGGCTAAAGTCCTAAACTTGACGCTGGTCACGGCAGATGCCCGGTTGCTCGGGCTGGGAGAGATCGCGACGCTGGGGAATCGGTGAGTTCCTTCCGAGGAACGGTAACCGCTGCCCGAGGTGAACCCACGTTGCGAAAACCCGCGAAACGTGGGGCACCCGATTCACCCGCCCACGGCTAGGCCGAGTTCGCCAAGCAGTGGGCAATTTGTGTTCTCTCGGTCACATTCTGTGTCCGGACTTCAACGATCCGCTGGCCACGACGCGGACGAGTCCTCGACGCTGATGGTTCTCTGGGCTTGAATCACCCCAGTCCTTTCGTTAAACATGCCTAGCACTCCGATAGATCTCCCCGGTACGACCGGGGCACTCCGATGTCTGCTGGCCGCTCGTGTAATGTCGATCTTTGCGACCTTTCCCGATCTAAGCTCAATGCTTACCAGGGCGCCGTCAACCTTTACGATCTTGCCGTAAATCGCCCGCCAATTGGGCTGCGGAGCGCTCGGAGGGTTGAGCTGCGTTGTTCCGTTGGCGCCCACACCGAATATCGCCAGTTGTTTGTAGCTCGCCACGTAGACCTTGCCATTGGAAACAACCGGAACAATGTTGGGATTGGCACCGGGGCTGTTCCAACTGCCTGCGGCCATGTCCAAGATGGGTGCAGTCATGTTCGTCGGGTCAAAGGCGTAGAGCATCGTATGGCGCTCGGTCGTGGTCGGCCGCTGTACGGCCCAAATTATCGAGGAACTGGTTGCATTCGATGATACGGTCGTGAAGAATCCCGCATCGTGGACGGACTGGCCGGGTAGGATTTTCTGTGCTTCCTGTATCAGGCTCGCTGTCGGCGAGGTTTGAATCCTCCAGACCGTGAGGATACTAGCTCCGGTTTTCCAGTTGCCGCCGCTGCTGACCACGCGCCCTACGCCGTCCGAGCCGACAAAGTAAGACTCTCCGCACCAGCAACCATCGACGTTGGCCTCGCCGATGCTCCCATCTACGTTCTTGGCCAAGCCGAGGTTGCTGCTGGCCGGCGTGGTCGACAGTCCACCGAGATTGTCTCGATTGAGCAAATACATGTTGCCGTCCTTTCCAGCCGCGAGGGCGAGGTGAGGCGTCTGCCCGCTCTGGTCCGGAAGGAGAAGTACGCCCCCGGACCCAAAGTCAGTGTCGCCTGAATCCAAATTCTGAGGCCCGTAAGGCGTGAAGATTCCTTCAATGGTGCCTAAATCCGGGGACATTTGGACAACGCTCTCCTGGATGTTGTTTGGGGGGCCGTAGGTGTTCTCGTACTTGTCCGAGTTCCCGGTAACAAAAAAAATGTTGCCTGCGCCATCCGCCGCTGGCCCCCACCCCGACATCCAGATTGAAGACAGAAAATAATTGCCTGGGTCAGTATCGAGGCGATCGTTCAGTTGACTCGCGGCGAGGGGTTGCAGGGAACTCGCATTCCAACCCAACAACCAGCCCCGTGATTGGTTTGCGGGTTGGTCGCAAAAGCTACCAAAGCCTGCATAGATGTTGCCGCTGGCCTCGAGGAGTGCAGGGCGTTGGCGCTGAACCGCGGCGTCGAAGGAAATGGGCGTGCCGTCTGCCGAAGCGGCGGCGGCCGAGATCGCCCGGGGGGAGTTCGATTTTTCTGTCAGGCCCGCCAAATCGAGGGCATGCAGATAGTAGGTCGGACCTTTTTGCGGGTCCACGTTGTACGTAATGACATAGAGAGTGCTGGTAGCGAGATCGATTACCGGAGTCGAGTTTATACCGACAACGAAGCCGTTGTTTCCGCATGCGCCTGGTAGGTAGAAACTCGGCACTGGAGGCCCGAGCGTGCCCAGACCTAGCTGTAGCTGCGAAAGGAGGGTCGTCCCCGTCGAGGCATCGATGGCATAGATCGAATTGTTCTCGGTGGCGACATAAACAACGTCGTGATCTCCTTGTCCAGTTATCGTTTGGCCGCGAACGACGAGTGGCTGCGCGTCAACTTGCTCGTCAAGCGGGACGGCCTTGAGCAGTCCGAAGAGGTCGCAACGTGTACCCCTCAGACAGTGAGCGTTGCCTGTGTTGGCCTTGACGTTGGTTGGGGTGAGCGTCGTCTCGTTTTGATTCCAGCCTGTTCGTAGCGAGTCGAAGTGGTACGTTATGACATCGCCCGGTGGAGTTACCGGCTCGCACGTCACGGTAACGTTCACGTTGGAGCCATTTACCGTGCCCGAAGCGTTTCGCGGCGTGCAGATCTGACCGGCGGGCTGGGGATTCCTCACCGTGACGTTATATGCGGAGAAGTCGGCGACTTGAGCAGCGAAGGCATAACCGCCGTCTCTTATGATCGAAAGCTGTGAGTCGCCGTTGTCGAGCAGTACGAGGGTGCCGCCAGTTAGACCCGAGACGGTAACGTTGATGGCGTAAGTCGGAAGGGGTCCGCTGCAGGTTGCAGTCACATATCGGCCGTGCCCCGCAACAACGCAAGTCCCGGTAATCGGGCCGGCATAGGTTGCGCTGCATGGGGTTCCTGCCGGCTCTGCCTCTGTAACTACCCAGCCCTCACTCTCAATGCATTCCATCTTCAGGGCGCAGGCGTTGTACGGCTCAGGGCCGCACGGTGAAGGTCCACCCTGGGCTTCCACAAGAACTGCAAAGTGGCAGAGCACACATAGAACGATCGACGCCACAGCAAACATTCTTCTCATTATGCGCTCCTTTTATTCTTCGATCATTTGCGAGCTGCTTGGATTGCTATGCGATCAGGCCGGCCTTGATCTCCGCTCGACCGCTCGTGCGCTCCATCAACGGAGTAAGGTGCACTAAGTCAAGAGGCCCCATGAATCCCCTGATGATGGCAAGTAGTAGGGGCTCTCGAAAACGAGACCACTACTCCTTAGCTGCTATTACGAATCTGAATTTTCCCTGGGTAAGTAACCGGTGAAACCTGGGCTCGTTCGTCCTGCTTCTCAAGCAACTCCGTGCTCAATGACCGGAGACAATCAAGGCCAAATTAAGGGAAGCACAGCCATTTTCCTCAAGTAACGTGAAATGTCAAGATAAATCTTCGGCGTGTTCGGTTTTCGTAACAGAACCCGTTGGCAGCGTCCCTTCCACGGCTTGAGACTTTGTGCCAACCGAGCCCCACAGCCCTGATCGGCTAACAAATTCCCATTGGGAGGTAAACCAATGCAATATGTCACGAACACTACGCGCCTCATATCCGTCATTTTCTTGTTGCTTCTCATCGCAGCCGGGGCCGAGGCCCCGACATGGCATGGGGGATCAATAACAAAGAGCGGGTCACCGTGGCTTGGGGCGACTCGGCGGGCAACACCGAAGGCGCCATTTACAACGGCAAGAAGTACCAGACGATCGACGTTCCAGACGCAGTCAACAGCGTTCCTCACGCCATCAAAACAGCCGGAGATATTGCCTTCGCCTGGTTTTGCAGAGCTTAATCAGCAACATTTTGGCGCGGCACCCCTGAGCGTAAAGTTCCAGGCTGGTTTGTCGATGGTGAAGTTTGAGGTCTGTCGATGTCGGAGCCGCGTGACAAGCTTGGCATATCTATGATGCGAGGAGTCGGGATTGAATCGACCCAGATTCTGGAAAGTCTGCCGGACGGAATCACCATCCAAGACCGAGAATTTAACGTTATTTACCAGAACCGCGCCATGCTTGCCGGGTTCGGCAATAAAGTCGGAATGAAATGCTATGCCGCCTACGAAAGGCGAGATGCGATATGCGAAGGCTGCGGTGTTGCCAGGGCGTTTCAGACCGGACAGCCAATCTTGGTGCTTCGCACAGCCTTCGATGCGCAGGGTGGAACTTCGTATTGGGAGAATGCTTGTTTTCCGATTCGCGATGAAACCGGAAACATTGTCGCAGCCGCAGAAGTGTGTCGAAATGTCACGGATCGGGTCGGTCTGGAGGACGAGGTCAAGCGCAGGAATATCGAACTGGGCCAGCTCAACAAACAACTGCAAAAACGGACTGCGGAGTTAAGCACAACATTCCGCCAGTTGGAACAGGAGGTCGAACAACGTGAGCTGGCAGAGGTCGAGCTCAGGCACGCCCAGAAGCTCCAAGCCGTAGGCCAACTGGCCGCGGGAATTGCGCATGAGATTAACACCCCGACCCAGTTCGTGAGCGACAACATTCGCTTCCTCGCAGACACCTTCAAAGCCACGCAGCAGCTGATAACCAAGTACCGGCAAGCGATCGAGGCAGCGAGCGCTGCACCGGGCTACGAAGCGCTTGTCCAACAAATAAGGGAAGCCGAGGAGGCTGCCGACCTCGCCTATCTGGAAGAGGCAACTCCCGCAGCGTTCAGCGAGGCCCTCGACGGAATCTCACGGATTGTCACCATTGTGGGCGCGATGAAGGAGTTTGCTCGTCACGACCAACGGGAAAAGATCCCGGCGGATCTGAATCGAGCGTTGCAGGTCACATTGACCGTGGCCAGGAACGAGTACAAGGACGTTGCGAACGTAGAGACCGAGCTCGGAGAGCTGCCACCGGTGACGTGCCACCTGGGCGACATGAACCAGGTCTTCCTGAACCTGTGCGTCAATGCAGCGCATGCCATCTCCGAAGTTGTCGCCAAGAGCGGCAACAGGGGCTGCATTCGGGTGCGGACGATGAAAGAGGGCGACAAGGCGCGCATCGACATTTCGGATACAGGATGTGGGATCCCGGAAGCGATCCGGGAGCGGGTGTTTGAACCATTCTTTACCACGAAAGAGGTCGGTCGCGGCAGCGGCCAGGGTCTGGCCATCGCGCGCTCCATCGTCATGGATAAGCACGGCGGTTCTCTGACGTTCGAGAGTGAGGTGGGCAAGGGCACCACTTTCATCATCCGGCTTCCGGTCAACGGGTCGTCGGCCGCACCGGTCTCCTCCACTTCGACGGATGTAGCGATTCGATCCCTGACGGCAAGCCTGCGTGACCCAACCTAGACGTGGTCTGAGTTACCCCGGCGCACCACGTATGCGTTACACGGCTCGGCGGTCGCTTGGGGGCCGGGTACCCAAGGTCATCACTTCCGTACCGTTTGCACCTGTACCGATTTTCGGGTAATCTGCCTTTACACCGGAAAGGAGGTGGTCGAATGACAAGTTCTGATTCTAGTAACTGTAGTGGGAGTCTAAGACCAGGTGAGGTGGCTGAGACTTAGGGCTGGTTGCTCTAAGCGGGGCTTTGGGCGCTGATCGACAAACGACGACGCCAGAAGCTACAGCCCGCACACTAACCGGTGAGTTTGGACTCGATTCCGGCGTCAGGTCGCGCCGGGCTTCGATCAGTTACCCGGAGTTTGCCGTAGAGGCCACGTAGAGTGACCACCTCTTGGTCAATCCCAAACAGTCCACCGGGCGGCCCGCGCCGAAAGGCGCGGGCCGTTCTGTTTCTGGCGAGCGAAGTGCCAGCCGCTAGTAGGTGAAAGAACGGAGGCCCGGGGGTGCGTTCACGAATCCGCTGCGGTGCTTTGGCAGCAGGGCGATGTAGCTGAACGGGAGGTTGGGGGAGCTGCCGAAATTTAGCGACTCCACCAGGTTCCCCTTGGGATCGTAGACCTGGATGAAGCTGGCCTGGCCTGTACCAACGGGCTGGCCGACCAGGAACAGCTTGTGGATGGGATCGAACTCCACATCGGTTCCGCTCTGTATCCGTCCCTGCCCGCCGGGAAGAAGTTCAGCAAATCCGGTCTGCGCTTTCAGATCGTAGAACTCAACGTTGGCGTCGTTATTGGTTGTGGTAACTGCGATTCCGTCCTCTGAATCGACGGCAAGCCCGTTGGCCGAACCCACGCCGAGGCCGGTAAAGTGAGTAAATTCGCCGGTAGCGAGGTCGACCAGTCCGATGTCCGGAGTGCTAAAAAGGCCGCCGTCATCGCACGCCAGGACGGCGGTATTGGTTTTAGCGTCGTATGCGAAGACCGGGGTGAGGTAGGGCTCGAAGTTAGGGTCGGTCATCTTAATCTCTGGTCCAAATGTGTTCTTTGCCACATCCCAGCTAAAGACAAAGTTGTTGTACCCGGGGAAGATGTTGTCCAGGACGAGGAAGGCAGCGATAGGCGCTCCCTGATTCCGGCTTAAGCCAAAGACAATGGTGTCCTTGTCGAAGTGCGGCGGCTTCCACTGGCCGGTATACTGGTTCGAATCGAGCGGACTTATCATGCGGTAGGGGCGTTTGGAGACAAAACAAAGGGCGCAGTTATCCTGCTCGTGCTCGACGATTGCGGTCGAAGTACCGACAATGCCAATGACAAGGTCGTTGTCGTAGTTTTCCGTCTTCGAAATCACCTTAAGGATTTTGCCGGTTTTCAGATCGAAGGTCTCGATGGCGCTTAAAGTTTTCCCATTGTTTAGAATTGTCGCGTCAGCGAGGATGCCTTCCGTGCCATTCTGATCGACGTCGAAGCCGAAGATCTGGCCGCCGAACTTGGTGCGCACGACGATCTTACCCGGCCCCTTGTGTCGCGTTGCCGAGGCTTGGGCAGCTGCGAAGCCGGATAAGCTGAACAGAACAACCGGTAGAACGCGAAAGAACAGACGGTAGGACGAACTTTTGAGTTTCATTTTTCTCTCCAATTCTTCGACGACTCTTGTGATCCGATTCCCAGCTTCACCTCGCACGAGGCGACCACGGCTACTCGGAACTCGGAGTCAGGCTAAACACCACGCCCTGCCCATAAAAGCCTTTGGGGGCCTTGCCGCCACATTCGGTCACCCCCCACAGTTTGCCATCTTTTGCTGACATGAGATCGACCGGACAGTCGCCCACCGCAGCTTTCTGGGAGAAGGGTGTGAGAGTTTGGATTATGCTCCCATCTGTGGATGAGATGTTGAGAATCTCGTCGACTCCTCCGTATACAGTGATCCAGAAATTGCCGTCACTGCCCAACACGAGCGGACTTGTCAGCGCATTGTCCGGAAAACTCGGGAAGGAGGGAAACGCCTGCAGATTGGAGCCATCGAGTTGAACTTCAAACAGGCCGATGCCGCCGCCCACCTGAAAGTCTTCGTAGATACCATAGAGATTCTGGTTAGAACCCAAGCCCGGCAAGATGGCGCCACTCCCGACCAAGTTCGACGGAAATTGGAGCTGAGTCTCTTGCAACGTATTGCTGGCTTCGATGTAGTGGAAGAGGATGGCGCCATTCGTGCCATTCGTGAGCCCGTAGAAGGTGCCATCGGGTGCCGTTACCATGCTGCTGGTGTGATTCTCGGTGACTTGGACTACTTTGTACTTTCCTGTAGCGGCATTGATTTGGAAGATGGTGCCGCACTCACAGTCCCCCTGCCCACCGTAGAGCGTTGTTCCATAGACGTTGCCGTCATTTCCCGCCACCATGCCTTCGGGATCGTACCCGTCAGAGCAGTTGTCCGAACAGAAAGAGTGAAGGACGCGGAACCCGGTTCCGTCTTTCTTCAACCGAAACAGTGTGCCCTCGTTCGAGGCTCCGCCGATGGCAGTTTCGCCGTAGAGCATCCCATCCGGACCTTCGGTAATTAAGGCGGGATAGTTTCCGGTGACCGAGCTTTTTTCCTGCTTGAACTTATACAGCGACGTAAAATGGCCCGTGGGTGTCAGGGAAAATACCAGGCCGCCCCCGGGGGGATAGACTTCAGTAGTTACCCCAGCGACGCCGTAAAAGTTGCCATCCGACGCCTGGATGATCCAACCGGGGACGGCCCCCTTCGGACAAGGGCCTTGGTCCACGCCCTTGCAGACGAAGGTGTGCACGGCGACCGGTTTCGGCCCGGCGTACGCCGAGACTGCGAGCAGCATAATGAGAATGGTTAGAAACATTGTTCGGTTCATGGAGCCCCTCCCCAGGGCGAAGTGTTCATCTTCTAAGAGTCCACTGAAGGCTTGTGACCCGAAATACTGGGCAAACTTACCACAGAGACAGAAGATCACAAATCACATGTCTCTCACATCGACCTCACAGGCCAAAGTGTTAATGAATAAACACTTAGCACACGCCTCTGTTCGCCCTGACAACTCAGTTTCAGCGGCTTGACATCCCCGTTACACTGTCTGAAAGATGATTTACAAACGCGGGCGACGCCGTCTTCGATTTGGCCTTGAATAATGTCCCCTGTTGAGCCAGGTAATTCAGAATCCGAGCCCTTGAATAAAAGTTCGTCCGGTGCGAATGGCTCGAGGTTAGCTCCCCGCGTGTGTTTCGGGCTGTATGAAGTCGACTTGCACGCCAATGAGCTTCGTAAAGGGGGCCTCAAGCTTAGGATTCCACACCAGTCATTTCAAATTCTGGCCATGCTGCTCGAAAAACCAGGCGAAGTTGTCTCCCGCGAGGATCTGAGACGGAAGTTGTGGCCAAGCGACGTCTTCGTCAATTTTGAAGCGAGCCTCAATAGTGCGGTGCAGAGGTTACGGAGCGCACTGCAGGATACTTCTCTCGAACCGCGCTACATCGAAACCATACCCAGGGTAGGGTATCGCTTTATAGCTCGCGTCGAATCGGTGATTCCGGTCTCCGAGATTCCAGTCTCGGAGGACGCGCCGCAAAGCGCTGCAACCTTGGATTCCACTGAACTGCCCTCGGTTGACGCGACACCCGACGAGTTTTCGACCGTGCCTGTAAGGAGTCGCGATTGGCCATACTGGGCGGCGGCGGTTTTACTCCTGGTTCTAGTCGTCGCATACGTTGGGTATCGTTATAGGCGCCGAACCGGGCACGTGCCAGAGGCGCAAGCTCATCCCGCGCTGATAATTCCGTCCGGTCTCACGCGTCGGTCGGTTGCGGTGATGGGTTTTACGAACGCTTCCGGAAATGCGCGGGACGTATGGTTATCGACCGCGTTTACCGAAATGCTGGCTACGGAATTGGCTGCCGGCGACCATCTCAGGACGGTGCCGGAGGAGGATGTTGCCCGAGCGAAACTGGAACTCTCCCTAACCAACAGGGACAGCTATGGCGGCAATAGCTTAACCAAGATTCGCAAGGATATCGGTTGTGATTATGTCGTTGCCGGCTCGTACCTCGCCATTGGAAAAACAGGCAGCGGGCGGGTTCGCCTCGATGCCCGGGTGCAGGACGCAGTAACGGGGGATACGGTTGCGAGCTTCGCAGTCGTTGGCTCCCAGTCGGATGTGTTCGATCTAGCATCTCGCGCCGGCGAACAGCTGCGGGCAAAACTGGGCGTCGGAACGCTGACCTCGACCGAGGCGGAAGAGGTTAAGCTGGCCCTGCCTTCTGATCCAGAGGCAGCCAGGCTCTACTCTGACGGACTCGCCAAATTGCGGGTCTACGACGATGTAGCGGCCGGCGATCTTTTGGAAAGAGTCATCCGTCTGCAGCCTGAATATTCTCCGGCGTATTCGGCCTTGGCAACGGCGTGGTCCGACCTGGGGTACGACGCTAAGGCCGCAGTCGCGGCTCGAAGAGCAATGGACCTGGCCGGTAGTCTGCCGCAACAAGCGCGGCTGCAAACCGAGGCGCGTTATCACCAGATGAATGGAGACTGGACGCATGCAATTGAAGTCTATTCCCGCTTGCAGCGATCATACCCTGACAATCTTGACTACGGTTTGAACCTCGCCGGAGCGCAAGATGCGATGGGCAAAAGCGCTGAAGCCGCAGCGACGCTTGCCGCTTTGCGAAAGCTGCCACCTCCCGAACGCGATGATCCGCGAATCGATATTACGGAAGCCAGGATTGCGGGCAACCTCGGAGATTACACACGAGCACAAACCTTAGCCAATCGTGCGGCAAGGAAAGCGGAAATAACTGGGGCAGGCCTGTTGCTGGCACGTGCAAAGCAGATTGAGGGATATTCCTGGTTTTTTCTAGGTACTCTCAGCAGCGCTGTGGACGCCGACGCCGTAGCCCAGCGAATGTTCGCTGAATCAGGGGATTTGGACAGATCAGCCCTCGCCGCAATGAACATTGGTGGTGTCTTAGCGACGCAAGGCGATCTTACCGGAGCCAAGCACAGCATCGAGCAAGCGCTAAACGTCTTCCGGAAACAGGGTGACCAAGCTCATCTGGCGGCCGCACTCTCAAACCTGGGCGAGATGTATGGGATCGAAGGCGACCTGCCAAAAGCAGAGAATCGCGTCCGCGAAGCCGTCGCTATCTTTACCAGATTGAACCGGATGAACGACCGGGACGTTGTGACGTACACCCTTGCCGAGTTGCTCGAGCGCCAGGGGGAGTTTCGCGAAGCAAAAGCCATGTTGGAGCCGCTTCTGGAACATTTCCGTAGCGAGGGAAACAAATCCGTTCTCGGAACTGCCATCGAAGCCCTCGGCTCAATTGCTGAGACCCAGGGAGATATGGCCACTGCATTGCGGATGTACCAAGACGCAGTTGCAGGCCTCAAAGCGACGGGCGTCAAGACGGACTATACGGCCGCCGAGCGGTCTTTAGGGGAGGCATTCTTAAGGGAAGGAAATTTCGTCAGCGCGAAGCAGGCCCTTTCTGAAGCGTTTTCGGTCGATCGTGAAACTGGCGCAAAGACAGACACCGCCCTGGATCAGGTTGAGCTTGCGGAGCTTTCATTGGCGCAGGCAGGACCAGTGGATAGGGGCGCGCTTCGGTCCGCGATCGACCAGTTTCGAGTACAGAAAATAACCGATGGTGAAATCAAAGCGGAGATCATTTTGGCGCGAGAACTCATTAAGGAAAGCAAAACTGCCGAAGCTGCAAAAATGCTAGGACAAACCGCGGTTCTTTCGGCAAAAAGCTACGATCCGACGATCCGTTTCGACGTCGCGCTGGCCACGGCTCAGCTGCGAGCTGCGCAGCATCATTTTGACGACGCAAGGCGCTCGATCCAACCGGCACTCCAGAACGCCGTCGCAATGGGGTGCGTGCGCTGTGAGTTGGAGGCCCGGCTGGAACTCGGCGAGATTGAGATGCAAACCGGAAATGCAGAACGAGGACGTGCTCAATTGCGTAACCTTGCCGAAGAAGCGGGGAGCAGGGGATTCCGCCTGATTGCCGAGGCTGCTGCGGGCGACAGTCGGTAACCCTTACAAAACCGAGTCTGTTATATTTCGCGTCTGGCGCGGGCCGTGCTGTTTGTGGAAGGCTTCAGGACGAAGATTCCTTGGTCAGAAACCGGTCCACCGACAAGGCGCCCGAGCCTTTGATCAGAATCGCCAAGGCGACGGCAATGGCCAGCAAATGATATTCAAAACCCTCCCCTTTCTGGTTGCCCGCCCAGTTCATGAATAGGCCGTTGTGCCGGTGGACCATCGCAATGGCCACAACCATATTGCACATGATCCCGAACGCTGCGATGCGGCCCAGGAATCCGAGAAGCAGACCGAGTCCGCCGAAGAACTCCGCCGCAATGGCGAGAAACGCGAACGGCGCCGGAATTCCCATCTGGTGCGTGAAGAAGCTCATGGTGCCGCTGAAACCGTAGCCCCCAAACCAGCCCAGCATTTTCTGCGCGCCGTGAGCGAAAAACAATATCCCCAACACCAGGCGAAGCATCGTCACGGTGCAGTCGTTGGCCGTACTCACAATTTTCTGGAACATGATTCCCTCCTTGAGTGTATCCATGCTTCCACCACGAACACATATCGTTTGCACGTTTGTCGTTATAACAGATTATTGCGATTAGAAAATAGTTTCAAGAAATTGTTCGACTGGGCTTCGAATCCCTGAACGCCCGGCATGATGACTCCGCAGAAGGATAACCCAGCCGAGGTGTTTGCAGTGCTGATCAAATCGCTTCTGGACCGGACTCGCTGCCGGCTTTCTCCAGGCCCAGCCGAATCACCTCGGCGGTATCTTTCGCCAACGGGAGGTTCTCGACTTCCGCTCTGGTGAACCAGTGAGCCTCATCAGCGTCACCGGCGGCGTGCAACTCTCCCGCGATCCGGCGGCACAGGAAATCGATCAGCACATAGTGGTAGAGGGTGCGCTCGTCGGCATCGCGCAAGACCCGATCATAAACGCCCAGCAATTCGCCCACTTCGACCGTCAAACCAGTTTCCTCGAGGGCCTCCCGCAGCGCCGCCTCGCGCAGGGTCTCGCCTACTTCCAGAACGCCCCCCGGGATGGACCATTCGCCAGCCAGGGGTTCATGTCCACGCTTCACCAGCACGACGCGGTCTCCCGAGATGATGATCGCGCCCACACCCACCAGAGGCGTATCCGGATATTCGCGTTTCATGTTGTGCAACCTATCAGAAACCGCGGTAGTGGCTCAGTTTGATTTGTCATCCCGAGCAAGCGTTCTTTGCGCAGCGAGGGATCTGGGCGAGCCGCGCGGAA
>Ga0209415_10007356_pt1 | contig 19254 bp, 16 predicted proteins | sample PeaSoiSIISIP2007_FD_187696 | JGI IMG/M metagenome (GOLD analysis project Ga0209415, IMG submission 187696) | Peat soil microbial communities from Weissenstadt, Germany - SII-SIP-2007 (SPAdes) (version 2) | ecosystem: Environmental > Terrestrial > Soil > Wetlands > Peat | place: Germany... | reverse complement strand
GGTCGAGGTCGACGTTGCGGTCGCCGTCACGGACGGGGTGTTGCTCGGCGTGGGGGTGAACGACGGCGTGACCGTCGCCGTTTGAGTTGGCGTCGGCGTCGCGGACGGCGTCGCCGTGGCGGTGGGCGTCGGGGTCACGGTGCTCGTCGCAGTCGATGTCGCGGTCGCCGTGATACAGGTGGACACGGAGCTCTGCGGATTGCTGGGAGCGACCAGCGCGAAGTCGGCGCTGTTGTCGTCGGTGTCGGTTCCATTGCCGGCGTTCCCTCCCGGCTTGCGCTCGTAACTGCGATCGACGCTGGTGCTGAGCGGCGTCAGCACCGTCCCTTCCTTGAAGCCCGAACCGGAGCTCGTCCCCACTTGATCGACGACCGTATCGTCGGCGAGGGTCACTGCAATGCCGCCGTCGTCGCTGATGCCGACGCTGTAGCTCTGATCGCCGGCTACGGCGCCGCTATAGCCGCTGGCGGCGGTGTTGGTCAGCAAATAGTGGCATCCCGCTCCCAGCGTGGTGCCGGCGGCAATCGTGGCGCGCGTGCTGAGGCTGCCCGCGTTGCTCGATCCTTTGACCTTCCACCCGCCGATGCTGACGGCGGATGACGACAAATTGTACAGCTCGATGAGCTCGTCGTTGGCGCCGTTCGGACCATGCGTCCGGAACTCGCTGATGACCACGGTCGTCGACACGCCAAGCGCCGGCGTCGGCGTCACCAGCGCCGCCGCCGCAAGCATGAACCCGCGCAGTCTTGGCCAAAGCACTCGCCGCATGGTGCACCTCCTGCTCCGCCCCCAGATGCGGAGGTATCCATATCAGAAGCGGTGCATATTCATACCGCAGGCGAATGCCATCTGTCAATCAAATTTCATTGAGTGACAGTGAGTCAGGCTCAATATCCCGCCGCAACACCAATCTCCGTCTAGCCATCTCTCTTTCCGCGTCGGACCGCAGATCCGTGCTCAATCGTCCGGCATCGGGTTGGTTCTAGGGTAGAAGCCACCAACAGTGCTAACCTTCCGAGGCCGGGGTGCGGTTTCGAGAGGGAGTAATCCCGAACACCGGAGGATTGCGATGGCGGCACAACCCCGATGCTGAATCAGCTGAACCTTGTCGTCAGGGACATGGATGCGACGCTGTCCCCGAGCCGGCGTCGGATATCATCTTTTCAAGTCGCAGAGACTTCTCGCATCACCCGCCGCCCGGACATCCGGTCAGCGCGTTGTGCACCGCGGTGAGGATCTCGTCGACGGTGATCATGCCGTCGTGATCGACGTCGCCGGCCTGACAATCAGCGATCGGAGTGCTACCGAGCGCGATCTCGACCAGGGTCAGAATCTCGTCGACCGTGACCCGGCTGTTGCCGTTGCAATCGCCGGCGCACGGGATCGGTGTCGCGGTCGGCAGCGGGCCGGACGCCAACGTCGGAGTCGGCGTCGCACCAGACGACATCAGCGTGAAATCCCGGCGCGCCGCTTGACCGTCGCTGATCGAGAGCGACACCGTCTGACCCAGGAATCCCAGGCTGGCGGCGTCGCTCCCGTTCGGCCCGAGATTCCACGAATCGGCAACCACCCCGACGGTGTACATGCCGCCGGCACCGAAGCTGCGGCCTTCGGCCTTGTACTTATTTCCGCTATCGGTCGCATCTACTTGTACCGTGACGGGATTTTGCTGCCCATCGGTGACCGTACCCCAGAACAGAGCCGTGGCCTGCGGGACCGAAAAATCCTGGACGACTGGGGCATTGTTGACTGTGACGGTTGCCTTTTTTGCCCCGACGTAGCCCAGCTCGGGCAAAGCGTCCTGATCTGGTTTGACTGACCACGCGCCCGGGCTCACCATGAGACTGTACGCGCCTGAAAGGTCGGTAAACCCGGCCGCCACCAGTGACGTGCTGCTTGACGCCGTGACCGTAACGCCCGGGATGCCGGCACTGGTCGAGGCGTCCTTGACCGTTCCGGAGATGGCAAAACTGCCGGGGCTTAAGGCTAGGTTCAGCGTGACGAATTGGTTTGTGAGCATCACCTGCCCGGCCACTTGATTCGACACGTAGCCCTTGGCAAGGCCGTTGATGATCCAGGAACCTGGCGTCGCGTAAATCGTGTACTGACCGCTTGAGTCGGTAAACGTCCCAAAGCCCCCCACTCCGTTCAGGCCCGTAAGCAGCACCAGAATGTTGGGCAGCGGTTGGCCGCTATCCGCCGCGCTGATCACGCCGGTCACCCCCTGCTGCAGGCCGGTGTCTTGGGTGACCTCGAACGGCACGGTAACGCTGTCCCCCGCAATCTTGTAAAGGTAGTGGCCGGCAACCCGATTGACGACCGTTCCGACGCTCGGATAAATCGTGTGTACGCTGATTTGCCCGTTCTCCAAACCGTCGTCGTCGCCCGGCACATTCAGATTGCGCACGCCGTCGATCAGGGGAAGCTGACCGTCGGTAACGGTGAAGCTGTGCACCAGCGGCTCGTCCGTATCGACGACGCCGTTGTCGTTCAGATCGGCGTACTTCTCTATCGTGACGCTCTGACCCGCCGACAGGTTCGTGATGGTGAAGGTGATCGGAACGTTGTTCGAATCGTTCTGCACCGACGGCGGGCTGATGCTGAGGTCAGCGGCCTGGGTCACCGCGCTGCAGAGCAAGAGGACGGCCGAACACCAGTGGAAAACGGCCGCGCGCTTCACCATCGTTGATCCCTCCGCACACTCGGGCAGCCGGCCTAGCACACGCTGCGGCACCAGGTCAACGAACCAGAGCGCAGGTCTCAGTGACTGACCTTCTTGGTGATTTCCTGGACGCGGGGATCGGCGGCGAAACGCGCGAGCTTCGGGTTCGACAGTAGGGCATCGAGGTTGCCGCTCTGCAGCGCGCTCTGCAGCTCCGGATCGTCGAGCATCGCCTTCAGCTCGGGGTCGTCCCGCAACGTGTTGATGGCGTTCATGGTGTCGGGGTCCGACGCGATGCGCTCCTGCAGCCCGTCGAGCTGCGCTGGCGCCGGACCTGTCGCGGTGGCCTCGTTGGTCAGGCTGCGCACATCGGCCGCTTTGACCGTAACCGTTCCGAGCGTCGCCGACCTGACGGTATACACGCCGTCGCTCAACGACACGACCTCACCGGTTATGCTGCTACCGTCGCGCAGCGTGAGCGTGCTCGGCTCGACCGCGTGAACGGCGTTCGATGCAAACAGGACGATGAGCAGGCCCGGCAATACGACGCCTATCGCAAGCGGTCGCGCCAGCAGTCGCCGCCGTTCGGCTGTCATGGAGACAGTGTACATCGAAAGGCCGCCCTCGCCTACCGGAAAGTTCCGGGGCGCGTGCTGAATCGCCGGCTCCGAGCCGCCTGTCGACCGCCGCGAGCGAAGCGTCGCTCGTGCGACAACGGGGCGCCGCGCCGCGGCGCCCCGCGTACGACCTTACTCTTGCACGATCAGCTGTCCGCCGATGTGGGCCGGATGGAGCTGGCAACTGAAGGGGAACACGCCCGCTTTGTCGGCCGTGAATTCGATCTCCTTCGGCTCGCCGCGTGTCACCACCGCGGTAACGTTGAACGCCGGGATCGTAAACCCGTGCTGATTCGGGTCGGCCTTCACGTTATTGATCAGCTTGATCTTCACCTTGTCGCCCTTGTGCACCACCAAGGTCGACGGCAACCAGATCTTCGTACCCTCGTACTCGACGTTCACCACCGTGAACTGATCCACCTTTTCTTCCGCCCGCGCGCCGACCGCAGGCCAACACATCACCGCCAAAAACCCGATCGCCAAGACGCCACTTCGCAGACGCCGCATGTGAGCACCTCCCTCTTGTACGTTGTCCGTGGCCGCATCTCGCCACATCCGCCGGGCAAATTCAATTCCCCCCCAGGGGACGGGGTGCGGCCAGTTCTGCTATACGTCGGCGCATGCGGATGGAAGGACAGTTCCGGCTGGTGGCCGACTTCGAGCCGCAGGGCGACCAGCCGCGCGCCATCGCCGAGCTGGCGGACGGCCTGCATGCCGGCCGGCGCCATCAGGTGCTGCTCGGCGTCACCGGCTCCGGCAAGACGTTCACGATGGCCAACGTCGTCGCGCACATGAACAAGCCGACGCTGGTGATCGCCCCCAACAAGACGCTCGCCGCGCAGCTCTACAACGAATTCAAGGTGCTGTTCCCCGACAACGCGGTGCGCTACTTCGTCAGCTACTACGACTACTATCAGCCCGAAGCCTACGTGCCCAGCACCGACACGTACATCGAGAAGGACTCGTCGATCAACGACGAGATCGACAAGATGCGGCACTCAGCCACCAAAGCCCTGCTGGAGCGCAACGACGCGCTGATCGTCGCCAGCGTCTCGTGCATCTACGGCCTCGGCTCGCCGGAAGCCTACTTCGACATGCTGGTGTTCCTCGAGCGCGACGCCGTCGCCGATCGCGACCAGGTGCTGCGCAAGCTCGTCGACATCCAGTACCAACGCAACGACTACGACTTCCACCGCGGCACCTTCCGTGCCCGCGGCGACGTCGTCGAGGTGTTTCCGGCGTACGAAGAAGCGCGCGCCGTGCGCATCGAGTTCTTCGGCGACCGCGTCGACGCCATCGCCGAGATCGATCCGCTGCGCGGTCAGGTGCTGCGCCGGCTCGACAAGATCGCCATCTACCCGGCCAGCCACTACGTCACCACGCCGGAGCGCATGGAGATCGCCATCGCCAACATCCGCCAGGAGCTGGCGCAGCGCCTCGGAGCGCTGCGCGCCGAGAACAAGCTGCTCGAAGGGCAGCGGCTCGAGCAGCGCACCCTCTACGACCTCGAGATGCTCACCGAGATGGGATTCTGCAACGGCATCGAGAACTACTCGCGGCACCTCACCGGGCGCAGCCCAGGCGAGCCGCCGCCGACCTTGCTGAACTACTTTCCCGACGACTGGCTGCTGTTCATCGACGAGAGCCACGTCACCGTGCCGCAGATCGGCGGCATGTACCGCGGCGACCGCGCCCGCAAAGAGACGCTGGTCGAGTACGGCTTCCGCCTGCCGTCGGCGCTCGACAACCGGCCGTTGAACTTCCAAGAATTCGAAGCCCTCGCGCGCTCGGTGATCTACGTGTCGGCCACGCCCGGCGACTACGAGCTGCGCAAAGCCGGGGGCGTGGTCGTCGAGCAGCTCATTCGCCCGACCGGCTTGATGGACCCGGAGATCATCGTGCGCCCGGCGGGCCAACAAGTGGACGACCTGCTGGAGGAGATCCGCAAGCGCATCGAGCGCCGGGAGCGTGTCCTGGTCACGACGCTCACCAAGAAGATGGCCGAGGATCTGACCGACTACTACCAGGAGCTCGGCGTGCGCGTGCGCTACCTGCATTCCGACATCGAGACGCTCGAGCGCGTCGACATCATCCGCGACCTGCGGCGCGGCGAGTTCGACGTGCTCGTCGGCATCAACCTGCTGCGCGAAGGGCTCGACTTGCCGGAGGTCTCGCTCGTCGCGATCCTCGATGCGGACAAGGAAGGCTATCTGCGCTCCGAGCGCTCGCTCATCCAGACGATCGGCCGGGCGGCGCGCAACGTCAACGGCACGGTGATTATGTACGCGGATCGCCAGACCGAGTCGATGCGCCGCGCCATCGGCGAGACGGACCGCCGGCGCGCCGCGCAGGCGGCCTTCAATCGCGAGCACGGCATCACGCCGCAAACCATTCAGAAGGCGATCGCCACGCCGTGGGCGGAGGCGGCCGAGGCCGACTATGTCGAGGTGCCCACGGTCGCGGAGGCGGCGGAAGATTACGTCCCGCTCGCCGAGATTCCGAAACGCGTGGCGGCGCTGCAGAGGGAAATGCGTGACGCCGCGGCGCGGCTCGAGTTCGAACGCGCCGCCGAGCTGCGCGACCGCATCCAGCACTTGCAAAACCAAGAGCTCGCCCTGCGCGGCGCGTAGCGCTCTGCCCGTAGGCGGATTCCTACTCCTGCCTCAGCCCCTATTTCCGCTCACGTACATCCTACCGGAACAGATCGAACTCGCGCGCGCGGATGAGGCTCTTGGCGTTGCCGTCGACTGAAGCGAACTGGTAACCACGAACGAGCACCGCGGGAATGCCATCGCCCTTGCGCATTGCCAAACCGGCGGCGGCGGCGAGGGCGTCGGCTTGGGCCATGACGGTGTGATGCAGCTCGCGACCGCTGAGGTCGTGCTGCCCGCGCAGATCGAGTTGCGCCTCCATGCCGGCCAAGCCGAGGGCGAAGTCGACGAGACCTTCGCGCCACGGACGGCCGAAGGTGTCGGTGATCAGCACCGCCACCGTGGCGCCGGTGCGCTTGCGCAGAGCCGCACGCAGGCGCGCGGCCGATGCGTCGGGATCTGTGGGCAGCAAGATCACGATGTCCGGACCGAGGCTGTTCGACTCGTCGACGCCGGCGTTGGCGCACACCCAGCCCGGGCCGGTCTCGACGATGAGATGCCCGCGATCCATTCTCACGATGCGGTTGGTCTCGCGCAGGATGACCTCGATGATGCGTGGGTCCTTGCCGGCCGTCTGCGCCGCGAGCTGATGCGCGAAAGGTGAGGCGGTGACCTCGCTGAGGCGCGCAATCCTGCCCTCCGCCTTGGAGACGACTTTCTGGCAGACGACGACGATATCGCCCGTAGTGAGTCGCAGCGCGTTGTAGTCGAACGCCGACGACAACAACGCGGCGAGGTCGTCACCGGGCTGAACGGACGGGATGCCGGTGATGGGTGTGATGCGGATGGTCATTGTCGCAGTGCCGCCAGCACCGTCGCCGCCAACCGTCGCGACTTTACGGGGCTGGTCATCAACGTATCCGTAACGATCGGCCGCATGTCCAGAGCCGCCACGCGCGGCGCCAGCGCCGCATCACGCCGATCGAGGACGAAGACGTCGGCGATGCCGCGATACAGGCGCGCCACGCCCACGGGCGACACTTCGTGGCCCAGTCCCTTCAGCATGCGATGCAGCGGTCCTTTCACCGGCGCACCGGCGATGATCGGGCTGACGGCGGCGACGCGAGCGTGCGTCGTCCGTAACGCCGTGCGCATGCCGCGCAACGCCAGAATGGGTCCGATGCTCACCAGCGGATTGCTCGGCGGGATGATGACGAAGTCGGCGTCGCGCACCGCCGCGCGAACGCCGGCGGCCGGCGGCGCGTGCGTCGCGCCACGCAAGACGATGCGCTGCACGCGCCCGCGTCCACGGCCGTGGACGAGATACTGCTGGAAAGGCAGGGGGCCTTTCCCGGCCACATGGACGAACGTGCGCACCGGTGCGTCACTCATCGGCAGCACGCTGACGCGCACACCGTGCGCGCGGGCGATCGCACCGGTGACGGCGCTGAGGCGCTGTCCTTTTCGCAAGGCGTCGGTGCGAGAGATGTGGGTGGCCAGGTCGACGTCGCCGAGGCGGAACCAGGTAGCATCGTACAGGCGGCCGAGGGCGCGCAGGCAAGCGAACGTATCGCCGCGCACGCCCCACCCTTGCAGCGGGTCCACCACCCCGGCGAGTGTGTAGACGACCGTGTCGACGTCCGGCGAGACGTGCAGGCCGAAAAAGATTTCGTCGTCGCCGGTGTTGACCACCACGGTGAGGCGGCGCGGATCAAGAAGCGAGCTGAGGCCCCGGAGAAAGCGCGCCGCGCCCACCCCGCCAGCCAGCACTGTCACTCGTTCCGTGCGCCTCATGTGCGGAGACCCTGCCATAGGTGGTGGTGCGCTCCTGCGGAATGCGACCGATGCCCTCGATGAGCGCGCGGATGCTGTCGACCGGCAGGTATTCGCCCGCGTCGCCGCCGGCCGACTTGGTGATCTGCTCCTCCATCAGCGTGCCGCCGAAGTCGTTGCACCCGGCGGCCAGGCTGAGCTGCGCCAGCTCGGTGCCCAGCTTCACCCACGAGGTCTGTAGGTTGTTGATCCGGCCGCGCAGCATCAGACGGCAGAAGGCATACATGCGGAAATCCACCGCGCCTTTGGATGGCGGATCGACCAGACCCTTCTGGTAGAGCGCCGTATAGGTGTGAATGAAGCGCAGCGGCACGAACTCGGTGAAACCGCCGGTCTCCTTTTGGATGGAGCGGATCAGCTCGAGGTGCCGCACGATATGCTCCGGCTTTTCGATGTGCCCGTACATCACCGTCGATGTGGTCGGCACGCCGATGCGATGGGCGGTGGTGATAATCTCCACCCAGGTGCGCACGTCGACCTTCTTGTGGCTGAGGATTTCGCGCACCTCGTCGTCGAGGATCTCGGCGGCCGTGCCCGGAATCGTGCCGAGGCCCGCGTCGTGCAGCATGGTGATGTAGTCGCGATAGCCCATGCCGGTGCGGCGGGCGCCGTACATGATCTCCATTGGGGAGAAGGCGTGGATGTGGATCTGCGGGAACTGCGCTTTGATGGCAAGGAGGAGATCGCGGTAGCCGAAGGCGTCCATCTCGGCGTTGATGCCGCCTTGCATGCAGATTTCGGTGGCGCCGCGATCGACGGCGTCCTGCACCTTGGCGAGCACTTGCTCCGTGCTGTCGGTGCGCGCGTCGGCATCCTTGCGGTGGCGCGCGAAGGCGCAGAACTGGCAGCCGACGAAGCAGACGTTGGTGAAGTTGATGTTGCGATTCACCACGTACGTGACCACCGGGCCGACGTCGACCTGGCGCACGTAATCCGCAGTGCGAATCAGGGCGGCGAGGTCGGCATCATCGGTCTGCAACAGGGCCATACCGTCATCGAAGCCGAGCTCCTCGCCCGCCAGGGAGCGTTCGAGAAGGCGGGCGATCGGCGGACGGGCGGCGGCGATGACGGATTCCAGCGGCCGTGCATCCTGCATCAGCTCGCGCAGTTCGCGGATCAGCATAGCGGGACTCCTCTCTCAGCGGCGCGCTCTGTCACCGCTGCACGCAGTGCCGGATCGAGAAAACCGGCGCGGTCGACGTACTCGGCGTAGATCGGCAAGCGCGGCTGCAAAGCGAACCCTGCGGCACGGCAGGTCTCGGCCAGCGCGGTCAGGTGCGGCCACGGCGCCTCCGGGTTGACGTAGTCGGGGGTGAGCGGCGAAATGCCGCCCCAATCATTGATGCCGGCGGCCAGCAGGACCCGATGATCATACGGGCTCAAGTTCGGCGGCGCCTGGATATTCATGTCGCCCAGCATGAGACGGGCGACGGCGATGGTGCGCGCGATGTCCAACGTTTCGGGCTCATGGCTGGCGGCCATCGGCGTCGCCGGCTTGGCGCGGAAGTTTTGGATGATGACCTCTTGAACATGCCCGTAGGCGCGTTGCAGGTCGCGAATGGCCGCGAGGCTGGCGACGACTTCGGCGCGCGTCTCGCCGATGCCGAGCAGAATGCCGGTGGTGAACGGGATCGCCAGCTCGCCGGCCTCGCGCATCATCCGCAGACGCCGCGCGGGATCTTTATCGGGCGCGTAGTGATGCACCTGGCCCTTGTGACGCAGCCGGGGACTGACATTTTCCAACATCAATCCCATGCTGACGTTGACCGGCTTCAAGCGCGCCATTTCGTCGCGGGTCATCAACCCGGCATTGGTGTGCGGCAGGAGCCCTTCCTCGATGGCGATTTCGCACGCGTGGCCCACGTAGCTGATCGTACTGTCATGCCCGAGCGCTTGGAGCGTGGCGCGATAGGAGCGGAACGCGATCTCCGGCTTGTCTCCCAGGCACATCAACGCTTCGATGCAGCCGAGCGGACGCCCCCGGCGGCAGCACGCACGGATGTCCTCGGGCGACATCGTCCAGGCGTGCGCGTCGTCGGGATCAGCGCGAAACGTGCAATACGCGCAGCGGTCGCGGCACAAATTCGTGACCGGCAGGAACACTTTGGGGGAATAGGTGACCACCGTGCCCTTGAGCCGGGTGCGCAGATGCCCGGCCACCGCGAGCAGGGCGCTCAGCTCGTCGGCCGCGTCGACCTGCAACAGCATCAGCGCGTCGGCGTCTTCGACCGCCACGCCGTCGAGCGCGCGCTCCAAGGGAGCACGCACGGCGGCGCGGATACTGCGGAGCCGGCTGCTGGCTTCACCGACGTCTGCGGTGGAAGACATGCCGGCTAGGTATCACAACCACAAGGTTCTTAACAGTGGGGGCGGACGCCTGAAAGGCGGCGGTCGATGCGGGGATCAAGCGGTGAGCGGGCTCAGCAGCCGATGCACACGCAGCGCCAGCACGCCGTATTCGTCACAATTCTTGTGCACGAAACTGCTGACGCGCGAAAACTCCCACGGATCGAAGATCTCTTGGCATTGGGCCAGCAGCTCTTGGGAGGTCGCATCGGGCATCGGGGCGACGCTGACGGCCGGATCGTCGACGGCGTCAAAAGCGATCGCCAACTCGTCGGGATTGATGCGGCTGACCACCATGTGCAGTACCGACACGAAGCGGTCGAGCTGCGTCGGGCGGAGCACGTGCGGGTAGAGCTCGCGATCCAAGCCGCGCCGCACGTCACGGTCATCGATGTCGACGGCCGAGCTCTGCACGACGAGGGCGCCACGCGTGAAGCGATATGCACGCGGCTCGTCGATCGACGAGCGCGCCGCACGCACGAGGTGGTGGGCCTGCCCGTCGGTCACCTCGAAGCTGATCGTGGCCATGGGATCCCACAGTGGCCGATCGGCATGGACCTCTCGATTGCACCGGGAGAATCCCATCAGACGGTGGCCGGAGTGGGCGGCGATGAAGTCCTGGTATGCCTGCAGCGTTTCTTCGCCCGCCTCGTCATGGGGTCTGCCGGAATCACGGGCCACGGCGTGCAAGACGCCGCAGTCGTGGCAGCCAAGAAAGTCGTGCTTCTCGTGGAGACTGACCGGTTCGCTTGGGTGGAGATTCGTGGCTTCGTTGAGATTCATGAGCTCAATGAAGCTGAGACGACGCCGCGCTGGGCCGGGCGGGAAGCGTGACGATGAATTGGGTGCCTTGGCCAGGCTCGCTGCTGACCCGCAGATCGCCGCCCAGCAACTCGATCAGGCGGGTGGCCATCCGCAGCCCGAGACCCAAGCCGCGGAAGCGCCGCCGCGCCGAGGCGTCGGCTTGCGACAGTCCTTCCAACGCTCGTAAGATCTCCTCGCGCTGCATGCCGATGCCGGTATCGCTGACTTCGATTTCGATGGCGCCCGGCTGCGGAGCACGCCGCACACTCACGGCGACCATGCCGTGCGGAGTGAACTTGAGGGCGTTATCGAGGAGGGCCCACAGGACGCGCTCCACTTTCTCTTCATCGCTGATGGCCGAGAGCGCGCCCGAGGCCAGCTCGGTGCGCAGCAGCAACCCTTTTTCGTGGGCGAGCGGCTCGAACTTCTCGATCGCCCGCCGCACCGTATCGCCGAGGTTGAAGGGCCGAATGTCGAGCGCGATCTCACCGGCGTCCAGCGCGTTCAGCAGCAGTACGCCTTCCACGAGATTCAGCAGCTCGTACGAGTTGACCTGAATGCGCTCCAACGCCATCCGCTGATCCGGCTGCACCACCTTGGCCAACTCTTCGGCGAGGATGGAGCTGTAGCCGATAATGGCGCTGAGCGGCGTGCGCAGCTCGTGGGAGAGGTTTGCCAGGAAGTCCTCTTTCATGCTGTGTGAGCGCAGATTGGCGCGACGGCGTGCGACGGCGCGGCGCACCAAGTCCGAGATCTGCGGCACATCGAACGGCTTGGAAATGTAGTCGAAGACGCCGTGTCGCAGCCCGCGGATGGCCGAGTCCAGTGAGCTGTAACCGGTCACGACGATGACTTCGATGTCCGGATCGTACTGCTTGATGCGCTCCATCACCTCGACGCCGGACATGGCGGGCATGCGCAGGTCGAGGGTGACGACGTCGATCGGCGTCGAGTGGAGGATCTCCAACGCCTGCGGCCCGCCACTGGCGGTAAAGACGTTGTACGAAGGCTTGAAGATCATCCGCAGGGACTCTGCAGGCCCTCGTTCATCGTCAACGATCAGTAGCGAGGCTCTCTCTTCCATACAAATCTCACCCCCAAGGAGGACGCGACGGCCACCGAAGAAGCATGGACAGTGCCAGGGCAGCAGACGGCGATCGGTTTGTGGAGGCCGCCGAACGGAAGCCGGCGTTCTTACGTGAGATTCGTATGGAGGTGGCGGCGCCCCTCGGAGGCACCGAGGTTGCCGCGGAACCGGTCGGAGCGTGCAAACTTGGACGATAGCGTTAATGGAGTAACGGACGGTTGAGAGCGTAATGGGGCCTCATGATTCATGGAACGGTCTTCGCACCGTGGTCGCGCTTCCGTCCAACTCTCCACGCATTTGCTACGTCGTCTGACGGGTGGCCGGACCTGGCTCACGTGCGCGCGTTTGACAGCGTGCCGGCTGCAGGCCTAACGTTGGCAGCGCAATCAAAGACGGGGGATCGCGATGGACCTGCTATCGATCTATCAGTGGCTGTACGAGAAGACCGATGGGCGCTTTACCTGGTTGGCCGGCCTCCCGGTTCTGCTGCTGCGCACGACCGGGCGCAAATCCGGCCAACCGCGCACCGCCGCGCTCGTCTACTTGAAAGACGGTGACGATATGGTCGTCGTCGCGTCCAACGGGGGCAGCGACAAGCCGCCGGGTTGGTTTTTCAACGTTCAGAAAAGCGCCGAGGTCGGCGTGCAGATCGGCCGCCGGCGCATGCGCATGCGGGCCCGCGTCGCCGACACGCAACAGCGGGCGCGGCTGTGGCCGCTGGTCAATCAGAACAACAGCAACCGCTACGACGGTTACCAGGTCAAGACGAAGCGCGAGATCCCGATCGTCATCCTATCCCCGCTGTGACCGGCCTCGTTGGAGGCGGGCACCGCCGATGAGGTCATTGGGTGGCAAACCTACGGCGATGCGTGCGCCGTCGTGAATGGGGCACATCCGGCGACGTCAGACAAACATGTCCCGACACCGTCTCGTCTTCGCACTGCTGGCCTGCGTGCTCACGGCCACTGCTGCCGCGGCCCGTCAGGTCACCGTGCCGCTGCACTTCGACCACGAGCTCATCCGCCAGGCCTTGGTGGCGCAGCTCTACACGTCGCCGAGCGGCAAGGCCATCCTCTGGGACGACGGCACGGGCTGCGGCTTTCTCAAGCTGCGCGAGCCGGCCGTCAACAGCGCCGGCGGCCGCATCCGCGTGGTCACGCGCGGCGAGGCACGCGTCGGCACGCCGGTCGGCGACCAGTGCCTGGCGCCGCTGCAGTGGGACGGCTTCATCGAAGTGCTCGAGGATCCGCAAATTTCCACCGACCAGAAAGTGCTGCAGTTCCGCGTCGTCGAATCAAATGTCTACGACCAGGAATGGAAGAAGCGCTTCGTCACCGGCAAGCTGTGGGACATCGTCAAGCGCTACGTCCAACCACGCTTCGAAGCGGTGCGCATCGATCTGAATGCCCCGGCCGCCGACCTGCGCGAGGTGTTGCCGCTCATCGTGGCGCGCGGCGATGCCGAGCGCATCGCGTCGATGCTCGATTCCATTCATCTGGCCGATGCGACGGTGAACGACACCGGCGTGACGATCGCGCTCGGCTTCGCGGTGAGCGACGTCGCGCCGGCGGCCGGACCGACACCCGAGCCGACCTTGACGGCGACCGAGCTGCAGCGCTGGGAAGAGGCCTGGCAGCGGTGGGACGCGTTCCTCACCTTCGTCGTCAAGCAGCTCGGGCACGACACGGCGGCGACGGACTTGCACCAGGCGCTGCTCGACGTGCTGGTCGGCGCCCGCTTCGACATCCTCGAAGCCCTGGCGCCGTCGCAGCCGGGTGAGCCGGACCCGACGCGGGCGCTGTTTCTCAAAACCTGGGAGCGGCTGGCGCCGGTGGTGAAACGCAGCGCGGCGACGATGCCCGGAACCACGGCGTTCCGCTACCTGAGCTTCATCGCCGCGGGCGATGCGCTGGCCGCGTTGGATCAGATGGGGCCGGACGTCGGCTTGGACATTTCCGCCGACGGACTGCGGCGCCTGGCGCGTATCGTCGCGCCGTTGAACGCCGAGGATCCGCTGGCGTACACCACCGCCATCGACCCTGACCTGCGCCAGCTGTTCGGCTTCGGCACGCCGCTGCCGCCGCCCGATCTGTCGGACGAGCCGACCGATCAGGCGTGGTGGCATCAGCTGCTCGGCAGCACCCGTGCATTCGCCGCGGAGGACAAGCCATCCCTCAAAGGGCTGGAGCGTTGGATCGCCGACCGCGAAGAGATCGACACCTACTTGCAGGCGGTCCACGACGTACTCGACGAAACCGCGCACAAGACGCTCGGCAGCTCCAACCTGGAAGAGCGCTATCGCGATGTGTACCGCCACCTCGTCTTGGCCGCGGCGTGGCAGGAAAGCTGCTGGCGCCAATTCGTGCGGGCGAACGGCAAGGTAACCTACATGAAGTCCGCCGTCGGCTCCACCGGTATGATGCAGGTCAACGAGCACGTCTGGCGCGGCTTCTACGATCTGCGCGGCCTGCGCTGGGACATTCACTACAACGGGCGCGCCGGCGCCGAGATCCTCATGCGCTACCTGCAGGACTACGCCATCGCGCACGACGAGGACAAGCAGCCCGGCGGCATCGACAACCTGGCGCGCGCCACCTACGCGGTCTACAACGGCGGACCCGGTCAGCTCACGCGCTACCGCAAAAAAAACGAGAAGAAGACCCTGCAGCGCATCGACAAGCTCTTTTGGGAAAAGTACCAGGCCGTCAGCGCCGGCAAGGAAATGGATGTCAGCCGCTGCATCGTCGGGGGATGATGAAGAGAGACAACAGACAACAGACGATTAGACAGCAGACTATATAAATCTTGAATTTCGTGCCTATAATCTGCCGTCCTTTGGCTTGTCTGTTGTCTGGCAGTCTGTTGTCTATCTTTCCACGCAGCGCTTGAACTCCCGGTGCCAGTTGGTCACCGTGCCGAACTGCTTGACGTAGGCGTCGAGGCCCATGAGCGCGCGCGCCAGGAAGACGCGGTGCCCCACCGCCTTGAAGATGCGGTTCTCCAGGCCGATGCTGGCGATCTGCATGGTTTTCTCGACCGAGTTGAAATCGCGCGGATTGTAGACGCGGTCTTCGAGCACCGGCTCGAACATGACGTACATGATGCGCACCAGCGGCTCGGGGTTGTCGTCGGGATCGAGGAAACCGAGCCGCACGAAGCAGTCGGCCATGGTGGCCTGGTCGCGCGCCAGGATCGCCTGCGCCAGTTGATGATAGGCCTCGCGGATCTCCTCCGGAAAGATGCGGATCGAGCCGAAGTCGAGAATCGCCAGCTTCGGGTGATAGGTCACCAGGTAGTTCCCGGGGTGCGGGTCGGTGTGCAGGACGCCGTACTCGAAGATCTGGCGCCACAGCACGCGGAAATATTTCAGCGCCACCCAATCCTTGAGCGACTGGTCGACGCCGGGGCTCAGGATGTCGGTGAACGGGTAGCCTTCCACCAGGCTCATGGTGAGTACGCGGCGCGACGAGAAATCGAGGTAGACGTCGGGGATCACGACCTCGTCGTCGTCGCGGAACATCTTCTGGAACAGGGCGATGTTCTTCGCCTCGTTGACGTAGTCGAGCTCCTCATGCAGGCGCTCCTCGAGCTCGCGGTAGACGTCGGACGGGTCGATCTTCTGCCGCATGACGTCGCGTCCGATCAGCGTGAAGATCTCAAGCAACGCTTTGACGTTCCGCAGGTCTTGATCGACGGTCGTCTCGACGCCGGGGTACTGCACCTTGACCACGACCTCGGTGCCGCGCTTGAGCCGCGCCTTGTGCACCTGCCCGAGTGACGCGGCGGCGAACGCTTCGCGCTCGAACGACGCGAACAGCTCGTCGGGCGGGTGGCCGAGCTCACGGATGATCTGCTTGCGGATCACGGCATAGTCCATCGGCGGCACCGAGGACTGCACCACCGACAGGACCTGCAGGGCTTCGGCCGGCAGCATGTCGTCGCGCATCGACAACATCTGCACCAACTTCATGAACGCGCCGCGCAGCTCCTTGGAGCGCTCGACCATCCTGACGGCGTTTTTGATGTGCGTGTCGAGCAGCGCTTGCTGCCGCTTGGGCACGGAGCGAAACGGCCAGCGCAGCGCCTGCCACATGTAGCTCGAGCCCACCGAGGTGGCCAGCTCGCCGACCTTGAGCACGCGCCGGGCGCGTCCCTGCGTGATGCGGTTGCGGCCCTTGGAGGTGTCCGGCGTTTCGTGCGCAGTCATGGCAGATGGCAGTAGTGTCGCGCTTCAGAGCAAGCGCCGCAAGTCCGCAGAATTTCAAAATTCGAATTTCGAATTGTCTTCAGCGTCGTCCGCTACGTTTCTTCGGGCGCGCGGTGCGGCGTTTCGGCGGTGCCGTCCGTTTGTTGCGCGCCGGTGCCGTCGGCGGTGCCGCGGCCGGCGCCGCTTCGCGCGCCCGGCGCGCGGCGACCCAGCCCAGCCGCTGCGCCTGGTCGCGCGGGTTGAAGACCAACGCGCCGGGCGGCACGTCCTTGCGCACCGTCGTCGCCGTCGCCACGTAGGCATCGTCGCCGATCGTGACCGGCGCCACCAGCGTCGAATCGCTGCCAACCTGCACGCGCGCGCCGATCGTCGTGCGCTGCTTGCGGAAGCCGTCGTAGTTGCACGTGATGGTCCCGGCGCCGATGTTCGTCGCTGCGCCGATCTCCGTGTCGCCGAGGTAGGCGAGATGCATCGCCTTGGCGCCGGCACCGACGGTGGCCTTCTTGGTTTCGACGAAGTTGCCGATATGCACGCGCGCGCCGAGCGTCGTCCCCGGCCGCAGCTGCGCGAACGGGCCGACCTGCACGTCGTCGGCGAGGGTGGCCTCGGTCATGACGACGCCGAACTTGATATGGGCACGGTCGCCGACGACGGCGTCGGTGATCAGGGCGCTGCCGTCCAGCCGGCAGCCGTCGCCGAGGCGCGTGCGGCCGCGCAGGATCACGTTGGGGCCGATGACCGTATCGCAACCGATGGTCACGTCCGGTCCGATGTACGCGGTCGCGGGGTCTTCCAAGGTCACGCCCTCCGCCATCCACTTCCGATTGATTTCGTCCCGCAAGGTCTTCTCCCGTGCTGCCAGGTCGAGGCGCGAGCTGATCTGCGCCGCCTCGCCCGGCGCCGTTTGCGCGTCGGCGACGCGCGCGCCGTGTGCGCGCGCCGCCGCGACGATGTCCGTCAGATACAGCTCGGCTTGCGCGTTCGCCGGCCGCAGCTGCGCCAGGGCCTGAAACAGAAAACCGGCGTCGGCGCAGTAGACGCCGACGTTGACTTCGCGGATGCCGCGCTGCGCGTCCGTCGCATCGCGGTCCTCGACGATGCGCGCGATCTGACCGTCGGCGTCACGCACGATCCGCCCGAAGCCGGCCGGGTCGTCGAGCCTCTCGGTGAGCAGCGACACCGTCGCCCGCGCCCGGCGATGCGCGGCGATCAGGTGTTGGAAGGTGGCGGGGCACAGAAAGGGCAGATCGCCGTACACCAGCACCAGGTCGCCCGTGAAGCCGCGCAGCGCCGCCTGCGCCGCGCGCGTCGCGTCGCCGGTGCCCTGCTGCTCCGTCTGCACCGCGAAGCGGGTGTCGAAGGGCGCGCACGCCGCGCGCACCGCGTCCGCTTGATAGCCGACGACCACGACGATGGGATCGACGCCGACGCGCCGCAATGCGGCGAGCGGATAAGCGATCAGCGGTTTCCCGCCCAGATGATGCAGGACCTTGGCCCGTGCGGATTTCATCCGCGTTCCCAGCCCCGCCGCCAACACGATCGCGCCAACTGGTCGTTGTCTGCTCAAGGTCGCAGGATTATAGCCGGCGGCCCCGGAGGATCAAACAACTCACCCGACGCTCCACATCGCGCCGGGGGCTAAAGCCGCCCGGCTCAGACAGCGAAGCCCGGCGAAACTGGGCTACACGATACCTGGTCACCAGCTCACGCTGCTGAAATCTTAGCCGGCTTCGAGCCGGCTTTGTTGTGTCAGCCGGGTGCTTCAGCGCCCGGCGATGGCTTTCCTGTCGTACGCCCGAGGACGAAGGCTCTTTGCCGCGCGCCGGCACGTTTGCTATGGCAAGACGTCTGGAGAGGAGCTCGAGCAATGCCGGTTGTGTACTTCGTGAAGCAGCAGCGTGCGGTGGAATGTCCCGTCGGCGCCAACCTGCGGCGGGTGGCGCTCGACAACGGTATCGATCTCTACGTGTTTCCGAACAACATCCTCAACTGCCGCGGCAACGGCCTGTGCGGCACCTGCCGCGTCCGCGTCGACAATCCGCGCGCCCTCTCGCCGCGGACGCCGGCGGACGAGCGCAAGTGCAGCTGGGAAGGCGAGGAATACCGCCTGTCGTGCCAAACCAAGGTGCTCGCCGACGTCTCGGTGACCACGAACCCGCGCAAGGTCCTCGGCTGGACGAACCACCCCACGTATCAGTGGATGCAGGAGCTCGAATGAATCGCGAATTTCGAATTGCGAATTTCGAATTTACGCGTCATGGCGGTCGATAAGCAGGAGTTTCGGCGCGTGCTCGGGCATTTCGCCGCCGGCGTGACGGTGGTGACGACGGTGGGCGACGACGGCGCGCCGTACGGCCTCACGGCGACGGCGTTCACCTCGGTATCGCTGGAGCCGCCGCTGGTGCTGGTGTGCGTCGACAAGAAGTCCGAGAGCCACCCGCACTTCCACAGCTCGCGGGTGTTCGCCGTGAACTTCCTCGCCGTCGATCAGGAGCATTTCTCGCGACGCTTCGCCGTGTCGGGCGGCGACAAGTTCAGCGACGTCGAGGTACGTTACGGTGCGACCGGCGCCCCCGTGCTGCCCGACGTGCTCGGCCATTTGGAGTGCCGGACGACGGACATCCACGAAGGCGGCGACCACACCATTTTCATCGGCCGGGTCGAGGCCGCCGACGCGCGCGAAGGCGAGCCCCTACTCTACTTTCGCGGCGCCTATCGCCAGATCACGTGAGGAGATTTCGAATTGCGAATTTCGAATTTCGGAAACTCGGAAACCAGGTCCAGATTCCGCTGATTTTCGCAATTCGAAATTCGCAATTCGAAATCTCCCCTCACCATCCCGTCGTCACCAGCGGTCCGCCGGCGCGCCACATGTGACAGGAATCGACGGCGGCGTGCGGGCTCTCGGCGTGTCGCGGGCGCATCTCCAGCTCCTCCACCAGGCTCGGCATGCACTGGATCATCGCCGGCGCCAGCATGAAGAGCAGATGCTGCAACGGCTGGGTGTCGGGCTGGCCGGCGAACAGCTCCTGCACCTGCGCGGTGTACCCTTTCATCATCGTGCGGCCGACGAGGCCCGCCGCGGTCGCCACCGGCTCCCAACTGCC
>Ga0209415_10007355_pt1 | contig 19262 bp, 16 predicted proteins | sample PeaSoiSIISIP2007_FD_187696 | JGI IMG/M metagenome (GOLD analysis project Ga0209415, IMG submission 187696) | Peat soil microbial communities from Weissenstadt, Germany - SII-SIP-2007 (SPAdes) (version 2) | ecosystem: Environmental > Terrestrial > Soil > Wetlands > Peat | place: Germany... | reverse complement strand
GTTCGCCGCGGAAGTGGATGGCGAGCGGCTCGCCGACGCTTTGCGCGACGGTGTAGCGCGGGTTGAGCGCCTCGTAGGGATTCTGAAAGACGATCTGCGCCTGACGGCGAAAGGCCAGGCGGACCCGGCGGGTTTCGTTGGCGAGCAGGCCGAGGCCCTGAAAGCTTATGTCGCCGCCGCTCGGGGCCTGCAGCTTGAGCAGGGTCATGCCGGTGGTGGACTTGCCGGAGCCGCTTTCGCCGACCAGTCCCAAGACCTCCCCCGCGCGGATCGCCAGGTTCACGCCGTCGACGGCCTTGACGAATTCCGGTTTCCGCCGGCCGAACAGCGTTGCGAGGCGGTGTCGGTGCACCGGATACCATTTGCGCAGATCGCGCGCCTCGATTACCGGTTCCGTTTGCATCGCCGCCGCGTGTCCCTGTTCAGGCTCTGGCGGCGGCACGGTACCGTCTCCTCGGTCGGCTGGATACACCCCGTCTGGGATTGCGGCGCGCAACCGGGTAGCGTCGGCGGCACAGGAGGAAACAGCGATGGCAAACGAAACGGTTCGGCTGGCCGAGTACGCGGCGGCCTTGCGCTACGAGGACCTGCCGCCAGACGTCGTGCAGCGCGCCAAGGACTGCATCACCGATACGGTCGCGGTGGTCGTGCTGGGCAATGGCCTGCCATGGAGCCGCATCATTGCTGCCTATGCGCAGCGTATCGGGGCGGGAGGACGCAGCCGAATCCTCGGCGCGGCGGGGCCGTTGGTGCAGGCGCCGGCGGCGGCATTGGCCAATGGCACGCTGGCGCACGCCTTCGAATCCGACAACCTGACGAAACCGGGCGCCGGCGTGCATCCCGGTGCCACCTTGCTGCCGCCGGGGTTGGCGGTGGCACAGGAGCGTGGCAGCAGCGGGCGGAACCTGATCACCGCCGTGGTTGCCGGGTTCGAGGTGATGTATCGCATTGGCTATGCAACGAAACACAGCAACGAGCGGCGCGGCTTTCATGCGCCCGGCACCACCGGGCCATTCGGTGCGGCGGTGGCGGCGGGCGTGCTGCTGAAATTGGATGCGGAACGCATGACCAACGCGCTCGGCATCGCCGGTTCGCTGGCCGGCGGGCTGATGGAGTTCGCGCGTTCCGGCACCGGTGCGATGGTGAAGCGGCTGCATCTCGGTCGCGCATCTGAAAGCGGCGTGATGGCCGCCAACCTGGCGGCCGACGGCTTCACCGGCCCGCGCAGCGTGATCGAAGGCGAGGCCGGCTTCCTGAAGGTGTTCTGCACGGAATGGGATATGGCCGACCTGACGCGCGGGCTCGGCAGCGAGTTCGCGACGCTGAAACTGTGCCTGAAGCGATTTCCGGTGCACATGACCGCACAGACGGCGGTGCAGGCCGTGCTGGAGTTGCAGGCGGAACATGGCTTCACCGGCGCGCAGGTGGATCGGGTCACGGTGGCGGGCACCGAGCGAATGGCGACGATCAACAACATCCCTGATCCCAGCGACATCATGATGGCGCAGTATTCGATTCCGTTCTGCGTTGCGTTGGCGCTGTTCCGCGATCCGCGCGATCCGGCGTCGTTCGATGACTCGGCGCTGTCGGATGCGGCGATTCGGGACATGTGCGCGCGGGTGGCGATCGTGGTGGCGAACCCGCCGACCAAGGTTGCCGGGGCGAGCATCGTCACAATCCAACTGAAGGATGGCCGCTCGCTCACGCGGGAGGTTGAGGAATTCAACGGCACGCCGGCCCGACCACTCGATCGCCGTGAACTGTGCGACAAGTTCACGACGTTGACGCGGGTACGTTACGGCGCCTCCGCTACGGGGTTGTTTGAACGCCTGCAGAATTTGGAGAACGAGACGGATCTCGGGTGGGTGGGCGCGTAGGGCCGCACGCACACAAGAGGCCCCGCGTCAGACGCCCTTGAACCGGCCTTTGCGTTTCTCGACGAAGGCTCGCCGCGCCTCTTTTGCGTCCTCGGAATTCTGGAGGATGCCACCGGCGTTGGAGGTCAGGACCATGGTGGTCTCAAGCGTGCTGTCCAAGGCAGCACGCATGACCCGCTTGCTGACCCACTGCACCAGCGGCGGAATGGCCATCATCTTTTCACATAGCGCCCGAGTGGTTTCTTCCAGCTTTTCCGAGGCCACCAGGTGGTTCAGCATGCCCCACGCGTAGGCTTGCTCCGCGCTCAGTTCCCCGGTGTAGGCGAATTCCAGGGCCCGGCCGAGGCCGACCATCTTGGGAAGATAGTATGAGCCGCCGTTTTCGATGATCTGTCCGGCATTGTGATAGCCGATGAAGCGGGCCCGTTCACAGCCGACGCGAATGTCGCAGTGCAATGCCATATCCATGCCCGAGCCGACCGCCGGCCCGTTGATCATCGCGATGGTTGGCTTGCGGATGAGCGAAATGTCCCGGTGAAGCTTGGTGAAGCCGTGAAAGAAGTGTTGGCGCGCGGCATCCGGCCCTTCGTGCGATCCACGATTGCCAGGAAAGTTCTCGCCGGTGATGTCAGGTGTTGCCCTGGATCCGAGATTCGCGCCGGAACAAAATCCCCGCCCCACCCCGGTCAGCACGATCACGCGAATGTTGGGGTCGTCATCACCGGCCCGCATGTATTCGCCGACCTTCGCCACGGTGCCGTTTTCCTCAGCCGTGCCGACAAGCGCGTTCAATCGCTCCGGGCGATTGAACTTGATCCAGAGGATGCCGCTGTCCTCCGGTTCATAGAGCAAATGCTCGACCAGCCTGGGTCCCATGGGATGCTGCCTCCTCTGTCGGTCTTGCGAACGGCCTGGCATTCGGCCAGGTGGGTATTGCGTTAGGGGCGCTGCACGCCGGCGCGGTCGCGGCGGCGACTACATCGCCAGGATCCGCAGCAGCGCGGCGTTGAAGCGCTCGGCTGCTTCGTAGAATACCCAGTGACCGGCTTGCGGGAAAACCTCGATATCGACATCGGGGCGTGCCTGCCGCAGCAATGCGATACGCACGTCCAGCATCGCACGGTCGGCCATTTCATGCTCGCCCCAGAAACCATGAACGTGGCCGTGGACGCGCGGCAAGGCTTCATGCAATACCCGGGATATCCACATGAATCCGCTGTTGAGTCGCGCCCGCGCCGTGTTCTGTTCTTGAATCTCCAACGCAAGGGCATCGACACTCGCGGGGTCCGCCAGCATCATGCGCAACAGGTTGTCGCGATGCGCCGCCAGCCGTTCGGCACCGACCTTGTCGCGTACCCTCACCAGTTCGACCGAACGATTCGGCGGGCCCAGCCCGCCGGTGCCGATCAATGTAAGGGAACGAACACGGTCGGCGGCGTTCGCCGCGACCATACCCGCGATGACCCCGCCGTACGAAAAACCCGCTGCGTGCAACGGAGCATCCGACCCGAGAACCTTGTCCAGCCCCAGGCCAACGATTGCCGCTACTGACTCGGCGCTGATCGGGTCTGGCGCAGGTGCCGAATCGCCGAGCCCGGGCAGGTCCGGCGCGATAACAGTGTGGCGCTCGGTGAGTGCCGCAAGATTGCGCACCCAATGGCGCCACGATCCGGCGCCGCCATGCACCAGCAGCACCGCGGGGCCACGCCCCCAACCCCGCCAAACCATGGTCCCCTCGCCACACGGCGTTTCCCAGTGTTGTGCCGTGCGATCGAGACGCTCCAGCAGGGCTTGTGCCGTTTCGGCATCGGCGATCGCCGCCGTTTCGGTTGCATCGGTCATGTGCGTACCGGGAACATCATGCAGTGAGACAGTGCACGCAGGACTGGCGACACATCATCCTCCTGTCGGGTTCGCCCTCGGTGTGGCGTTGTTTGTCAGAACCGAATGCCTTCAAACACCCTCTATCCATACGTGCCGGTGAATCAGCAGCGCGCCCAGCCCGCACGAGGGTAGCGCTTCGAGCAATGGTGCTTTGATATGGATCAATGCCATCATGTCGCCTCGGGGTAAAGGGAACCTGGACTTCCTGTGGCAACACCTGGTGCGAAGGTGAGCGAGCATGCCGGAAAACTACATCACCGATGAAGTGAAGGCCCTGATTGGCACGCATAACGGTCCGGTACTGGCCTTCCACCCGGTGGAGGCAAGCGAGGTGCGCCGCTTCCATCAGGCGATCATGGATCCCGCCCGGCGCTACTGGGACGAGGCCTGGGCGAAATCCAGCCGCTATGGCGGCGTGGTCGCTCCGCCGGCATTCCCACCCCTCGCCTTCCGGCGTGCGCCAGATGAACCGGACCCGCTCGATCGCATGGGTGAACCCGGCTTCGACGGCAATACGCGCAACTTCCGCGGCCTGCCGCCGGTGAAGGTGTCGCTGCCGCGGCTGATGAACGGCGGTTACGAATACGAGTTCTTCCGCTATGCCCGGGTCGGCGAGCGGATCTACCGCAGCAGCACCTATCGCGACATCTATCAGCGCAACGGCCGCAGCGGGCCGATGGTGTTCGTCGTGGTCGCCGACATGTACACCACGGACGGCAATGTCCCGCTGGTCAACATGACAACCACCACCATCCTGCGCTGAGGGAGACTCTCGCCATGAGTGGCATTTGCTTCGAAGACGTCACTGTCGGCCAGGACATCCCGAACCTCGTCAAAGGGCCGATGACCACCGCGCATTTGGTGCGGTGGTGCGCGGCAATGGAAAACTGGCACCTGATCCACTACGATTGGAAATATGCCACAGAGCATGACAAGCTGCCCGACGTCATGGTCAACGGGACATGGAAGCAGAACGTCATGATCCAGTTGCTGACCGATTGGGTGGGCGAGAGTGGGTGGTTGTGGAAAATCAACTTCCAGTTCCGCGGCATGAACGTTCCGGGCGATCTGCTCACCGCCTGGGGCCGTGTCGCCGCCGTCGAAACGCGCGGCGCCTACGGCGTGGTCCGGCTGGACATCGGGTTGAGAAACCAAACGGGCGCGGAAGGCACGCCCGGCAGCGCGACGGTGGTGCTGCCGCGGCGCGGCGGACCGGCGGTGCCATATCCGTTCGACCCGGCCTGCCTCGGCCCGGCGACGTGAGCATCCGCGGAGACACGGAGCGACGAGGGCTCTCGCGACCCTCTCGCGTCGCAATCCAAGCCCGTGAGATGCCGCGCCGTCGCCGAATTTCTGTTGCGCGGCCACCGAGGACGGATCAGGGTTGGTCGGTGAACCCTCTACCCATCGGGGGAATGACAGCCAAAAGGAAGGGAACCAGCAATGCGAGCAATTTGCAAAATCGCGCTCACGGCAGTTGTGGGCTTTGTGCTCACCGTGGGCATTGCAAGCCATGGGAACGCGCAGCAGCCGACACGAAGCGTGGGACGGCAACTCGTCGGCACCTGGCTTGTCGTCTCGGCCGTCAATACGCGCCCGGATGGCACACGGTTTGATGCGCTCGGCGGCAACGACAAGGGCATTCTCATGCTCGACCGCACGGGCCATTTTTCGCAGGTGGTCATGGGCGATGCGCGCCGTAAAATCGTGTCGAACAATCGCCTTGAAGGAACGCCCGAGGAGAACAAGAGCATCGTCGCGGGGACGCTGGCTCTATACGGCACGTATTCGGTGGACGCGGCGGGTCGTACCCTAACTTTCCATGTGGAACGTAGCTCGTTTCCCAACTGGGACGGCGCGGATCAGAAACGCACCATGACGCTTGCGGGTGACGAGCTGAAATTGAGCAACGCTGGTGCCTCGGGGGGCGGGACGGCTGATCTCACGTGGCACCGGGCGAAATAGCGCTCGGATGACCCGACCCAGCGTCGCGCCGTCGCCGGCGAGGCTGGCGCTTCAATCTCGGAAGGTTAACGCCAGGATAGCAGCGAAAGGACCAGACCATGCCTCTCACCCAAGCACTCGGCCAGTTTGTCGCGGATTTGTCGCCCAACCGGTTACCGGAGGAGGCGGCGCGCATCGCCCGCCTCGGCTTCATCGACTGCATCGGCACGATGATCGTCGGCCGCAACGAACCCTGCGCGCAGATCCTCAAAAGCGTGCTGGCGCCGGCCGCCGGCCCGGCGACACTCTATTTCAGCGGCGAGCCATGCCTGGGGCCCGAGGCCGGCTGGATTAACGGCACCGCGGCGCACGCACTCGACTACGACGACGTAGCGCTGTGGGGGCACCCCTCCACCGTGCTGGTGCCGGCCATCCTGGCGGAGGCCGAGGTGCTCGGTTCCACCGGCCTGGACATGCTCGTGGCCTATGTCGCGGGCTACGAAACCTGGGCCGAACTGGTGCGCCGCGACGTGCCGAAGTACCACCAGAAGGGCTGGCACCCCACGGGCATCTTCGGTGCCGTCGGTGCGGCGGCGGCGTGTGCCAAGCTGCGCAAGCTGGATGCCACGCGCACGGCGATCGCGATCGCGATCGGTGCCTCGCAAAGCGCCGGGATCATGGCGAATTTCGGCACCATGACGAAGCCATTCCATGCCGGCCGCGCGGCCCATTCCGGCATCATCGCCGCGCGCCTGGCAGAGGCCGGCTTCACCGCCAACACCGACGCGCTCGAACATCCGCAGGGGTTCCTTAGTGCGGTCTCGCCCGAAGGCAATCCCGATCGCAGCGGCGACGGCAGGCTGGGGGAGGACTGGGCGATCATCCAGCACGGGCTCAGCATCAAGAAGTATCCTGCCTGCTACGGCACGCATCGTGCGATCGACGGCATGCTGGACCTGCTGGCGGAGCATCCGGTGAAGCCAGAGGATGTGCGCAAGGTGTCGGTGCATTTCGGGTCGTTCACATCGAAGGTGCTGCGCAACCGCCAGCCGGACACTGGGCTCGCGGCGAAGTTCAGCATGGAATTCGCGATGGCGAGCGGCGTCATCGCCCGCCGCGTGAGCCTGGCCGAGCTGACCGACCCGTTTGTGCAGCGCAAGGACGTGCAGGACATGATGCGCCGGGTGGAGCGCGATCTGACGGACGAGACCGACGCGGACAACCCGGGTTCGTCACCGTACGAGCAGGTGCGTATCGAGCTCACGTCGGGGCAGGTGATCGAGAGTCCGAAGGTGACGCGGGCGCGCGGCCATGCGGAACGGCCGCTGACGGAACAGCAGTTGCACGACAAGTTCGTGGACTGCCTTACCGCCTTCGGGTCAGTGATTCCGGCCGAGACATTGTTCGGCCGGTTGCAGGCGATGCAGTCTGTCACGGCCCGCGAACTGACCGCGGTCCACTGATTCGCCGATGCGACCCCGGCGTTATGCGCCGTGGTCGTATTTCTTGCAGAACGCCGCTGCATCCAACAAGCGTATATCCTGCAGGGCGGCTGCAAGCCGGTCGTGTGTCCAGTCCCGCCAGGCAATGCGCAGGAGCGCGGCAACGATTTTGGGTGGGAAGCGGGAGCGGATGACCCGGGCCCGGAACGCCGATCACGACGGGCGTGCGACGCCCTATGCCGCATGCCTGACGACGCCAAGAAAGGAAATGCACCCCATGACGATCGATGGCCTTTCCGATGAAACCATCACCGGCCTGTTGCGGAACACGAAGCGCATCGCGCTGGTCGGTGCCTCCAACCGGCCTGGACGCGCATCATACGGCGTGATGGGCTTCCTGCTGGAGCGCGGATACGACGTGACGCCGGTCAACCCGGAACTGACCGGCGAGACGATCCACGGCCGCACGGTGGTCGCCAAACTCTCTGAGGCCGGCCCGCTGGAGATGGTCGATGTGTTCCGCCGCAGCGAACTGGTCGCGCCGGTTGTGGATGCCGCCATACGTCTGGGCGCAAAGAGCATCTGGATGCAGCTCAAGGTCATCGACGAGGAAGCCGCGGCGAAGGCTCGGGCCGCCGGGATCACCGTGGTGATGGACCGCTGCCCGATCATCGAGGACCGGCGGATGAACCTCTGCCTGGGCGGCCTGCCGCCACGGCCACGCCCGTCCTACGCGCCGATATAGGGGGGGGTCAGCGGCGCCGGTGCTGCGAGCCGGCGCAACGAGCTGCACTTGGACGGAGCGGAACGGGACCGCATCTTCCGGCAGGCTCGGCGCGTTGCTCAGCGGCCGGTTGCCCAGCCTGACGCAGGTCGTCGCCGGCGACCTCCGCCTGACCGCGCGTATCATTCAGGTGAAAGGAATCATAAAGAAGCCAGGATCCAGGATGTGGAAGAACGGCGTGGGGCCGAGCTGCTTCCTGGCGGTTGCAGTATCTTGGTAGATGGCGGCCGCCTTATCGATGCGGATCATGTGGACCGCGTCGTCGACCGGCTTCGACCGGAAGGTCCCCGCCCTCAGTCCAAACGTTCATGAATTCGCCACGGTCCGCCCGCTCACCCGCCATGCCTGGCGAGAAGAGCGGGCAGCGCGTATCAGCCGACCCGTTCCTTAGTACGAACCGGGGCGAGGGAGAGCGAGGGGCTCACCAACTCGATCGACCGCCCTGTGGTGGCCGGGCCCAACAGGTAGACCAGGCCGCGCACGATGTAACAGCCGGCGATGAACGCGAAGACCGCGACATAACCCACCTGCGAGAACACCGCGGCAATGATGAACGGCCCCCCCACATTGGCGATCCGGCCGATGCCGTAGGTGATTCCGTTCCCCTGTGAGCGCAACTCCGTCGGGTAGAGTTCCGAGGCGTAGGTGTAACTGCTCACCGTGGCAGCCTGCAGTCCCATCACCACCAGGGAGCCAAGCACCATGATCAGAATCGGATTGTCGCTGAGCCCGAACAACACTCCGCACACCGCGACGAACACCGAGATGCCGACGTTGAACCATCTGCGCTCATAGCGTTCAACCAGGTCCGCGGCGATCAATGCGCCGACCGGATTGCATAGCGCCATGACGCTGGTATAGGTCAGCGACCTGACGACAGTTATGCCGTGTTGGAACAGCAGCGTCGGTACCCAGGAGAAGAAGCCGTAGAACCCCACGGTGCCGAGAATCGATACGACAGAGAGCAGAATGGTGCGGGCAAAATAGCGCTCGCGCAGCAGGCCGCTGTAGCCGGCCCGAGGGTGCCGTGGCGGCTCGACCACGGATTCCAGCTCCGGCAGGATCGCCCCCTCCGCCACGGCGATGCGCTCGAGCGCGTCAAGCTCGGCATGGGCTTCGGCGGTGCGATGATGACTGCGCAGCCAGCGCGGCGATTCGGGGATGCGCAGGGCATAGACCATCGCCAGTATGCCTAGGCCGCCCCAGACGAAGATCAGCCGCCAGCCCCAAGGTGCCAGGGGCACCACGAAGCGCGACACCCAGGCGGTGGCGGGAATGCCGAGCAATCCGATGGTCATCACCAGGCCCATGTAGCGGCCGCGCTTGCCCGCCGGGAAAAACTCGGTGATGTAGGTGTTGGCGATCACCGTCATACTGGACAGACCGATGCCGGTGATAAAGCGCGCGGCGGAAAGCGAAAAGACGTCCCACGCCAGGGCATTGATCAGGGAAAAACCGGCATAGAGCAGCAGGGAGTAGATCAACCCGTGCTTGCGCCCGATCCGGTCGGCAACCACGCCGCCGAACACGGCACCCAGGAACATGCCGCCGAAACTCGCCGACGTGATCAGCGCGACGGTATCGACAGTGATGCCCCATTCCTTGATGACGGCGGGAGCCGCGTAAGCAAAGGTGTTGAGGTCGCCCAGTTCGAAGAAATAGGCGAAGGCCAGGGCCAGGAACACCGTGCGGTGCACCGAGGTCATGGGCAGGCGCTCGAGCCTTGCGCCGATATCGCTTGTGGTGCTTGTCATGGCGGTTCCTCTGTTCTTGTCCCGATTGCTCGGAATGGTGAGTCATCCTGCCGCGCGGCACATCGCGTCAGGCAATCGCATCCGCGTCCAGGCCAATCGCCCCACTTGCGGCGAGATCGCCGATCTCCGCCGTGCTGTAGCCCATCCGGCGCAGCACCTGTTCGGTGTGCTCGCCGAGCCGGGGCGGCGGCAGCTCGATGGCGCCGGGGGTGTCGGTGAATTTCAGCGGCAGGCCGGCCATGCGAATCGGCCCCGCGCCGGGCACGTCCATTTCGACCACCATCTCGCGCGCCGCCACCTGCTCTTCTTCAACGATCTGCGCGACATTGTTCACTGGCGTTGACGGCACGCTGCGCGCGCGCAGCCGTTCCTCCCAGTATTTCACTGGGTGCTGGGCCAGCACCTCGTTGAACATACCGATCAGCAGGTCGCGGTGCTGCGCGCGCGCGACGGACGTATGGAAACGATGGTCGTCGGCCCACTCGGGGTGGTCGAGCGCGTGGCAGCAGTCGCGCCACATGCGCGGGTTGAAGGCGGCGATGACGATCCAGTCGTCGGCTGCACGGAACGCCTGATAGGGCACGCTGAGACCGCTGCCGCTGCCGCCGCGCTTCGGCACCTCGCCGGTCGCGAAGTAGCGGGTGAGGTGGTAGGACAGCATCGCCATCTGGCCTTCCAGCAGCGAGGTATCGACGCGCTGGCCGCGGCCGGTGCGATGGCGCGCCTCGATTGCCATCAGGATGCCGATCGCCGCCATCATGCCGGCGCCGATGTCGGCGACCGAGAGGCCCATCTTCGAGGGGGTGCGATCCGGCTCGCCGGTGATGCTCATCCCGCCGGTATAAGCCTGCATGAACAGGTCGTTTGCCGGTTCGTCGCGACGCGGTCCGGTGGCGCCAAAGCCGCTGATCAGACAATAGATCAGCCGCGGATTGATCGCGGAGAGCGAGGCGTAATCCAGCCCGGCGCGCGGTAGCGCCTCGACCCGGTAGTTGCCGAGCAGTACGTCGGATTCGAGCGCCAGCCGGCGCGCGATCGCGCGACCGTCCAGACTTTTCAGGTCGAGTGCGACACTGAGTTTGTTGCGATTGGCAGATGCAAAATAATGCGGTACCTTGTCATGGAAATATGGTGGCCAGGCACGGCTGTCGTCGCCCACACCGACGCGCTCGATCTTGATGACCTCGGCACCATAGTCGGCGAGCATCATGCCGCAGTACGGGCCGGCCATGGCCACCGTGAACTCGACGACCTTGATGCCGGACAGCGGGCCACTCATGTCGGCACGCCCTCATTGCTGGTTTGCCGCACTGCCGGTGGCCGGTGGCGGACGTTTCTCCCGAACCGACCGACGCGATCCGCCACGCACTATCGCCCGCACGGGCGCCCAGTTGGTCCCGAGTATGCCTTGCGCCGGCAACCTGCCGCATTATCCGATGGCAGACCACGGAGTCGGAGTCAGCAATTACGCGCGGGTCGCATGAATCGTCAAGCAACCGCTTTGGCAACGTCCGGAACGACCCTGCCTGATCCTGGCCGCTTCGCGCACGGCGGGTCGCAGGGAAACTCACGGTTTTGGCTTGATATTTTCGTTGCAATTGAAAATATTATAGAACGGTCTGGGAACGGCCGACGGGACTTGATGCTGGCGCATGCCTGATACATGACATTAACATGACTTCATATGGCTGAATGATCAGGGGACGCCAAGTGGGCAAGTTGCGTGCTGCGGTATCCCGTCGTATGGAAATGCAGCGTCTCTGAGCGATGCGACCAGGCACGAGATCGGCCGCATCGGGTTGCAGACAAGGGAGATGAAACGCCATGGATTTCGGATATTCACCCGAACAAGAGGCGCTGCGACGGGAAGTCCGCGCCTTCATCGCCGAGAACATGACCGATGCCGTCCGCGAGGAGATGGAGGGGCTAAGCGAGGGCTTCGGTGTCAGCCCCGGGCGTCATAGCGGCACCCAGATCAATGATCTGTTCAAGAAGATCGGCCAGCGCGGTTGGCTGGGGATCAGCTACCCGAAGGAGTACGGCGGTCAGGGCGGCGACCGCATGAGCCAGTACATCGTCGAGGAGGAGTTCGCCCGCGTCAACATCTCGCTTGGCCTTGGCGGTAGCGGCGCACCGGCGATCATGGCTGCGGGTACTGAGGAGCAGAAGCGGCATTTCATCCCCAAGCTGATCAGCGGCGAGTTCTCCTTCGCGCTCGGCTTCACCGAACCGAACGCCGGCGCCGACCTCGCCTCTCTGCAATGCCGCGCGACGCGCGACGGCGACGAGTATGTCATCAACGGGCAGAAGATGTACACCTCGGCCGCCCATATGGCGACGCATATCTACCTGATGGCGCGGACCAATCCGAACCTGCCCAAGCACCGGGGCATCTCGATCTTCCTGTTCCCGATGGACACGCCGGGCCTCACCGTGCGCCCGCTCTGGACCATCCAGACCGACCCGCCGGCGCCGATCGGCACCACCTACGGCACGCCGCGGACCAACGAGACTTTCTACGACGATGTGCGCATCCCTGCGAGTTGCATGCTGGGCAAGGAGAATGAGGGCTGGCGCGTCGGCGCACTGGGCCTCAACCTCGATCGCGTCGGCGCCGCCCGCTACCTGATCTCGGTGCGCCGCGACGAGGACATCGTGAACTTCGTCAAGGAGAACAGGTTCGACGGCTATTCCCCTGCTAGTGATCCGGCGATCCGCGACAAGATCGCGGATCTGTGGATTGAGGCGCAGGTGTGCCGGTTGATGACGATGCGCAGCATGTCCATCGTGGAGCATGGCGGCAACTTCACCTACGAGGGCTCGGCCGAGAAGGTGTGGGCGCCGGAGCATGGCGTGCGGACCACGGAAGCGATCAGCCAGATGCTCGGCCCCTATGGCCAGTTGCTGAACGGCTCGCCGCATGCGGTCGAGCGCGGTGTGTTCGCGCACAACCTGATGGGCGCCTTCCAGTCCGGCATCAATCACGGCAGCACGCAGGTGATGCGCGATCAGGTCGCCCGCCGCGGCCTCGATATGCCCCGGAAATGACAGTCCCCGGATCGGCATCGAACTGTGTGCCTGAAGCTTCGAACGGTGACCCCGGCAGATTGCAGCACCGTGGAGGATGAACAATGGATACGACGCTGAGCGAAGAAGAAGTGATGGTCCGGGAAACCGCCCGGAAGTTCCTTGAGGCGGAGTGCCCAACGAAGTTGGTGCGGGAGATGGAGAAAGATCCGCTGGGCTATCCGCCGGCCCTGTGGAAGCAGGCCGCTGAACTAGGCTGGCAGGGACTGGCGCTGCCGGAGAAATACGGTGGCAGCGACATGCCGCTGACCTACCTGGGCCTGGTGCTGGAGGAGGTGGGACGTGCGCTTGCGCCGCTGCCATTGCACAGTACGGTGGCGGCGGCATTGGCAGTCGCACGGGATGCCAACGAGGAATTGCGCTCGGCGGTGCTGCCGGCGGTGGCCGCGGGCGATGTCGTGCTGACCTGGGCATTCCACGAACAGAACCCGCTGCTGGTGCCGGAGGCGGTGCAGTGCCAGGCCGTCGCGGACGGCAACGCCTTCGTCATCAACGGCAGCAAGATGTTCGTCGACAATTACGTCGCTGCTGACCACTGCCTGGTGGCCTGCCGCACGGCCCCGGCATCCGCTGCCAATGCCGGCTTGTCGCTGTTCCTGGTGGACACCAAGAGCGCGGGCCTGTCGCAGGTGCCGTTGATCGCCCTCGCCAAGGACAAGCTGAGCGAGGTGACGTTCCAGAATGTCCGTGTGCCGAAAGGCAACCTGGTCGGTGGGCTGAACCAGGGTTGGCCGATCGCAGAGCAAATGCTGGAACAGGCCACCGCGTTGTTGTGCGCCCAGATGCTGGGGGCGACGCGCAAGGACGCCGAGATGGCCATCGAGTGGTCCAAGTACCGCAAGGCGTTCGGGCAACCGATCGGCGCGTTCCAGTCCATCCAGCATATGTGTGCCGACATGCTGATGTGGATCGACGGCGGCAACCTGCTGACCTATGAGGCCCTGTGGAAGATGGACCAAGGCCTGCCGGCCGGCGTCGAAGCGTCGCAGGCGAAAGCCTTCTGCAACGAGAAATGCGAGGCCGTGGTGCGCATCGGCCAAACCATCCATGGCGGCATCGGCTTCATGGCGGAGTTCGACCTGCAGCTTTGGTACCGCCGCGTCTGCACCTGGACCATGCGGCTGGGCACTGCCTATGAACATCGTGCCAAGGTGGCTCGCGCGCTGTTGGACCGCCCGGGTCGGGTTATTCTCGGCAGGCCGGTGCCCGTCGTGGCCGAGGCTTAGGGCATTCAGGCGCGTCAGCAGAAGGAGAAGCAGGCATGGCTCAATGTCCGGTATGCGGCCAAACCGTTGACGAGGCGGCAGCACGGCAGACCACGGGATTCACCGCGCACGGCGCCTCGGAAACGGATCCGACCAAGGGAACCAGACAGTTCCACGACGGCAAGTGGGTCTATTTCGACAGCCTTGAATGCCGCAGCAAGTTCCTGATCAGCCCTGAGCAATATACCCGCACGTCGTAGGCCGGCGGACAAGCGGGAGGAACGATGGTGCTGCCGGCGGTACTCGACGACCTGCTGGTCGTGGACCTCAGCCAGGGGATCGCGGGCCCGCTCTGCGCGCGGCTACTGGGCGATTACGGCGCCGATGTCATCAAAGTCGAGCCACCTGGCGGAGAGTGCGGCCGGCGCATGCCGCCGTTCTTTCACGACGATCCGGATCCGGAAAAGAGCCTGTTCTTCCTGCTGGCCAACCTGAATAAGCGCGGCGTCACCCTGGATCTGGCGCAGCCCGAGGGCGCAGCCATCTTCCGCCGGTTGGCCCAGTCCGCCGATGTGATCGTGGAGAGTTTTGCGCCGGGTTATCTGGCCTCGCTTGGGCTCGATCATGCGACGCTGGAACAGGACAACCCCGGCCTGGTGATGACCTCCATCACGCCGTTCGGGCAGACCGGGCCGTACAGCCAGTACAAGGGCAACGAGATCGTCGCCTACGCGACCAGCGGCATCATGGCGATCAGCGGCACAGCGGACCGCGAGCCGTTGCAGCACGGCGGATTCCCGGCGCAGTACGAGGCCGGCATGAACGGCATGCTGGCGACGAACGTTGCGCTGCTGACGCGCGATCTGAACGGGCTTGGGCAGCATGTCGATGTGTCGATGCAAGACGTGGTGACTTCGTCGTTGGTGATCAATCAGCCATATTACAGCTTTACCGGCGGCGTGCAGGGCAGGCGCCGCTTGGAAGGAAGCTCATTCGGTCATGTGACGCCGTGCAAGGATGGGTATTTCGTCAGCCAGGAGGGTGGCGGTGTCACCTGGGACGGGATCGCGGATTTCTATGGCCGCGAGGAACTGAAGGAGCCGCGCTTCGCCGACCCGGCGCAACGCCTGCATAACGGCCACGCGCTGGATGCGATCATTCTGGACGCGACCAAGGATCGCACCATGGCCGAGATGTTCAAGACGGCGTCCGAGCAATATCGGATGTTGTTCGGCATCGTGCAGACGCCGGAAGACCTTGCGACCTGCGCCCAACTCGAAGCCAGGGAGTTCTATCAGGAGGTGGAGCATCCGGTGATCGGCAGAATCCGGGTGCCATTCCAAATGTGGAACATGAGCGCCACGGCCGCGTCGTGCCGCCGGCCCGCCCCCCTGCTCGGGCAGCACAATTCTGAGGTGTTCACCAAGCTCGGGTGCTCCGAGGCGGAGATCGGTACGTTGCGAAACCGTGGCATTATCTGAGGCGGCGACGACGCATGGTGACTGAGAAGCAGAACCCTGGCCCGGAGCCGACGCTTCCCCTGGCCGGATTGCGAATCATCGATATCAGCAACGTGTTTTCGCTGCCCTATGCCGGCGGGTTGATGGCGGATCTGGGCGCCGAGGTCATCAAGGTCGAAGGGCCGGGGCGGCTGGATATCTCGCGCGGCGGAGCATTTTCCGGGGTATTTCCTGAAAACGAGCCGGGCGACGATCCGTGGAACCGCACCAGCACGTTCAACCTGCTGAACCGCGGCAAGAAATCGCTCGCGATTGACCTGCGCCGACACGAGGGACGCGAGGTGCTCAGGGATCTGATCCGGGTCAGCGACGTGCTGATGGAGAATTTCACCCCGCGGGTGATGCGAGGCTGGGAGCTGGATTACCCCCACGCGAAGAAACTCAATCCTAATGTGATCATGGTGTCCTGCAGCGGCTACGGTCCGCACGGGCCTTATGCGCAGTACCCTGCCCAGGCAACCACGCAGGAAGCGACGCACGGACTGGCGCATGTCACCGGCTATCGCGGCGACGTGCCCTCCAAGGCCGGTCAGTCCTTCGTGGATTTCCTCGCCACCTGGGCGCTGGTGATGGGCACCACGCTGGGGTTGCGTTATCGGCACAGGTTCGGCAAGGGGCTTTGGGTCGATGTCGCGATGTACCAGCTCGGCTGCTACATGGTGGCGGATCGCATTCTGGATTGGGAGGCCAACCAACGCCGCGGTGATCGGATCGGCAATCGTCACCCATGGCTGGCGCCGCAGGGCTGCTATCGCTGCGCCGGCGAGGATCAGTGGTGCGTCGTGTCGGTGCACGACGATGAGGAATGGGCGGCGCTGTGCCAGGTGATCGGCCGGCCAGAGCTGGCGCGGGATGCGCGTTTCGCCAGCAACGGCGCGCGCATGGAGAACCATGATGCGATCGATCCGATCATCGCCGCGTGGATGGCGGGCTTCTCAAAGACCGAGGCGATGGAGCGGCTTCAGGCCGCCGGCGTTCGTGCCGGCGCCGTGTTCGATGCGCGGGATATGCATCTCGATCCGCACGCAAAGGCGCGGGGCCTGTTGGAAAAAGTGCAGTTCCCGCCGGAGCGGGGCATTGGCAAGCGTGTGATCATCGGGCGCCCCTGGCGCCTGAGCAAGACGCCGCTTCATGCGCGCGGACCCGCACCGACGCTCGGGCAGCACAACCGCGAGGTGCTGCAGGACATTCTGGGCTACGACGACGCCCGCTACGCGGAGTTAGAGCAGTCTGGCGTGATCGGCACGCGGCCTACCCACCCGCGTCCGGTCCTGCACATGAGCATGGACGAACGCGTCCACCGCGGGCGGCTGGCTTACTGGGACCCGGACTACAAGGAACGACTGGGAATTCAGGACTGATACAAGGCGCCGAAAGCGATCATTTTCTGGCGGTGCCGGCTGTTCCTGGTCATGGCTGGCGCGGTCGTCGTGCCCGCGCCGGTTCGAGGCGCGGCCTCGTTCGCACTATACCCTTTGGCGAGTCGGGCGGTCCGTGCGGTTATTGATTTGGATCAAGGCGTCCCGTTTGGTCCGTTGCAATTGATACTTTCACAGGTTGCAGGTGATCGCGCAGCGTGGCAGGCTGCCTGTGCAAACGGAAGCCGAACCCACGATCCTCACGGGGCGTTGCGGCCCTGACGGCCGGTCCGCAGCTCCACCGAGGACCAAGGGATCGATAACAAACCGAAGGCTTTAGGAAGGGAACGCAACAAATGGCCACCGTACCGTTAACGGGTACCGTAGCGGGTGATCTTCCCGCGCGGACGGAGACTGCCGCGGAGAAGCTCACCGCCCGCCTCGACCGCATGCCGATGACGCGCAGCATGTGGATCATGGCGATCCTGCTGACCTTCGGTGGGTTTTTTGACAGCTATGCCATCGGGCTCACCGGCGCCTTGGGGCCGGCACTCTTCAAAGCCAAAATTTTCACCGCGACCACGGTGAGCTTTTTCGGCTTCACTGGGTTCGCAAGCTTTGTCGCCGTGTTTTTCGCCGGGCTGTTCGTCTCTTCGCTCTGCGTTTCGTATATCGCAGACCGTTTTGGACGGCGTGCCATCTTCGCCTTTGCGCTTCTCTGGTTCGGCATAGCCAACTTCGTTATGGGCCTTCAGACGACAGCCGACGGCGTCAACATCTGGCGGTTCATCAGCGCACTCGGCGTTGGTCTCGAGCTTGTCACGGTGGACGCTTATCTCTCCGAGCTGGTTCCCAGAAGGGTGCGCGGCATGCTGTTTGGCTTTCTTCAGGCGATGAGCGCGCTCGCCTTCCTGGTTGCCTATATTCTCTCCTGGCAACTGATCCCGATTGCCCCGTTCGGCTTTGACGGCTGGCGCTGGGTGGTGTGGATCGGTTCAATCGCCGCGATCGCTGTCTGGTGGATCCGGCTGGGCCTGCCCGAGAGTCCGCGCTGGCTTGCCCAGCAGGGTCGGCTGGAGGAGGCCGAGAGGGTTATGGCCACGATCGAAGCCCGGGCCGAGGCGGAATTCGGTCGGCCCCTGCCGCCCCCAGAGGCGCCCCACTACCAGGATCCGCGCAAGGGGAGCATCGCCGAGCTCTTCGGCCCGCGCTACCGCAAGCGCACGATCATGCTGGTACTCTTCAACTTTTTCCAAACGGTCGGGTTCTATGGGTTTGTCGCATGGACGCCGACCTTGCTCATCGCGAAAGGCATCCATATCACGGAAAGCCTGGAGTACAGCATGATCATCAATATCGCCGCATTGGCCTTTCCGCTGCTGATCATGCTGTTCGCCGACCGAATGGAACGCAAACTGCACGCCTGCGCTTCGTGCTTTGCGATCGCTGTGTTCGGCATCTTGTTCGCCAACGGGACTACGCCGGCCGCACTGATCGTGCTGGGGGCTTGCCTTGCGATGTCAACGCAGTGGCTCTCGTACTCGCTTCACAACTACCAGTCTGAACTGTATCCGACGCGGATCCGCGCCCGCGGGATCGGATTCGTGTATTCCTGGAGCCGGCTTAGCGGCATCCTCACGCCGTTCCTCGTCGCATTTTTCCTGCGGGACTTCGGTGCTATGGGCGTGTTCGTCTTTGTCGCCTTCTGCATGGGCGCGGTGATCATCTCGGTCGCGGCGCTCGGTCCGCGCACCAGGATGCTGCAGTTGGAGGCAATCGCGCACTGATCGAAAGGGGCTTCGGCTCCCCCTTTGACCGATCTTTGGCGGATACCTTTGCGCCGCCCGGCGCGTTTGCCTGGCGCCTTCCCGGCGCGTGCGATCGATCTGCCAAGACACGCCCCGCTGGAAACCGCGGTGCCGTCGGTTTCCCGGTACGACCCCAACACGTCGCGGGGGAATAATACCAACCGCCCTAAAGATTGACTCTTCGGCGACCGGCCATTTCCTTGAATAGGCGTGATATTCCGGACCGGGCAAGAGTCAATCTTTAGGGCGGTTGGTATAACTGCACCAGATGGCGTGACGGCACTGCCCAGTTCGTTATGGCGGGCACAGACCCGCCATCCACGACTTCGCTGCTCATATCAGTGCAAGTCGTGGATGACCCACCTTCGCGGGCCATGACGGCACGCGCGATCCTGCGCCGCAACGTGAGTCGTTTATTCCGCGGCGGACCCTGAGACATCCCTGCGCCATGGCGATAGCCGGGTGCGGTCCTTGCGGTAGGCGGCCTTGATGGTGGCGTCAGGGTTGCTTCCGGCTCAACGCGAACCGGGCGGGATCGGAAACCAGCGCACGCAACGCCTTGCTGAACCCTCGGTACGTGCCGGCAAGCTGGTGGCGCG
>Ga0209415_10007352_pt1 | contig 19264 bp, 10 predicted proteins | sample PeaSoiSIISIP2007_FD_187696 | JGI IMG/M metagenome (GOLD analysis project Ga0209415, IMG submission 187696) | Peat soil microbial communities from Weissenstadt, Germany - SII-SIP-2007 (SPAdes) (version 2) | ecosystem: Environmental > Terrestrial > Soil > Wetlands > Peat | place: Germany... | reverse complement strand
CGCCTCGAAGCGCTGGCGGGGGTCCCGGCCGGGCTTCTTCAGCTCGGCGATGATGTCCCTGACCGTCTCCAGGCCGCTCCGCTCGTCCACGAACAGGGCCGGATCCAGGCCGTCCAGCACCGCGTCGTTGCCCACCAGCTCCGGCACCGTCTTGCCCGCCATCTGGCAGATGCGCTGCACCACCGGGTAGCTTTCCGGATGCACGGCGCTGGCGTCCAGCGGATTCTCGCCCTCGTGGATGCGCAGGAAGCCGGCCGCCTGCTGGAAGGCCTTGTCCCCGAAGCGGGGGACTTCCAGCAGCTGCTCCCGGTGCTTGAAGGCGCCGTTGGCAAAGCGGTGCTGGACGATGTGCTTGGCCAGGCTTTCGCCGATGCCGGCCACGTAGGCCAGCAGCCGGTAGCTGGCGGAGTTCAGGTCCACCCCCACCCGGTTCACGCAGGATTCCACCACCTCGTCCAGGCTCTTCTTGAGCGCGGTCTGGTTCACGTCGTGCTGGTACTGCCCGACCCCGATGGACTTGGGCTCCACCTTCACCAGCTCCGCCAGGGGATCCTGGAAGCGCCGGGCGATGGAGATGGCGCCCCGCACCGTCACGTCCTGCTCGGGGAACTCCTCCCGGGCCACGTCCGACGCGGAGTAGACCGAGGCGCCGGCCTCGCTCACCGCCACGCACAGCACGCCTTCCCGGCCGCTGTCCTTGAGCCAGGCGCGGATGAACGCCTCCGATTCCCGCCCGCCGGTGCCGTTGCCGATGGCGATGGCCTCGATGGGGAACCGGGTGGCCAGCCCTTCCAGGATGGCCCGGCTGCCCTCCAGGTCCCGCTTGGGCTCCAGGGGGTAGATGGTGGCGGTCTCCATGAACTGGCCCAGCCGGTTGATGACCGCCAGCTTGCAGCCGGTGCGGATGCCCGGGTCCACGCCCAGGGTGCAGCGCTGGCCCGCGGGCGGCGCCAGCAGCAGATGGTCCAGGTTGATCTGGAAGACTCGGATGGCTTCCAGATCGGCCTTCTTCTTGGCCTCGATGCGCACGTCGGTCTCGATGGACGGCGCCAGCAGGCGATCGAAGGCATCGGCGCAGACCTCATGCAGCATGGCGCGGTACGCCGACTGGGGCTGGATGGCCACCCGGAACACCAGCTCGGTGATGAGCTTTTCCCGGTCCACCACCAGCCGGGCCGTGAGGATCTCCTCCTTCTCGCCCCGGCGCACGGCCAGGATCCGGTGCCCCGGCATCTTCTTCAGGGGCTCCTGGAACTGCCAGTAGGGCTTGAACCGGAGCGCCTCGGCGGAATCCTTGCGCTCCTCGCGCAGGGTCGCGTGCAGGGTGCCGGTCTCGTGGAACACCTGGCGCAGCCAGGCGCGGACCTCCGCGTCCTCGGCGCAGCGCTCGGCCAGGATGTGGCCCGCGCCTTCCAGGCAGCGGGAGGGGGTCTCCAGGCCTTCCTGGTCGGCCTTGACGAAGGGCGCGGCCAGCATCAGCGGATCGGCGCCGGTCGCGTCCGCCAGCAGGGCATCCAGCAGCGGCTCCAGGCCGCGCTCCCGGGCATCGGTGGCCTTGGTGCGCTTCTTGGGCTTGTACGGCAGGTACAGGTCCTCCAGCTCGGTCTTGGTCCAGGCCGCCTCGATCCGCGCCTGCAGCTCGGGGCTCAGCTTGCCCTGCTTCTGCACCGACTTGAGCACCGCCTCCCGCCGCTCCAGCAGCTCCCGGTAGTAGGTCAGGCGCTCCTCCACCGCCCGGATCGCCACCTCGTCCAGCGAGCCGGTCATCTCCTTGCGGTACCTGGCGATGAAAGGGACCGTGTTCCCTTCGTTCAAGAGCGCCGCCACGGAGGCGACGCCCGCCCGGGGCAAAGCCAGTTCCTGACAGATGCGATCGACCAACAACTCCACGGGACTATCCTTTCCGCACCGCTGGGGTGAAAAGGAGATCATACCCTATCGTGGCGGGCTCCGGAGTCCAACAAGGGCCGGACGGACGACGAGAGGGCACGGCTCAGGTCTTGCGCGCCCGCGGATGGGCCGATTCGTAGGTCCGGGCCAGCTGTTCCAGGTCCAGGTGGGTGTAGCGCTGGGTGGTGCTGAGGCTGGCGTGGCCCAGCAGTTCCTGGATGGCCCGCAGGTCCATGCCGTGGGCCAGCAGATGGGTGGCGAAGCTGTGGCGCAGCGCGTGCGGGCTCACGCCGGTGCGCAGGGCGGCGCCGGCCATGGCCGCGGCCAGGAAGGTGCGGACGCTGGTGGGCGTGAGCCTCCCGCCCCGCTGGTTCAGGAACAGGGCCGGCGTGGCCGGCAGCGCCTTCTCCGCCAGGTAGGCCCGGCGGAAGGCCAGGTATTCCGCCAGCACCGCCGCCGCCTTTTGGTGGATGGGCACCAGCCGCTCCTTGCGGCCCTTGCCCAGCACCCGCAAGGTGCGCTGCTCCAGGAGCAGGTCCTGCAGGTCCAGCCCGGTCAGTTCCGAGACCCGGAGCCCGGCCGCGTACAGCAGCTCCAGCATGCAGCCCAGCCGGGCGGTGATGAAGTCGTGCCGGGGCAGCTCCAGCAGCGCGCCGCTTTCCCCTTCGGTGAGGAACACCGGCAGGCGTTGGGGCAGCTTGGGGTTGCGCAGGCCGGAGGCGGGGTTGGCCTGGATCCGCTGGGTCTCGAACAGCCAGCGGTAGAAGCTGCGCAGGGTGGACAGGATCCGTGCCTGGCTGGCCGGATCCAGCCCCCGCTGGCCCAGTTCCAGGGCGAACGCGCGCAGGGTCCGGGGGCGCACCTCCCAGTCGGGCCAGGCGTGGCCCAGGGCGTGCTGCAGCAGCTTGCCCAGGTCCCCGTCCTGGGCCCGCGCCGTGTGCGGGGAAACGCCCCGGGCCCGCTGCTCCAGCTGGTATGCCTGGACGCTCGCCGTGAGCCCGGCGGGGGGATCGGGAGGCGTCGCTACGCCGGTTTTTTCCACTGTGGACCCTTTCCGGTTCCCTGCTACGATGCCACCGTTCTTCCGCTTCCGGAGCCTTTTCTTGATCGCGACCCTGTCCGAACTGTTCTATGCCAGCCTGGAGCACCAGCTTCCGGTCGCCCTGGCCCACCGGGTGGCCGGGGCCTTCCGGGCCATCTCCCACCAGGAGCTGCGGGACCAGGTGGAGCGCCTGGTGCTGGCCCTGGAGGACCGGGGGCTGGCGGCCGGCGACCGCCTGGCCATCCTGGCCGAGAACCGGCCGGAGTGGGCCGTGGCCGACCTGGCCTGCGCCCTGTCCGGGATCGTGTCGGTGCCCATCTACGCCACCCTGAGCCCGGCCCAGACCGCCTACATCCTCCGGCACGCCCGGGCCCGCTGGGTGCTGTGCTCCACGCCGGAGCAGCTGGCCAAGGTCCTGGCGCTGTGGCCGGAGCTGCCGCACCTGGAGGCCGCGGTGCTGATGGAGGGGGCGTCGCCGGCCGTCCCGGAGCGGCCGGTGCTGGACTGGGCCGAACTGCTGGCCGCAGGCGCGGCCGCCGAGGCCCGGCAGCCCCAGCTGCGGGCTCGGGTGCAAGCCCAGGCCCTGCGGCGGACCCCGGGGGACCTGGCCACCGTCATCTACACCTCCGGCACCACCGGCGATCCCAAGGGCGCCATGCTCAGCCACGGCAACCTGGTGGCCAGCGTCCTGGCCGGGCTGGCCATCCTGCGGGTCACCCCGGGCGAGCGCTACCTGAGCCTGCTGCCCCTGTCGCACATCTTCGAGCGCACCTGCGGGCACTTCACGATGCTGTACGGGGGCGTGGCCATCTACTATGCGGAAAACCTGCAGACCGCGCCCCGGGACCTCCAGGAGGTCCGGCCGGAGATCCTGCTGGCGGTGCCGCGGATCTACGAAAAGATCTACGCCCGGGTGCGCGAGCAGGTGCACGCCAGCGGCTACCCGAGCCGCCTGGTGTTCCACCTGGCCCTGGGCATCGGCCGGCGCATGGCGGCCTGGCGTTATGCCGAGCAGCGGCCCCCATGGCCGCTGGCCCTGGCCTGGCACCTGTGCGATCTCCTGGTCTTCGCCCGGGTCCGGGCCCGGTTCGGCGGCCGGGTGCGGCTGGCCGCCTGCGGCGGCGCCCCGGTCCAGCCCGCCATCCTGGAGTTCTTCTGGGGCGCCGGCATCCCCATCTACGAGGGCTACGGCCTCACCGAGACCAGCCCGATCATCGCCCTCTGCGCCCAGGGCCAGATGCGCCCGGGCTACGTGGGCCGGCCGGTGCTGGACACCTGGGACGGCCGGCCCTTCGTGGTCCTGGCGGAGGACGGCGAGATCCTGTGCCGGGGGCCCAACGTGATGCTGGGCTACTGGGAGAACCCCGAGGCCACCCGGGAGGCCATCGACGCCCAGGGCTACTTCCACACCGGCGACATCGGCGAAACCGATCCGGCGGGACGGCTGCGCATCACCGACCGCAAGAAGGAGATCCTGGTCACCTCCGGCGGCAAGAACGTGGCGCCCCAGCCCCTGGAGAACGCCCTGCGCGCCGACCGCTTCATCGAGCAGGCCGTGGTCATCGGCGAGCGCCGGCACTTCATCGCCGCCATCCTGGTGCCGGACTTCCCGGAGCTGCGCCGCTGGGCCCGGCACAGGCGGCTGGCCTTCGCCAGCGACGCCGAGCTGGTGGCCATGCCGGAGGTGCAGGCCAAGATGATGCGCCGGGTGGCCCGGGTCAACGCCCAGTTCTCCCCGTACGAGCACATCCGCAAGATCCTCCTGCTGGACCGGGAGCTCACCGCCGACAGCGGCCTGCTCACCCCGTCCCTGAAGATCCGCCGCCGGGCCGTGGACCAGGCCTTCGCCCAGCGCATCGAACGCCTGTACGCCGAACCGCTTTCCGAAGGGTAGGGCCTGGACATGGAGCCGGACCAGCTGATCCGGTTCCTGCACGAGGCCCAGGTGCAAAGCCGCATGGTGCACCCGAACATCTGCCGGGTCTACGACGTGGACACCTCCGGCGGGGTGCCCAAGCTGGCCATGCAGCTGGTGCGGGGACCCACCCTGGCCGCGGCGGCCCCCGGGCTGAGCCTGCTGGAGCGGGTGGCCATCCTGGCCCAGGTGGCCGAGGCCGTCCACGCCGCCCACCGCATGCGGCTGGTGCACCGGGACCTGAAGCCGTCCAACATCCTCCTGGAGCGCCGCGACGGCGGCGTATGGGTGCCTTATGTGTGCGATTTCGGCCTGGCCATGGCCCTGGACGAGCCGACCCGGACCCTGAGCCAGGGCCTGCTGGGGACCCTGGCGTACATGGCGCCCGAGCAGATCCTCGGCCAGCGCAGCCGGGTCGGCCCGGCCACCGACGTCTATGCCCTGGGCGGCACCCTGCACTGCGCCCTGTTCGGCGAACCGCCCGGGCCCGGCGTGCGGGACGGCCAGCCCCTGGTCCTCCCCGCCCGGATCCGGGTCCCGGACGGACGCGAGCTGGCCCTGCCCCCGGACCTGGACGGCATCCTGCGCCGGTGCCTGGAGCGGGAGCCCGGCCTCCGCTACCCGTCGGCCCAGGGCCTGGCCGAGGACCTATGGCTGTTCCACGCCGGGACCCCCATCCGCACCCGGCCGGCGGGGGCCCTGCAGCGGCGCTGGCGGCGGCTGCGGCCGTACCGGCCGCTGCTGGCGGGCGCCCTGCTGCTGGCGGGCCTGCTCCTGGTCGCCCGGCTGGTGGAAATGCACCGGATGGCCCGGGCCGACGCGACCGCGGCCGAGTGGACCCGGTACTATGTGCTGGTGGCGGCCGACCTGGAAAAGGAGGTCCGGCTGCAGAAGATGATGGCCAGCCACGATCTGCGGCCCAGCCTGGCGCTCATCCGCGCCCAGCTGGCCGAACTGCGGGCGCGCCTGCCGGACCAGAGCGCCGCCGCCCAGGGTCCGGGGCACTATGCCCTGGGCTGCGGCAGCTTCGTGCTCCGGGACGCCCAGACCGCCCGGAAGGAGCTGGAGCAGGCCTGGAGCCTGGGCTTCCGGACGCCCGAGACCGCCCTGCTGCTGGGCCGGAGCCTCATGGGCTGCCTGCACCAGAGCGACGACCAGGCCTTGTTCCACACCGGGCGCCCGGCGCCGGAGGACCCGGCCCTGATGGCCCGGATCCAGCAGCTGTTCCATGACGGGGGGGACGGCGGCGACATCGCCCCGTTCCTCCAGGCCCTGCTGGCCTACACCCGGGCCGACTACGCCCAGGCCGCCCGCTGGGCCCGCGCCAGTTTCCAGGTCCACCCCTGGCACTCCGAATCGGCGGTGGTCGCGTCCATGAGCCTTTCCCAGCTGGGCCGGCAGCTCAGCGAGCGGGGCGAGCTGGCCGGGGCGGCGTCCGATTTCCGCCAGGCCATGGCCGCCGCCCAGGCCTTCAACTGCCTGGGGCCCAGCGATCCACATTGCCAGCACGCCTACCTGCTCGCAGGCACCCTGCAGGTCCAGACCCTGCTGGACCAGGGCCTGGATCCGGCCCGCCTGCTGGACCACCTGGACCAGCGCTGCCAGACGGCGCTGGGCCTGGACCCGGAACAGCCGAACCTGCAATGGGACCGCATCACCCTGGCCTTGATGCGGGCCGCCCGGCAACGGGAACGGGGCCAGGACAACGGTCCGGAACTGGCCACCGCCCGGGCCCTCCTGGAGCGCCGGCCCACCCTGGCGCCGCCAGTGCAGGACCGGCTGCTGCGCATGGTGCTGCACTGGCGCGAGGCCCAGCGCAGCCAGGGCCGGGGCCGCGCCCCGGACCGGGAACTGGCCCTGGCCCTGCGGGACCTGGGCCACACCAGCGTCCTGCTGGCCCGGGATCACCTGGGCGATGTGCTGAACTTCGCGGCCCGGCTGGAACTGCGCCGGGGCCAGGATCCCAGGCCGACCCTGGCCTGGACCCTGGCCCAGCCGCGGCCGACCCCGGGCCACCCGGTGGGCTGGGCCACCTGGGAAAGCCTGGCCGAGGCCGCCTGCATCCGCGCCGCCTGGGAGGCCCGGCACGGCCTGAACCATCCCGCCAGCCTCACCGCCTGCCGGGATCTGGCGGATCGGGCCCTGGCCGGCAACCCGCGTTCCGCCCGGGGCCACGCCCTCAAGGGGCTGGCCGAGCTGCTGGCGGCCCAGTCCAGCCCCGAAGACCGGGCCGCGTTGCAGAACCGGGCCTGGCAGCGGCTCCAGACGGCCCGGGCCCTGCGTCCGCCGGGTCGGCTTACCGCGGACCTGGAGGCCGCCCTGGCCGAGGCCGCGCCGGGCCATAACACGATCGTTTCAAGATGAATTTATCATACTAATTAAATATCAAAAATAAAACATGGCCGTCATTGTTCGCAATGATGGGTGATCATCCGGAAAGAAGGATCCAGACCTGGGCAATTTAATAAAATAATTTATAATACCTCGACACCCGCCCCAGGTCCCCCATGCCCCCCGACGGATCCCCCCTGCGCCCCCCCTGGCTCGATGCGCCCACCCCGCGGGCCGGACGCTATGTGCTGGGCCCACTCCTGGGCCAGGGCGGCGTGGGCGAAGTCCGGGAGGCCTGGGATCCGGTGCTGCAGCGTACCGTCGCCCTGAAGATCCTGCGCCGCATGGACCCGGACAGCGTGGTCCGGTTCCTGCGCGAAGCCCAGGCCCAGAGCCGGGTGAACCACCCGAACATCTGCCAGATCTATGACGTGGACAGCTCCGAAGGGGCGCCGCGGATCGCCATGCAGCTGGTGCGCGGCCCGACCCTGGCCGACGCCGCCGGCGACCTGAGCGTGGACGCGTGCGTCCAGATCCTGATCCAGGTGGCCGGCGCGGTCCACGCCGCCCACCGCCTGCGCCTGATCCACCGGGACCTGAAGCCGTCCAACATCCTGCTGGAGCGCGGCCCGGACGGGGCCTGGATCCCCCATGTGTGCGACTTCGGGCTGGCCATCGCGCCGGAGGACGCCACCCTCACCGCACCCCAGTGGGTCCACGGCACCCCCGCCTACATGGCGCCCGAACAGCGCCGGGGCGAGCGCGCCGCCCTGGGCCCGGCCACGGACGTGTTCGCCCTGGGCGGCACGCTGCGGTTCGCCCTGCGCGGGGGGCTGGACCTCCCCGACGGGCCCGCCGGCCACCGGCGCCCCCCGGCCCCGTCCGGCACACCGACCGAACGGCCGATCCCGGCCGCCCTGCGCCGGATCCTGGGCAAGTGCCTGGAGCCCGATCCGGCGCTGCGCTACCCGTCCGCCGCGGCCCTGGCGGAGGACCTGGCCCGGTTCCGGGCCGGGCAGCCGGTCCTGGCCCATCCCGCCGGACGCCTGGGGCGCCTGTGGCGGCGCAGGCCCCGGCCGCGGACCCTGGCCCTGGTCCTGGCCGCCGGCATCCTCCTGGCCGGCGCCGCCCTGGCCCGGGGCCGGAACGCCGCGGCCCTGAGGCGCCGCGCGCACTGGGAGCAGGTCTACGGCGACACCGCCCAGTCCCTGGAACGCGAGCTCAGCCTGGAGCGGATGCAGCCTCCGCACGATCTGCGCCCGACCTACGCGGATCTGCGGTTCCGCCTGGCCCGGATGCAGTCCGAACTGCCGGCCCAGGGCCCGGAAGCCCAGGCAGCCGGCCACCGGGCCATGGGCCAGATCCGGCTTCTGCTGGGGGACTTCCCCGGCGCCTGGCAGGATCTGGACCTGGCCTGGAAGCAGGGCTGCCAGGGTTCCGGGCTGGCCGGCCTCCAGGCCCGGGCCCTGGTGGGGCTGCAGCGCCGGGCCCAGCGCGAGGCCAGCTTCGCCACCGGCCTGGCCCATGGCAGCGCCGGGCCAGACGGACCGGTCGCGCAGATCGAGGCCCTGATCCACCGGGAAAGCGGCGCCGAGACCGACGACTTCCTGGCCGCCCTGGCCTCCTTCCAGCGCGGCGACTACGGCAAGGCCTTCGGCCAGGCCCGCTTCGGCCTCCTGGCCCGGCCCTGGGAGGCGGCCGGCCTGCAGTCCCTGTGCCTCACCTGCCTGGGCCGGGAGGCCTTCCGGACCGGGGACGGCCCGCTGGCCGAGGCCCGGTTCCGGGAGGCCATGGCGGTGGCCCAGCGCTTCCTGGAGGCCGAACCCAGCGACGAGCCCATCCGCCACGCCTACCTGCTGGCCGGGCGTGGCCTGGCCCTGCTGCAGCAGGACCGGCAGCGCCTGTCCCTCCCCTTCCTGGCCGGACTCCAGGCCTTCAGCGGCGACGCCCTCGACCTGGACCCGGACAACCCCGACCTCCAGGACGACTGGGTGGCGGTCCAGGGCTTCAAGGCCGCCGGCCAGGCCCAGCGGGGCGCGAACCCGGGCCCGGTGCTGGCCGCCGCCCTGGCCTTCCTGGAGCGCCGGGGCCGGCCCCCCCTGCCGGTGACCCTGCGGGCGGAGCGCATGCTGCTGCTCTGGCGGCAGGCGGTCAGCACCTTCGGCCGGGGCGGCGATCCGCGCCCGACCCTGGCCCGGGCCCTGCGCGACGGCGGCCACACCACCTTCCTGGGCCAGGACTTCCTGGGCGACGTGCTGGCCTTCAGGGCCCGGGTGGAGGCGGCCCGGGGCCTGGATCCCCGGCCGACCCTGGCCGAGGCCCTGACGCGCCTGCGGCCCCAGCTGGGCCAGGCCCCGCCCCCCCAGCTCTGCCGCACCGCCGCGCAACTCTGGCGGCAGCGGGCCCAGTGGGAGGCCGCCCGGGGCCTGGACGCCCAGGCCAGCCGGATCCAGGCCATGGCCTGGACCGGGCGGGCCGGCTCAGCCGGGCTCGGCACCGTTCCGGAGCGCCGCCAGCAGGGCGTCCAGATCCACGCTCACGACGCTGGAGGCCCGGTCGCTCATGGCGTAGGGAATGAACACCTGCCGGCCGTGGATGAGCCCCCCGCAGCTGTAGACCACATTGGGCACATAGCCTTCCCGGCCGCTGCCCTCGGGCTGGATCAGGGGCTCCCGCAGCCGGCCGATGACCCGGGTGGGGTCCTCCAGGTCGAGCAGGACCGCGCCGATGCAGTACTTGCGCATGGGCCCCACCCCGTGGGTGAGCACCACCCAGCCGCTTTCCGTTTCCATGGGCGACCCGCAGTTGCCCACCTTGACTGATTCCCACAGCTCCGCCGGCTGGAGCAGGGGCCGGGGGTCGTTCCAGTAGTGCGGATTGTCCGAGAACATGATGAACAGGTTCTCCTCGTCCTGGCGGGACAGCATCGCGTAGTTGCCGTCGATGCGCCGGGGGAACAGCGCCATGCCCTTGTTCTGCACCGCCGAACCGTTCAGGGTCAGCACCCGGAAATGGTTGAAGTCCTCGGTCTCGATGAGCTGGGGCAGGATCGCGTGGCCGTTGAAGGCGGTGTAGGTGGCGTAGTACAGCACTGAGCCGTCCGGTTCCTGGAAGCGGACGAAGCGGGCGTCCTCGATGCCGTTGCTTTCGTTGGCCGAGGTGGGAAAGATGGCCCGGTCGCCCAGATCGTAGCTCGGGGCGAAGGCCATCTCGTAGTTGGAGTCCGCCAGCCACCGGATGCAGCGCAGGGTGTTGTCCAGGTTCGCGGTCCGCGGCTCCGCCTCCCGGCGGACCCGGGCCACGCTCTGGTCCAGCTCCTGGCGGTTGAAGCCGTTGCCCAGCGCGGCCAGCACGTCGTCGGCATGGCCGTTGGAAAAGCCCATTTCGTGCAGCTTGGTCAAAAAGGCCAGCTTCTGGTACCTGGGGTTGGGTTCCAGGCTGGGCAGCGCGATCCGCCCCGAAACCGGGTCCAGGGTGAGGCCGGCCGGGGTGATCTGGCCGGTGCGGAACTCGATGGAGGAGATGTGCCCTTCGCCGGTGGCGCGCAGGCTCAGCACGTAGCGCAGGCAGCCCGCCGCCACCCCGGTCTGGTCGGGATGCGGCACCATGGATGGATTGAACAGGGCGGCGGATTCCAGGGCATACTCCCCGGAAAAGAGCGCGCCGATGAGCATCCGGCGCGCCCGGGACAGGGGCAGCTCGGTGGTCACCTGGCCGGCGACCCGTTCGTAGTTGGCCAGCAGCACCGCTTCCAGATCGAAGTGGCGGTGATCGAACTCCACGAGCATGGTCTCCAGGCGCTCCCGGGTCACGGCCTCGCTGAGCGCCAGGGCCCGGCCCAGGATGGAGGCGATCTGGGGCGGGGAGGGGATGAACGGCCGCAGGATGACCCGGCCGCTTTCCGGCACCAGGGTCACGCCTTGCCGATGCAGCTGTACCGGGCTCATGAGGTTCTCCGCATGCCGCGCAGGGCCGGGGTGAGCCCGTGGTCGGCGGCGCTCATCTCCGCCAGGGCCAGATGGAAGGCCAGGGTGGACTCGGCCCCCTGGTTCTCGTTGACCCGGTCCTCGTGCAGCCCGTCGCCGCAGCCGCCGCTGCCCGAATCGTACAGGGGCAGCCCCAGATCGTTGCGGCCCAGGAACCACTCGAAGGCGCGCTTGGCCTCCTCGGCCCAGCTGGGGTCGCCGCTGACCCGGGAGGCCGTCAGGCAGGCCGAAACCATGGCCTGGGCCTCCACCGGCTGCTGATCGAAGTAGGCCCGGGCGCCGTCCCGGACATAGAAGCCGTTGCTGCCGATGGGGCGGAAATGCCCCTGCTGGGTCCGCTGCACCGAGACCAGCCAGCCCAGGGATTCCAGCCCCACCTCCAGCGCCCGGGCATCGCCCAGGGCCCGGCCGTTGAGCAGCAGGGCCTGGCTGATCCGCGCGTTGTCGTAGCTGGCGGTGTCCTCGAACCAGGGCCAGGTCGCGCTGGCGCACGCCTGCCACAGCTCCAGCAGGCGCTGCACCAGCGTTTCGCGCAGGGCTGCGGCCTCCGCCTGGCCCGGGTCGGTGCCGAGGAACGCGTGCAGGCCCAGCAGGGTGAACGCCCAGGCCCGGGGCGAGCTGAAACCGGCCACCGCCCCCAGGCCGCCCAGGAACAGCTGCCGGGCCAGTTTCCGGTGGCCCGGGTTGCGGCTCCGGGAAGTCCCGGTGCCCAGGGCCCATAGCGCCCGGGCGTGGCTGTCCTCGCTGCCCGCCGCCTCCAGCCAGGCCCGGCCGTGGGTCATGAAGTTGCGGAACCGGCCCAGCTCGCGGTTGAGGGCGTGGCTCAGGAAGGCCAGATAGCGGGTGGCCATGCGGTCGATGTCCGCCGATGGCGGCTGCCCGCCCAGCTCGTCCAGCAGATTGCACAGGATGTAGGCCCGGGCGTTGTCGTCCGTGCAGTAGCCCTCCTCGAAGTTCGGCACATTGTACTGGGCGTGCTGCAGGATCCCGGTGCCGTCGGTCATGCGCACCAGATGGTCCAGCCGAAGGGGGGGAAGGTCGTAGGGCCGGCTGCCCAAGGTCCACTGGGCGAAGGCCACCCGGGGCACCACCTGCCGGTCCTTGCGGGCCCGCTGGAAGGCGTCCAGGTACAGCGCGGCCACCCGCGGCCACAGCATGGTCCGGCCCATCTGGTAGGCCTTGGCCTGGGTGGCCTGCAGGCGGACCGGATCGTCCAGGTAGGCGCAGACCGCCCGGGCGATGGCCCCGGGATCCCGGAACGGCACCAGGATGCCCCGGTCCTCGGCCAGCAGTTCCTGGGCGTGCCAGTAGGGGGTGGAGACCACCGCCTTGCCGGCGCCGAACACGTAGGCCAGGGTCCCGGAGGTGATCTGGGCCTCGTTGAGGTAGGGCGTGAGGTAGATGTCCGAGGCGCCGATGAACTCCTTGAGATCCTCCATGGACACGAAGCGGTTGTAGAAGATCACGTGGTCCTTCACCCCGCGCGCCTCGGCCAGCCGCTCCAGCCCCAGCCGGTAGCTTTCCCCCTCCCGGGCCACCAGGTGCGGGTGGGTGGCGCCCAGCACCAGGTAGACCACGTTGGGGTGGTGCCGGATGATCTCCGGCAGGGCCTCGATGGCATGCTCGATGCCCTTGCCGGGGCCCAGCAGGCCGAAGGTGAGCAGCACCTGGCGGCCCTCCACCCCGAACTGCGGCTTGTAGAAGCTGGACTGGATGAACGGCAGGTCCGGGATGCCGTGCGGGATGATGTCCACCACCGAGCCGGGCACGCCGTAGGTCTCGGCCAGGATCTCCGCGCCCTTGCGGGCCATCACCACCAGCCGGTCGCTGCGCTGGATCAGTTCCGCCATGACCTGGCGCTGCAGTTCGTCCGGATTGCGCAGCACCGTGTGCAGGGTGGTCACCACCGGCATGCGCAGCTCGCGCAGCAGGGCCAGCACATGGCTGCCGGCGGGGCCGCCGTAGATGCCGAACTCGTGCTGCAGGCACAGCACCTGGGTGTTGCTGAAGTTCAGGAAATCGGCCGCTCGCCGGTAGGAATCCAGATCCTTCTGGTCCAGTTCGTAGCGGACCCGGGGGGGGTATTCGTAGCGCTCCGGACGGTCGTTCATGGCGCCGGCGAAGCAGTCCGAACCCGGCGCGGCCTGGGCCACCGCCTCGCAGATATCGTGGGTGAAGGTGGCGATGCCGCACAGGCGCGGCGGAAAGCCGCCCAGGAAGGCGATTCGGTCGGGTCGGGCGGCGTCCATGGTCAGTACTCCAGATGGGGTGGTCGGGGCAACGCCCCCCGCGCCACGCTTCCCAGACCACTGGAGCCCAAGCATACGCTCCGCAGGGCCACTCTATTTTATTTTAATAGGCTGTCACGGTTGCGATTCATCAACGGTATGATTTGCCACCGCCTATCACCAGTAATATATGAATCATGCTTTAGTTCATGGGCCCGGGCCGAGACGCCCGCCCCGGGGTATGCGCAGCGCCGGCCCCTCGCGTTCGGCGGCTACCGGGGCCGCGCCACGTAGATGCCCGCCAGGATGGCCAGGCCACCGCCGGCCTGGATGAGCGAGACCGGCTCCCCCAGCAGGATCCAGGCCATGCAGGCGGCCGCGATGGCTTCCAGGAAGATCACCAGCGACGAGAAGGTGGCCGGCAGGTGCCCCAGGGCCACGGCCAGCAGCCCTTGTCCGCCCGCATGGCTGATCCAGGCCAGGGCCACCAGGGCCAGCAGTCCGTGCAGGGACTGGGGCAGCAGGTGGTGTTCCAGACCCAGGGCCGCCACCAGCAGCACCGCGGCCGTGAGCAGCGAGGCCTCGAAGGTCACCCGGGCGGCGGAGCTGCCCTGGTTGCGGGCCGCCTGGACCGCCAGGAAATACAGTCCGAAGAACACCCCGGTCACCAGCCCGTACAGATCGCCCCGGGCGGTGCCGACCCCGGCCTGCAGGCTCTGGGCCAGCAGGGCCGCCCCGCCCAGCATGCACAGGCCCAGGCCGGCCAGGGTGCCGGCGGCGGCCCGCTTGCGAAGCAGCAGCCAGCCGAACACCACCACCCAGATGGGCGCGGTGGTGGCGAACAGGGTGGCGTTGGCCACGGTGGTGGTGACGATGGACAGGTGCCAGAAGAACAGGTCGCAGGCGAAGGCGGCGCCCGCCCACAGGGTGCTGCGCGGGAAGCAGCGCACGGTTCCGGCCCGGCCCCGCTCGCTCAGGCGCATCCAGCCGTAGAGCACCGGCAGCGCCAGGGCCACCCGCCAGAAGGCGCTGGTGAACGGCCCCACGTCGGCCAGCCGCACGAAGATGGGCGAGGCCCCCATGGCCACGGCGCCGAGCAGCAGGGCGGTGAACGGCGCGGCGATGCTGGGCGGACGGAGAGCCTCGGATTCGGCTGCTTGCATGCGGGGTGCCTCGCTGGATCGGTGGGTGGGCCGCCGGACGCGACCGCCGGATCCATTGTCCCCGGAACGGCCCCTGCGCCCCAGACCTGATCCTGCATTCGGGCTGACGAGCCTACGGCCAGACAGACCCTCTCCCGGACCCCATCGGCGCGGCTATCATTCTTTCAAACCAACGCCAGGACCGTCGGCGCGGGGATTCCCGCCCGGCGCTGGGCCCATGGGGAGTCGCGCATGACCAGGGACCGCACCCGAACGCACCGTGGCCTCCACCCTGTCCCGGGGCGCCGCCCGGGGGCCCTGGCGGTGCTGGCCCTGGCCCTCCTGCTCCAGGTCCCGGCGGGCGCGGAACAGCCCGGCGGCGAGAACCGGCCCGCCCCGGCCCAGGCCCAGGCCACCCCGGCCAAGGCCCCGGCGACCCTGGCCAGCCTGCTGGCGGCGGTGAACGCGGCCGCCCGGGACGTGGCCGCCGGCCGGCGGATCCGCCTGGCGGTGATCCCCATCCAGGGCACGGAATCCTCCCGGTACCGGGATCTGGGCTTCGGGGCTTTCCTCACCGAGAAGCTGTCCTCGTCCATGGTGTCGGCCAGCGGACCGGTACGGCTGTAGCAGCAACTTCCTGGGCTACAGCGGCCGGGACGTGCGGCCGCTCGTGGCGAGCTACCAAGCCTACGGCCAGCGCCATGCCCAGGCCCCCGGCAAGCGGCTGCTGACGCTGCTGGTCCGGATGTACCAGGACGCCGGCCCCGGCGATGACCGGAACCGGATCCTGGGCTGGATCTGCGGCGCCGTGAACCAGGTTCCGGCCTCCCGGGACCTGCAGGACGTGCTGGTGGACTTCCTGGTCAAGCTCTACGAGCCGCCCTCCCGGGGCCAGAAGGCCGACCCGGGCGCCGCCGCCGATCTGCAGCGGGTGTTCCGGCTGAGCGGCCGGCGCATCGCCGAAACGCTGCCCTTCATCCTCGGCCGGGACTACCGGCTGGAGCTCACCGGCTACTGCCTGCAGTTCGGCGTCAAGGCCCCGGGCCTGGTGCCGGACCTGGACACGCTGATCCAGCAGCTGTCGGCCGCCGAGGACAGCGACCGGCAGGACGCCGTCCGGCTCCTGGCTCACCTGGGCCCCGCGGCCCTGCCCGCCGAGCCGGCCGTGCTGAAGCGGCTTCGCCGCAGTGCCGGCGAGGATCCCTGGGGCGATCACAGCCCGGCCCTGCGGCGCGGGCTGCTGGGCCTTCTGGGCAGCATGCGCAGCGCCAATCCCGAGGCCCACCGCCTGCTGATCCGCGCCCTGGACGAGCAGGATTCCTGGCTGGCCGACGAGGCGGTGCGCAGCCTGGTCCAGATCGGCGAGCCCGCCGCCCGGGCCCTGGAGGCCGAGTTCCCCAGGCTGGACGCCCCCTACAAGCAGCTGCGGGTGCTCAAGGTCTTCCAGCAGCGCGGCCCGGCGGCCGCCGCGCACCTGCCCTGGATGAAGACCGTGCAGGCCACCGCCACGTCCCCCCTGGTGAAGGCGGCCGCGGAGGATGTGATCGCCGCCATGCAGGACGGGGCCTGATGGCAATGTTGCAAGGAGGAACGGCCTGCTCGGTGCCAGAATGAGGCGCTGCCCCGGGCCGGCCGGGGCCAACCCGATGCCGGGAGTCCACGCATGCCCCATGAAACCACGTACGTCCGCCACGAGCTCGGCCAGCGGCGCCTGCAGGTGCGGTCCACCACCCGGCTCACGCCGGGGCTGCTGCGGATCGTCCTGGCGGGAGAGGCGCTGGCGGGCTTTGTCAGCCTGGCCCCCGACGATCATGTGAAGGCCTTCTTTCCCACCGCGGACGGGACCCCGGTGCACCGGGACTACACTGTGCGCCGCTTCGACCCGGCCGAAGGGACGCTGACCCTCGATTTCGCCCTGCATCCGGAGGGGCCCGGCACCCGGTGGGCGCAGTCGGCCGCACCCGGCGCCCCGCTGACCGTGGACGGGCCCAGGAAATCCAGGATCCTCGCGCCGGACTACGACTGGTGGCTGCTGATTGGCGACGAATGCGCCCTGCCCGCCATGGGCCGGCGCATCGAGGAGACGGCGGCCGGCATCCGGGTGATCAGCCTGGCCACCGTGCCGGGCCCGGAATACGAACTGGGCTTCACCACCGCCGCCGAGCACCAGGCCTTGTGGGTGCACCGGCCCGCCGAGGCCGCGGACGATCCGGCGCCGCTGCTGGCCGCCCTGGCGTGGCTGCCCCTCCCGCCGGGCGATGGGTTCGTCTGGATCGCCGGCGAAACCCGCATGGTCAAGGCGGTGGCGGCCCACATGACCGACGTGGCCGGGCATCCGGCCGAAGCCATGAAGGCCAGCGGCTACTGGGTCAAGGGCCAGGCCAAGGGACAAAGCGAGCCACCCCCCGGGCCATGAAGGCGCCACCCCGGGGGCCGTCCAGCCAGGGAAAGCCACGCCGGTCCTGTCAGAAACCGTCCTTGAACAGGGTCCTGCTTCCCGTGACCCGGTCCTCCATCACGATGGTCACCGAGCCATGGGTGACCGTCCAGCCGGCGGGCGCCATGCGCGGAAGCCCGTAGGAGGTGCTGTAGAAGATTTTGTCACGGCACTTGTTCTCGAAATAAAAGAAGTTGTCCCGGTCGTCCCACAGGGAGGCCTTGAGATCGATGCCAAAGGCGTCGGGAAAGCCCTTGATGTTCCTGATCATCGAGTCCTCGCCAGCCGGCTGTCCGGTGGCCGTGAGCGCGGCGAAGTTGGCCGCGCTGAGCTCCGCGCTGGGCACCGGCGCCGCGGGCAGCGCCAGCGGGTAGGTGGCGACCCGGACCGGCGCGCCGCCGGCCAGGGCATAGACCGCGAGCGAGTAGCCCGGCTCGACCGCGGGTATCGCCCCGATCTGCGCGTCCGTGAGCGGCAGGAACGGACTATCCGGGCTGCCGCCCAGGCTGAAGGGACCGGACCCGGCGGCGGTGAAGGCGGCGCTGGCCAGGCCCGGGCCGGACAGCACCGCATAGCCGTCCGCGCCCAGCACCCCGGCGGGGTCCTCCAGGTCCAGGTACAGGCCCGAGCTGATGGGCTGGGCCGCGGCCGAAGCATCGTACTGGGACCAGGCCTCGAAGGCCCGGACGGCCACCTCCCGCTGGTCCCCCGCGCAGCGCCAGTTCCCGGTCGAGGCATCCCGGTGGAACACCCACGGACCGGGGCTTTGGAGGAAACGACCGGACGATGAAGGGGGCAGAATCTGGAACCGCAGGCTGAGGGTGTCGGCGCTGGCGGAAACCAGGGCCATGGCCGGGAACAGCGTGCCGTCGGGAAGCAGGGTCGTCAGATGGCCCTCGGCCCAGGCGGAGAACGCCTGGCCGTCCTGGACGAAGCGGTCCGGGTCGAAGAAGCCCAGGGCGCCGATCTGGCCGAGGGTGGGAGGGGTCGCGGCGGTGAACAGATCGGTCAGCTCCTGGGCCCGGGCGAGGATGGCCTGCAGGGCCACCACGGCGCCGGGCACCCCGGCGCCACTGAGCGTGCCGGACACGGTGCCGGAGACCAGATCGAAACGGGCCGAGCTGCCATCCGCCACATTGTCCAGGGTCAGCGCCGGGGTCCCGGTGACCTTGAGCACGTCCAGCAGGGCGTCGTAGCCGGTGTGGTCGGCCTGGAACGGCGCGTGGAGCAGGTCCAGGGTGGGGCTCAGGCCCAGGGCGGCGAGGACCGGGGCCATCTGGAGCCGGACCGTCGCCATCCGCAGCGCCAGGGCCGATCGGGTGAGCCCGGCGAAGCCACCCTGATCGAAGACGGCGGCCGCCGGCTCCTGGGCCGCCAGGGCGACAGTCAAGTCCGTATAGGGCGTGATATCGAGGTTGCCGTTGAGATCCGAACCGTCGCCCGCCGAGCAGATCTGATACCAGGTGCCTCCCGCCTGGCCATCCGCCTTGAGCATGAAGGGGGCCTGGAGGCCGGTGACCGTGAAGCTGAAGGTGCCGTCGGCGGCGGTGAGGGCGGTGCGGGTGACGGGGGGAACGGCACTGTCCTTCAGGGTCACCCGGCCGATCATAGGGGCTCCGGCGGCGGCGGTGCCGCTGATGACCCCGGTCGTGGCGGCGCTGCCGCTGATGATCCCGGCCGTGCCGCCGCCGCAACCGGGCGCGAGCAGCGCGGCCAGGGCGGCCAGGAGGCAGGCGCCCGCGGCGTTCCGGGCCCTCCGCCGAGCCCGGCCCGACGGGTCCCGACCACGCCCGCGGGGCTGGCGCCCGCCCCCCGCGGGAACCGCGCATGCGGGGAGCCGAGGCGGGCAGGGCCCGGTTCCTGCCGGGTAGGGGGGGCGCTGCTGGGCGGGCGGTGGCATGGCCCAGCCAATGTGGGATCCGGCTGTGGGCGCGTCAATCGACAATATGAATTAATTCTATCTGAAGAGGGTCCCGTTCCGCGCCGGGAATCCTCGGCCCGGGGCCGGAGGTCCCCTTGCTCCGCCTCAGCCAAGGCCCTTTCCGCGCTGACGGGAGATGCGGCGCAATACGGCCGACAGGGCCTCCGTCCCCTCACGTGAAGGCGGTTCTTCCGCAGTCAACAGGAACCGGGCCACCCTCGGCACGGCCAGGAGGCCGCGGAAGAACGCCGTGCAGGCAGAGCAGATCAGCAGGTGCATCCGCAGCAGGGCGCGTTCCCGGACCGAGAGGGCACCTTCGGAGTAGTCGGTGAGGCGTTCCCGGGTTTCCCGGCAGGAGGGCAGGAACGTCAT
>Ga0209415_10007350_pt1 | contig 19266 bp, 18 predicted proteins | sample PeaSoiSIISIP2007_FD_187696 | JGI IMG/M metagenome (GOLD analysis project Ga0209415, IMG submission 187696) | Peat soil microbial communities from Weissenstadt, Germany - SII-SIP-2007 (SPAdes) (version 2) | ecosystem: Environmental > Terrestrial > Soil > Wetlands > Peat | place: Germany... | reverse complement strand
CACCTCCGGCCAATCGGCCGTTCCAAGGGGAGACTCTCTCTTAGCTACCTGTCCAGTTTCCGGGGTCCACCTCAGTCGCGTAGTTCGTCCTCATTCATGATGTCGAGAACGTCTTCAGCCAACTGATCATCCACGTTCGACACCATACCCTCGACCCAATCGGGGGCTTGCCGTGCCCGTTCGATCTGCTTCTTCCAACCAGCGACGTAGGTTGCCGCTGCGGCGAGGGCCTGATGGTAGTCCATTGGCCATGGCCCAATCCTTTCGAGGAACATCTTTCGGCCATCGAAGTAACCGACCCGAAGCTCCTCGGGGATGTACATCCTTGCCCAGAGGGTATTGTGGCGCACGGTGGTATGCGGTGGCTTCTTCATGGCGGAGTCCCAGCGGCGTGCCGGGACAATACCTTGTCAAAAAGCCATGTCAAAGACGAGAAAATGGTGTGTCAAAAATCGGCATAACCTGTTGGAAAATAACGCAACACGGTATTTGGCGTCCCCGGCGGGATTCGAACCCACGGCCCCAGGATTAGGAATTACGTGCCGTTGGGGTAACATGGAGGCACAAGCGGTAACATCCTTCCTTATACGGGACGAAAAAATGTAGTCCACACCTGGTATTTACCCCTTTCAGTGGTTACCTAGAGGGACGCCGGGTAACATGGGTTAACCACCCCCTCGCGTTACCCCGGCGTTACCCGGGAGGCAGACGCGATGGCGCGGATTAGATTGACCCAGGCGGCGGTGGAGAAGGTCCGCCCGCCGGCCGATGGACGGATTGAACTGTTCGACACCCACCTTCCCGGCTTCGGCCTGCGCGTGAGCGCGGGCGGGCACAAGGCGTGGGTGCTGTTCTACCGGGTCGGCAAGCGGCAGCGCCGCTACACCGTCGGTACCTTTGCGGCCCTCCCGAAGGTGGAGGACGCCCGAGAGCGAGCGCGGGAACTGCTCCGCGATGTGGCGCGCGGGATTGACCCAGCCGACGCGACGGCTGCCGAACCGCCACCGCCGCCGGTTACGGTCCGTGCGCTCGCTGCCGACTTCATCGAGCGTCACGCCAAGCCACGGAACCGCACCTGGCGCGGGACCGAGCGTATCCTCGCCCTGCACGTCCTGCCCACCTGGGGCGAACGCGCGGTGGGGGGGATCACCCGCCGAGACGTCCGCGACCTGCTGGACCGTTTGGCGGACCAGGGACACCCGGTCGTTGCGAACCGAGTGCTGGCGGCAGTCCGCAAGATGTTCAACTGGGCGGTCGAGCGCGAGGCCCTGCCCGCTGCGCCGACGGCTGGAGTCAAGGCGCCGGGCAAGGAGACGCAGCGAGAGCGGGTGCTGGACGACGCCGAGTTGAGGGCCGTCTGGCGGGCCGCTGAAGGGGTCGGGGGCGTGGCCGGGGCGTTCGTCCGACTGCTAATCCTGACCGGCCAGAGGCGCGATGAGGTGGCCAGGATGCGTTGGGTGGACCTCGACCTCGACAAGCGGGTGTGGACTCTCCCGCGGGAGATGACGAAGGCTGACCGCACGCACGAGGTCCCGCTCGCGCCGCTGGCGGTCGAAGTGCTTGGCACGCTGCCGCGGTCGGGAGACTACGCGATCAGCACCACCGGCGGGAGGCGCCCGATCTCCGGCTACTCGAAGGTCAAGGCCCGCGTCGACAAGCTGGTGGAGGCCGACCAGGGGGAGCCGATCTCCGGCTGGCGGTTCCACGACCTGCGTCGCACCGCCGGGACAGGTCTGGCCCGGCTCGGTATCCCGACATCCACCATCAGCCGCGTGCTGAACCACAAGGAAGGTGGGGTGACGCGCATCTACAACCGATATGGCTACCTGGAGGAGAAGCGGCACGCGCTGGAGGCGTGGGCGCGGCACGTCGAACTGCTGGTCGGGTTGGCGCCCGACAACGTTGTCGAACTTAAGAGAGCGTAAGGGCGCAGAAGACGGGTTTACCTCGCCGCGCCGCTCGGCGACCACGGCTGCCCAGAGGGTCAGGACCAGGGGGCGGTTGACGCGGATCGGGACGCGGAGGCACGCGCCCGGGCGGCCCGGCTACCGCCGCCCTGGGTCGAAGCAGACGGCGGTGGCTGCCGGCGCCAATACCGCCTCTCTGGGTCGGTCCCGGCCCGACCGTTGAGTGCCATCCGTTACCTGATCGGCGACGGATAACCGGGCACCCGGCTTCCCGCCGCCGTCTTCGTGCGGTCGCCCCCTGGTTGCGGTGGCGGTCTCGCTGGCGGCAGGCGCGTCCCGCTGAGGCCCGCTGGGTGGCGTGGACGGCGCCCCCCTGGTTTCCCCGCCCCCCCTAGGGGCTGAGTGCCGTCGCCAGCGTTCCAGCGCGCGATAGGCGGCTCGGTGCTTTACGACAGGGCGTCGGCGCGCTGTTGCCGGCTGGGGCAGCGAGAGCGGGACGAGCGTATAAACGCTTGATGCGCGCTGAAAAATTCCAATCGGCGCTCCCCCTGGTAACACGCGTCCTTTCGCGCTATATCTGCGCCAGTCGTGCCACCACGCGCTTAAAACTGACCGCGCCATTCCTCGCTGGCGCACCGTTCGGGGCAGGTAGCATCGCCAGCACGCCGCGACTTCGGATGCGAAGACGTGGAAGCAGGGTGGACGGAACCACGACTGGGCTGACGAACCACAAGACTGAGAAGGGTAAGGTCCCCCGCGCGAGCTTCGTAAAACCCGCCCCGTGGCGTGCGCGCATGTGAGTGCGCCCGCCATTCGGCATACGGAGCGCTGTTGCGTCATGTACGAATCCCTTCAAGCGCCACGTAGAGACGTTGCGCACGCCATCCGATCCCGGGTGTTCACCGACCTCGCCACGATCCCCGAGTTCGCGGCCGGCTTGGCCGTCTCCACCAGCGCGGTTCGAAGCTGGATTTATCGCGGACTCCCTTCTGTCAAGGTCGGGCGCCGTCCGTTTGTCCACATCGCCGAGGGCATCGCCTGGGTGAAGCGGCAGGGCACCAAGGGAAAGCGGTCGTGAGCGCCGCGGCTAGCGAGTTGCCCGAGCGCAACCTCCGCCTCGCCGAGGTGCAACAACTCGTACCCTACAGCAAGGTGCATCTCGCGCGTCTCGAAAAGGCCGGCCGCTTCCCGGCCCGAATCAAGATCGGGCCGGCGAGGGTCGTCTGGCGAAAGGCTGACATCCTCGCCTGGCTTGCGGCGAAGGCAGCGGAAGCAAACACCCCATAAAGTACCGCCCCGACGCGAGGACACCGGGGCGGGGAAGGCTCACGCGATTGAAGATGACACCAATCATGTACGCCGTTTTGCCGTCCGCGTAAACTGCGTCGAGGGCCTCAGAGTTTGAGGTCCCATGTCCGTCTCAACGATTTCCCCGGTCCCGTCCTCGCGAGGCACGAGCCACGGCCTGGCGGTCACAACCAACACCAACCTCCGGCCACCCGCCGATCCCCGCCTTGACCTTCTGCGATCCGTCGCGTCCATGGGGCGGACCGACACGCATGCAGAGGCATTTCGGCAGACGGATGGCGGTTGGGGCTACCGGCGCATCCCCGGTCCGATTACCGACGACATGCTTGACCGGCATCTCGATGGCGGACAGTACCTCGGCGCGTACGTGATGCCCGTGGGTGAAACGACCCGGCTCGCCGTGCTCGACCTCGACGATCACGAGCACGTCATTCCTTGGGAACAGATGCAGACGACGGCGCGCAAGATCGCCGTCGCGCTCCGGGCGGAAGGGCTTGTTCCGTGGGCGTGTCGCAGCGGCGGTGGGCGAGGCGTCCACCTGTTCTGTTGGTGGACTGAGCCTCAGCCGGCACGTGACGCCCGCACGACGCTCGCTAGGGTGCTTGCCTCGGTGGGCCTCACCGGGGGGGATGGTGGCATCGAGAAAAGCGAAGTCGAAATCTTCCCCAAACAAGACGCCGTGGCGGCGGACCGTTACGGGAACCTTATCGCTCTGCCGTTCGGGCGCGAGTCCGTGCCCCTCGATGACGACATGGAGCCGATTGGGACGCCAGCACCCTGGGTATCCAGTGCGCCGCCCAGGGCTGACGCACCGAGGCGGTCGGGGTCCAGCGCGGCGCTCAATCCCGAGGCACCTGCGCGGGGGCGTGGCCGCACGGCCGATCCCGGCGTTGACCCCGCGCTGGTAGCCGACGCTCTCGGTCATATCGACGCCGATTGCGAGTATCCGAAATGGGCGCGAGTCGGCATGGGGCTGAAACAGTCGCTCGGCGAGGACGGGTTCCCCCTTTGGCTCAACTGGAGCCGGACGGCGACAATAAAGTTCAAGGGGGAAGCCGACCTTAGGCACCACTGGAACAGCTTCAAGAAGACCGAGGGCAGTGTCGTCACCGCGGCCAGCATCTTCACGATGGCGCGCGAGGCAGGCTGGACACCCCCGACTGGCGCCGTGCCAACGTTCTCCGACGAGGACCTGGCGCTACGGTTCGCGGCCCGACACGCCGATGACCTTCGCTACACCGCGGTGTGGGGGCAATGGCACGAGTGGGACGACACGCGCTGGCGCGCCGACCAGACGCTCTACGCCGTAGATCTGGCGCGCGCCTGCTGCCGGGAGGTCGCTGCACAGGCCAATAAGAAGCGGCAGCAACTCGCATCAGCGAGATCAACCACGGCAGTGCTGACTCTCTCTCGCGCCGATCGCCGATTGGCGATGGAGGTCGGTCAGTGGGACCGCCACCCCTGGCTGCTCGCCACGCCGGGCGGCACGATCGACCTTCGCACGGGAAATCTGCGGGAGGCCGACCCTAGAGACTACTTGACCCGCAGCACGGTCGCGGCGCCCGCCGGTGTATGCCCGCTCTGGCTGCAAACGCTCGACCGCATTTTCCTGGGCGACAAGGAGATGATCGCCTTCGTGCAACGCATCGCCGGATACTGCCTGACTGGGTCGGTGCGCGAGGAAAAGCTCTTCTTCCTGTACGGCGAGGGACGAAACGGCAAGGGCACGCTGATCGAAACGCTGGGCTACGCGCTCGGCGACTACGCCACGACCGTACCGATGGCGACCCTGCTACAGGTAAAGCACCCGGAGCATCCGACGGAGATCGCCAAGCTCTGCGGCACGCATCTTGCCATCGCCGCCGAGACGGTGGACGGCGCGCGGTGGAACGCTGCCCGCATCAAGCAACTCACGGGTGGTGACAAGCTGACCGGCCGCTTTATGCGGCAGGATTACTTCGACTTCATGCCGACCCACAAGCTCGTGGTCTCCTCCAACCAGCAGCCCTTGCTCGGCCGCGTCGACTTCGCCATGGCGTCGCGGCTCATCCTGATCCCGTTCAAGCAGAGGTTCGGTCAGCCGGACGAGAATTTGAAGGAGAGGCTCCGGGCCGAGGCTCCGGGCATCCTGGCTTGGGCCGTCCAGGGCTGCCTTGGCTACCAGGCAGCAGGTCTGGCGGTACCCGCGTCCGTGCGAGCCGCCACCGATGAATACCTGAGAGAGCAGGACGACCTGACCCTCTGGCTGGAGGAGTGCTGCGTGAGGAAGAATGACCCGACCGGGCGGCAACCAACAACGAGCCAACTCTACGCCTCATTCCGGGACTGGTGCGAACGAAACGGCGCCGTGCCGGGTAGCGCGAAGATGTTCATGGCGCGGCTGGAGGAGAAAGGATTCAAGATCGGCGATCGCTCGCACGGCGAACGACGTGTGCACGGTGTCCGGCTACTTGGACGGGCGGAGGAAGCGGAGGATCGGGAGCGGGCGGACGCCGTTGGTGGCTTGCTTTGACCACACGGGGCGGCCAGGGCACGGTGGACGCGACCGTGGGTACCGATGGTACCGGACGTCCGTATAACTGTGAGGATTCGCGATCTGATTTCCTGGCAACCCGAACATGTAGGCTTATACGGACGTCCGGTACCATCGGTACCCGCGGGCGGCACTCGCCGCTCGGACGTAGTTTCGTGGCGCGTGTTCGTCGCCGCTTATGTGGCTATCCTCCGCGACTCCGCTGCCTGATCGGCATCAGCATGGGTGCCATCTGTGCCGGCGTTACGCCCGTCCCCTTGCTCTTTTTTACCGGCGCCGGCAGCAATGCGATCCGCGGCGTTCGGCCTCAAAAATCTTGGCCACGGGATAAGCAAACCTGGGGCCACAGCTGCGCGCCTCCCCGTCAACGAATTGATAAGTCGCAACAAACATGCCGCGCTGCGGCGCCTTTAGTCGCATGTTCGTCGCATGGGGTAACGCTGGGGTAACACCGGGGCGCCGGAATCCCCCTCCCGGCCTCGTGGCTCTGCCGCCGCCGTCAGAAATGGGACTGCCGACGCCTCAAGCACCGCGCACAGGCAAACCACCTCTCTACGCCTCACTCGGCCAGCCGAGGACCTGGCTGCCGCGCAGGTCGAATAGTATTAATCTTTATCCGATCTTCATGGGGCGGGACCAAGCGTCATGGCACGAACTCAGCGCATCGCCTTGAAGATGGACGGCCGCGCGAACAACGGTGGTCGGCGCCCAGGTTCCGGCCGCCCGAAGGGATCGCGCGACAAGACGGCGGAAGCCAAGCACATCATCGAGCGCAATCTGCGAGCGATGATCGGGATCGTGCCGGAAGCGGTCGCGCGCATGACGCCGCTGGAAGTCATGCTGTACGCGATGGCACTTGAGGCTGCCGCTGGCCGTTGGCTGAGCGCGGCACGTATCGCGGCGGACGTGTCCCCCTTTATCCATCCCCGGCTGGCCAGCGTGCAGCCGCACGTCCGCAACGATTTGGCCAAGAAAACCGATGCCGAGATCCAGGCCGAGATTGACGAACTTGCCAAGCGGGCGACGGCGATGAAGAGCGCTCCCGCCTATGACAAGCCCGGGGCGGACACCGGCCGGCGAGACGCCGGTGACGGCGGAGCTTCAGTGGGCGACGGTGGGGGAGGGCGGCGTTGAGCCCCGTGGAGAGCCCCGCGGGGGAGGGACGGGGAGGCCTCTGGCTGCTCCGGGCGCACGAGTATGGCGGGCACTTATCCTTTGACGAGGTCGAGCACTGTGGTATTTTACACCGCTGCGCTTCTGTTGCACCCTTGGTGGAGTGGTAACCATGTTCAAGAATCTCTTATACTTTATCGTCCTTGCTAGTCTCGCGGCTACGTCAGCTTCCGCGCAACAGCGAGTGCCGAATGCGGGGACTGGTGATGTGAAGCGTGTGTGGCCGCAATCCGGTGTCTGGTTAGTGGCTTTAGAAGGACATTTCCAATCAAAGGAACTACAGTGCAACGTTATAACTGGGTGGGAAAATTTAGATGCTGGTGAGTTTTATATGTGGGGATGGCGAGATTTCAAGGGCGAGTTCGCATTTAGCGTGGCCGACAAAACTTCTCGCGCCGTCTCTGGCGATAATATCCAAATATTTATTGATGACGTCCGAATTATGGCCGTTCCTATCAAAAACCGCATTGAAGTGAATGGATTCTACTCAATATCCGCGCCTATCACAAGCGACAGGAAGGATACTGTGCTGTCCTTGCTGAAATCTGGAGGTTCCATCAAAATAATTACGGATAATTTTACGTATTCTGCGTCTTTGAGTGGCTCTAGATTGGTGATGCGGTATTTTGACGAGTGCCGGGGGCAAGCCGATCGTCTCAACACTCTACTGCAAAATCCCGGGTGAGTTTTTTTCGTCAATCGTCTGGCTCGGTCGGTCCGTTCCCGTTCAATACCGCCTTGGAGGCTTCAATGTCGGCGTCCTTGTGGTCGCGCGAAAGCCACCAGGCATTTGAGGCCAGCCACATTACCTCGACATTGCGCTGCGCCGCCCGTTCCAGCAGCCGGCTCGACTGGACCCGGCGTGGCGTGTCCCGATGTCGGCGGAATGCGAGCGAGGCGGCAACGGTCACCGCCAGGCGTGGTTCCGGCTGCGTACGGCGAGGCCGATACCGCCATCCCCCGGTCTGGGTCCGCGGTGTTACCCCTGCTGTTACCCAAACAGGGTTGACGCGTTCGGCGAGGCAGCTAAGATATTGATTCTATTGGCGTCCCCGGCGGGATTCGAACCCACGGCCCCAGGATTAGGAATCCTGTGCTCTATCCTGCTGAGCTACGGGGACTTGTCTGTCTTATCAATGCTTTAGACCTTATCCGCGTTCAGGCGTAGGCGGCGGAAAGTCTCTCCGGGCATCATTGGGGCATCAAAACCCGACGGACACCCGGTGCCATCGCCGGAACTGGCACCCTATACCACCCGACGCGCCGCCCAAGGAAGCCGCCCAAGGAAGGGAGCTGCGATGCCCCGGCGATGCCCGACAGCGCTACCCGGTAGCAACAGCAGTGCAGCCGGTCGGTCGCGGCCGGCCCTTTCGTCGTGCAGGCTGTCGAGGACGCTCACGTTGTTCTTGCTACGTTCCCCCATCATAACCTATCGTCCCGCCATGCCCGACACGCCCAATCTCCGCCCCGCAACCCGCGACGAACTCACGCAGTCCATTTCCTTCGCCCTCCGGTTCAATGGCCGGAAGCGGGTGCACGACGCGGACGAGACGATGGCGCGGATCACCGCCGAGCGGCTGGTCAGGCACCTGGAGCGGTCGGGATACGTGGTCATGCAGGGGCCTCCCGCACCCAACCACAGCAACACAGGACACATGCCGCCGCTGTCCGAGGACCAACAGCGATAGAGTGGCGGTAGACCCTGATCCGATTGGTCGCGGTGCTTGGGTTAGAACGGCGCGCTGGCAGCAACGAGCGCAGTGGTCGCCACCGTCTTAACCAAGTGCCGCAGGTCCCGCGATCCCGACGTGTCCGGCGTGACGCACCGTCCCCACGGATACACGATGACCCATCCCGCCGCGCCAGGCGGATAGCTCTCGGCCTCGCCAGCTCTGCGCAGCCGGCTCAGCCACCAAGCCGGCTCATCGGCACATTGCGGGTGTTCGCCTCTGGCAAGCGCCTGAACATATTCCATCGTGGCCGGCGAGCCGAGGCTCGCCCCGATGCCAAATGGCGCAATGTCATTTTGGTTCATACGCCAAACCACGGTAGATGGCTGAACCAGATCGAAGTCTACTTCTCCATCGTTCAACGTCAGCTTATCACTCCAAGCGATCTTGGCAGCTTGCTCAGCCTCCATCGCGACCTTATGGCCTTTCAAAGGCGCTACCAACGAGCCTCCAAAACATCCAAATGGACCATTACGCGTCTGGACCTCCACGTACTCCCCGCCAAACTCAGGTTATACACCGCGCCACCGCACAAGCCACAGCCGGTAAATACGTCGCCGTCGTTACAACTCGCGGTACTCAGGCAAAGTGGCAGGCGGCGAGCCGGCCATCGCCAAGGTCGCGGAGGAGGGGCGTCTGCGCCACACAGCGTGCCTGTGCCTGGGGACAACGGGTGTGGAAGGGGCAACCTGAAGGCGGGCTGATCGGGTTCGGCAGATCGCCGGCAAGGATCACGCGCTGCGCCTGGTCCTCGCCCGGTCGACGAACCCGTGGGGCGGCGGACAGCAGCGCCTGCGTGTAGGGGTGCTTCGGCCGCGCATAGACAAGCTGCTTAGGTCCGGTTTCCATGATGTGGCCGAGATACATCACCGCGATGCGATGCGACACCTGCCGGACCACACCGAGATCGTGCGCGATGAACAGGTAGCTGAGATGCAGCCGCTGCTGGATGTCCTTCAACAGGTTGACGATCTGCGCCTGCACCGAGACATCGAGTGCCGACACCGGCTCGTCGCACACCAGCACTTTCGGCTGCAGTGCCAGTGCGCGGGCGATACCGATGCGCTGCTTCTGCCCGCCGGAAAATTCGTGCGGGTAGCGTGACAGATGGTGCGGGGCGAAGGCGATCAGCTCGATCAGCTCGTCGACCCGCCGTCGCATGGCGGCGCGCGGCAGGCCGGCGATCTCGAGTGGCTCGGACAGCAATTCGGCGACCGTCATGCGCGGATCGAGCGAGCTGGTCGGGTCCTGGAACACGATTTGCACGTCGCGGCGGTGCTGGCGGAGCTGGCGGGGCGGCAGCGCGGTCAGATCCGTGCCCTCGAGCACGATCCGCCCGGCGGTCGGGACGACAAGTTGCGCGATGGCGCGCCCGACCGAGGATTTTCCGCAGCCGCTTTCGCCGACCAGGCCCAGCGTCTCCGCGGCGCCGATCGCAAAGGAGACGTCGTCCACCGCGCGGACGACGCTGCGCCGGTGCCATGGCTTGGCGGCGCGGATGCGGTAATGCACCTGCAAGCGTTCGACCGACAGCACCGGCGGTCGTTCGGGTGAGGGCGCCGGGCCCGGCTGCCCGACCGGCGCGCCGCTAGCTGATTGCGGCATGCAGATGCACCGACCGCGGGTAATGGCAGGCGGCCAGCCGATCGTCGCCCACCGGCCGCAACACCGGATCGACGTTCTGGCAGCGTTCCGTGGCAAACGCGCACCGCGCCATGAAGCGGCAGCCCTGTGGCATCGCCCAGGGCGGCGGCACGGTGCCCGGGATCGTCGCCAGCCGATCGACGTCGCGATCGACCGGCGGAATGCTGTCCAGCAGCTTTTCCGTGTAGGGGTGCCGTGGCTGGGCGAACAGTGCAGCGGCCGGCCCGCGCTCCACCACGCGCCCCGCGTACATCACGACGATGGTTTCCGCGAAGTCAGATACCAGCGCGAGATCGTGCGTGATGACGATGACCGCCATGCCGAACTGGCGTTGCAGCCGGCGCAACAGATCGATGATCTGAGCTTGCACGGTGACGTCCAGCGCCGTCGTCGGCTCGTCGGCGATCAACAATTTCGGGCGGCAGGCGAGCGCGACGGCGATCATGACGCGCTGGCACATGCCGCCGGACATCTGGTGGGGGTAGCTGTTCACGCGTGAGGCCGGCAGCGGAATGCCGACGATCGACAGCAGCTCGATCGCCGCGGCACGCGCCGCGCGGCGGCCGAGCGATTGATGCACGCGCAATGCCTCGGCGATCTGGAAGCCCACCGTCAGTACCGGATTGAGCGAGGTCATCGGCTCCTGGAAGATCATCGAGATCTCGCCGCCGCGCACCTGCTGCATGCGCTGGCGGCTTGCGGTGAGCAGGTCCTCGCCGTTGAACAGGATGCTGCCGGCGACCGGGCCGATCACCGGCTCGCCCAGGCGCAGGACAGAGAGCGCGGTCACGCTCTTGCCGCAGCCGGACTCGCCGACGATGCCGAGCACGCCGCGCGCGGGAACGTCGAACGACACGCCGTCCACGATCGTGTGGTCGCCGCCTTGCAGGGCGAGCGACAGGTCGCGCACCGACAGCAGCGGCGTCATCGCGCCGCGGGTGGCGTTCGTCATCGGCCTGGGCCCCGCGGGCCGGCACGGCCGACGATGTCGCGCGGATCGAGGATGTCGCGCACGGCGTCGCCGATCAGGTTGAACGCCAGCACGCTGATGGTGAGCAGCAGGCCGGGGAACAGGGCGAGCCACGGCGCGTCCAGGATGTTGGCGACGCCGTCACGGATCAGGTTGCCCCAGCTTGGTGCGGGCGGCTGCACGCCAAGACCGAGGAAGCTCAATCCCGCTTCCTCGCGGATGGCGCTGGCGATGCCCAGCGTCAGCATCACCACCAGCGGCCCCATCGCATTGGGCAGGATGTGGCGGCGCAGAATGCGAAAGCCGCGTGCGCCAAAACTGCGGCTGGCGGCGACATAGTCGAGCTCGCGGATGACCAGCGCCGATCCGCGGGCCAGGCGCACGAAGATGGGGATTTGCGCGAAGCCGATCGCGACGATCACCGTGCCGATGCCGGACCCCGCGAGGGTCACCACCAGGATCGCCAGCAGCAGCATGGGAAACGACAGCAGCACGTCGACCACGCCGCTGATCGCGTTGTCCAGCCAGCCGCCGACGTAGCCCGCGAGCAGGCCGAGCGGGGTCCCGACGCCGGCGGCCAGCATGACGGACAGCAGGCCGACCTCGAGCGCCGGGCGCGTGCCAAAAATCATCCGGCTGAGGATGTCGCGCCCGTAATCATCGGTGCCGAGTAGGTGCTGCCAGCCGGGTGGGCGCAACGCCGCGACCACGTCCTGGGCGGTGGGATCGAACGGCGCGAGTATCGGGGCGATGACGGCGATGACCGCAAGCAGGCCGGTCATTGCCAGGCTGATCGTTGCGCCGCGGTCGCGCAGCAGCATGCCGGCGCGGCGCGACAGGCGGGAAGCTTGCGGCGGTGCCAGTGTGGATGCCTCGGGCGCGGCGTCAGCCATGGCGAACCCGCGGATCGATGACGCTGTAACTGAGATCGACGAGCAGGTTCACCGCCATGATCATGATCGCGAAGACGATCACGCCGCCCTGAATGAGGTTGTAGTCGCGCTGCGCGATCGCACCGACGAGCAGCTTCCCGAGCCCCGGGCGGCTGAACACGGTCTCCGTCAGGATGGCGCCGCCGAGGATCGTTCCGGTGTACAGTCCCATCGCAGTGACCACCGGGATCAGCACGTTGCGCAGCGCGTGCACGAAGTAGACCTGGAGCCGGCCGACGCCCTTGGCGAAGGCGGTCCGAACGTAGTCCTGCCGCAGCACCTCGAGCATCGTCGAGCGCGTCAGCCGCGTGATGTAGGCGGCCTGGATGATGCCGAGCGTCAGCGACGGCAAGGCGAGTTTTTGCAGGTGCTCGCCGAGCGAGTTGCCGCGCATGCTGTGCACGACGGGAAACCAGCCGAGCCAGACCGAGAACACCAGCAGCAGCAGGACGCCCAGATAGAAGGCGGGGAAGGAGAAGCCCAGCAGGGCAAACACCCGGCCGAACAGGTCGATCCGTGAATTGCGTTTCACCGCGGTCAGCACGCCGGTCGGGATGCCGATCAGCGCGCCGATCAGCAACGCCGTCAGGCTGAGCGCGATCGTATAGGGCAGCACGGCGACGATCTGGCCGGCGACCGAGGTGCCCGTGATCAGCGAGCGGCCGAGGTCGCCGACGGCAACGCCGCGGATGAAGGCGACGTACTGGTCGAGCAGCGGGCGGTCCAGGCCGGCGCTGTGACGAAACGCCGCGATCGACTGCGCGGTGGCCTGATCGCCGAGGACCACCTGGGCGGGGTCGGCCGGGATCAGGCGCATGCTGAAGAACACCAGCGTGGCGACGCACCAGACGATCAACAGCGCGGTGACGGCGCGGCGGCACAGGAAGGCGATCACGTGTGGCTCCCGCCCGTCATGCCGGCGAATCCCGGTATCCATGACTTTGCGTCGTGCGCGCGAAAAAGTCGTGGATGCCGGCAGTCGCCGGCATGACGGGCTGAACCCTTACGCAAGCACGCGGCTTCGTTCGAACGTGTAGAATGGCAGGTTGCCGAGCGTGTAGCCGAGATCGAGCGTGGCGGCCCGGCCCACCGCACTCTTCTGATTGTAGAGCGGGATGGCAGGCACGTCCTCTGCGACCTTGTGTTGCGCGGCAATCCAGGCCTGCTCGGCTTCCTTGGCGCTGGTGGCGTGGCGCGCCTTGTCGAGCAAATCGTCGATGCCCGGCATCGCCTCGCCGTAGTGCGAGAAGTTGGTGATCGCCGTCGGCTTGCCGATGGCGGCGGGGCCGGCATAGAACTGGTCATAATAGACCTGCGCGGTCTTCGGATAGCGGTCCGCGTTGTAGATGACCAGCGGGCTGGCGTCCTGGCGGATCATCCGATGAAAGGTCGGGTGGTCCACGACCTTCAGCACGACGTTGATGCCCGACTTCTTCCATTGCTCCTGCAGCACCTGCATCACCGGCAGATACAGCGTGCTGTTGCTGATGATGACCTCAGTGGAGAAGCCGGTCGGGAATCCGGCTTCGGCCAGCAGCGCCTTGGCGCGCGCAACATCGTACGGATACTTCCTGACGTCATCGGTGTGCCCGACATAGGTGGCGGGCACCGACGAGTATTCGGCGGCGAACAGCTCCTTGCCGATGAAGTCTGCCAGATTGGCGCGGTCGGTCGAATGCGCCAGCGCGCGGCGCACCCTTATGTCGTCGAACGGTTTCTTGGTGAGGTTGATGTACAGCACATAGGGTCCGCCGCTGGTGGTGATGTCCACCTTCGCCTTCTCGCGGCGCAGGCGATCGACGATGTCCTGGCGGGAATCCAGATCGATCGCGTTGACATCGCCGGCACGCAGCGCCAGCTCGCGCGTGCTCTGCTGCGACATGAACTGGTACACCACCTGCTGGATCGCCGGCTTGCCGCCCCAGAAGGCGTCGTTGCGATTCAGGATCAGCTTGTCGCGCGGCTGGTACGAGCTGATCTGGAACGGGCCGGTGCCGACGGGATGCGTCTTCAGGTTGACGCCCGCCTCGACGGCCTTTTTGCAGGCGACGTAGCCCGCCTGGTAGTTGACGACGAGCTGGAGGAAATAGGGATCCGACTCGTGCAGGCGGACGCGCAGCACGTTGGGGCCGTCGGTTTCCACCTTGTCGATATTGCCCAGCGCGCCGCGAAACGGCGAGGCAAAGCCCGAGCCCGCGACGCGCTCGATCGAGAATTTGGCATCGTCGGCGCTGAACTCGCCGTAGTCGCCATGCCATTTCACGCCCTTGCGCAGGGTGAAGGTCCAGACCTTCTTGTCGGGCGAGGCCTCCCAGTGTTCGGCCAGCGCGGGCTGGTAGTGCTCGGTTGCCAGGTTGCCGCCGGGAATGCCCACCAGCCCGTCGTAGACCTGTGCCACGATCGGGATGTCGCTGCTCAACACCGCGGCGTGCGGGTCGAGGCTGGTGATGTCATCGAAGCCCAGCCCGACCCGCGCCGTCTGGTCCTTGGCGAGCGTCTGCGACACGGCGCGGTGCCATGGCAGCATAGCGGACGCCACGCCAGCCACCGAGGACGCGAGCAATGTTCTTCTGGTCAGCATTCTGGCTTGTTCCCTGTGCGACAGTGCGCGTGTGCGCGACCGGATTTTGGCGGATGGTGGCGAACCTCCGTAGTTCCGGTCAAAATACCATCGGTTCCCCGCTGATGCCAAATGGGCGTGGCTCCGCCGACGCGGGAACATCATAACTCGGGACCGACTCGTCATCGGCCAGCGACGGCGCTATGACCCGGGCCTGACCTGTCCGTCTCAACCGGGAGCGATCGACGATGTCCCTGCGTTACGAAAAACGCAATGGAATTGCCTACTTCACCTTCGACAATGGCAAGGTCAACGCGCTAACCCCGCAGATGCACAAGGACTTCTACCTGCGGCTGCGCGAGTTCGAGATCGATGCCGAGGCGAGGGTCGGCATTCTGACCAGCCATCCCGGCAAGCCATTTTCGGCCGGGGATGACCTTAAGAACCGCAACGAACCCGAGCGCTCGCGCCAGCAGGAGCTGGAGGCCTACCTGTTCCTGCATCAGGCCGAAGGCGAGACGCCGTCGCGACCGGGGTGGGACCTCGATGTGCTGCAACTCCGCCGCTGCAAGCCGATCATCGCCGCCATCCACGGGTATTGTCTCGGCAAGGGCCTGATCTACGTGCTGCAGCACACCGACATTCGCATCGCCTCGGAAGATGCCAGGTTCGGCCTGCCTGAAATCGCCTACGGCATGGGCGGTGCCAGCGGCACCACGCGGCTGGCGCGGCACATCCCGCGGGTCGAGGCGGCCTGGCTCGCCTTGACGGGCGAGTTCATCGACGCGCAGGAGGCACTGCGCATCCACCTGGTCAATCGCGTGGTGCCGGCTGCCGAACTGATGGCGGCGGCGGAGCGCGCGGCTGCGTCGATCGCGCGGCATCCGGCCATCGCGGTGCGCGTCGAGATGGAGGCGCTGGAGGACGGGTGGGAGCTCAGCCGCCAGGACGCGGTGCGCCACACGCAGAACCTGTATCGGCTGCAGCGCATGGGGTATGCGGGCTTCGGCGCCGATCCCACGGAAATCCTGCGACGCAAGCAGGCGGCCGACTGAATGGACACGGGGATGGCGCGGCCCGCCGGCGAAGCTGCCTGGCTGGCGACGGTGCGGGAGCGCATCCGGCGCATCGAGGCCGAGCCGCTGCCCGCCGGCATCGATGTCCTGCTGCTGCAGGCCGTCGCGGCGGTGCCCGACACCACGGCGATCCATATCATCGCGACCGGCGAGACGCTCACCTATCGCGACCTGCTGGCGACGGTGGACCGGCTGGTCGGCGGGCTGCGCAACGCCGGGGTGCAGCGGGCGAGCCACGTGGCGGTGATGCTGCCGAATTGCCTGGAAATGCCGCTCACCTGGCTCGCGCTGGCGCGGATCGGCGCGGTGATGGTGCCGCTGAACGTGCGCTATACCGGTCCGGAGCTGCAATATACGCTGGTCGACAGCGACGCGACGCACCTGGTTATCCACCATGAGTTCCTGCCGGCCCTGATGGCGATGCCCGCGCCGGTCGCCGCGATCGAGGGCAATGTCATCGTAGTCGGCGGCCGGTATCCCGGCGCGCGCGCGTGGCAGGATCTGGCAATGGCGCCGCCATCCGCCCGGCCCGACGTGCCTCAGGCCGGCTTGGATGACCTGATGAATATCCAGTACACCTCCGGCACGACCGGCCTGCCCAAGGGCTGCATGCTGACGCAGCGCTACTGGCTGACCTGCGCCAAGGCCTATGCCGACTGCGACGGGCTGTCCTATCGGCGGATCCTTGCCGGCAATCCGTTCTTCTACATGACCCCGCAGTGGCTGCTTCTGATGAGCTTTTTCCAGCGCGCCACGCTCTACGTCGCGCCGTATCGCAGCCTGACCCACTACGTCGGGTGGATGCGCGACTACCGTATCGAGTTCTGCCTGTTCCCGTTCGAGATACTGGCCCAGGTTCCACCGTCGCCCGACGACGGCCGCAACAGCATGATCCGCGGCAACATCTACATCCACCGCAAGGAACTGCACGCGGACCTGGAGCGGCGCTTCAACTTCCCGGCGCGGACCGCCTTCGGCATGACCGAGATCGGCATGGGCATGTTCACGCCGCTCGAAGCCGCCGAGATGAACGGCAGCGGCTCGTGCGGCATGGCCGCGCCATTCCGCGCGTGCCGCGTCGCCGACCTGGACGGCAACACACTGCCGCCGGGCCAGGCCGGCGAGCTGCTGATCCGCGGCCCCGGCATGCTGCAAGGCTACTATCGAAAACCCGAGGCGACGGCGGCGGCGTTTCATGGCGACTGGTTCCGCACCGGCGACCTGGCGGTGCAGGACGAGCGCGGGTTCGTCACCATTGTCGGGCGCATCAAGGAGATGATCCGCCGGGCCGGCGAGAACATCTCGGCCGCCGAAGTCGAAGCCGTGCTGCTGGGACTGCCCGCGGTGGCCGAGGCGGCGGCGATCCCAGTGCCGGATGAGCGGCGCGGCGAAGAAGTGAAGGCCGTGCTCGTCCTGCAACCTGGCCTGACGCGCGCGGACCTGCCGCCGGCGCAGGTCATCCGCCATTGCGAGACGCGGCTCGCCAGCTTCAAGCTGCCCCGCTACATCGAATACCGCGCGCTGCCGCTGCCGCGCTCCACCAGCGGCAAGGTGCAGAAGCCGCAGTTGCTGGCGGAGAAGCCGGACCAGCGTGCCGGCAGTTGGGACCGCGTGAGCAACGCGTGGAGTTGAATTGCGCAAATGGCGCGTGGCGTTGAATCGGATGGGCAATGCGTGGAACTGACATGAGCGGCGATGTCCTGAGCCAGAACTTCAAGGACACCCCCTACTGGTGGGAGGCGGCGCCGCCCGAAGACGCATCGGCGCAACCCCTGCCGGACGCGGTGGACGTCGCCATCGTCGGGTCCGGCTACACCGGCCTGTGCTGCGCGCTGGAACTGGCGGATGGCGGTGCGAGCTGCGTGGTGCTCGAGGCGGGGCCGCTCGGCGCCGGGGCCAGCACGCGCAGCGGGGCGATGGTCACCGGTGGGCAGAAATTCGTCGTTTCGGGTGCGGTCCGCGGCATCGATGCCAACCGGCAGGCGCGCATCCTTGAAGATGCCGGCGAGTCGCTGCGGATGATGCAGGAGCGCGTCGACAAGTACCAGTTGGATGCCGAGTATGTGCGCTACGGACGCGTCATCCTCGCCCATGTCCCACAGCACGCCGCGCGCCTGGCGCACTGGGCGGAGCTGCTGCGCAATCATGCCGGCTCGACGGTGTCATTGCTGTCCCGGTCGGAACTGGCCAGCGAGGTCGGCGGACGCCGCTATCACGGCGGCCTGCTGATCGAGGACTATGGCGGGCTGCATCCGGCGAAGTACCACCGCGCCCTGCGCGAGGCGGCGCGCGGGAAGGGAGCGATCCTTGCCTCGCACGCCAAGGTGCTCGGCATCGCGCCCGACCGCGGAGGGTTCCTGGTGCGGACCGCACGCGGCGTGGTGCGCGCGCGCCACGCAGTCATGGGAACCAATGGCTATACCGACGGCACCGTTCCCTATCTGCAACGCCGCATGGTGCCTGTCACCGCCTATGTGGTGGCGACGGAGCCGATGCCGCCGGGCATGGCCGAGGCGCTGATCCCGCGCCGGCGCATGCTGTCGGACACGCAGCGCGACCTGTATTGGATCCGCCTGTCGCCGGATGGCACACGGATGATCTTCGGCGCACGCCCGCGCATCTTCGAGACCGACGAGCGCACCGCCGCGCGCGACCTGCACCGCATGATGTGCGGGGTCTGGCCAGAACTGCGGCCGGTGCGCATCGATTTCTGCTGGACCGGGTTCGTCGGCATGACCGCCGACCACATGCCGCACATGGGGGTACACGACGGCATCCATTACGCGGTCGGCTGCAACGGCAGCGGGGTCGCGATGATGAGCTATCTTGGCTATCAGACGGCGCGGAAGCTGCTCGGCAAGCAGAACCGAAGCTGTGCCTTCGACAGCGATGCGTTCCCCGGCCTGCCTTTCTACAACGGCAAGCCATGGTTCCTCCCCGTGGTCGCCGGCTGGTATCGTCTGCGTGACGGCGTCGACAGGGCGATGGCTGGTCTCTGATCCGGCACGGTCACGCGCTGCTGGTGCATCAACCGCCCAATGGGATGCTGCCGCTGTTGCGGTAACCTTCTGGGTGTGACACGCACTAGCGCCGAACAAGCGGCATGTCTTGCGCTCCCCTGTGCTGGATTCCACGATGAAGCCCAACTGGTGGGGTCGACCTACCCGTGCCAGCCTACCACGGTTCGCCCAGCCGCTCGCCCGCCGCCGTCCCGTCGCCCGGCACGGGATCAGCAGCGCCCCGTGCTCGCCGACAATGGGCAACAATCCGCGTGTCCGCCTGCCGCGCCGCGCGCGATGCCTGCAAGCAGGCTGCCCGGCTTTCCAGGGTCCGGTCAGGCAGCGGATGGCATTCACCGGCCGGGCCGGGTCCGGCGCACAGCCAGGACCAGAGTATCCATGCCTCGATCATCGGTGGTGCCTGCGCTCGGGGT
>Ga0209415_10007349_pt1 | contig 19267 bp, 15 predicted proteins | sample PeaSoiSIISIP2007_FD_187696 | JGI IMG/M metagenome (GOLD analysis project Ga0209415, IMG submission 187696) | Peat soil microbial communities from Weissenstadt, Germany - SII-SIP-2007 (SPAdes) (version 2) | ecosystem: Environmental > Terrestrial > Soil > Wetlands > Peat | place: Germany... | reverse complement strand
GTCGCCGCGCTCGCAAGCTCCTGACACGGCGCAGCCGGGAGCCAGTCGTCGGCACTGCCGTTGAGGATGCGGAGGGGGACGAGCACCGCATCCGGGGTGTGTTCCGCGCAACCCGGATAGAAGGCGACCGCGGCGCGCAAACCGGCCGGCGCCGTGGTGAGTGCCGATGAGTCGATGACGTCGAGCAGCGCGGTCCCGCCCATCGAGTAGCCGAGCAGCGCCAAGCGCGCACCGTCGACGAACGGCTGCAGGCGCAGCCACGCCAGCGTCGCGATTGCGTCCGCGGCTTCCGCCTGCCGCGCCGGTAGCACGGCGCCGGGTGAGCAGGCGGTCTTCTCGCCGCGGGGTTTCAGCGTGTCGATCACGACGGCTACGTAGCCGTGCGCGGCCAGCCAATCGGCGACATGCTGGTGCTTATCGTTCATGCCCTCGCAGCCGTGGAGCACCACGACGGCGGGCACAGGACCCGTTGCGGCGCTGGGGCGCGCGAGATAGGCAGCCAGCGCGGGGGTCGTCGCACCCGCCGGAATCGTGATGCCGCTTCCGGCCAGCGCTGCCACCGGGGCAAGCGCAAGCGAAGCGAGGATGAACGCGAGCACCTGGAGTGGTGTGGCAAGAGACAGACGTTGCATATCGTTCACTAGCCTTTGAAATACTTGTCCATTTTCGGAGTCAGGCCGTTCTTCTTCATCTCCGCGAGCCAGATCTGATGGATGCGCGGGTCTTGGTCATCGTATTCGACCTGGTTGCCACCCTCTTTGACGCTCAACGACGATGCTTGACGCTCGCCCTTGATCCCGATCATGACGCGGCGTTGCTCGGTCGTGATCGGATAGCGGATGCTGCCGAGCATCAGCGCGAGGTACCGTGCGGGTTCGTCGCTGGTGACGAAGTGCTGATGGAACTGGCGGTCGGCCGGCGGGAACACGGTGCCGTGGTGCCAGTCGACCCGCTTGAACTCCTGATCGCCTTCATACCAGAGCAGCGAGTAGCCGCTGCCAAGGATGCAGACCACGTGCGCCCCGGCCGGGTGACGGTGCCCCTTCTTATACGTCGCGGCTTGCATTTCGGAGATGTGGGCGTGCATCGAGCCGTCGGCGAACACGAACTTGATGTTGCTCCCGCCGGCGCCGCGGTCGCCGTACTCGGTCAACGGGATCTCCGTCACGTTGGGAACGAAATTGGTTTCCCAAATGTTGTTCCCTTGGCGCACGAGCGTGAGATCGCCCTCGCCTGAATAGTATTCTTCCTTGCCGATGCGTTCGTCGAACTCGAAGTTGAGATCGAAGATGAACTCTTCCTTGTGGAACATATTCATGACGATCGGCAAGTTGTGCGTGCTCGCCAGGAGTACGCGCCCCGTTCCGCTAGCGTTGAAATGGCGGTGTTTGGCATTGAGCGGAATGGCGAACAAACTGCGCGGTCCCCACTCGAAGCTGCGCTTCAAGCCGTTCGCGAACTCGAGCTGCGTGCTTCCCCGTCCGTCCAGGACGTAGATCAGCTCTTCGTAGAGGTGGCGCTGCGGCGTCGTGGACGCACCAGCCGGGATGTCGATCAAGAACATGCTGCAGAAATCGCCGCGGCCGTCGAGCTGCAGCGCGGCGCCCTTGACGCCGTACCGGGGCCATGGCGCCGTCTCGACGGCGAACATATCGAGCGCGAGGCCACCGACGACGGGCAGGCCTTCCTTCTCGAGCCAGTCGGCGTACGAGTCGATGCCGATGCGGGTCTGGGTGTCGGTCATACTGCTGCTGGTTCCTCCGTGAAGACCGCGATGATCTCGTCGCGAATCGGCGAGAAGTTCGACACGTGCATGCGGTGCATGCGCTCGAAGCCGACGGTGAAATGCGCGCGGTTCACTTCTTGCACGGGTTCGAACATGCGGTGCGTCGCCGGATCGCGGAAGGTGAACATCGGGTCGTTCCCGGCCTCCACGTTCGCGAGCTCGCGCAACAGCATACGGCGGTACAGGGTCACGCCGCGATCGCTCGCTCCGAGCGCCTCCGCCGTGCGATCGGCGATCGCGCCCTGGGTTTCCCACGCCATGATATCCTGCGCGTGGAAAAACCGGACGAGGTATTCACCATCGGCGTCGCGCACCGGCACGTCGTAGACCGGTACGCGATCGAGCAACTGCGGCGGAACCGTGACCCCGGCCGGCGGCACGTAGCCGTTGTACCAAAAGTAGCCGGTGTGCGTGTCGTCGATCGGCACGCGAATCTGAAAGTGGTACTGCTTCCACGCGCCGCCGCCGCTGCCCACTGCCAGGGTCAAGGGGAAGATCACGGGGTGGCCGTGCGTCCAATCGGAGGCGTCTTCGGATTGACCGGCGAGCAATCGCCGCTTCACGATACCGTAGTCGACCTCATCGAAAGCGATCTTGAGATGGTGCTTCGAATGCGGCAGCTTGACGCCGGTCCCCTCGAGCTGAAACTCATAGAACACGCCGTGCAGCCACTCACTGTGCACCGGATCGAGGGAATTCTCCATGATCTGCAGCCAGTTGCAGTTCACGACCGCGCGGCCACATTGACGGATCGTCCCTTCGGCAACGAACCCGTCGATGCGCGGCACGAGCGGTGCCGGCAGCGGGCCGAGGTAGGCCCACAGGAGCCCACCGAGCGGCTCCACGGGATAGCCGGCCGCGCGCACTTTGTCTTTGAAGCTGCTGCCATCGGGCTCGTTGGGCTGCTCCACGCACGCGCCGGAGACGTCGAACTTCCAGCCATGATAGGGGCAGCGAATGCCGTCGTCGGTCGGGATACCGTAGGCAAGCGACGCACGCCGGTGCGGGCAGAACTCGCCGAGCAACCCGAACCGCCCGCTTCGATCTTTGAAGAGGACGAGATCCTCGCCGAGGAGACGCACGCGCATCGTCCAGCGCTCCTGCATCTCGGCCACGCCGGCGACCGGGTGCCAGTAGCGGCGCAGCAGCCTCCCCATGCGCGTCCCCGGCCCGATCCGCGTGAGGAGCTCGTTCTCTTGTCCGCTCAACATGCTACAGCGGAGCGCCCCCCGGTTTGCTCGCCGCGAAAAACTGGCCCTTCGACGGATCCCAGCGCACCAGCGTGATCCACTCGGGGAGCACGCCGCGTTGCGGGTTCTGCTGGAAGTTGAGCATGCCGTAGATGCCGCCGCGGCTGCGGATCGCGTTGATGTAGTCTTTGATCTGCGCCGGCGTCGCGGCGGTCCCGAGCTTGCGGTACGCGTCGACCACGATCATCAGCATGTCCCAGGCCGTCGCCTCGCCGATGTCGGGGTGGTCGATCCCCGAGGCCTTCATCGCATCGGCGAACTGGTTCACCGCAAAGCGCACGTTCCGGTCCGTCGTGGCGCCGGGAACGAGTCCCGGCATGCCGACGAGCAGGACCGGCTCGTTCGGCCAGATCGACGCGTAGCCGTTGAGTTGCGCGTAGACCAGGTTCGACGGTGACGCGAGGACGGGGATCGTCATGCCGGCTTGCTGGAGGCCGCGTAGGACCGTGCCGAACGGGGTGCCGCTCGTCCAGGCGATGAGCGCCTGCGCGCCCGAGGCGCGGATCCGCTCGAGCTGCGCCGAGACCGAGATGTCGGTGATTCCGAAGTGCTCGTGCGCGACCGCGGTGACGTTGCGGTTTTCGGGTTTCGCGAGCTCGTCGGCGATTCCATGATCGGCGTCTTGCCCGCTCGCATCCGTCGATGTCAGGATGCCGACTTTGAGAAGATTCCCGCCGCGAAAATAGGCAAGCCCGGCGCGGAACATGTCGCTCGTCGAGAAGCCGGTCGAGAAGATCCAGCTTCCGGCCGGCGGATGGACGCCCGGCGAGTAGCACCACAGCACCGGGCCATCGGCCTTGAGCAAGCCGGCCGGCGCGTTGCAAAGGGAGGTCAGCTCGCCGCCGATGATGATCGACGGCTTCTTCGTCAGGTATTGGCTGACGATTTGCACCGCGACTTGCGGGTTGCTCTGATCGTCGGAGATGACGAACTTGACCGGACGGCCTTTGATACCGCCGGTTCGATTGACGAGCTCCTCAGCGGCGGCGAGGGCTTTCGCGGTGTTCGTCCCAACGAACGCCGCCGGACCGGTCAGCGGCTCGTAGGTGAGGATCTCGAACGGTTCCTCGGCAGCACTCCCACCGGCCGCTGCGACTGCGGCGAGAACGACCAGTGCGGCAGCGAAGCGCTTGAACATGGCGGCTCCTCCAAAGCGCGCGGGCATCCGCCCGCGCATTCAGTGCCGGTCATCCGGCCGGCACTTCATATGAGGCAGGGCCCGACCTTCGACGGGTAGCAGGCATCATCATGGCAGAGCTGGTCATGGCGTTCGGGACCTCGCACTCACCGGTGCTGGCCCTCGACTCGCCCGAGTGGGAAGCGCGCGCGATCAACGATCGCAGCAACAGCCAACTCTACGACACCGACGGCGTTCGCTGCAGTTACGACGAGCTGCACGCGAAGGTCGGTGACGCATACGCCGGGCTGGCCGTGCCCGCGCGCTGGGCCGAGTACGAACGGCGCCTCAACGCCGCCCTCGATCGGCTCGGAGCGGACCTCGTCGAGATCGGGCCCGACGCGGTGATCATCATGAGCGACGATCACCACGAGCTGTTCTCGAGTGCCAACAACCCCGCGCTGGCGATCTACTACGGCGAGCATGCCATCGCGCGGCGCTTCGCCGAGGCGGACCCGCGTTCGAAGCAACCGGACTGGCAGTGGATGTTCAAGGTCGAGAAGATGTACGGGATGGACGCCCATCACCACTATCCCGTCGACGCGAAGCTCGCCTACGACCTCTTCGACGGCCTCATGGACGCCGGGTTCGACTTGGCCGCGTGCGATCAGGTCCCCGACCCGGAGAAGCGCGGCTTCGGCCACGGGTTCGGCTTCGTCATGAGCCGCCTGATGGGCGCCCGCAAGATCCCGATCGTCCCGATCTTGATCAACGCGTACTTCCCGCCAAACCAGCCGACGTCGAAGCGCTGCTACGATCTGGGCGCCGCGCTACGCAAGACCTTGCAAGCGGTGGCGCCCGGAAAGCGCGTCGCGCTGTGTGCCTCCGGCGGCTTGAGCCACTTCGTCACGAACGAATCGCTCGATCGCGGCATCCTCGCCGCCTTGACGACCGGCGACGGCCGCTTTTTGCAGTCGGTGCCGGAAAAGCTGCTCAACAGCGGCTCCTCGGAGATTCGGATGTGGCTGACGATGGGCGGCGCGCTCGACGGCCTGAAGAAAGCCTGGGAAGAGTACCTCCCCGTGTACCGCACGCCGGCGGGCACCGGGATCGGCTTGGCGTTCGCGCGCTGGTCGTAGCGCGTCACTAGCCGGTGCGGATATATTGGGTGTCGGGTGGAAGCATCGTCGCCGGATCGCCGTCGGCGTACGCCGGGTAGTCGGTGTATCCCGCCTCGCCCTGCGAGTAGTACGTCTCGAGCTGCGGCTCGTTGAGCGGCCAGCCGTGGCGGAAGCGCTCGACCAGGTCCGGATTCGCGAGGAACATCTGGCCGAAGGCGGCGAGATCGGCCATCCCGTCCGCGATCATCTGTGCGGCGCTCGGCCGGGTGAGCGCGCGCACGGCGATCAACGGTCCGTCGAAGAGCGGCCGGAGGGTCGCGTACACGTCCCAGTCAAGCCGGCCGCTCTGTAACTGCAGATACGCGAGCCCGCGCTTCGAAAGCTCGCGCACGAGGTGCGTGTACGTGCCGACCGGATCTTCGTCGAAGACGCCTTGCGCCGTCGACCCGGGCGAGATCTTCACCGCGACGTACGAAGGGCCGCGCACCGATGCCATCGCGTCGACCAACGCCAGGACGAAGTTCGAGCGCCGCTCGATGCTGCCGCCGAACTCATCGGTCCGAAGATTGGTGTTGGTGCTCAGGAACTGGATCGGCAGATAGCCGTTGGCACCGTGGACTTCGACGCCGTCGAACCCGGCGCGAACCGCAAGCTCGGTCGCCCGTTTGTAATCGTCGATCACATCGTACACTTCGCGGGTCGTGAGCGCGTGCGGCACGGGAAACGGCATCTGCGCGCGCGGACAGCGGGTGTACGTGATCGTCGGGTCCGGCCGCACCGCCGACGGAGCGACGGGCTCGCGGCCGTCGAGCATCAGGTGATCGGTCACGCGGCCGGCGTGCATGAGCTGACAGAAGATCGCCGCGCCTGCGGCGTGCACGGCGTCGGTGACGCGGCGCCAGCCTTCCACGTGCGCTTCCGTGCAGATGCCGGGCTCGAAGAGATACGCCTTGCCCACCTCGCTCGGATAGGTGCCCTCGGTGACGAGGAGTCCGGCCGAGGCGCGCTGCCGGTAATAGGTGACGTTGGCGTCGCTCGGTGTCCCCGAAAGGAACGAACGCTGGCGGGTCATCGGGGCCAGGACGAAGCGGTTGCGAAGGGTAACGTTGCCGACGCGAAACGGTTCAAAGAGCGTCTCAAAACGAGTTTCCACGGACTGATCCTATCATAACGACAAGGGGGTCCTTATGTTTCGCGTACGTCCGCTCGTCGTCGGCGTAGCCCTGCTCCTCTTGGTCGCGCCGGTTGCGGTGCCGGCGCAGAGCGCGCGAATGGCGATCACCGTTTCGGCGGTTGCGCCGACGGACACCCTCCCGTTCTACTACGCCATTCACGAAACGCGTGCATGGCTGGACAAAAGCGGCGTCGACGCGACCAACGTGAAGTTCGTCGAGACCTCGCCGGCGTCGATGGCCGCCGCGCTCGCGCAGAAACGGATCGACGCGGCGGTGATGTACGAACCGTTCTTGAGCGCAGCGATGGCAACCGGTTCGGTACGCCCGATCGGCAAACCGTACGATGCAATCGCGCCCCACTTCATGCCCTCGGTCTGGTTCGGGAACAGCGCGTGGATGACCGACCATCGCGACGCGACGATGCGGTTCGCGCAAGTGCTCTTTCAAGCACAAGCGTACACGAACGCTCACTACGACGAGCTGATCCCGCTGATCGCCGACTTCTCGAAGTTAACCCCGGACGTGCTGCGCAAGACGCCGGTCGTCAAGGTCTTCCCGACGCTGCAAGGGGCCATGCTTCAGCCGCTGCTCGACGCCGGGGCCAAGTACAAGGAGCTGAACCGGCCGGTACGGGCCCAGGAGCTATTCTTCCCCGGCGTGCCGTAATACCCAGGGGAATGGAATTCGGCGAAACGATCGCCCGAGCCGCGACCCGCCCCAGTGAGACACGCGAACGCACCGCCGCAATAGCGTGTGCCCTCATCCTCGTCTGCCTCGCCGTAGCCTGGTCCATGGGCCATCCGACCGCGGCGCTGCGGTCGCCGCAGTTCGTCACCGCGTACGCGACCACGCTCACGCTCTGTGCCATCTTCACGGCGATTCTGTTGATCTGGCGTGCCCGCCTCATCGGCGACGCCACGTCGGCGCGAATCGCCGCGGCTTTCGTCTTCTGCGTGCCGCTGGTGGCCGCGTACGCCCTGACCTACCCGGGCGTCGTTCCGGCGCTGGGCTCGCAGCGCGAGGCCTCGGGCTGGCTCTGGTACGCGTGGCGCATCGGTTGGGCCGCCGCCGTCATCTGGTACGCGCTGCGCCCGCCGCGCCGCATGGGGAACCTTCGGCGCAGTGTGCTCGCAGCGGTCGCATTTGCCGTCGTCGGCATGATCGTCGGTTTTTCCGGCCTGCTGCCCGATTGGTACGTCCCGGAGACCGGTGCCCTTCTGCCGGCGGTCTACGTCGCCTATTTTGTAACCGCTACGGTGAACCTCGTCGCGCTGGTTTTTCTCCTGCGGATGAAACCGATGACGGCGCTCAACGCGTGGCTCATCGTACCGTTGGTCACGAACACCGCCGTCGGGGTCATCGGGTTGTTCGACCACATACGCTTCGCCGGTGCCTCCGACAGTTCGCGCCTCCTAGCCGTCGTCTCCAGCGTCATCGTCGTGTGGGCCCTGGTAGCGGAATTCGCCCGGCTGCTGACGCGCGCGACCTCGCTCGACCGCTTCATGACGATGGCGCAGTACGCATCGAACATCGTCTACCTGCTCGATCCGGACGGCTCGTGCATCTACATGAACCAGCGCTGGACCGAGGTCACCGGACAGCCCGTCGACGACGCCCTCGGCTCGGGCTGGCATGCGATCGTTCATCCCGACGATCTCGCCAAAGGTTTCCCGGACCGCGCGGCCGGGATCGCTTCGGGAAGGCCCTACGGACACCAGGTTCGCTACCGGTCCGCCGACGGTACGTACCGATGGTATTTGGCAACCGGGACGCCGACCTTTGATTCCGAGGGAAAGCTCGACGGGTGGTACGGGGTGTCGACCGACATCGATCCGCAGCGTCGCGCCCACGATCAGATGGCGGAGCTCTACCATCGCGAGCGACAGATCGCTCAGACGCTGCAAAGCGTGTTCGTGCCGCCCTTCCTCCCGCAACTCCCCGCCGTGCGCTTCGAAGGCGTCTACCGGCCGGCGCTCCGGGAGACGGAGCTCGGCGGCGACTGGTACGACGCGTTCGTGTTGCTCGACGGCCGCATTGCGATGTCGATCGGGGACGTCACCGGACACGGCATCGATGCGGCGATCGCGATGGTCCGGTTGCGCGAGACGCTGCGCGCCGTCACGTCGCTCGTCGACAACGATCCGGCGGTCATCCTGCAAACCGCCGACCGCGCGTTCATCGGAACGCATCCCGACGTCATCGCTACCGCAGTCTTCGCGCTGTACGACCCGCTGACGCATCGGTTGACCTACGCTTCGGCGGGGCATCCGCCGCCGGCCTTGGTTCGGAACGGGGTGGCGACGTTCTTGCACTGCGAGGCAGGACTCCCGCTCGGCGTATCGGCCGACAGCACGTTCAGCTCCGAGGAAATCGACCTCGAGCTCGGTGACACGCTCGTGCTGTACACCGACGGCTTGATCGAAGCCGAACGCGATCTGTTTGCCGGCGAGCGCCGGTTCGCCGACGTGCTCACGCGCCACGCCGAGGACGCCGACCGGGTGGTCACCGAAACACTCGGTGGAGCCCAGAATGACGACGTCGCGCTGCTCACGCTCTCCGTGCTCGACACCGGCGTACGTTCCTCGTGGCACTTCGTCTCCGACGACGCCGTCAACGCGTCCGATGCCCGGTTCGCGTTCGTCGCGCACCTGTCGCGCCGCAACATCGACCCCGACCTGATTGCGCGCGCCGAGCTCGTCTTCGGCGAGCTGGTCGCCAACGTCGTTCGACATGCACCGGGGCCGATCGAAATCGAGCTCACCTGGCAAGATACGCTGCCGCTGTTGGCCGTCCGCGACCGCGGCCCGCGCTTCGACTTCGACAAACCCACGCTGCCCGAGAACGCGTTCGCGGAGGGCGGCCGCGGGCTCTTCCTCATCGCCAGCCTAGCGTCGATGCCGCTGATTTCGCCACGACCCGGCGGCGGCAACGAAGTCGTCGTCCCGCTCCCGACGACCGAATCCGAGCCCGATCGGGCCGGGTTGGTCCCGCTCACGTGATTACGGTGGTCCTTCGACTTCGGCGCTTCGCGCCTACGCTCAGGATGACAAGAACATGAAACGATCTGCTGCAATTTTCCTTACTTCCGGGGCGCTCGTTGCGCCGGCAGTTGCGCAAGCGCCCGTGAAGATTCGGGTCGCGGTCGCGGGCGTCGAGAGCTATAGCCAAGGCGCCTACGCGCAGGAGATGGGGTTTTACAAGCAGGCCGGTCTCGACGCGGACGTCCAGAGCCTGGTGAACGGCGGCCTCATCACCGCCGCCGTGATCGGGGGAGCGATCGACCTCGGGACGACGAACGGCGGCTCGATGGCGAACGCCTACGTGCGCGGTTTGCCGATCTACTGCATCGCTCCGAGCGGGCTCTACACGAGCGCTTCACCCACGACCGTGCTGGTCGTGACCAAAGACTCCCCGATCCGAACGGCCAAGGACCTCAACGGCAAACGCGTCGCGGTGACCACCCTCCACGATCTCATGCAGGCCGCCTTCATGAAGTGGATCGACGAGGGCGGCGGTGACTCGCGGACGATCAGCTACCCGGAGATCCATAACGCCGATCTTCTCGCATCCCTGTTCTCCGGGCGCGTCGACGCGTGCGCGCTGCTCGAGCCGCAGCTCACCGAGGAAAAGGACAAGGTTCGCATCCTCGCGTCGCCCTATGACGCCATCGCCAAGCTCCTGATGATCAGCGGCTGGATCACCACCAAGGCCTGGTACGAGGCCAACCGCTCCACGGTGCAGCGCTTCCTCGCGGTGATGCGGCAGACGTCGGACTGGGCCAACAAGAACCCGCACGCGGCGGCCGAGGTGCTCGCGAAGATCAGCAAGATCCCGGTCGAGGTCGTCGTCAAGATGAACCATAACATCTTCGGCACGACCAACGATCCCGCGCTCATCCAGCCGACGATCGATGCCAGCGTGCACTACGGCTTCCTGCCGCGCTCGTTCGCAGCGTCGGAAATGTTCCCGCCTGCCTAAGCCTACTTTTTCAGCAGGGCGCAGGTGCAGATCATGTCGGCGGCTTTGACGTCGGCCGGGATCACCTTGTACTTATAGGCGGCGTCGATCACGGGCTGCACGTCGTTGGGACTGAGCGCGATTCCGCGGCCGGCATGGTGGATGTTCCCGAGCGTCGCGGGATCGACGTCGCCGAACTCGGCGATCAGCTGGGCCGAGACGTTCTCGTGGGCGGCGATGTAGGTGCTGGCTTCTTCCGTCGCCTGCAGGAACTTGCGGACGGCGTCGGGATGGTCGGCGGCCCAGGTCTTGGTCGTGAAGATCAGTGCGTCGGAGAAGTGTTTGGAGATCGCTTCGAACGGGTAGCCGAGGACGCGGACTTTTCCGGTTGCCATGAACGACGAGAAGTACGGCTCGTAGATCGTCGAGGCCACGATCCGGTTCTGTTCCATCGCCGCCAGCGACGCCGACGCAGGAAACTCGACGTACTTGAGCGTCGAGCGGTCCACGCCGAAGCGGTCGAGCCAGGCAAAGGTCGCGACGCTGTTCATGTCCGAGAGCGAGACGGCGGCCAGGGTCTTCCCTTCGAGATCCTTCGGCGTCTTGATGTCGGAGCTCGCGAGCACGAGCAGCGCGATGTCCGGCTTGGCGGCGTCGTAGTACGCCAAGTTTCCAATGATCGTGAACGGCAGGCCCTTGCCGATTGCCGTGACGGCGCCCAGCGAGCTCGCCTTGCCCATTTCGAGCGAGCCGCCCGCGATCGCGGCCGCGACGGCAGCGGCGCCCGCCATCTTCACCATCTGCACGTTGAGGCCGTACTTCTTGTAGATGCCGGCCTTCGCCGCGTAGAGCAGCGGCGTCGACTGATCGTCGGGTCCCGTGCCGAACCGAATGAGCGGCTGATCCGTCTGCGCAAACGCGCGCGTCGTCGCGGTCGGCAGCACTGCGAGCAGCGCGAGCAGCACGGCGCATGCGAGCCGTCGCGATGGCTTCATAAGAAGGAACATGGGCGATCCTCCATCTTAGCGGCCCGTATAGGTCGGGGGCCGTTTCTCGATGGCGGCGGCGACCGCCTCGTGGTGATCCGCCGTGCGCTGGACGATCGCTTGAAACGCCGCCGACAGCTCGAAGGTGCCTTCGAGCGACGAGCGTTGCGCTTCGCGCAACAACTGCTTCGTCAAGCGCAGCGATTGCGGCGGGTTGGCGGCGATGCGGTCGGCAAGCGCGTGCGCCGCGGGAAGCAAACCCTCCGGCGCGACGACCTGCGACACCAAGCCGATGCGCTCCGCCTCCGGCGCATCGATCGTGTCGCCGGTGAAACTCAGCTCGTAGGCTTTCGAGATCCCGACGATGCGCTGGAAGAACCACGCGCCGCCGTCGCCGGGGACGAGCCCGAGTTTGATGAAGCTCTGAGCGAAGCGCGCGGTCGAGCTCGCGATGCGCATGTCGCAACAACAGGCGAGATCGCAGCCGAGCCCGATCGCGGGGCCGTTCACGGCGGCGATCGTGGGCAGTTCGAGAGCGAAGAGCGACCCGGTGAGGCGCTGCACGTCGTGGCGGTAACGGTGCCGCAGATCGAGGGTCGAACCGGCGGCGAACCCGGTCTCGTTCAGCATCCCCTTGACGTCGCCGCCCGAGCTGAAGGCCGTACCCGCGCCGGTGACGATCACGACGGAGAGCTCCGGGTCGCGCCCCAGGCCCTCGACGGCCGCCACAAAGGCTTCGACCTGCTCGACGGTCGAGAACGCATTGCGCACTTCGGGACGGTTGAAGGTGAGCGTTGCGACGCGGCCGCGGCGCTCGACCAGCACGGTGTCTTCCATGGACGCTACTTCAACACGTCGCCGGCATCGGCTTGCCGGACGATGCTTTCGGCATCCTCGGGAAGCAGAAAGCCGTCGGCGGCAAGGCGGCGCGCCGCGGCGGCAACGGCCGCAACGTAGCCGGTATGGTTCTCATAGCGTTCCTCGAGCGAGGGGCGCGGATCGCCGGCCGCAATGCGCTCGGCTGCGGTCCGGGCGAACGGAATGAAGCTGCCGAAGATGTCGCACGCGTCGCCTTCGCTGAAGCCGGGGCCGCGGGTGTTCCAACCGGTATAGGTCCCCACGGGTGCCTGGATCGTCGTCGAGCGAACGCCGTCGATATCGTTGCCGTCGGCATCGACCTGCGGGACGAGCGACAAGTAATCCGCGATTCGGATCGGCGGCTCGTTCCCGATGACACCCGAGACGTTCGCGGCGTCGTACGCCGGGCCGCGATCCCACACCGAGCCGCGATCGAGCAGGTAGCCGAGGTTCTCGGAGACGCCGGGGATGGCCGGAAAGTGCACCTGCTCGACCCGGACCAGCGTGCGGTCGGCGACGCGCGGATACCGGCTCTGCGGCGGCGCCTTGCCGGCACGCACCCAATCGGTCAGCGCGACCAGCAGCGCGCGCATCGCGTCGTTGTACGGATTGGCGTTCGGGAGTTGCTGGCACGCCGGCCGGCGCGCCGGCGGAAACGGACCCAGCGGCGAGTAGCCGACATGCTGGGTGCCGGCCAAGTGATAGATCCGCACGTTGGCCGGGATCGGCAGATCGCGCAAGCCGAAAGCGCCCGCCGTGGTCGGCGACATCGCCGACTGCCAGTACTCCGTATCGGTGACGGTCTGCACGATCTTGGGACACGTTTGCGTGCGCCGGCAGCGCTCCAAGAGGCCATGGGTCACCCGTGCGAGCGGATCGGCGAGCGTTTCCCACGTCGTCGGCGCTTCGCTCCCGGGAAAGTCGTGCTCTTGATGCTGGACGCCGGCCGAGCGCGCGGGCTGACCGAAGCGGACGTTGACCGGGATGCGTGCGTCCGCGATGTGCGGGTTCATCCCATCGAAGACGATGCGTCCGCCTTCGTCGGCGTTGAAGCCGAGCTGCAAGAACGTCCGCAGGAAGCGCCCGCTCTGCGAGTTCCCCTGACCCAACGCGTAGCGGATGCGGCCGGCGAGCGGGTTGGCCGTTCCGCCGGCGTGCCGGAGGAACGAAACCACGTCGCGCGTGGCGGCGAGGCCGAGCCCGAGCACCAACGGGTCCCGCGCCCGATAGACGAGCTCGTAGAGGTGGTTGGTGTCGAAGCCGCCCCGCAGGCAGACGTGGTGCGCGTCCGGCGTGCCCGGGAAGGGATGGGTCGCATCGCACTGCGCGAACGCCCAGGCGTCGCTCGCGATCGGATGGCGCGGGTCGCCGACGTGCACGCGTTGCGTCAGGGTCGCGGCGGTCCCCTCGGCGCTCGCGGCCGCGTAGAGGAGCTCTTGGCTCTGCACCGGCGCCGCGACGCCGAACTCGCCGCGAACGACACCCGTGATCGTGCGACCGCGATCGTGCGCGACCGGAACGGTGATCGCGAAGATGCCGGGGCCGTGCGCGAGGTCGCCTTGCCAGCCGCTGCGCACGAGCGTGTACCCGCGGCGTTCGAGGAAGCCGTCACCGGCCGGGTTCGTCGCGCTGGTCCCCACGTTGAACAGTTCCGGCGCCTGGGCGCGGCCGCGGTTGACGACCTCATAGAAGATCGTATGATTGCCGCGGCGCGGATCGGCCGGCGCGAGGATCGTTACGTCGGTCGCGTACTCGACCTTTCCGCGCTGGTTCCGCGGTGCGAGGCGGACGTCTTGGATGAGTCGATCGTGGGGATCGTTGGGGTCGACCTCGCCGTAGGCGATGCCGTCCAGCTCCTCGTAGGGTCCGACCTCGCCGAACGTGCGACCGTCGAACGCCGGACCGCGGTGCCCGATCTCCAGCCGAACGACGCGCGCTCCCGCTGCCGTCGCGGGCACGAGGCACCACGCCACGACGAACGCAATCGCGATTCGAGCGAGAACGCGCACGCCCGACCCCTCCGCTACAATGAGAAGCGCCCCCTTTTTTTTCGGGAGCGCCTCTTTTGGGATTCAGGGGGGGTGTTTTTCGGACAGGTCCCGCTCAGTTTCGGCTAGCTACGATCGTCTGCGACTCTATCATGTAGGAGGTTCGAGGTCGGCTGGGCGTCTCTAGTTCGGATCGCTGGGTGGAGCCTGTCCGAGACATATCCTTTCACCCAGTAGTGAAGGTCTTATGAAGACCGCATGAACCGGGTTCACCGTCCGGACGGCAACCATCACAGCGGCTTCACCCCGCTCAGGTACGCTGCCGGCGTGACACATGCGAATCTGGACGGCCTGTTCAATCCGCGGTCCGTTGCGCTGATCGGAGCTTCCGAGCGCACGCACAGCGTCGGCGTGGTAACGTTGGACAACCTGCGCTCGGCGGGTTTCGGCGGCGAGCTCTTTCTGGTCAACCCCCGGCACACGCTGATCGAGGGCCTTCCGGTGTATCCGGACGTGCGCAGTTTGCCGGCGACGCCGGATCTGGCCATCATCGCGACGCCGGCGGACCAGGTCGCAGCCATCGTCGCCGACTTGGCTGCGCGCGGGACGAAGGCCGCGGTGATCATCACGGCCGGCTTCAGCGAGCTCGGAGCGGCGGGCGCCGCGCTGCAGCAGCAGGTCCTCGCGGCGGCCAAGCCCGCCGGGCTGCGGATCGTCGGTCCGAACTGCATCGGCGTCATCGTCCCGGCGATCGGGTTGAACGCGAGCTTCGCGCAGGTCATGCCGCCGTCAGGCGACATCGCCTTCCTGAGCCAGTCCGGCGCGATGGTGACCGCGGTGCTCGACTGGGCGCAACCGCGGCGCATCGGTTTCTCGCACATCGTTTCCCTCGGCGACATGGCGGACGTCGACTTCGCCGACGCCCTCGCCTACCTCACCGACGAACCAACGTGCCGCGCCATCGTGCTCTACGTCGAGGGGATCTCGAACGCGCCCGCCTTTCTGGCGGCGGCCCGCCGCGCGGCACGTACGAAACCGCTGCTGGTCCTCAAGGTCGGGCGGCAGGCCGAGGGGGCGCGCGTGGCACGCTCGCACACCGGAGCACTCGCCGGATCGGATTTGGTCTACGAGGCCGCGTTCCGGCGTGTCGGCATGCAGCGCGTCGACTCGCTCTCGGAGCTCTGCGACACGCTCGAAACGCTCGCATTCACCGATGCGCTCGCCGGCGACCGGCTGGCCATCGTCACCAACGGCGGCGGCCCGGGCGTGGTTGCCACCGACGCGCTGATCGCAGCCGGCGGGACGCTCGCGGAGCTTTCGCCTGGAACGATCGCCAAGCTGGATGCGATCCTGCCGGCGTGCTGGAGCCGCGGCAATCCGATCGATCTGCTCGGGGACACACCGGCCCACGGCTACGGCGACGTGGTGAAGATTCTGCGCGCGGACGCCGCCTGCGACGCGGTGCTCGTGCTGAACTCCCCGACCGCAACGACCGATCCGAGCGAAGCGGCCCGCGCCACGATCGATGCCCTCGCTGCGAACGGCCGGGTGCTGCCGCGCAACGTCTACACGGCCTGGCTCGGCGAAGAGCTGGCCGCGCCGGCTCGACGCCTCTTCCGTCAAGCACGGGTCGCGACGTACGATACGCCCGAGGACGCCGTCCAAGGCTTCATCGGGCGCGTCCGCTACCGCCACCAGCAACTGCTGCTGGATGCAACCGCATCCGTCGTGCACGACGGGCCTCCACGCGATGCCGCGACCGTGCGCGCGATCGTCGCACGCACGCTGGCCGCGGATCGCGAATGGCTCGAAGCCGAGGATGTCGCGACCGCCCTCGCCGCCTACGGGATTCCGACCGTGCGGAGCTGCACGGCCGACGATCCCGACGGTGCGGCGCAGGCGGCGAGCTCGCTGACGGGGCCCTTCGCCCTCAAGATCCGCTCGCGCGACATCACGCACAAGAGCGACGTGGGCGGCGTGGCCCTCGACCTGCCCGGACCGGATGCCGTGCGCGACGCAGCGCTCGCGATGCTGACGCACATCGCCAGCACGCTGCCGAACGCGCGCATCGACGGCTTTCTCATCCAAGAGATGGCCGTTCGGCCGCACGCCCTCGAGCTGATCGCAGGTCTGAGCGTCGACCGGGTGTTCGGCCCCGTCGTACTCTTCGGTCACGGCGGAACGGCAGTCGAGTTGATCGGCGACACGTCGCTCGAGCTGCCGCCGCTTTCGCCCGAGTTGGCCAAGGCGCAGATGGCGCGCACCCGCGTCTGGCGGCTCCTCCAGGGCTATCGCGGGGCACCGCCGGCCGCCATCGATGCGATCGCCGGGGTGCTGGTCGCGATCGGCGCGCTCGCGCTCGATCATCCGGCGATCTGCGAGCTCGACATCAACCCGCTGCTGGCCGACGCCGCCGGCGTGTTGGCCGTCGACGCGCGCATCCGGCTGACGAACGATCAGGTCAAGTCGGCGATCTTGTAGCCGACGCCGTAAACGGTCTGGATGTACTTCGGGTGCTGCGGGTCGACTTCGAGCTTCTGGCGCAAGTTCGCGATGTGCCGGTCGAGCGTCCGGTCGAAGACGTCGCCGTCGCTGGTAGAAATCAACTCGATCAAGTGATCGCGCGTGAATGCCTGCCCCGGATGCTCGACGAAGATCTCCAGCAGGCGAAACTCCGTCGGCGTCAGCTTGAGCAGCTCACCGTTGCGCGTGACCTCGTGCGCGGTACGATCGACCACCAGCTCGGCGAGGCGCAGCACCTCGTGCGGCTCGCGGGCGCCGCCGCTCGCGGGCGCCGCGACCGTCCGGCGCAGCACCGCCTTGACGCGCGCGACGACCTCGCGCGGGCTGTACGGCTTCCCGATGTAGTCGTCGGCGCCGAGCTCGAGCCCGACGACGCGGTCGATTTCCTGACCTCGTGACGTGAGCATGATCACGGGAACATTCGACTTCGCCCGGATCTCGCGAAAAGCGTCCAATCCGGAGATGATCGGAAGGTTCAGGTCCAGCAGAATGAGGTCGGGCTTTTCCCGGAAGGCGGCGTCGACGGCAGCGCGCCCGTCGTCAGCGCGGACGACGGTGAAGCCGTCGTCGTGGAGGTACGCTTCGAGGACGTCGAGCAAATCGGGCTCGTCGTCTACGATTAAGATGGTCGGCTTCCGTTCGGACCCGGCTTCGGCGGCAGTGCTCATCCGTACGTTTGCGTACTTCCATCTGCCACAGGATCCCCCCCTCTTAGCCCACGTGCAGGACCGCGGCTCCGCGCAGCTCGTCGTGCTTGAGCATGCCGAGCGCGCGGTTCGCCTCCGCGAGCTCCATGCCTACCGTATAGGTCGCGATCGGGATCTCGCCGGCGATCCGCAGGAACGCTTCGCCGTCGGCTCGCGTGTTCGCCGTGACGCTGCGCAGCTCGCGTTCGTGGAAGAGATCGCGCTCGTAATCGAGCGCGGGAATTTCGCTCAGGTAAATGCCGGCTACCGCAAGAATGCCGCCCCGATCGAGGGCTTGCAGCGCCGGAGGGACCAGCTCGCCGGCCGGTGCGAACAGAATCGCAGCATCGAGCGCGGCCGGCGGCCGCTCCCTCGCGCTTCCGGTCCAATCCGCACCCAACTCCTCGGCGAGCTTTTGATGGATCCCGCCACGGCTCATCACGAACACGCGACAGTTCCAGTGCTTGAGCACTTGGATCGCGAGGTGCGCCGATCCGCCGAAGCCGTACAAGCCGACCGTCGCACCCGGCTGCACGCCGGCGCGCACGATCGCGCGATAGCCGATGATCCCCGCGCACAGCAGCGGTGCCGCGTGCTCGTCGTCGATCGCGGCCGGGATCGCGTACGCGAAATCTTCCCTCACGACGGCGAACTCCGCGTAGCCGCCGTCGTGATCCCAGCCGGTGAAGCGCGCGTTCGGGCAGAGGTTTTCCCGGCCACGCCGGCAGTACGGACAGGCCCCGCAGGTTTCGCGCAGCCAGGCGATGCCGACCCGGTCGCCCACAGCGAAGCGCCTGCATCCCGCACCCAGGCGCTCGACGACGCCGACGACCTCGTGGCCGGGAACGACGTGCGGCTGCTTGGGTGCGAGGTCGCCCTCCGCGACGTGCAGGTCCGTTCGGCAAACGCCGCAGGTGCGGATCCGCACGAGGATCTCTCCCGCCGACGGAACGGGGGCGGCAATCTCGCCATATCGGAGCGGGTTGGTCTCGATCGGTCCGGGCCGGTCGAGGACGATGGCCTTCACAGCACCTTCACCCGGCGGACGTACGATGAGACCGAGATCGCGAGGAATCTATGACCTTGCTCGTCCGCTCCGAACGCGTCGCCAACTGCCCGTTCTCGGTCGCGGCGGAATACGCCGTAAACTTCCTCAAGAGCGGATCGCCCGACCCAAACCAATTCACGGTGCGCTTGCCGTTCTCCGCGTTCGGGTTGCCGCTGCGCGGCGCGTTGCAGCGCGCCGTCACCCTGTCGTTCGGCGTGCACTACGAGGTCGGCTACGGCGCGCGCGGGATCGACGAGATCCGCTTCTCGTGGCGCGCACGTTCGCGCGCTCTCCCCGACCTGGTCGGAGTCCTGCACCTGTCGATTGCGACGCACGCGACGACCGGTGTCGTCCTCACCGGCACGTACGAGCCACCCTTCGGCCCGCTCGGCGCGCTGTTCGATGCCGCGATTGGGAAGCGGTTCGCCGCCGCAACCGCGGACGATTTCGTCGCGCGCGTCTGCAATTCGCTCGAAACCGAAGAAGCGATTTTCCGCCGGGCGCATCCGCCTGCGTCCTAGCGCTCGCGCGGTGGCAACTCGCGCAGATTCGGGGCGAGGGTACGGGCAACACCGGTCTGGTAGTGCACGATCGTATTATACGCAACGCGTTGCGGCGGCGCAGCGGCAACCGGCGTCTTCGGCTCGCGCGGCAGCGGGCGCGTGATCGCGAACAGCAGATCGAGGAGCGGTCCGCCGCCAACCACCGAATGCAGCAGTTCGTCGAGGGTCTTGTTGCGGGTAAAGGTGACGCCGAGTTCCTCGGCGCGGCG
>Ga0209415_10007348_pt1 | contig 19269 bp, 14 predicted proteins | sample PeaSoiSIISIP2007_FD_187696 | JGI IMG/M metagenome (GOLD analysis project Ga0209415, IMG submission 187696) | Peat soil microbial communities from Weissenstadt, Germany - SII-SIP-2007 (SPAdes) (version 2) | ecosystem: Environmental > Terrestrial > Soil > Wetlands > Peat | place: Germany... | reverse complement strand
TTGGTCTTCCTGATCGCGTCGAGCAGCTTGGTCTTGCCGTGGTCGACGTGACCCATCACGGTCACCACCGGCGGCCTGGCCACCAGGTCGGCGTCGTCGCCCTCGTCCTCGCCGAACTCGATGTCGAATGCCTCGAGCAGCTCGCGGTCCTCCTCCTCGGGGGAGACGACCTGGACGTTGAAGTTCAGCTCGGCGCCGAGCAGCTGCAGCGTCTCGTCATTGACCGACTGGGTCGCGGTCACCATCTCGCCGAGATGGAAGAGCACCTGGACGAGCGAGGCCGGGTTGACCCCGATCTTGTCAGCGAAGTCGCTCAGCGAAGCGCCCCGCGACAGCCGGATCACCTGGCCGTTGCCGCGCGGTATCGACACGCCGCCGATCGACGGCGCCTGCATGTTGTCGAACTCCTGGCGCCGCTGCTTCTTCGACTTCCGGCCACGGGAGGGGCGCCCGCCTGGCCTGCCGAAGGCGCCTGCGGTGCCGCTCCTGCCGCGACCGCCCGCGCCGGGGCGCGACGGGCCCATGCCAGGACGCGGAGCGCCGGCGCCGCCGCCACCTGGACCGCCACGGGCCCCGGCGCCGGGACCGCCGCGGCCGCCCGGCCGTGCGCCGACTCCTGGCCCGCCGGGTCCCCCGGAGCCGCCAGGACCACTGCGGGCGCCGAACGGCCGCGGTGGCATGCTGCTCGGGCTCGGCCTCGGCCCGCCTGGCCGGGGACCGCCTGGCCGCCCGGCATCGGATGGACCGCCAGGTGCTGGCCGTCCCATCGGCCGGGGGCCGCCCTGCGGTCGCGGGCCGCCAGGCGTGCCCGGCGCACCGGGGCGGCCTGCGCCCTGGCCAGGCGCGCCGGTAGTGCCCGGCCCTGCCGGGCCGGGAGCGGCGGGCTGCCCGGGCCGGGGTCCGCGCGGGGCAGATCCCATCCCGGTCGGCGTCGAGCTGAACGGGTTGTTGCCCGGACGCGGCCCTGGCCTCGGTGCTCCGGGCCGTGCCGGGGCAGCGCTGCCAGCCTGAGCGGCGGGCCTGATGGCGCCTGGCACCGGCCCGGGCCGGACCTGGCCGGTCCCCGACGTCGGCTCGGGCTGGGAGAAGGGCACCTGCGGCACTCCTGATGTCGCCGGACCAGCACCGTCCTCTGGCTGCCCAGGTCCGGCCTCCGGACCCGGGATCGCCGACGGCACCGCGGTCGGATGAATGTCGGCTGGCTCCGGCCCGCTGGTGACCGGTTCGATCTCGGCGGCCTCGGCGACCGCTGTCGCCGCGGATTCGGCACGGCCGTTGGCAGCGCGCTTGCCGCTGGCGGCGGCTGACCCCGCCGATGACTTGGCGGCCGCGGCCTGGCCGGCGAACGCCTCCTTGAGCCTGCGAACGACCGGCGCCTCGATCGTCGATGACGCCGAGCGAACGAACTCGCCCATTTCCTGGAGCTTGGCCATCACGGCCTTGCTCTCTACCCCGAACTCCTTAGCGAGCTCGTATACCCGGACCTTCGCCACTGCGCTCCCTCTACTCGGCCCGGGAAGTTCCGGGCCAGTCAGCCGGTCCGGGGCAGCGCGTGCTCCGTCCGGCGTCAGCTCCTGCTGTTCATCGCCGCTTGCTCATCGAGCGCTCATCACAATCTCAGCCTTGTCTCTCCGGCCCAACCGCTGCCGATTGCTCGTGGTGCCGCCCTGCCCAGTCCCTGACCTGACGTACAGACCTGCCAGCAACTGCCCGTCCGCATCACCTGCCCGGCATGCCCTCCCCGCGCGGCACCCGCCCGGCAGCAAGCCGGTCAGGAGTCCGCGAGGTACCGGACGAGCCTGCCGTCACTGAGCGGTACCGTCGCGCGCAGCGCTCTCGGAATCGCCCGGCGGCGCCTGGCTCGCTCCAAGCAGTCCGAGCTGGGGTGCAGGTACGCTCCTCGGCCCGGTCTGCGCGCGGCCGGGTCGGCGACGATCTCGCCACCTACCGCTACCACGCGAAGCAAGTCGGACTTGGCGGCACGAGCCCCGCACCCGACACACGTCCGGATCACCGACCCGGGCATGACCGGAAACGAGGACCGCATGGCCGCCCTGCCGACAAGCTTACAGGGCCGGCGCTTCGGCGGCACCTGGCACCGGGTCGACCATCGGTCCGCCCTTGTCGGTGACCGGCTCGCCGGCCTGATTGTCCGGCTGGATATCGATCCGCCAGTTGGTCAGGCGCGCGGCCAGCCTGACGTTCTGGCCTTCCTTCCCGATCGCGAGCGAGAGCTGGTAATCGGGCACGATCACCTGGGCGACCCGGGCGGTCGCGTCAAGTATGCGCACCTGAAGCACCCGGGCCGGCGAGAGCGCGTGGCCGACGAACTCGGCGGGATCGTCGGAGTAGTCGACGATGTCGATCTTCTCGCCGTGCAGCTCGGCCATCACGTTGCGGACCCGGCTGCCCATCGGGCCGATGCAGGACCCCTTGGCGTTGACCCCTGGCTCCCTGGCGATCACGGCGATCTTCGAGCGGTGCCCGGCCTCCCGCGCGATCGCGGCGATCTCCACCGCACCCGACGCGATCTCGGGCACCTCGAGCGCGAACAGCTTGCGCACCAGGTTCGGGTGCGTCCGCGACAGCGTCACCGACGGGCCGCGGAAGCCCTTCCTGACATGCAGCACGTAGCACTTCAGCCGCTCGCCGTGCACGTACCGCTCGCCGGGAACCTGCTCGGTGGGCGGCAGGATCGCCTCGATCCGGCCGAGGTCGACCAGCACAGCCTTCGGGTCCCTGCCCTGCTGGATCACTCCGGCGACGACGTTGCCCTCCCGGCCTGCGAACTCGCCGAACGTAAGCTCGTCCTCGGCGTCGCGCAGTCGCTGCAGGATTACCTGGCCTGCCGTGGTCGCCGCGATCCGGCCGAAACCGTCCGGCGTGTCCTCGTACTCCCGCAGGACCGTGCCGTTCTCGTCCGTCTCGGCAGCCCAGACGGTCACGTGGCCGGTGTTCCTGTCCACCTGGACCCGGGCCGAGGGCGCCGCGCCATCGGACCGGCGGTAGGCGACCAGCAGGGCATCCTCGATGGCCCTGATCACCAGGTCCATCGAGATGTCCTTCTCGGCTTCCAGGCTGCGCAGCACCGACACGTCAATGTCCACGGGGCTCCTCCTCGTCCGCGCCTTCGCCAGCGGCGCTGTCCGCGCAGGTGAAGTGAGTGTCCGTCTGGTCCGATACCCGGCGGTCATCAGGCTGGCCTGGGTCGTCTCCGGCCGCGGGGTCAACGTCGCCGGTGTCTTCGGCCTCGTCAAGCCGGCCGAACTCCACCTGGACCCGGCCAGGTCCGAGCTCGGCGTAACCGAAGGTGCGCGTGACACCGTCGACCTCCAGCGCTACCCCGTCCTGGTCGGCCGCGATGACCCGGCCGGTGAGGCTGCGCTGCCGGTCGTCAGCATCCAGCTGCTGACCGTGATCGTCGGCGGTCAGCGGTACCGTGACCAGGCGGCCGGCGGCCCGCCGCCAGTGCCTGGGCTCGGTCAGCGGCCGGTCTATGCCAGGCGAGGAGACCTCCAGCGTGTACGGCGCGTCTCCCATCGCGTCCCTGGCGTCCAGCCTCGCCGACACCTCGCGGCTGACCTCGGCGATGTCGTCCAGGCTCACACCGCCATCGGCATCGACGACGACCCTGAGCACCCGGCGCCGCCCGGCAGAGCTGAGCCTGACCGCCTCCAGGTCCATCTCGAGCGCGGTGATAACGGGCTCGAGCAGGCGGGTCAGCCGGGCGACGTCGGTCGCCCCCGGCGCGCTCGCGCGCCCTGCCTGGCCGGGCTGACCCCCTGCCTGGCCGGGCTGACCCCCTGCCTGGCCGGGCTGACCCCCTGCCTGGCCGGGCTGACGGCCAGCGCGGCCGTTCTGACCGGAACGACCGCCGCCCGGAACGCCAGTTCCGCGTCCGCGCGCGTCGCGGTGCAGGACGGTCCGGTCCGTGGCCCGCGCCGACCGCGGTGCGCCGCGACGGGAGTTCTCGCGCATCACGCCTCCTCGTCGAGCACTCTGCTGTTGTCTGGCCGGGCTCTAGCCTATCCGCCACCGGACCCTCGCGACCTGACGTGCCGTTCTTCGCCCAGCTTGCGGCTTGTATCAGCGCTCTCGCAGGCCCGGCCGGGCGCCGTCGCCAGCCGGTTCTGGCGACCGGGGAAGGGCTGCCTGAGCGGCCCGCGCATGGCATGCTGGGTGCCGCGCCGCAGGCGCGAGGCCGTGCGCGCAGTCGATGCTGGAGGTCAGGTGGCGGCGGATCCAACGCGCCGGGTAGTGCTGACCGCGGCGGCGGCTGTCCCGGTCCTGCTGGCCGGCTGCAAGGGGGTGGGCGCGCTCGCCCCGCTGCCGGGACTTGCTCCTGATGTGGTAGCGCTCGATCATGCGATCGCGGCCGAGCAGCTGATGGTCGTGCGCTATCAGGCGGCGCTTGACGCTCTGACCAGCAAGGGCAAGGAGATGACGGTCATCAGGGCACTACTCGGCGAGCACCAGGAGCACCTGGATCAGCTGCGCGGCCGGCTGATCCTGCCACCGAGGCTGGCAACCGCCAGTCCGGGCCCGACCCCGACGGCGCCGCCGCTGGCCGGGGACGGTCAGCTGCTCGCCGATCTTGCCGCGGCCGAGCAGGCCGCCTCGGCACGGCTGCTGCGCCAGCTGCTCGAGGTACCGCCGGCCCTGGCGCAGCTGATGGCCAGCATCGGCGCATCGGAGGCGGCGCACGCCGTCCTTCTCGCCCGGGCGGGGAAGGCCTGATGCGGGCAGCGGAGGACCAGGCAGGGCGAGGCGGACGGCGGACTTCCCGGACTGCCCAGGCGGCGGTGGCCGCCCTCCAGGTGGCGCTGGCGGCCGAGCAGGCGGCCAGCTACGGATACGGAATCGTCGGCGCGCACCTGACCGGCACGAAGTTCAGCGACGCGAGCACCGGCTGGGTCGCGCATCAGCGAGCGAGGGACCAGCTCATCCAGATGATCTCCGCCCGGGGCGCCCGGCCGCGCCCGGCCGCCGTCGCCTACCAGCTGCCGATCGGCGTCCGCACCGGCGCCGACGCCGTGGCTCTCGCGATCCTCCTAGAGCATCAGGTGACCGCCGCCTACCTGGACCTGGTCGCGCAGCCCGATCCGGTGCTGCGGGAATTCGGCGCCAGGCGGATGCAGGCCGCAGCCGTCAGGGCGGCCCGCTGGGGCGGTCGTTCCCAGGCCTTCCCCGGGCTGCCGGCCAGCGCGCTACAGGCAGGTCACGGCCGCTGATCCCCGGCCGCCGGTGCTCGCAGCCGCGGCCCTGGCGCTCATACCTGGCCGGTTAAGTCCCTGGCCGCGAGCACCCTCGCGATCAGCGTGGCGGCGGTCTTCGTGTCGTCACCGGGAGCGATCCGCTCTGCCCAGGGCCACCAGAACCACCACAAGCCATCCTGGCTGCGGCCAACGTATACGTCCTCGGCCAGTCTCGACGCCAGCGGATTCACCACGTGCAGGCTTGGAACCCGGCCGGCCGGGGTGATCAGGCGGGTACTCAGGCCGTGCGCGGCGAGCTCGGTCGCCAGGCCTTCGAGCCGGTCCAGGAAGAGCGGCGGCACTGACTCCTGACTCTCGCTGGCCTGACCGGTCACCATGACCACGATGTCACCTTCAGTATTCATTAGAGTGCGCAGAGTAACTTCCGGCTCTAAGAATGCCCATCTCAAGGTGCTAATCGCAAGTTGGCTTGGCAAATTTTCTGCAATCGACTTGCCGAAACGAGCTCATCGGGAATGATGCGCGCGAGGCATTAGACACCGGAAATTTCCGTCGCCAGCCTGCCCTGCGCCCGGCACTCGGTGCCGCCGGCCGCACGTGCCCTTTCCCTGGACAGCTCCGGCTCGCCCCCGAGTGCCAGCTCACAGCCGACGCCGTTCCCGTGACAGTGCCGTCAGCGCAGCGCGCCGGGCAGCGGCTCGGCGTGCAGCACGGTCAGGCGGGATACGGCGCGAGTCAGCGCGACGTACAGCCGGTGCAGCCCGCGCGCCTCGGCCATGGCGATTCTGGCAGGCTCGACGACGATGACCTGATCGAATTCCAGGCCCTTGGCCAGGCCGACAGGAACGACGAGCAGCTGGCTGCCCTCGGTCTCGCCGTCGAGCACCGCGTGCGGCAGGCCGGCCCGGTCAAGCACCGCCGCCAGCCCGGCGACATCGTCATCCACCGCGATCACCGCGACCGAGCCAGGACGGGTCAGGGCGTCAGCGCACGCGGTCACGAGCGCGTCGGCCATGCCGTCCTCGGTCACGGGCGCGATGACCAGGGAGCCGGGATCCTGCCGGACCGACCTGGCCGGCGCGAGCTCAGGCGCGATCTGGCCGAGCAGCCTGCTGGCGAAGTCGAGGATCTGGCTGGGCACCCGGTAGCCGGTGTCCAGGATCTCCAGCGCGGCCTCCGGCTTGCCAAGGTGGCCGAGCAGCTGCTCCCAGCTGCGGGCGGCCCATGGCGTCGTGCCCTGCGCGATATCACCGAGCACGGTCGCCGAGCCCGTGGCGCACCGGCGGCCGATCGCCCGGCAGGCCATCGGCGAGAGATCCTGCGCCTCGTCAAGCACGACATGCGCGAGGCTCGCGGTCCGCTCGATCAGATCGCGCGCCTCGTCGATCAGGACGGCGTCCGCCAGCGACCAGCGAGCCGACCCGGGACCGCGAGGCGGGCTTGACCAGCGGACAGTCTCCTGCTCGTCCGGGCTGAGCAGGTCAGCGCCCGCCGCGGCGAGCAGCTGCGGATCGGAGAGCAGCCGGTATACCAGCCGCACCGGGTCCGCCTTCGGCCAGATCGAGTCGACCGCGGCCCGCACCTGGCTGGTCCGGCGGACCGCGTCGTGCGTCCGGTCGTCACACGCCTCGCCGGCGGCCTCCATCCGCGAGAGGATCACGTGCGCGATCCGGTGCGCGAGCATGTCCCGGCCAGTTCCGTACCGGACCCCGCGCTGGCGCAGCTCGCTGACCAGTTCGCCGAGCTCGTGGGCCGACACCCGCCAGCGCCTTGAACCGCGAACCAGCAAGATCGGCTCGGCCGGCTCGCTGACCTGTGCCCACAGTGCGCGGTGCAGGACGAGCGCCATCCTGGCATCGCCCTTGATCCGCGCCGCCCGCTCGGCATCGGTGCCTCGGACTGGCACCGCCGCCAGCAGCTCGGTCACCGAGGTCTGGGTGACGTCGAACTCGCCGAGCGCCGGAAGCACGTTGCGGATGTAAGCCAGGAACGCCCGGTTCGGCCCGACGATCAGGACGCCGCCCCGGTTCATCCGCTCCCGGTAGGCGTAAAGCAGATATGCGACCCGGTGCAGGCCGACGGCCGTCTTGCCGGTGCCAGGGGCGCCCTGGACGCAGACGGACCTGGTCACCTCCGCTCGCACGATGTCGTCCTGCTCCGGCTGGATGGTCGCGACGATGTCGCGCATCGCGCCCGATCTCGGCCGCTCGATCTCCTCGATCAGGATCCGGCTGGTCGGCGGCCCGGGCTGCGCCGCGGCCGATCGGGCGCCGCCGGCCCGCGCCGCTGACTCTGCCCTGGAGACCAGCGCGTCCAGCCCCCGGCCGGCGAGCTGCCCGGCCGCGAACCGCTCGTCTTCGTAGGCGGTCAGCTCGCCGCCCTGAAAGCCGAACCTGCGGCGCCGGTGCAGGCCCATTGGCTCGGCCTGGCTGGCCCGGTAGAACGGCCGGGAAATGGGCGCCCGCCAGTCGATCACGACCGGATGCCCGTCCTGATCGTGCACATGGCGGCGCCCGATGTGAAACCGCTCACTGGCCTGCCCGCGCAGCCGCTCCTGAACAGCGGCCGGATCAGCAGGTCCGGCAGGCGACCGCCGTTCCGCCGCCGGCTCGTTCACGTACTGACCGGGATCGCCGGGCAGGCTGGCGTAGTCAAGCCTGCCGAAGAACAGCGGAGTGTCCGGCAGATCACGCAAGGCCTCGGCCCGCCGGTGCAGATCGGCCTTGAGGTACTCCTGCGACACCCGGTCACCGGCCAGGGCGGGCAGGGCGAGCACGTTGCGGCGCATGAGCCGGAGGAACTCCCGCGACCTGGCCAGGTGCTCTCGTTCGGCGGCAAGAACAGGGTCGGCGCCTTCACTCGCCAGGCTGGGCGAGGACATCGTGCAACTCCTCGGTCGGATCGAGCACGGCACAAGGGCACAAGAGCTTAGCAACCTCGGCTCGGGCAGTCACCGCATTTTCCTGGCCGGCCTGCTGCCGGGCCGCGCGCCCGCCCGGCATGGCCGGCGTCGCGTTACCGGGCGGAGATCCCGGCGAGCGGAGCGCGAGGATCCGCCCGGTCATCGGGATAGCGGCCGGAGTCAGAACAGGACGGACATGAAGGTGCCGACCTCGGTGAAGCCGACCCGGCGGTAAGCGGCTCTGGCCGGGGTGTTGAAGTCGTTCACGTAAAGGCTCACCACGGGAGCGACGGCGCGGCGCGCCATCGTGACGACGGCGGCCATCCCGTGCGCCGCGTGACCGCGGCCGCGCAAGGCCGGAGGCACCCATACTCCCTGGACCTGGCAGGCGTACGGGGTGACCGCGCCGATCTCGGCCTTGAACACGATCTGGTCATCCTCGATCCGGGCGAAGGACCTGCGGCCGGCCACTAGTTCGCTGACCCGGGCCCGGTATGCCGCGCCGCCGTCGATCCCGATCGGGGAGATCCCGACTTCCTCGGTGAACATCGCGATGCTGGCCGGCAGGAGTATCCCGACCTCAGACGGGTTCACCAGGCGCACCCGTGGGTCCGGCGCCACCAGCGGGTCTGAGGCTATCGCCATCAGCGGCTGGGAGTTCCTGATCTCGCGCGGCCGGTCCCAGTAGGGCGCCAGGCGATTCCACAGTTCACGGACCGCGGCGGCCGGGCCAGCGATCGAGGAGCAGCGCCGGCCTTGCAGCCTTGCCCGTTCGGCGAAGGCGGCGAGCGCGGCGGATTCCGCCGCCACCGGCACCATATTGGCGCCGGCGTAGCAGAGCGAGACCAGCCGTCCGGCCTCGTGGTATCCCCAGAGCTGGCCGCCGAGCCTTACCGGGTCGAGCTCGCTGGCCCTGATCCGCGCGCTGACGAAGACATTCGTGACCGGATCGCGATCGCACAGAGCCAGTGCCTCATCGCGATCGTGATCTGTCAGCAGGCGCAGCGCGGATGACCGCCCCGCCCGGGTGCGCAGCACACTTGAAGCGTAACAATGCCCGGGCCCGATTCTGGCTGCGAAGTCACCGCTCGGGCAGCGCGGATCGCCGCAATCCGCGCTGGCCGGGCCGGCGCTCAGAGCCCGAGGCCGGCCGGCTCAGCCCGTGACCCGGTTCTGGGACCGGACGCAGGCCCGGCCTCAGCCGGCCGGCGACGGGGCGGGAAGCGCCGGGCAGGTGGCATTGACCAGGCCTGGCCTGGCCGGCAGCGATCCGGTTGCCAGGTACCTGTTCAGGTACCCGTCTACGCAGGAATTGGGCGGATAAGCCAGCGACTGCCCGTGATTACCGCCGCCTACCACGACCACCATCCGCGCCGTCGGCAGCAGCCGGTGCGCGTTCTGGGCGCCGGCGTACGGGGTAGCCGCGTCGAGCGTGCCCTGGAGCATCAGGATGCCAGGGAGCCCGGGCGCGCCGATCCGCAGCGGCCTGGCAGGCCCGCGCAGCGGCCAGAACGCGCACGCGGCGTTGAACCAGGTGTTATCCCAGGCCTCGAACGGCGCCGTCCGGTACACCCTCCTGGCGTCGGAGTTCCACCTGGCCCAGTTGCGCGGCCAGGGCGCGTCGGCGCACTCGACGGCGTTATACACGGCGAACTCGTTCTCGCTCTGCTTGCCGGCCTGACGGAACAGCGTGATCAGCTGCTGAGTCGAGCCGGCGTGCAGGTAGGACGCGGCGGCGGCGGCCAGGGGCGGCCAGTAGCCGTTGTCATAGCCGCCGACCAGGAACGTGTCGTCGAACTCGTCGGGGCCGATGCTCGGGCCGGTCGGCTCGGGCGCCGGGTGCGCCGCCAGCCTGGCCCTGGCCGCGTACCAGGACCGGCTGACCGCTGCCGCCGTCGTGCCGATGTGGTACGTGCCCTGATTGCGCGCCACCCAGGTGAAGAACGCCCGCATCCGGCCCTGGAACGCGTAGTCCTGCGCGATGTTGTCGGCGTACCACGCCCCGGTGGGATCGACCGTGCTGTCCAGCACCATCCGGCGGACCCGGTCCGGGAAGAGCGTCGCGTAGACCTGGCCGATGTAGGTGCCGTAGGAGTACCCGAGGTAGTTCAGCTTCTGCTGGCCCATGGCCGCGCGGATCTGATCCAGGTCCCTGGCGATGTTCTCGGTCGTCATGTAGGGCAGCAGCCAGCCGAACCGCTTCTCGCAGCCGGCCGCGTACGCTCTCGCCCGGTTGATCAGAACCTGCTCGGCGGCGGCGTTGGCCGGGATGTAGTTGGGCCGCTCGCGAGCGAAGAAGGCAGGGTCGCAGTGCAGCGCGGGGACCGACGAGCCGACTCCCCTGGTGTCGAACCCGACGATGTCGTACTGCGCGGCGACCGACGGAGTGAGGCCCTGAGCGACGAAGCTGGCCATGCTGAGCCCGCTGCCGCCCGGTCCGCCGGGATTGACCAGCAGAATGCCCTGCCGCTCGCTGACCGGGGCGGTGGCCGGCACCTCGGACAGAGCCAGCGTGATCTTCCTGCCGTCCGGGTGGCTGTAGTCAAGCGGCACCTGCAGGCTGGCGCAGAGCGGCGCGCCGCCGGAGGAGCAGGAATGCCAGCGCAGCGCGGACGGCTGCGGCGCGCCGGACTCGGCCGATCCCGGAGCGCCCGCCGCCCCGGATGCTGAGGGCGTGCTCGCCTGCTGCGCCGCCGTTCCCTGGGTGCAGCCGGCGATCGCCAGCACCGCGGCGCCAAGGACCGCGAGTACCGCGATGTTCGCTTTGCTCATCCGGCCATTGTCGCCGATGGCCAGGCGTGCCATGGCGGATGTCAGTCCTGCGGCGTCATCGTTGCGGCCAGCTTCATGGCCTCCTCGATCAGCGTCTCCACGATCCTCGACTCGGGCACCGTGGCGATCACCTCGCCGCGGACGAAGATCTGGCCCTTGCCGTTGCCAGAGGCCACGCCCAGATCGGCCTCCCTGGCCTCGCCGGGACCGTTCACCACGCAGCCCATCACGGCGACCCGGAGCGGAACGTCGAGCCCGTCGAGCGCCGCGGTCACCTCGTCGGCCAGCTTGTAGACGTCGACCTGGGCCCGGCCGCAGGACGGGCAGGAGACGATCTCCAGCCCGCGCTCCCGCAGCCCGAGCGACTCCAGGATCGCCGTTCCCACCTTGACCTCCTCGACCGGCGGGGCGGACAGCGACACCCGGATCGTGTCGCCGATCCCCTCGGCGAGCAGCGCGCCGAACGCGACAGCCGACTTGACCGTGCCCTGGAAGGCCGGCCCGGCCTCGGTCACGCCCAGGTGCAGCGGGTAATCGCACCGCTGGGCGAGCAGCCGGTAGGCCTGGATCATCACCACCGGGTCATGGTGCTTGACCGAGATCTTGATGTCGGTGAAGCCGTGCTCCTCGAACAGCGAGCACTCCCAGAGCGCCGACTCGGTCAGCGCCTCGGGGGTGGCCTTCCCGTGCTTGGCCAGCAGCCGCTTGTCCAGCGAGCCCGCGTTCACGCCGATCCTGATCGGCACCTGCGCGGCCCCGGCGGCCCTGGCGATCTCGCCGACCTTGTCGTCGAACGCCCTGATGTTCCCCGGGTTGACCCGCACGGCAGCACAGCCGGCGTCGATCGCGGCGAACACGTACTTGGGCTGGAAGTGAATGTCCGCGATCACCGGGATCTGCGACTTGCGGGCGATCTCGGGCAGCGCGTCGGCGTCGTCCTGCGACGGGACAGCGACCCGGACGATCTGGCAGCCGGCCGCGGTCAGCTCGGCGATCTGCTGCAGCGTCGAGTTCACGTCGGCGGTCAGCGTGGTGGTCATCGACTGCACCGACACGGGGGCGCCGCCGCCCACGGGCACGGCGTGCTTGCCCTTGCCTACCATGATCTGCCTGGAGACCCGCCGTGGCGCGAGCTGCGCTGGCGGCATTTCAGGCAGGCCAAGATTGACGGTCATTCAGGAACCTCGCCTCGTAGTCGTCGGGGTCCGCGGCCTCACTGGACCAGGGTCACCGGGTTGAAGATGTCGGCGGCGATCAGCAGCAGGCCCAGGGCGACGAGCAGCGCGAACACACCGACGCTGACCGGGATCAGCCGCTGGATGTCGACCAGGCCAGGATCGGGCCTGCGGCGCAGCCTAGCCCAGCCCGCCCGGGCGCGCTCAAAGAGGACGATCGCCAGATGCCCGCCGTCCAGCGGCAGCAGCGGCAGCAGGTTGAAGATCCCGACGAAGATATTGACCTCGATGATGATCAGCAGGACGATCGTGGCCTTCTGCTGCCACCCGAAGTTGGCCGCCACCACCTGGCCGGTGATGCTGGCCGCGCCGAACATGCTGCTGACCTGGCCGCCGGGAGTGTTCGCCCGGTCCTTGGCGAACAGGTAAGGGATCGCCCTGGGGATCCGGCCGAGCGCAGTGACCGACTGCGACACGATGCTGCCGAACTGCGATCCCGCGTAGCTGACAGCGCTGAAGGGACCGATCCGCGTGTACACCTGGACCGGCTGAACGCCCAGGTAGGCGCCCTTGCGCCAGGAGACGCTCGCCAGGGTGATCTTCTCGTTCAGCTGGCGCTTGCCGCGGACGATCGTGAACGCCACCGGCGTGCCGGCCGGCTGCTCCTTGATCACTTCCCCGAGCTGCGTCCAGTTGTGCACGGGCTGGCCGGCGATCGCGATGATCTTGTCGCCCGGCCGCAGTCCGGCCAGCACCGCGGGCGACTTGGGGTCGCCCTGCGCGCACGCGGCCTGCTGCTTGGTCGGCACGCACGGCAGCACGCTGACGGTCGTGCTGTTCTGGTCGGACAGCCCGACCCCGACCGCCAGTATCCAGAGCAGCACGAACGCGATCACGAAATGCATGAACGAGCCGGCCGCCAGGACGATCGAGCGCTGCCAGCCGGGCTTGCTGCGGAACGAGCGGGGCTCGTCGGCCGGGTCGACCTCGTCCATCGTGGTCATTCCGGTGATCTTCACGAAGCCACCGACCGGCAGCGCCTTGACGCCGTACTCGGTCTCGCCGCGCCGTCTGGACCAGAGGGTCGTCCCGAATCCCACGAAGAACTGCGTGGCCTTCATCCCGAAGATCTTGGCGGTCACGAAGTGGCCTGCCTCGTGCAGCATGACCGAGACGAGCAGGGCGACAACGAAGATGAGCACGCCGATCACGAATGTCATCCCGCTTGCTCTCCTCCCCGCGCGCCCGGCGCGCGGCGCCGCTGCGTGCCCGGACCCTGCCTCACCTGGCGCCCGCCCGCGTCAGCTCACGTGCCCGCAGCCGGGCCCAGCCGTCGGCGGCGAGCACGTCGTCAAGACCCGGGATCGCCGAGCCTGAGCCATCATGCTCTGAGACTACCCGCGCGACCGTGTCCACGATCCCCGCGAATGGGATGCGGCCGGCCACGAACGCCGCGACGCACTCCTCGTTGGCCGCGTTGTAGACGGCCGGCGCGGTCCCCCCCGCCTTCCCGACCGCCCTGGCCAGCGGAACGGCCGGGAACGCCTGCTCGTCCAGCGGCTCGAAGGTCCAGGAGTGGGTCTCCCGCCAGTCCACCGGGCTGGCCGCGCCGGCCACCCGGTCGGGCCAGCCGAGCGCGAGCGCGATGGGTATCCGCATGTCCGGCGGGCTGGCCTGGGCGATGGTCGATCCGTCGGTGAACTCCACCATCGAGTGGATCACCGACTGCCGGTGCACGACGACCTCGATGTCATCAAGATCCATGCCGAAAAGCAGGTGCGCCTCGATCACTTCGAGGCCCTTGTTCACCAGGGTGGCCGAGTTGATCGTGATCACCGGGCCCATATCCCAGGTGGGATGAGCGAGCGCCTGGGCCGGCGTGGCGTTCGCCACCTGCTCCGGCGGCCAGTGCAGGAACGGGCCGCCGCTGGCGGTGAGGACCAGCTTGCGCACCTCGCTGGCCCGTCCGCTGCGCAAGCACTGGGCGATCGCCGAGTGCTCGGAGTCGACCGGGACGATCTGGCCTGCCGCGGCCCGGCCGGTGACCAGCTGGCCGCCCATGATCAGCGACTCCTTGTTGGCCAGCGCGAGCACCCGGCCGGCGTCAAGCGCGGCGAGGGTAGCGGCCAGCCCGACGGCGCCGGTGACCGCGTTCAGCACGACGTCCGCCGGGCGGGCGGCCACCTCGGCGACCGCCGCAGGCCCGGCGAGAACCTCGGGCAGCGGCCTGGCGCCAGAGCCGGGCCTGGCGCCTGACCCCGCGGCCGGCGGGCCGGCCCGCACCCCGCCGCCATCCTTGGCCGCCAGCGCGCGCAGCGCGGCCCGTACGTCCGGCGCCGCGGCCTCGCTGGCCACGGCGATCACCTCGACCCCGAACTCCAGCGCCTGGCTGGCCAGCAGCGCCGGGTTCGCGCCGCCGGCGGCGAGCGCGGTCAGCCGGAACCGGCCAGGATTGCGCCGCACGATGTCGGCCGCCTGGGTGCCGATCGAGCCGGTCGAGCCGAGCAGGACAACATCACGGTGACAGCCGGGCTGCGCGGGTTCCATGCCGCTATTCTCACCGCTGGCCGGAGCACGCGCCTCCCGATCCCCGCCCGCCGCGATCACGTGCCGGCCCCGGACAAAGCTCACCCTGGCTGAGACCGGCCGCCGGGGTGCGCTTAGCTAGAGACCGTGATCGGAGACGGCAGCCCGCAACCGGCCGGACAGGTCCATGACCAGCTGGCTGGCCGGGGAGGCTGGCGTGAGCTGGTCGCCTCGCAGCAGCCGGACTGGCCCGACGCTGGCACGCTGGCCGCCGTGACCGCCGAGCTGGCCGGGCTGCCTCCGCTGGTCTTCGCCGGCGAGTGTGACCTGCTGAGCGAGCGGCTCGCGGCCGTGACCAGGGGCGAGGCGATCCTGCTGCAGGGCGGCGACTGCGCCGAGACGTTCGCGGGCGCGACCGCCGGATCGGTCAGGGCCAAGCTCCAGACCCTGCTCCAGATGGCGGTGGTGCTGACCTACGGGGCGAGCGTCCCGGTCGTGAAGATCGGCCGGCTGGCCGGCCAGTTCGCCAAGCCCAGGTCCAGGCCGACCGAGGTCCGTGACGGCGTCGAGCTGCCCGCGTACCGCGGCGACGCGGTGAACGGGCTCGAATTCTCGGTGCGGGCCAGGACGCCCGATCCTGGCCGGCTGCTGCGCGCCTACCACTGCTCGGCGGTCACGCTGAACCTCTGCCGTGCGTTCACCACCGGCGGCTACGCGGATCTGCGCCAGGTGCACGCCTGGAACCAGGACTTTGTCGCCGACAGCCCGGCAGGCCAGCGCTACGAGCGGCTGGCCGGGGAGATCGACCGGGCGCTGAGCTTCATGCGAGCCTGCGGCGCCGACCCGGCCGAGCTGCGCTCGGTGGAGCTGTACTCCAGTCACGAGGCCCTGCTGCTCGACTACGAGCAGGCGCTGACCAGGATCGATTCGCGAACCGGACGATCTTATGACACCTCGGCGCATTTCCTGTGGATCGGCGAGCGCACCAGGGATCTTCCCGGCGCGCATGTCGAGTTCGCCCGGGCGATCAGCAACCCGGTCGGCGTCAAGGTCGGCCCCGGCACCACGCCAGCCGACCTGCTCGACCTGATCCGGGCGCTGAATCCCGCCCGTGCGGCCGGCCGGCTGACGCTGATCACCAGGATGGGCGCCGGCCGGATCCGGGAGGTCCTGCCATCGCTCGTGCAGGCGGTCGCCGCCGACGGCGCCCCGGTCGCCTGGGTCTGCGACCCCATGCACGGCAACACCTACGAGGCGCCAAGCGGCTATAAGACGCGGCACTTCGACGACGTGCTCGATGAGCTAGGTGGCTTCTTCGAGGTGCACCGGCGCCTCGGCACGCACCCGGGCGGCATCCACATCGAGTTCACCGGCGACAACGTGACCGAGTGCGTCGGCGGCAGTCACGAGATCTCCAGCGGCGACCTGCACCAGCGGTACGAGACCGCCTGCGACCCGAGGCTCAACCGCAGTCAGGCGCTCGATCTCGCTTTCACCGTCGCGGAGAGTTACCCTCGCCCGCGCGGCTGACGCCTCCTGCCCGCCCCGCCAGGCCAGGAGCGCTCACGCCAGGGGCCGGAATCCCGCTCACCGGCGCTGGCCGGGCTCCCAGTCCGGGCGCAGCGGCATGCCGGAGCTCCCGTCCGCGCCGAGCCGGACTCCGAGCACCTGATGCAGCTGGACCTGGTTGCGCTCGAAGCCGAGCCGCGACCCTGCCATGTAGAGCCGCCAGACCCTGGCGGTCCCCTCCCCCACCTCGGCCACCGCCTCGTCCCAGTGTGCATCCAGGTTGGCGCACCATCCGGCCAGGGTCAGCGCATAGTGCTCGCGCAGGTTCTCCTCGTGCCTGATCTCAAACCCGGCGTCATTCATCGCGGAGATCAGGTAGCCGGGCCCTTCGAGCTCGCCGTCGGGAAACACGTACCTGGAGATGAATCCGTCCTTGACGATCGGCGGCCCGTTGTCGTCCGGCCGGGTGATGCAGTGGTTCAGCATCCGGCCGCCGGGACGCAGCTTGCCGTGCAGCAGCGCGAAGTATCTGCGGACCTGAGCCCTGCCGACGTGCTCGGTCAGGCCGATCGAGCTGATGGCGTCGAACCCGGTCTCGGTGACCTCACGGTAGTCCAGGTGCCGTACCTCGGCGCGGTCTTCGAGCCCGGCCTCCTTGATCGCCCGCTGCGCCCAGAGCGCCTGCTGCTCGGACAGCGTGACGCCGATCGCCCGGACGCCGTACTTGCTGGCCGCGTGCATCACCATGCCGCCCCAGCCGCATCCGACATCGAGCAGCCGCATCCCTTCCGCCAGGCCGAGCTTGCGCGCGACGAGGTCGAACTTGTGCTCCTGCGCCTGCTCGAGCGAGGCGTCCGTGCCCGGGTAGCAGGCACAGGTATAGGCCATCGATGGCCCGAGCACCCACTCGTAGAACGTGTTGGACACGTCATAGTGGTGCGAGATGGCACTGGCGTCGCGGCCTGGAGAGTGCCGCCGGCCAGCCAGCCACCTGCTGTTGACCCGCACTTCCTGCGGCGGCGGCGGCACCCGGCGGAGCAGCAGCCTGGGACCGCCAAGCTCAGCCAGCACGGCCAGCCGCTCGCTCAGGCGCAGGTTCAGCCGCTGTGCGCTGGCCAGCCTGGCGAGCGCGGTGTACATGTCCCCGTCGACGTCCAGGTGACCGGAGACGTAGGCGCGGGCCAGGCCGAGCGCGCCCGGTGCCTGCGCGAGATAGGACACCGCGGTCGGCGTCCTGATGCTGACTGTGACCGGCGGTGCGCCCGGCTTCCCCGCCTTGGTGCCGTCATAGGCCACGAACTCGACGTCGGCGTCGTGGCCGGCGACTCGCTCGAACACCTCGGCTAGCGGCATGGCACGGCTCCTTCCTCATCTCCCGCGAACGCATTTGTCATAAAGGCTGGCAAGCCTGCTTCCGGGGTCGTACTCCCGTTTCAGCCCGGCGTAGGCAGGCCCGTTGTAGAGCCGCCAGAACTCGTCCTTCGAGTAGTAGGAGGTCGAGTACAGGCCCTTGTGCCCGCCAAGCTCGGTGACCTTGTCCTCGACCTGCCTGTTGTAATGCCCGTCGGCCGCGCCGTCAGGGAGCGCGACGTTCCCCCAGAAGCCGAAGTTCACGTAGACCTCATCGGGTGCGAGCGGATACAGCGGCCAGGCACGCTCGCCGTGCAGCCGCAGCGGGCACAGCCACACCGGGCTCATGCCAACCGAGGCGGCGAAGAAGTCGTAGAACTCCGCCGCCCGCCCGACCGGGATCTCCACGTCCTGGACGACCATCTCCTGCGCCGGGGCGCCGCGCCGGTGATCGAGCGCCCGGGTCAGCCCGTGCCTGCGGTCGAACGCGACCAGCTTGCGGTACACGTCAGACCGGCGGTACCTGCGCGGCCAGGCCCGGCGGATCAGCGGCCGCTGCACGCCGAACGGGCGCGAGCACCAGAACCAGTCGGTATCCCAGCGCCACAGGTAGTCGCGGATGGTCATGAAGTCCTCGCGCGGTCCGCGAATGGACTGGTAGTAGATCCGCTGGCCGGTGTAGTCGCTCAGCCAGGGAGCGACCTCGCTGTGCGCCCCGACGGTCAGGTACAGCTCGCCGGAACTGAACGCGGTGCCGTCCACGAAGTCAGCCCGGTGACCCTGATAGCCGCCTTCGCGAGCGATCCGCGCGATCGCTGTCATGCAGTCCTGCGGGCTGTCGAACCTGAAGTGGCGCAGGTGCACGAAAGGTGCGACCGGCTCGAGCGAGATGGTGAGCCAGAGGGCGTAGCCAAGGGTCCCGTATGAGTTGGGGAATCCCCGGTACAGCCCTTCGTGCTCGGTGCCGGGAGCGGCAGTCACGATCCGCCCGTCCCCGGTCAGGATGTCCATCTCGAGCACCGACTCGTGCGGCAGGCCGTTGCGCAGCGACGTGGACTCGATCCCCAGGCCGGACACCGCCCCGCCGAGGGTAATGGTCTTCAGCTGCGGTACCACGAGCGGCATCAGGCCATGCCGCAGGGTCGCGTCGGCCAGATCCTCGTAGGTGGTCATCCCGCCGACCACGGCGGTCCGCTCCGCCGGATCGACGCGCAGGACGCGGGCGAAGGCGGAGACGTCCAGAGTCGACTGGCCACGCCCCGCGTCATCGCGGAACCGGAACAGGTTGGATGTCGTCTTGGCCAGCCGGACGTCGGTTCCTGGCGGGATGGCGAGGTACGCGCTGCGAAGCCGTTCCGCCGCCTGCCGGCGGACCGACGGCGGCGCCACCCGCTGCTCGTGATCAGCGAGCTCAGTCATGCTGCCTCCGTGAACCGGCGCGCCAGCCTCCGTAGGCCGAACGTGCGCCCATCGCCACTGCTGTACCCGACTCAGATGGCCAAACGCGGCAATTCTACCGCCGGCTGGCGATCGGCCCCAGGTGCCGGTGGGCCCGGCACGCCCGGGACACCGCCGGCCGGCCTAGTGCCACAGCCCGGCACAGCCGAAACGCCGCCGGCCGACCATGGCGCCGGCCCGCTACACCCCGGTCGTCGCCAGCACCCGGCCGGAGGCGACGGCATCGACCAGCCGCTGGTGATCTCGCTCGTTCTGATCCGCGTAGGCGACGGCGAACTCGGCGATCGCCTGGTCGAAGGTGTCGCCGGTTCCCAGGTAGCCCGAGATCAGCGACGCCCGCCCGGTCCTGGCGTGCGCCCGG
>Ga0209415_10007346_pt1 | contig 19270 bp, 15 predicted proteins | sample PeaSoiSIISIP2007_FD_187696 | JGI IMG/M metagenome (GOLD analysis project Ga0209415, IMG submission 187696) | Peat soil microbial communities from Weissenstadt, Germany - SII-SIP-2007 (SPAdes) (version 2) | ecosystem: Environmental > Terrestrial > Soil > Wetlands > Peat | place: Germany... | reverse complement strand
AGGTGCATCGAGGGGCAGGCGGGCGGTCATGTCGAGCTGGAAGGTGCCGTAGGGGTTCACGTGACCCCAGAAGAGCGGTGTCATCGCTCGTCGCTCGTTGGTGCCCATGCGCTCCAGCCAGATGGGCTCGCCGAGCACCCGCTGGAGCATCAGCGTGTTGACGTAGACCATGCAGTTCTGCAGCAGGTGCAGAGCCAGCATGGTTGCTTCCTGGTCCTCCAGCCGGTTGGTGGCGATCTCGCCACCGCGGCCATGAAGGATGAAGTCGTTGGCGCCATTCCAGGATTCGATCACGTTCAGACCCTCATGGATCTCGCGCCGCAGTTCCATCCTGTGCAGATAACGGCACAGAAATGTCGTGCGCAGCGCCTTACCGAGCTCGACCAACGCTCGGTATGTGGGATGCTGTAGATTGGCGCGGGTGAGGCGGCGCAGGATGTCCGCGGCGGCAGCGGTGCCGAGCCGAAGCGCGGTCGCGAACTTCACCATCTCGTTGTACTGGCGACGGATCAGGTCCCAATCGATCGGCCGTGACAGCACCGGTCGCAGTCCCGGGTACGCATCGGGTTCGCCGACGATCGGGCGATAGAGCCGCTGGGCATGTATGCGCTTGAGCCGTGGCAGAAGGTGGAACCCGAGCAGATGGCAGAAGGCGAAGGCAACGTCGCTCTGCCCGTGGCTGTCGACATATGCCTTCTGCACCTCCATCTCGGTGCAATGCCGTAGCACACCCTCGATCATGGATGCGACTTCGGAAGAGGATGGGGTCTTGAGCTGTGAACAGATGCAGGTGCTGTGGCGCTCGACATGCCAGTAGATCATGACGCCACGGCCACCGTAGCGAATATGCCACTCCGTCATCAGGTTCTGATCCCAGGCGCCAAACTGCTTGGAATCGGCGGCACATGCCGTCGTGCCCTCGCCCCAGATGCCGGGATGGCGGGCGCGCAGGGTGGCGTTGACGACTTGAGCGATTGCCTCGCGCATGCTCTCACGGGTCATGAAGCGCCGCCGCACATAGAGCAGGTCCCTGTAGGTGACATCATCCTGGCCTGCCGCCATGCGCTTGAGACCGGTGTTGGTGCCGATCCCGTTCAGACACAGCAACAGCCGTTCCTGCAGTGCCGTACGCGAGAGGTTTTCATGGTCAGTGACGGTGCGGAAGGCATTGGTAAAGCCGATGCGCAGATCAGCTTCTTTCAGCATGTCGAGCAGGCTGGTCATTGGCCAGCGCCGGCCGATTTCGGTCTTGAGCGCAGCGAGGCCTACCGGATCTTCCTGCTTTTCCAACGGCGTCAGGGTGATCCGGCCGCCGCCGCGCTTGAGGATGCGAACGTAGGGGTTGGCGGCCAGTCCGGCGTCGAACGTGCCGAGTGCCTCCGTCATCTCTGCCTGCACGCGTGCAATGAAGGCGTCCGCGTCCCGGGGAAGTCCGAGGGCGGCATAGTGTTCGTCCCGTCGGACCTCGAAGTCCACGGGCAGGTCCTCATCGGGATTGCGATAGCGGTCGGCGCCCTCGACCCAGATTTCCTTGCAACGGAGTTGCTCGCGCAGCGCCTGCAACGCGCAAAACTCATAGGTGATCCGGTTGATCCGGGACCGGCCCTGAGCGTCGCGCTCTATCACGGCGTCACGCCAGGCGATCGGCACGACACCATCGAGCGGCGCGGATTCCTCAAGCGGATAGCAGTGCAGTTTGCTATCGAGGTGGCGGCGGACCAAGGCGAGTGCATCAAGCACCGGCCGGTGGTCCTGGTTGTTGGAGCGGAATGTCAGAGCGCCGAGCACGATCGGCAGCATGCGGCGGTAGTGCGATCGGTAGGAGCCGCGGATCACCGCCTGGAGGTGATGGCGGTACATTGGTCCGGTGGCTTCGCCCTCGGCCACCAGGTCGCGCAGGGTCTGCTCATCAACGACAGGAAAGACAACCGCGCGGACTGTATCGTCCGGCTTGGCCAGGCTCGCCGCGGCGAGCTTGAACAGCAGTGCCGGCTTGCCGGCTACGCGCTTGAGGTCAGCGATCAGCTCGCTCTCGACCCGTTTCTCCGCCGTGGCGCCGATGCGATGGACGGTAGCGATCAGCAGATCGACCAGCGCGTCGGTGATCTCGCGTCCGCGCACCTGGCAGAAGGCTGCAAGCAGCGTCAGCCGAATCGCCGTCGGGTGGCGGCGCAGCTCGTGCAGTTCCTCGGCCGCAACGCGCCGCCGATAGGCCAGCAGAACCTTGGAAGGGAGGTCAGCGAACAGGTCCGCTGGCAGTGCGAGCGCACGGATACAGGCGAGCTTGTCGGCTTCCTCGCCGACGCTTTGCAGGCTGGCGTGGCCGGCGCCGGCGCGCAGTGCGAGCAGTGGAGCACGATTATCCTTGCCGCCTGTCGCATCGGAATGGGGTGCCTTGAGCAGGGCGTCGAGCCCCTCCGGCGTCGCAGCCGGCAGACGCGCCAACAGGCCGTCGCACCACGCCTCTTCATGCCGGTGAACGACGGAGCGTACCAATCGATCGAGGCGATCAGGAGATGGCGGCTCGATGCAGAGCGATCTGCACCGCTCGCGTGCAGCCACCAGCAATCGATCCAGCCGGTGTTCCAGCGCGGACACCTGACCTTCCAGCCAACGTGCGAGAGCGTCGGTATCGTCCAGCGTGGGCTCGCGAAAGCCGAGGGCGTCGCGGATTTGTGCTCGGTGATACGCGGCGGCCCGACTGCGCCAGTCATAGCCGCGCCAGGCTTCTGCCGGCACCTCGATCTGACTGGCGATCGCCTCGACCGCGGCGACGGGGACCTCCTCAAGCCGGTACGGAAACCGACCGTTGGCCTGGAACATCTTGAGCAGAATGGCGAAACCCAGCCGCGTGGCGCCGGTCTTGTTGCCGAACAGCGTGCGATCCGACGCATGCAATACCCAGCGGTCGTCAACGTCATCGCCATCCCGTTGGGCCCGCATGGTCGTCTCCCTTGTGCTTTTCTGTCCCAATTAGGCTATAGGCTGATTGCTACGGTTCGTGCCCCAGCGAGAACAAGGGGTTGCAGAGCATCCAGCGGGATGAGTTCAATTGGGACAGCGCGTCGCCGTTTACTGCCGGGTCTCGACCTCCGATCAGTCCTGCGAGCGCCAAGAGCGTGACCTTGCCGCCTTTGCCGCGCGCTCCGGCTACGAGGTCGTCAGTACGTTCAAGGAAACTGGCTCCGGCGTGAAGCTTGATCGCGCCGAACGGCGGAAGGTGATGGCGCTCGCGCAGGCGCGGCAGATCGATGCGGTACTGGTCACCGAGTTGTCGCGCTGGGGCCGTAGCACGACGGACCTGCTGGGGACGCTGAAGGAGCTGGAGGCACGGCACGTGTCGGTAATTGCGCTGAATGGCATGGCATTCGACCTTTCGACCCCACACGGCCGCATGATCGCGACCGTGTTGGCCGGTATCGCTGAATTCGAGCGCGAACTCATCCAGGAGCGCATCCGCTCCGGCATCGCCGCCGCGCAGGCACGGGGCAAACGGCTCGGACGCCAGCCTGGACAACGGCCGAAATCAGATCGGCTTGCAGCCAAGGTACTCGCCCTGGTTAAACAAGGCCGCAGCTACCGCCTGACGGCGCGCGAGGTGGGCCTGAGCAAGAATACGGTGGCTGACATCATCAGACGAAGCCGTGCCACAGGGGTTGCACTCCTATTGCTCCTGGCCACCAGCCCAGCTTGGGCGCAGGTCGCTGCCGATGAGACGCCGCAAACCCGGCGGGCATGCGTTGCCATTGCCGCCCTTGCGAATCGCGGGGCCAACGCCTTGCGAGGACAGGATCTGGTTGATAGGGACGTTTCCGTTGACCTCCGCAATGACGGCCATCCACGCAAAATCCGGGAGTACAGTGCAGGTTCAGCAGGAACGCCGTATCTCGGTGACGAACAGGGCGAAGAGGTCCCTCACCCAAGCCGTGACGATTTTTCGGAGGCGAGTCGCTGGGCGTCCGATATCGCTGTGCTGCGCATCGAGCAACGCTTTTGGGAAGTAGACTGGATCGCCAGCGCCATGAATGGCAGTGCAACATTACTTGCCGCCACAGACGGCGTCGCCATTTGCCTTTTTCACAGTGAGACTCAGCCCCCAACTGTTACTCTGTTCACTGGCACGGACCCCAACGACGCCCCGATCTATAGCGACATCCTGATGGGGCGCGGCGCACCAGCCCCTTCAGTAGCAATTGACGCGAAGACCGTCGAGGCAGCTTGGCAAGCGCCGCACCAGGGCTACAGCCTCGGTACTATCTCTTGGCGCGTAGACCTAACCGGCGCCAATCTACCGACTACCTTGGTGCAGGTTGAATTCAACAGCGGCGCAGGGGCTGGCTGTGGCAGTACTGACCTGGCTCTGGTGCAGAATGGAGAAGTTACCGCGATCGGCCTCGCACACCACGGAGGGGCTTTTGCCAAGCCCCTCATACCTCTGTCGCCAAACTTGGACGAGATATTGAACGGGCCTTACGGCTGCAAGGGAATTGTCGAAACGCCGGTTATGGGTTCCGACAACCAGGCGTACGTCCTAATCAGCAACACCGATGTTCATCCGACCCGAGCTGACCCCATTCGGTTGCTGGCCGGCGCGCGCGGTGGAGTCATGTACCCCCTCGCCAGACTTTTGTGGGGATTACGGAACGACATCGTATCCCCGACGAAGCCATGATGGTCCATGCGTTCCTGGTTTGTGCCATAATCCGCGCTATCCTGCCCGCTGTATGGCATGACCCCGGCATGATCGCCCGCGTAGCCCTCGATGCAGCGATGCCGCCAAGCCTCGTAGGGCAGCTTCAGCTGCACGGCGTCTGACGATCCAGGGTCAAACGCTACTTTGCACCTGGTGACACGAATGTTGGGTCTGGGCCACTTTCGGAAGCTCCGCTCGACCCAGCGGTTTCAACGGGTTGTGGTTCCCGAAAGATACGACCGAACAGAGGGCCGATTGCGCGGGGATTACAGCTTTGGACGTTCCGAACCCCATTTTCCACAACCCAAGCCAGGTCTCCAGAAGATGTGACCGGAACAGACGGCCATTCCAGAACCTCGATGGTGGTTCGAACACGTGTCGGCCGGCGCACGCCGGGGAAGGACCGCAATGGGTCGAATCCGGCTGTCCACCCCATGCGATCCGGCGAACGCGTCTCCGGGCCCGCGGGTAACGTTCAAACCGACCCACGCCCCCCCCGCGCGGCAGTGGTCACTCATTGCGCGGACAGGTCGATGATCGCCGCGAATCCCTGCTCGGTGCCGAACGCCAGCCGTGCGCCGTCCGGGCTCCAGGCCAACGTGGAGACCGGCCCGTGTTCCGGCGGCGCGATCGGCAATACGCGCGAGGAGCCGATATCGGCCAGCACCACCAGCCCGTCAGCGAAGCCGCCCGCCACCATCTCCTGCTGCGGGTGACAGGCGACCTGGGTGCAAAGAATGCCGTCGCCGCCCGCCAACTCCAGTGGCGCCTTGCCCATCGGCCCGCCGCCGAAAAACGGCCACAGCACCATCGCATCCGCGCCACTGCTCGCCAGCCACCTGCCATTGCGCGTGAAACTGAGGGCGGCGCTCTTCGACGGATAGCCGCTCATGCGCATGTGCTGACCGTCGGACAGGCGCCAGCCATGCAACGCATTCTCCTGCATCGCGGTGACCACCGCGTCGCCGTCCGGGTGGATCGCCAGCCCGGTGTGGCTGCCCTTCCATTCCAGCACGCGCGGGGTGTCGGTCTTCGCCGCGACGAAGCGCAGCGTGGCGCCGTTGTAGTGCGACGCCCCCACGCGCTTGCCCTTGGCGTCGAAGGCGAGGCCGGTCACCGCGGACGGATGCACGAACTCCTTCAGCTTCTGGCCCGCCGCGTCGAACAGGTGCACCACCTTGCCGACAGCGCAGGCCAACAGCCCGCCGTTGCCCTTCGGATCGGCAAAGCTGGCGACGTGCTCCACCCATTTCATGCCGAAGCGGGCGATGTCGGTGACGCCGCCGTCCGCGGCGATGCGGCGAAACGCGCCATCGTCGCCGCCCGAGATGAAGCCGGCCGCGTCGGTGTCCGCGGCCAATGCGAGCAGCGCGCCGTCATGCACCGGCACCGGGCGCCAGGCGGAGGTGTCCGCCAGACGCACGGTGTGCAGCGTGCCGTCGCCCAGCGCGAAAGCGACCGAGGCGCTGTCGCGCGCAAAGCGCGTGGCGACGACGAAGGCTTCGAGCTCGCGGGAGACGCCGCGGCTTTCCAGCAGGAAGCTGGCGGTCGTGGTCTGGCTCATGCATCCTCACCCCTACCCTCTCCCGCAAGGCAGGAGAGGATCCCCCTCAGTCCGCCGCGCAGCTTTCGAAGCCGCGGCGCAATTGCGGGCGGTTGAGGTTGCGGCCGATGAACACCAGCCGGCTGCTGCGCTGCGCATCCGGCGCCCACGGCCCGATGAAGTCGCCGTCGGCGATCATGTGCACCGCCTGGAACGCGAAGCGGCGGTTGTCGCCGGCGTAGCTCAGGATGCCCTTGGTGCGCAGCAGGTCCGGCCCCTTCTCCTGCAACAGCACGCCGATCCAGGCGTTGAACCGCTCCGGGTCGATCGGCCGGTCCAGCTCGAAGCTCACCGAGGCGACGTCCGCGTTGTGTTCGTGGTCGTCGCCGCCATCCAGGAAGTCCGGGTCCATTGCCAGCACGCGGTTGAGGTCGAACGCCCCGCGGTCCAGCACCTGCGCGATCGGCAGCGCCGCCCGCTCGGTGCGGTGGATCACCGCGAACCGGTTAATGGTGCGGATCCGCTGCTCGACCGCCGCCAGTTCGTCCGGCGACACCAGATCGGTCTTGTTCAGTACGATGACATCGGCGAAGGCGATCTGGTCCGCCGCCTCGTGACTGTCCTCCAGCCGGGCCAGCACGTGCTTGGCATCCACCACGGTGACGATGGCGTCCAGCCGCGCCTTGGCGCGCACGCCCTCGTCGATGAAGAAGGTCTGCGCGACAGGGGCGGGGTTGGCCAGACCGGTGGTCTCGATGATGATGCCGTCGAACTTGTCGCGCCGCTTCATCAGCCCGCCGACGATACGGATCAGGTCGCCGCGCACCGTGCAGCAGATGCACCCGTTGTTCATCTCGAAGACTTCCTCGTCGGTGTCCACGACCAGGTCGTTGTCCACTCCGAGTTCGCCGAACTCATTGATCACCACCGCATATTTGCGGCCATGCTGCTCCGTGAGGATGCGGTTCAGCAGGGTCGTCTTGCCGGCGCCGAGATAGCCGGTGAGTACTGTCACCGGCACCAGCGCCGCCTTGTCCGTCATTGTCTCCGCCATCTGCCCTTCGCTCCGGGTGCTTTGCCTGTCTCGGCGAATATAGGGGCGCGTGGTGCAATCAGCCACCGGCGGCGGCGAGCACCTCTCGCCGCAGTTCCGCCAGGCGGGCGGAAATCGCCGGCGCATCGAACGCCCGGGCGCGCGCGCGGCCGGCCTGCTCCAGGGCGACGCGGCGTCCGGGATCGTCCGCCAGAGCGCGAATCGCCGCCGACAGGGCCGCCGGATCGTCCGGATCGACGTAGATTGCGGCGTCGCCGGCGACCTCGCGCAGGCCACCACGGTCGGCGCAGATCAGCGCGGCACCGCTGGCCAGGGCTTCCAGAGCGACGAGGCCGAACGGCTCTTGCCAGCGGCTCGGCACCACGACGATGGCGGCACGCGCCATGGCCTGGAGAATGGAGTTGCGGTCGCGGTAGCCGGGCGCACGCACGCCGGCACGCTCGGCCGCGGCGCGGGTGAGGCGAGAGAACCCGGTTTCGGGGCTGTCGGCGCGGAACCGGTCGGCACCGATCATCTCGGCGTGCCAGCCGGGCAGGTGCGGCAAGGCGGTGGCGCAGGCCGCGACAAAGGCGTCCGGACCCTTCTCCCGCACGATGCGCCCGGCGAACAGGATCAGCCGCTGGCGCGGGCCGAGCGGCGGCAAGGCGGCGAGGTCGATCGGATTGGGCACGACCGCCGGTGAGCGGGCCGGCGCCGCCACCCCCTCGAGCAACCGGCGGCGGAGATAGTCGGAGACGGTCACGATGCGGGCCAGGGTATTCAGCAGGCGCGTCCGATCCGCCGCCGTGCGGGCTCGGCGCATCCGCTGCGGGTCGTTGTGCAGGAACAGCATGACCGGGCGACGGCGGAACCGGCGCGCCAGCCATAGGGCCAGCTCCGGTCGGTTGTGCACTTCGATCAGCGCCGGGTCGGCGCGCGCGAGCGTCCAGGCCAGGGCGGCGCCGTAACGGATATTGACGTTGCCGGGCCACCAGAGCGCCGGGCGCACGGCGAGGAATGGGATATCGGCGTAGGGCGGGCTCGCTTGCGGTCCGCCGATGACCAGCGAGCGGAAGTCGGGGGCGCCGGCGAGCAATCGCGCCACGATGCCAACGCCGCCGACACTGGCGGGCCCGAACCCCTCGTGCGGCGGCAGGATGGATGCGACCAGATTCTGGGGGTTGGGCGTCATGCGGGCGCGGCTATGGCCGGCGCGGAAGCAAGAAAAATCTCCCCCTCCCTCAAGGAGAGGGGGAGATTTCTTTCTCTTTCCCGCATCCCGATTATGCGCCCCAGCCCCTCACGCCCGGCGCAGCAGGAACAGCCCCTGCTCGCCGAGCAGATTGGCAATCCGCGGAAACCGCCGCCACGGCCCGCGCCGCCCGGCATCGTCAGCGGCCAGCCATTGCTCGACCGCGTAGCCTTCCTGTGTGCAAAGCGCGAAGAAGTCGCGGATCGTGCAGGGATGGATGTTCGGCGTCTCGTACCAGGGCCGGTCCCAGGTCGGCGTCATCGGCATGCGCCCGGTGGTGAGCAACTGCCAGCGCACCAGCCAGTGGCCGAAATTGGGGAAGCTGACCACCGCGCGGGCGCCGATGCGCAGCATCTGTTGCAGCACGGCACGGGGACGCTCCACCGCTTGCAGCGTGCGCGACAGTACGACGTAGTCGAAGCCGCCGTCCGGATAATGCGCCAGGTCGATATCGGCGTCGCCATGCATCACCGGCAGGCCATGCGCCACAGCGCGGGTGACCTCCGCCATGTCGATCTCGATGCCACGCGCGTCGCAGCCTTTGGTGCGGAACAGGTAGTCGATCAGCTCGCCGTCGCCGCAGCCGATGTCCAGCACGCGAGTGCCAGGCGCGATCATGCCGCCGATCAGCCGCAGATCGACCCGCATGTTCTTAGCGACGAAGCGGATGGGATCGTGCGTGGTCATCGCAGGGCTGGCCGGGTGCGTTGGTGCCGTTGGTGGTGGGCGGGGTTCTCCCCGACCCGGACCGGCAATGCAACTGCGCCCGGGCGAACCGGCGGTGGCGACGGCGACGCGAGGCTACACGGCCTCGGCCGAGAGACGGCGGGGGGCGGCGCAACAACTGCAGCCGCCGGGGTGCATGCGCTGTTGCGGCATGGCCGTGGTTTGCAAGCTGGCATTGCCGCCGAGCGCCGGGGCGGTGAGCATGATGCGCGGCGCCGGGTCGCCGCAGGTGGGGCAGGGCTGTGGCCGCGCGAACTCGGCCATCGGGCGGCTCTCGCTGAATGGGCCGCAGGTTTCGCATCCGTAGTCGTAGGTGGGCATCGATACCTCTCGGGGCGGATCGGTCTGTGGCGGGATGTTGCCATCAATCGCGGTCGCCGGTCCAGCGTAGGGCGGCAGGGCGTTGATGGTGCCCGGGAAGGCGCGGACTTCGGCGCTGGATAGTGCCTCAGTTTGAATGTCGGCTTCCGACCATAGCGGACACCCAGCCGACGCAACGTGGATGCTGCAAAGCGCCAGGGGCAGACACTTCGGTTCACTTGTGAGAACACGCCCGGCTTCATGTGATACAAGCGTCCATATGCCGTAGCTGGAGGAAGAATTGATGCCCGAGGATGCTCGAAGCTCCCTCAGGCCGAGCGCCGTTGAACATGTATTTGGGCGCATTCTCACGTCGCTCGTTTGGATCGGCCTGATCCGCGGCCACTTCTACGTTCTTGAGGTACGTGGACGCAAGAGTGGCAAGACAATCTCGCTGCCGGTGGATCTGCTCGATCTTGGGGGACACCGCTATCTGGTCTGCGCCCGGGGCAACTCCAACTGGGTGCGCAATGCTCGCGCGGCCGGCCAAGTCGTGCTCGCCCGCGCTATGCGCCGACAACGCTATGCCGTGCACGAACTTCCCCCCGCGATGCGTCCACCGATCCTCAAAGCCTACCTTGACCGCTTCGCAAACGAGGTACAGCGCTTCTTCCCGATCCCGAAGGGATCGGCGGTGGAATCCTTCAACGATCTGGCGATGCGCTATCCAGTATTCGAGCTCCTGCCGCTGGACGAGACTGCGCACGACGCGGGAAAGGCTTCGCGACGAGAACAAGGGCCGGATCACAAACGATGAAGCGAAACGGGCTGATGTTGCTCGCAAGGTCGGAAATATACTTGCCTACGAGATTACGGCAAGCTTTTCGTACTCGGACGTCCAAAAGCTCTGTCGTAAAGCGCCGATTTATGACTGTAGCCGGATAGATCGCGATGTATTTTTACAAATGATGATGAATACGATAGTGCATATAAACGATCGAGACCTTCGCGTTGCCGCTACCCGGAAGCGTCAACCGCTGACGGCTGCTAGCCTCGGTCTCCTAGTGTTCTGACTCTCACGGATCGATCCCGCTGCCCCTCCCACCTGCGTCGACATGACGGATTACGGCGGTTACGACCCATCCCAGAGGATCGAAACGTCAGGATCACAACACTAGCAGCCACACCGTGGAGGTGCGGAGGTACAACCCCTGCAAAGCGCCATGCCACCCCAGAGCAATCGACGCCGCAAGCCGCCAATGCCAGATTCCCCCTCCCAGCAGCAGCGGCGGGAGGGAAACATGGACGACACCGGACAAGGTAGGCTCGCCGTGATTATCGGCGGCGGCAACGGCATCGGCGCCGCTACCGCCCGACTGATGGCCGCCCGCGACTGGCGCCTGGCGATCATCGATCGCGACCTGGAAGCCGCCCGCACCACTGCCGCGGAGTTGAACGCCCGCGCCTTCCATGGCGACGTCACCGACGCCGCGGTGATGCACGGCTTGGCGCAGGAGATCGAGGCCACCGTCGCGCCGCCCTACAGCCTGGTGGTCTCCTCCGGCACCTTCCAGGACCCGGTCCCGCCCAACCAGACCAGGCTGGAGGACTGGGATCGCATCATGCGGGTCAACCTCGACGGCGTATTCTTCGCCAACCGCGCGTTCGGCCCGGGCATGGCCGGCCGCGGCCAGGGGGCGATCGTCAACATCGCCTCGATCATCGGCCTGGGCGGTACCCCGCTGCACGCCTATGGGCCGACCAAGGCGGCGGTGATCAACCTGACCGAGAGCCTGGCCGGCGAATGGGGCCGCGCCGGCGTGCGGGTCAACGCGGTGTCCCCCGGCGTGACGCTGGTGCCGCGTGTGCTCGCCCGCCGCCAGGCCGGCGCCCGCTACCGCGGCGACCCGGCGGAGCACACCGCGCTCGGCCGCTGCGTCGAACCCAACGAGGTGGCCGAAGCCATTGAGTTCCTGCTCTCCGACCGTGCCTCCGCCATCACCGGCGTCAACCTGACGATCGACTGCGGCTGGGCGGCGGCGCGCGGCTGGGTGATGTACGGCGGCGTCCGCCTCGCGGGCGGCGGCCACCCCGCGCCGGACGCCTGAGCCATGCCCGCCCCCGAACCCACCGCCCGCATTGTCCGCGGCGCCGTGCTGGCCGATCCCGCACTGCGGCGCGCCGAGCCCGCCGACATCCTGATCGTCGACGGGGTCATAGCGGCGATCGGACCACCCGGCCTCGGCGCCCCCGAAGACGCGGTCCCGTTCGACGCCGCGCATACCCTGGTGCATCCGGGTCTGATCAACGCCCACATGCACTCGCATGGCGGCCTGGCGCGCGGGCAGGGCGACAAATGGACGCTGGAGCTGCTGCTGGCCGCCGCGCCCTGGATTGGGGGCGGCCGTGCGCTCGCGGACAAAAAACTGTCCGCCACCATCTGCGCCGCTGAGATGGTGCTGAAGGGCTGCACCGCCGCCTACGACCTGTTCGCCGAGTTTCCGCGACCCACCCGCGACGGCATGGACGCCGTCGCCGAAGCCTACGCCGAGGTCGGCCTGCGCGCGGTCATCGCTCCCATGGTCGCCGACCTGTCGTTCTATCAGGCCATCCCCGGCTTGCTCGACGCCCTGCCGGACGACCTGCGAAAGGCCGTCGACTCGCTGCGCCCCGGCGACGGCGCCGCCTGCCTCGCCGCTATCGAGGACATTGCGCGCCATTGGTCCTGGGACCGCGCCGGCATTCGCCTCGGCGTGGCGCCGACCATCCCCCACCACTGCACCGAGGGCTTCGTCTGCGGCTGCGCCGGCATCGCCCGGGCGAACGGCCTGCGCCTGCATACCCACGTGAGCGAGAGCAAAGTGCAGGCCGTGGCCGGACAGCGCCTGTATGGCCGCACCCTGCTGCAGCAGATGAATCATTGGGGGATGGTCGGCCCGGATTTCACCGTCGCGCACGGTGTCTGGCTCGACGATGCGGATATGGGCCTGATGGCGGAAACCGGAGCAAGCCTGGCGCACAACCCGGGCAGCAACATGCGGCTCGGCAACGGGATGTTCCCGCTGCGCCGGGCCTTGGACCTCGGTGTGACGGTCGGCATCGGCACCGACGGGGCCAACTGTTCCGACAACCAGAACATGTACGAGGCGATGCGCTATGCCTCGATGGTCTCCAAGGTGCAGTCGCCGCGCACCGAGGACTGGGCCGCGGTAGAAGAAGTCTACCGCGCCGCCACATTGGGCAGCGCCCACGCGCTGGGGTTCACCAATGCGGGCGAGATCCGGGCGGGCGCCAAGGCCGACCTGGTGTTCCTTGACCTGCACGCCATCAACTGGATCCCACATAATTGGACAGTCAATCAGATCGTGCATGCGGAAGACGCGACATCGGTGCGCCACGTGATGATCGGTGGCCGGCTGGTGGTGCGCGACCGCGCCCTGACGACGGTCAATCTGCCGCGGCTGGCCCGCGAGGCGAAGGCGGCGCGGGAGCGGCTGGAACAGGCCAACGCGCAGATGAAGGCCCTGGTCGAGCAACTGTCGGTCGTGGTGGGCAGCTTCTGCCCTGGCCTTGCCGCCGCCCCGTATCATGTGCGGCGCTATCTCCGCGAGTGAAGCAAGGTCAGCGGTCGGCCTGACCTTCCGTCGTCCAGCCGATTGCTTTGGGGAAGCTTTCCGGACAGCCCGGAGGGGTGCGGCGCGTGGCCAGCCCAGCGCGTCTGTCATCTCCTCATGATGGCGACCCACGTCATGATGGCGACCCACGCAGCCGACACCGCGGCGCACCCCGGTATCGGATCAATCGGCCGCCACGGAATTGACCGATAATCCGATGATGCCGCCACGTTTTATCCAAGCAAAGGGTCCGTCCGGGGACGGTCGGATCCGATGGACCTGCTGGCATAAAGATCCCTCTCCCACACCGTGCGAGAGGGGTTCTTTGCCGCATCCACCATCGGCATGCTTCGATCGGCGCAGGCGGGCGGATTACGCCGCGCCTCCCTGTTTGCCTTCCAACCGTTCGACGCGCGAGCGCAACTGGCCAAGCTGAGATTGCAGCGAGCGCTGGATCGTCGCCGTCGCGTCGGTGGCCGAATCGGCCCTCGCCGCATAGGCCATCGCAACGGTCACATCCTCCCTGACTTGTTGCATGGTTGCCAGCACGCGCTCCATCTGGTCGAGCATGTCCGTGCGCAGCCGCGTTTGCTCGCGCTCGACCCGCTCGAAGCGCTGGTCGATCCGCTCGAAGCGCTGGTCGATCCGCTCGAAGCGCTGGTCGATCTGCTCGAAGCGCTGGTCGATCTGCTCGAAGCGCTGCGTCTGCCCGTGCTCGATCCGGTCGAGCCGTTGCAGGATCAGGTTCAACATGTCCTCGCTCATATGCGGCATCCTGGCTGGGTCGCGAAGCCATCTTTATGCCAAGACGGGCTCCGGACGCCACAATGTTGCGGAATACGGCCGTATGTGGCGGACCTACCCCCGGCCGCGCACTGCATCCCACCACGGGCAAACGCCCGCCATGCGCTGATAGTTGCCGTCGATCACCTGCAGCGGCGCCCGGTTCCCCTCGGCCGCCGCCTTCAACCGCATGGTCCGCGCCTGCGCGCGCTGTTTCTCCGGCAGCCAGGTCCGGTCGTGGCCCCACAGGCTCGGCCCGATCGTCACCTCGGATGGCGTCCAGTTGCCCGGCGTGACCTCCTTGCCGCCCCAGCCATATTCCAGCATGAAGCCCGAGGGCGACTTCAAATAGAACGAGGTCACCGCGTCGTTCGGGTGCCGTCCCAGCGTGGTCGCGATCCGCTCCGGCTCGCCTAGCGCGATGTCGTAGCCCTGCCCGACATCGTCGAGCGAATACAACTCGACCATCAGATGATGCAGGTCCTGCCGGCCGGTTTCGATGAACGCCACGCTGTGGTGCCGAGGATTGGCGTGCAGGAAGAAGGGGCGGAACGGCGTCAGGATGTAGTCGCTGATGCCAAAGCCGAGCACGTCGTGATAGAAGCCCATCAGGTCGTCGACGTTCTTTACGTGGAACACCGCATGGCCCATCCCCAGCGGCCCGGTACGGAACCCGGAAATCGCCCGGCCCGGCTTGAACGCCTCGTCGGCGATCGCCGCGCCGTGGAACGCCTCCAGCCGGTTGCCCGCCGGATCGGCGAAGCTGATCAGGTCGAGCACGCAGCGCTGGTCCGCCAGCGCCGCCGTCTCGCGCCGCACCGCCACGCCGGCTTGCTCAAGCCGTGCCGCCAGCGCATCGAGCGAAGCCGCGTCCGCCACCTCCCAGCCGAAATAGCGTTCGCCGTCGGCCAGCGAGCGGTCGATGATCAGCCGCTGCTTGCGGTCGTCCATGCGAAAGGCGCGCGCGGCGTTGCCGCGTTCGACCATCTGCATGCCGAGCCAGTTGGTGGCGAAGTCGGTCCACTCCGACATGTCGGCCGCACCGACCCCGACATAGCCAAGCGATTGCACTTCCATGCCGAGAACCTCCATCCCGTTGCAGCCCGCACGCCCGGCGCCGGAACGCCGGGCGCGTGGCCTGGTCAGGTCGTGTGGTCGCCGCTGCATGCCGCGGCTGGCGTCGCGAGCAAGCCCGCGGAAACCACGATGGCACTGGAAAGGCCGGCCAGCACCGCAACGGCAAGAATGACGCGTCTGATCATCCTGGATCTCCTTTCTGTGGAAGAGCGCCGTCAGTGTAGCACGCAAACTGCCGGGATACACTGTTCCCGCCGCTTCACCCGTGCGCCGCACGAGATGCTCCAATGGTTCGCCCATCGACTTCGCCAATGGCAGGCAAGAAGGCCCAGAAATAACGCCGCCTCCCTCGTCCGGAGCCAATCTTTTGCGACGGCCGGGGCATGAAGTGGACTCCAGCGCAGATGCTGGCGCAACGCCGGACTCGGCCCCGCAACTCGACCGGAACTGGGACAAATGCCTTGGAGCCACCACGACAGAGGACAGGGCGAGCGTCACCCACGCGCATTTACCAAATAGTCAGAAATGCCGGCGCACGTTGCGCTCCCTCTTCGCATTCCGCGCAGTCAAGGAGCCAATCGCATGCTCGCCCGCAGACATCTGCTTCTCGCCGGCGCTGCCACGGCCGCCGGCCTCGCCGCGCCGTACGTCGCCAAGGCCGCCGATGCCACCCGCACGCTGCGCATGGGCTACCTGCTCTCCAAGAACTCCCAGCTCGGCGCCGGCGCCACCGCCATGGCCGACGCGGTCGGCAAGACCACGGGCGGCCGCATTCGCATTGACCAATTTCCCGACGCGGCCCTCGGCGGCGAAGTGGAGATCGTGAAGGCCGTCCAACTCGGCAGTGTCGATCTGGCCTTCGTCACCGGCGCCGGCCTGGCCACCGCGTTCCCCGACACCGACGTGTTCCACATTCCGTTCCTGTTCAGCAGCGCGGCGCACGCCCATGCCGTGTTCGACGGCGCGGTCGGGCAGGACTTCCTCAAGCGTCTCTCCGCCAAGGACCTCGCGGCGCTCGCCTGGGGCGAGAACGGCATGCGCCACATGACCAACTCGAAGCATCCGATCGCCGCCCCGGACGATCTCAAGGGCCTGAAGATGCGCCTGCCGCAATCCGAGGTAATGGTACTCGGTTTCAAGGCGCTCGGCGCCGAGGCCGCCATGCTGCCGTTCCCGCAACTGTTCGAGGCGTTGCAATCCGGCCAGTTCGACGGCGAAGAGAACCCGATCGCCACGATCCAGGCCGCCAAATTCGACAAGGTGCAGAAATTCCTCACCATGAGCGGCCACGTCTATGATGCAGCGGTCATCATCATGTCGCCGGACGCGCATGATGAGCTTTCGGCCGAGGACAGGACCACCTTCGGCGACGCGGCGAAGCTGGGCGCCGCGGCATCGCGGCAATACGCCGCGGCGGCGGAACAGTCCGGCGTGGCCGCGCTGAAGCAGGCCGGCATGCAGGTTCTCACCGAAATCGATCGCGCACGCTTCGCCGCGGTCATGGCCACCGTTGAACCGGAATACGAGCGCCGCTTCGGCAAAGAGCAGATCGAGCGCATCCGCCAGATTGCGTGAGGGGCTGGGTCGTGCGGCCGCGGAGGTTCGCCCTCACACTGCGGAAACGTGTCTTTGGTGGCTTCGCCGCGGTGCTTTCGCTGCTGATCGTGCTCGCCGCGGTGATGCAGCGGGGCACCGGGTCGGTGCGCGCCGGCGCCGAGCAAGTGAGCAACGGCAGCAAGGCCGCTGAGATTGCCACGGACATCGCGTCACGCGTGAGCGACTCCCAGCTACGCACCGTGCAATACGCGTTGTCCACCAACGCCGTCGACCAGAAGGCGGCGCAGGACAGCTTGGCGCGGCTCGACCAGGCGATCGGCGCCACCCATGACGGCCGTCTGGCGGTGCCGGTCGCGCATTACCGCGAGGCGGTCAACGACGCCATTGCCGCGGTGGCGACGCATCGCGAGGCCGTGGTGCAATGGCAACAGGCTGGCACCGATGCCCGGACCATCACCTCGGCGATCAGCCAGTTGCTGGAACGCCAGACGGATGCCGAAACGATCCGCGCCGGGATGCATCTGGCGGAGGCATTCCAGACCAGCGATGCCGCCGGATCGCGTTTCCTCGCGTCGCGCAATCCGGCCGACGCGGATACCGCTAGCACGGCCTTGCCTACCCTCCGGTCCAGTGTCGATCAGATGACCGGTCTCGCCGCGGGCAACCGCCGCGTACAGCGCCTGCTTGCTGGCCTGGCGGACCCGCTGGCGCGCTACACCTCCGGGCTGCAAGCCGTGGTATCGAGCGCGGAGCAACTCCGGCTGGCGTCGGCGGCGCGCGACAGTGCCACCACACCGGTGCAGCAGGCGGCCGCGGCGTTGCGCGCGGAGGCCATGGCGGCGCAACACGCCGCGGTGGATGAGATGGTCGCGACCAGCCGCTCGACCGGCCGACTCGGTCTGTACACCTCGCTTGGCGCGATCGGCCTTGGCCTGCTGCTTGCTGGGTTGATCGGCCGCGCCATCGCCCGCCCGGTGCGCCAGTTGACCAATGCCATGCAAGTGCTGGCCGGCGGCGCGCTGAGCACCGAGGTCCCGGACGCGGGAAGGCGCGACGAGATCGGCGATATGGCCCGCGCCGTCGTGGTGTTCCGCGAGCATATGCGAAAGGAGGCCGCGCTGGCCACGGAGCAGGAGGCGCAACGCCAGCAGGCCGAGGCGGACAAGCGCGCCGCGCTGGTCAGGATGGCAGAGACGATCGAGCGCGATACCTCTGCCGTGCTCGACCAGGTGAGCCAACGGACCGGCGCGATGGCGGCGGCAGCGCAGGACATGAGCGCCTCGGCAATGCGCACCGGCGCCTCAGCGGACAGCGCGGCGACCGCCGCTTCGCAGGCGCTGGCCACCGCACAGACCGTGGCGAGCGCGGCCGAGCAACTCGCCGCGTCGATCCGTGAGATCGGCGCGCAGGTGGCGCAAACCACCTCGGTGGTCGGCCGTGCCGTCGCGGCCGGTGGTGAGACGCGTGCGACCATCGAGACATTGAACCAGGAGGTGGCACGGATCGGCACGGTCGCCGAAATGATTGCCGGGATTGCCGCGCGCACCAACCTGCTCGCGCTGAATGCGACCATCGAAGCGGCGCGCGCCGGCGACGCCGGCAAGGGCTTCGCGGTGGTCGCCAGCGAGGTGAAGGCGCTGGCCAACCAGACCGCGCGCTCAACCGAGGAGATCACCCGGCACATCGGCCAGGTGCGCGCCGCGACTGGCGCCTCAGTCGCCGCAGTGACCCGCATCGAACAAACCATCACCGAGATCAATACGATCGCCAGCTCGGTGGCGGCGGCGGTCGAGCGACAGGGCGCGGCGACGGCTGAGATTGCCCGCAGCGTGACCGAGACCGCCGCGGCGGCGCACGAGATGACCGGCCGTACCGGCGAGGTGTCGACCGAGGCCCGCGAGACCGGCCGGCAGGCGACGCAGGTCCGCGCGGACAGCGACGCGCTGTCGAGCGCCATCGACGATCTTAAGCACGGCATTGTGCATGTGGTGCGGACCTCGACCGAGGATGTAGATCGCCGGCGGAACCGCCGCTATCCGACCGACCTGGCTTGCCGCCTGACCCTGCAGGACAGCGCCACGCACACCGCGCGGGTAGTCGCCTTGTCGGAAGGCGGCGCTGAGCTGGCTGATGCACCGGATCTGCCGGCGCAGACCCGTGGCACGCTCGACCTGGTTGCGGTACCGATTCCGCTGCCCTTCAGCGTGCGCGACAGCCGCGATGGAACGCTGAACCTGGTATTCACGTTCGACTCCGCCGGCGCGGAGGCCTTCGCGCCCATGCCGGAGCGACTGGCGTTACAGCGCGCAGCCTAACGGGCAGAGGTAGGTCGTATCGCAGTTCGTTTGGTCCGTCGTTGTCGGCAGGCGGGCGTTCATATCTCCACCGCCGATGCCGCGTTCAAGTGTGCCCGAGCCGCTTGGACCGGTTTGGCCTCGGTTGTACTGGTGGTGTGAGAGCCGTGACATCCAAGCTGTTATTGCGAGGAGCGCCGCGACGAAGCAATCCCCCGCCCAGGAGATCACTGCTCGTCAGGCAGGGGCTTATTTCGTTGTGGTGTTCTTCGCAGTGACAGCTTACGCGGTGCTCGCGTGCCTGCTTCAACCGTTTTGATACCTACGCCGGGCGAGCCGGAACCAATAGGTCTGGTGTAGCCTGCCCTGCGGCATTGTCGGGGGGCAGCATGAGCCAG
>Ga0209415_10007345_pt1 | contig 19271 bp, 14 predicted proteins | sample PeaSoiSIISIP2007_FD_187696 | JGI IMG/M metagenome (GOLD analysis project Ga0209415, IMG submission 187696) | Peat soil microbial communities from Weissenstadt, Germany - SII-SIP-2007 (SPAdes) (version 2) | ecosystem: Environmental > Terrestrial > Soil > Wetlands > Peat | place: Germany... | reverse complement strand
GAGCAGGGTCTGCGCAAGTGGGGCGGGATGCCGCGATCCTCGCCCCCCGCCACGAGGACAACTGGACCGGGCAACGGCACGGAGCGAATGTCTTCTCCTTGCGGATCCAATCCCACGATGGCGAATCCGCTGCCGGAGAGATCGGTCAACACGCTCTCCAGGTCGCCGGGCCGAGCCACGGGTAGATGGGCCAAGGCCCCGGCGGAGGTTTCCTCCACGATGGGGGTGAGTCCGCAACCGCCTTTGCGGGGGAGGATCATGGCCGATACGCCCAAGCCGACGCAGGATCGTGCGATGGCCCCCAGGTTGCGCGGATCCTCGATGGCGGCGGCCATCAGGACCAAAGGCGCCTTCCCCTCCGCGATTTCCGATTCCAATCGAGCCTTGAGCTCGGACCATTCGGTGAATTCGCGGACATTGCATACCGCCACGACACCCTGATGGCGACGGCCATCGGCCTTCGCGAACAGATCCCGGGCTTGCAATTGCTGAACCGGAATCCCTCGTTCTTCCGCCATCTTCTGCAACTGGTAGAGACGCGGATCTCCCGCCCCTCGCTCCAGCAATAGACGTTGGATCCGATTGGCCTGGGTGGTCAGAAGGGATTCCACCGCATGTTGGCCGCAAACCAATTCCGCGGGATTTTCCGCAGGTTCGCGCATCTGCCGAAATGGCCTGGGAGCCTGCCGCCGATCGGCAATGCCGAAGCCTGGAGGCGGTTCGAAATTCTCCCCTTCCCTGCGCGGCCGCCCTCCGATTGGCCTTCCGGAATTCATGGCCGACCCATCACGGCGGCGCGGGAACGAACCGATTCCACGAATTGGGAAAACAAGTAGGCCGAATCGTGCGGACCCGGCGAGGCCTCCGGATGGTATTGGACGGAGAAGAGCGGCAGCGTGCGGTGCCGCATCCCCGCGACGGTCCGATCGTTGAGGTTCACGTGGGATACCACGAGATCTGGCGGCAAAGTGGAGGCGTCCACGGCGAATCCATGGTTCTGGGAGCTGACCTCCACCTTCATGGACGGAGACTCCTGCACCGGCTGGTTGGCTCCACGATGGCCGAATTTCAGCTTGTAGGTGCGCGCACCCAGCGCGAGTCCCAGGATCTGGTGCCCCAGGCAGATCCCGAAGAGGGGATACCTGGAAGCCAGCTCGCGGACCGCGCCGATGGCGTAGGGAACGGCGTCGGGATCGCCCGGTCCGTTGGACAGGAAAACCCCCGCCGGATGGAGCTTGTCCACCTCGGCGGCCGTGGTGGATGCGGGCACCACGTGCACCCGGAAACCATGGCTCACCAGGAGCCTCAGGATGTTGCGCTTGATGCCGAAGTCGTAGGCCACGATCAACGGGCCCCGATCGTCGGGGGAAGCCGGGGCGCCGCCTTCGAAGCGGAAGACCGGCTCGTTCCAGTCGTAGGCGCGCTCCGAGGTCACGCGGCGGACCATGTCGATCCCCACGATGGATTCCACCGCCCTGGCCTCGGCGACCGCTTCCGATTCCGACGGGGTACCGGACAGGATCACTCCCCGTTGGGCCCCTTTGCTGCGCAGGATGCGCACCAGCTTGCGGGTGTCGATCCCGGAGATTCCGGGGATGCCGTGCTCCGCGAGGAAGGATTCCAGGGAACGCGCACCTCCACGCCAATTCGAGGCCACGGGAGACAGGTTCCGGACCACGAATCCTTCCACCTGCACCTTGCCGGACTCCATGTCCTCCGGGGCGATCCCGTAGTTTCCGATCTCGGGATAGGTCATGGCCACGATCTGGCCGCAATAGGAAGGGTCCGTCAGGACTTCCTGGTAACCCGTGAGGGCGGTGTTGAACACCACCTCGCCGGCAGCCCGCTGCGGCGCACCGAAACCTCTTCCCCGAAAGACCGTGCCGTCTTCCAGCGCCAGGGTCGCCTCACGCATCGAGTTCCTCCGGTGGTTTGTCGGCGGCCAACTTCGGCAGCTCGGCATTTCTCCCGTTCGCAAAGTGTACGAATCGGGCGGGTGTGAGCAGGTGGTCCATCCTCTGGTCGTGATCGCCTTGCGGGAGCTTTCCGGGATGCACCTGGGCATCCCAGCACAGCCCCACGCGGACCGCCCCCGGATGCGCGGACAACCACCTGTCGTAGTATCCGGCGCCTTTCCCGATCCGGGACCCGTGGAGATCGAAGATCTCGCCGGGCACCAGGACGAGCAGGTCCGCAGGCACCTCTCCGGAGGGCTCCCCCACCGGCTCCCGCAGCCCCCACTTCCCCTCGACGAGATCGGCGTCCAGGTTTTCCACGCGCACCATCTCCATGCGTCCGGGCCCGACCCCGATCCTTGGAAGCCACAGGCGCTTGTCTTCGCGCAGGAACGCCTCCAGGACCGGCTTCAGCGGCAGCTCGCGTTCGAGCGGCCAGAACGCGGCGACGTCCGCCCGCTCCCGGTAGACGTCCCATCCGCGCAGTCTGGACAGGATCTGCTCGCCCGCGGCGTCGAACTCCGACTGGCCCAGGGAGGCCACGCGGTCGCGGGCCCAGGAACGGAGCCGATCCTGGGAGCTCTCGCGCCGGGACGGTTCGTCTTCCAGGGTGGACCGGATCTCCCGTTCGATGTCCGAACGCGCGTCCAGGAAGCGCTTCTGCAAGGTCCGGAACTTCCCCCACCACTTCCCCGCGCTCTTGGGGTCCAGGGCCAGCAGGCTCACGATCGCGATGAGGAGGACCTCCCCCGAGCTGAACGATTCCATCAGGTCTTCCTCCGTGCCAACCATGCCGTGCCGATGCCCGCGAAATAGAGGGCGAGCATGGGGACCGCCATGATGCACTGGCTGACGGGGTCGGGCGGGGTCACCACGGCGGCGAGAACGAAGATGGCCACGATCGCGCCGCGGGACCAGCGCAGCAGTTGGCGGGGTTCGAGGATTCCCAACCGGCCCAGGACCCAGGTGACCAGAGGGAATTCGAACATGGAGGCGAACCCCCCCAGCAGCTTCACCGACATTCCCGTGTATTCGTCCACGGTCCACATCTGCACGAACATTCCGTCGCCGTAGCCCGCGAGCCACTTCAGGGTCATCGGGAAGATGGTGAAATACCCCACGACGGTCCCGACCGCGAAGAGGATGGTGGACCACCAGACCGCGCCGATGACGATCCGCCGCTCGTGCAGGTGCAGCGCGGGCCGGACGAAGCGCCAAAGTTGCCAGAACACCCAGGGAGCGGCGAGCAGGGAGCCCGCGACCAGGGCCACCTGGAAGGACATCGTGACCGCCCCGGTGGGGCTGGTCACGATGATCTGCGGAACCTTCTTCAGCCCCGAAAGGGGACGGAGAAGGAGCTTCCACAGGTTGGTCCAGTACTGCCATGCGACGATGGTCCCCGCGAGCCATCCCAGGACGCTCCAGAACAAGGCCTTGCGCAGGTCCTCGATGTGTCTCCAGAAATCCAGTTCCCCGTCGGCGGCCCGGTAGCCCCTGGCTTCTCCGGCCATCAGGCGCGTCCATCCCGCAAGTCGGTCGCCATCAGGCTCCCTCGGCCCGCCGGTCGACCGTCATCAAACGCTCTTGGTGTCGTCGGTCTTGGTTTCCGGAGTCTTCGGGGCAGCCGCCGCCTTGGCCTTTTCCTCGTCGGTCATGGCCGCTTCCTTGAATTCCTTCTTGGCTTGGCCCAGCCCCTTGGCGAGCTGGGGCAGCTTGGACGGACCGAAAACGAGCAGGACGATCACGAGGATGATGATCCATTCGATTCCAACTGGAGCGTGCATACCTCTGGCCTTCCTTCCGATGGTCGCGACTTCGGCCGCAATTTACAATTTCTCCAGCGGCACCGAATCGGCGGCGCGATGGCCACCCGAAAGTGTACCATGAGGTCGGATGGATTCGACCGAGTCTACGACCTTGCAGACGATCCCCCCCACTCCGGGGCTCGAACGCGCGCGGTTGCGGGTGGAAGGCGTCGAGCCCTGGCGCGACGGAGCCAGGGCGGCCTACTCCCTGATCCACGAGGACCTGTGCGACGCCTCTTCCGGCACGCTGCGGGTCGCGGTTCCGGCCCTGCGTTCCCGACGACTGCGCACCGGTCTCGCCACCACGGTGACCCTGTGTTCGGAAGGTGGGTGGCAGGCCCTTCGGACGCTTGCACTGGAGGGGTTCGAGATCGTCAACCACGGATGGTGGCACCAGGAGCCGAGCGCAGAGACCGCCAACCAGGAGATCAAGGAATCCCGCCGGGAATTGCACCAGCGCACCGGGGCGAACATCACCTTCTACTGCTGTCCCCAACCTTCCCCGGATCCGGAGATCGTCCGCTTCGCGCTCCAGTACGGGCACTTGGGAATCCGCAACGGTTCGCGGCCGGGCGAGGTCGTGCGGCCGGGCGAGGTCGACCCGGCGGACATCCCCTTCGACCCCTTCGGATCGGGTTCGCGCCACGGCCCCGCGCAGACCCAGTTGGATTCCTTCCTGGATTCGGCCATCGATCAACGGGCCTGGGGCGTGCGCTGCCTTCGGGGAGTCGCCGACACTTCGTGGGAACCCGTTCCGGAGGCTTCCTACATCCATCACCTGGATCGGGTGCAGCAACTGGTCCGGAAAGGAGACCTCTGGGTGGCCACGCCTTCGGAGATCCTTCGCCACGCCTTGGCGTTCCGGACCGTCGGCGTACCCGCCATCCACGGATCCGTTCTCCGGTTTCCCCGCGCGGATCCCGCGAAACGGCAACCCGTGTTCCTTTCCGTGCTGCTGCGCAGCCACGGCGAAACTCCGGCTCGGGTGGTCTGCGAACAGAACGGGGGCTCGGTCCCGTCGGAGGAGATGGAACCGGGCCTGTGGCGGATCCAGGTGGATCCTTGGGTTCCGGCCGTCCTGGACGCTTTCGCCTAGAACCGGTCGGCGCCTTCCACCGGATGGATTTGGGGCGCGGACAAGCCGGAAAAAATCGGGGGCGCTGGTTTTGGTAGACTCCAACCTCGGAGTGGAACGGGAATGAGTCGAATCGCCGTCGCGGGAGCCTCTGGACTGGTGGGGAGAGTCCTGGTGGGAAGGCTCCGCGAATCGGGCCACGAAGTGGTGCGTCTGGTGCGACGGAATCCGACCGGCCCCGGCGACCGGCACTGGGATCCGGAATCCGCTGCAGTCGGGCGGGAGTTGGAAGGATGCGATGCCGCGGTGAACCTGGCGGGACACCCCATCGCCACGGGAATCCTGACCGCTTCCGGCCGTCTGCTCGTGCGCGAAAGCCGGATCCGCGCCACCCGCCACCTCGCCGCCACCTGCGCCGCGAACGGGGTGGGAACCCTGGTGAGCGCCTCCGCCGTGGGATACTACGGGAACCGCGGCGACCTGTGGCTGGACGAGACTTCGCCGGCCGGCGGAGGCTTCCTCGCGGACACGTGCGTCGCCTGGGAACAGGCCGCCCGTACGGCCGGATCGGCGACGTCGCGAGAGGTCCGGGTCCGGTTCGGAACCATCCTGGCTCCCCACGGTGGGGCTCTGGCCGCCATGTTGCCCGTTTTCCGGATGGGCTTGGGCGGCCCGCTCGGGTCGGGTCGCCAGTGGGTTTCCTGGATCCACGTCGAGGACGCGGTCTCGGTCCTGATCCGGTGCGTGGAAGAGGCGGGAATCTCGGGTGCGGTCCTGGGTGTCAGCCCGAACCCGCTGCCCCAGTCGGAATTCGCCGCCGCCCTGGGAGCGGCGCTGCGGCGGCCCGCCATCCTCCGGGTCCCCTCGTTCCTGGTGCGCATCGCTCTGGGCCGTTACGCGGCCGAGCTCCTGCTTTGGGGACAGAGATGCCGACCGGGGGTCCTGGAGTCGGGTGGATTTCCGTGGCGGGCTCCGGACCTCGAGTCGGCCCTGGAATCGCTCCTGCGGGTCAGTGCGACTTGAGGAGCTCCAGGATGCCGAAATCCGTCCGACCGGGATTGTCGTACTGGGGACTCTTCTCGAACAGGCTTTCCCCGACGCTCACCAGCCCGAAGTCCAGGTTCTTGTAGTTCCAGTAGCTCCAGCCCACCCCGTGCTCGCCGAACAGGTCCAATGCGTCCGTCATCCAAGCCATCTGGCTGGCGCGATCGGGTCCCGCCATGTACACGCCGAATTCGTTGCAGGCGACCTCGACCCCGTACCGCTCGCGGAAGGCGAACACGGGCTCCATGTGCCGGGCCATCCGATCCCTGTTCCAAACTCCCTTTTCCACCGGGAGCCGGCTCCCGCCGTCGTCCGGTATCAGGTAGTCTCCGGGGTAGCTTCGGCGCTCCTGGAACAGGGGGTGCGGTATCCAGGGCGCGAACTGGTGGGTGAACACGACGGGGGTGTACAGATGGAAGCTGTAGAGGACGTTGTCGTCGTCCACGGGAAGGAGATGCGCGAATTCCGAGGCGTTGCTCCAAAGGTTGGAGCCCACGACCAGGGTCGCCTTGGGTGCCGCCCGGCGAACATGGCGGGCGAGTTCGTCCTTGACCGCGTTCCAGGTCGCGTCGTCGGGGGCGACGGGTTCGTTGAGGAGCTCCAGCAGCACGCCGGGAAGATGTCCGTAGCGTTCGCCCAGATGGGACCAGACGGCGAGGCAGTCGCGTCGGAGGTCCGGATCGGAGAAGAACGCCTGCTTTTCCGAGATCCCGGAATGGAAATCGTGGCCGGGACACTTGTGGAGGTCCAGGATCACCCGCAGACCCTCGGCGAGGATCCCGTCCATCGCCCGGTCCAGCGAGGCCAACATCTCCTCCCTGGGACGCACCGAAGGGTCGAAGAGGTTCTGCCAATCCACCGGAAGCCGGACGTGGTCGAAGCCCCAGGAACGCACCCGCCGGAAATCCTCCGGTCCGAGGAAGGTCCGGACGTGCTCCTCGCATCCGGGAAACGCCGCCGGGTCCTTCTCCTGGATGGCGTCGATCTGGCTGAACCAGCCTCCGAAATTCACTCCGCGCATGTTCGATGTTCCCTTTCCAGCCGGTGCAATCTAGGTCGATGAAGCTCTCCGCGGCGCGGTTTCGGGCGCTTGGATGGTCCGCTGCAGGAGCGCCACCCTCTCGCGGGCGCCGAGCCAGCAGCGATACTCGAGTTCACGGGACAACATCCCCAGCCGGACCTCCAGCTCCCACACGGGCACCCCCTCGAACCGGGAGCGGAGGATCCCGACGCGAACACCGTCCGCCAACGCGGGACCGCGCAGATCGGGGGTCCAGATGCCGGACTGGCTCCGATCCCAGGGATGCCGGTGGATCCACGTCTGCAGCGCCTTGGAAATCCCGTCGTCCTCGATCGATCCCCGTTCGAACTCGGGGTCGCCTCCCAGGATGCGGGGATCGGCGTACCGGGCGGGATGCAGCGCCCCCGCCGCCGCGAGCCACTGTAGCGGCGTCGAGCGTTCGCGTCTTCGCCTGGCTCCCGACTTCCCCCTCGGGATCTCCACCGTCGCCGCCAGCACGGAGAGGGCGAGGTACCAGGCGCGAAGCGCCGAGCGGGTCTCCATCGGCAGGCGATCCAAGGTCGGGCCCAGTTCGTCCCTGCAGTCCAGGGCCCACCTCAGGAGTTCCTCGAGATCCGCCAGTTCCTCGGATCTCGCCTCCTCCCCGGGAAAGAGGACGTTCCACGCGGACCTCGCGGAGGTCGAGCAACCCCAAGCCCTGCACTCCTCGAGGTCCTCGGCCATGTCCTTGAGCCGAATCCAGGCCGGATCTCCGTCGAGTCGGGGGGACGACGCGACCGGAGTGGCCCGAGCCGGTTCCTCCGTGCGCGCCGGATCGGGTGCGACGGGCGACGACCTCGATGCCGAGCGCATCGATCGCTTGTGGCAATCGCTCAGGGCGCGCTCGAAGACGCGCCGAAGCAGCACCGCCATGTGGCGCTTGCGGGCTTCCTGCCTGTGGATCCGGCGATGGAGGGTCCGCTCCAGGGCGACCAGGCTCTCGTCCACCGACAATCGCCTGGTCCGGTGTTCCAATCTCCGCCCCACCATGAGGACCAGATCGAAGGCGCCCAACCGCGTCTGTTCCACCAGGAAATCCGGAAGCGCCTCGCGCGGTGGGAGCTGGAAGGTGGGATCCCTCCGGTGGGCCACCTCGGAGATCCATTCCTCGAGCCGTCTCCACAAGGCGAGCTCGGGGGACAGCACGAGATCCAGCAGAGAGCCGAGACGCAGATGCATGACCCTCGCGTTTGTGAGGACCGCGCGGGCCCCCAGGCACAGGTCGATGGGTGCGATCCCCAACGGGCCTTCCCTCCTGGGGCAGAAGGTCCGGAGCGACCAGTGCAGGGAGAGGAGCAGCCGCACGACGTCGGAGGTGGCCTGGTCGGTGTGCCCGATGAGAGGGTGGCCCGTGGTTTCGTCCACGTAGCGCAGCAGGTCGACCAGTCCCCGCGACGTCCAGTCGTCGCCGCTGTGGTGGTCGGAAAGCCAAGCGGCCACCCGTTCCGGCGGAGCGGGTCGCTCGGTCCTCTGCATCTCGAACAACCGCCGTTCCAGGAGGTGGAGGGAACGGCGTTCCAGGACGGTGATCCCGCTGCGCCCGGTGTCCAGGATGTCCAGGCCCAACCGCACCAGGCTGAGGAAGTGCCCGGGTCTGTAGCTCGCGGAACGCGTTCGGAAGGAGGATTCCAGCCGCATCAACCGATCCGGATCCACCGTCTCCCCGTCCGCCGTGGTCATCCATTCCGCCCGCGCCTGGTGGAGGCGCTCGCAATCCTCCGCGAGGCGGGAGGTCGAGAATTCGGACCGGACCTGCCGGAACAACGGCAACCGCCGCACTTCCGCGACCAGGGGCAATTCCTCCATGCCGCGGTCGATTCCTGAGTGGGCGACGCTCTCCAGCAGCTTGGAGACGAAGGGGGGTGTCAGTTCCACGATCTTCATGGTACAATTCCCGTCTCGCTCCCGGGCTGCGATTCCTCGTTCCCCCGGCGAACACGGAGAAACGATGCCAACTGCCCAGTCCAGAACCTCCCACCCCAGGACGGATTCGTTCCCCGATGGCTTCCTGTGGGGCACGGCCACCTCCAGCTTCCAGATCGAAGGCGCCTGGAACGAGGATGGAAAGGGGGAGTCGAACTGGGACCGGTTCTGCCACACCCCGGGAAGGATCTTCGAGAACCACACCGGCGACGTGGCCTGCGACCACTACCACCGCTGGAGCGAAGACCTGGATCTGGTCGCCTCCATGGGGCTGGGCGCCTACCGGTTCTCCATATCCTGGCCCCGCATCCAGCCGACCGGACGCGGAGCCGCCCTGGAAAAGGGGTTGGACTTCTACGAGCGGCTGGTCGACGGCTGCCTGGAACGGCGCATCGAACCCTGCGCCACGATCTTCCACTGGGACCTCCCGCAGGCGCTCGAGGATCGCGGGGGGTGGACGAATCGGGACACCGCCAAGGCCATGGGAGACCTGGCCGAGATCCTGGCGCGCCGCATCGGGGACCGCGTGCGCCGCTGGATGCCCATCAACGAAGGCCCGTGCATCGCCGACAACGCCTACGGAAAAGGCAGTTTCGCCCCCGGCGTCGTGGGATCCGTCCAACTGGTCCGCCAGTGCCGCCACACCGTGCTCCTGGCCCACGCCCACGCCAGCCGCGCGCTGCGCGACGTGATCGGACGCGATCGGATCGCGGTGGGGTTCGTGCACAATCCCTGGCCCACCCTTCCCGCGACGGACGATCCCGCGGACATCGCCTCGGCGCGCGCGATCTTCCTGCGAAACGCCGCCTGGTGGCTGGACCCTCTCTGGAAGGGTCGGTACCCGGCCCGGGAATGGGCGGACCTCGGAGCGGACGTTCCCGAGGTCCTTCCCGGGGAGATGGAATTGGTGGGAGACAAGCCGGATTTCCTGGGACTCAACCTGTACTTCGCCGACCGCGTCTCGGCCACCGCCGAGGGAGGTCGGCCCTGGAAGCGCGAGGAGGCGGTCTTGACGGATTTCGGCTGGACCGTGGAACCGGACATCCTGTACTGGATCCCCCTCTGGTGCCAGGAGGAGTGGGACCCGGCGGGCACGATGGTGACGGAGAACGGCTGCGCCTGGGAGAAGGGAGGCCTGGACGATTCCTGGCGGATCGCCTACCTCCGCGAGCACCTGAGGTCGCTCGCGCAGTCGATCGCGGACGGCGCCCGCGTGACCGGCTACTTCGCCTGGTCGCTCCTGGACAACTTCGAGTGGACCTCCGGCTATTCCAAGCGGTTCGGTCTGGTCCACGTGGATTTCGACACCTTGGAACGCACCCCCAAGGCATCGGCCGCGTGGTATGCCCGGGTGTCCCGGGAAAACCGGATCTTCGACGCGGGAGCCGGTCCGGAGATCCCGTGAGCCAACGGGCCGCAGACGGGCGGGTCAGATCGTCTCGGCCTCCAGCAGCGCCCGTTCGAAGTCCCGCTCCAGGTCCGAGGGGTCTTCCAGACCCACCGACAACCGCAGGAGCCCGTCTCCGATCCCGCGCCTGAGGCGTTCCTCGGGAGGCATGGAGGCATGGCTCATGCGGCTGGGCCAGGACAGGATGGTCTCCACCCCCCCCAGGCTCACGGCGGGAAGGGCCAACTTCACCGAACGCAGGAACCTGGACGCCTTCCGGGCGTCTCCGAGGTCGAAGGAGAGCACCGCACCGGCTCCGGTGGCCTGGGAAAAATGGATGTCGCGACCCGGGTGGTCCTCCAGGCCGGGATAGTGGACCGCGGCGATCTCCGGGCGGGCGCGCAGCCACCTGGCCATGCGATCGGCGTGCCGCTGGTGCATGTCCATCCTCGCGGCCAGGGAGCGGATCCCGCGGAGCACCATCCAGGAGTCGTCCGGACCCAGGATCGCGCCGAACCCGTTCTGCACCGCGTAGAGCCGTTTCGCGAAATCCGGATCCGAAACCGCGACCACTCCCGCGATCACGTCGGAATGGCCGCCCAGGAACTTGGTGGCGGAATGGATGCTCGCGTGGAAGCCCATTTCCAGGGGCCTTTGCAGGAGCGGTGTCTGGAAGGTGTTGTCGGTGAGGGCGAGGATTCCTCGCTCCCTCGCCATCGCGGCCACGGCACGGAGATCGCAGATGCGCAGGAGCGGATTGCTCGGCGATTCCACCAGGATCGCCTTGGTGGATGGCTGGATGGCGTCGCGGACCGCGTCCAGGTCGGAGGCGTCCACCCAGGTGGTGGAGAGGTTCCAGCGGCGGAACAGCACCGAGAGGGACCTGTAGGTGCCTCCGTAGATGTCTTCCCCCACCACGACATGGTCGCCCGCGGACAGGGTGAGCAGCACCGAATTGATGGCCGCGATGCCGGAAGCGAAGGCGAAGCCCGCGCATCCCCCTTCCAGCGCGGCGATGGCCTGTTCGAGCGCGGCTCGGGTGGGGTTCCCGCTGCGCCCGTAGTCCCAGCGGGGGTGCGCGTCGGGATCGTTCTGGGCGTAGGTGGAGCCGCGGAAGACCGGGACCGAACTCGCGCCCGTCGGGTCCTCGTCCCAATTCCCGGCGTGGATGATTTCCGTCAGGATGCCCATGGTTCCCCTCCCAGCGCGGACCGGAGGTCGTCCACCAGGTCGTCCAGCTCCTCCAGCCCGACCGACAGCCGGACCAGCCGATCGGTGATGCCCAGGCGTTCCCGAACCGCCGGATCCACATCCGCGTGGGTCTGCGAGGCGGGCACGGTGACCAGGGATTCCGTGCCGCCCAGGCTCTCGGCGAAGATCCAGACTCTCGCCCGTTCCAGGAGCGTTCGGACCCTGTCCGCGGAGTCGACCTCGAAGGCGACCATGCCTCCGCGACCCGGGTAGACGACGCGCACGATTCCCGGCAGGCCGGGGAGGGCAGACGCCAGCGCGCGGGCGGTATCCTGCTGCCTGCGCACCCGCAGGGAAAGGGTCTTTAGACCGCGCAGCAGCAGCCAGGAGTCGAAGGGCGACAACACCGCACCCGTGGTGTTGCGGAGGTATCCGATCCTTTCGGCAAGACCCTGGTCGCGCGTGGCCACGACGCCCGCCGTCAGGTCGCTGTGCCCGGACAGGTACTTGGTCCCCGAATGCACCACCAGATCGGCTCCCAGCTCGAGCGGCCTCAGGAGCACCGGAGTCAGGAAGGTCGCGTCGACGACGGAGAGGCATCCCATCTGGCGGGCGACCTGGAGCACCCCCGTGGGATCGGCATCCAGCAGCGTGGGATTCGTCGGCGTTTCAAAGAGGACCATCTCGGCGCCCGCCAGGACGCCGCCCGGACGCTCGACCAGCTCCCGGAACGAAACCCAGCGCACCTTCAGGCCCCAGGGCTCGCACAGCCGCTCCAGGATTCGCCAGGTACCGCCGTAGATCTCCTCCGGGACCACGATCCGGCTCCCGGGAACCAGGAGGCGCAAGACGGTGTCCACGGCCGCCATGCCGGATGCGAAGGTGAACGCGTGGTTGGCACCCTCGATGGTCGCCAGCAGGCTTTCCAGGACCTGCCCGGTGGGATTTCCAGAGCGCGAGTAGTCCCAGCCCGTGGAGCGACCCAGGCCGGGGTGGCGGTAGGTGGCGGCGAGGTGGATGGGCATGGAAACTCCACCGGTGCGAGTGTCCCACCTGGATCCGGCCTGCGCCAATCTGGTGTCCTGGGACACTTCCCCGGGAAGGTCGGGAGTCAAGTCGGATTCCATTCGGTCCAACGTAGGTAACCGACCACCCGCCTGGAATTCCCCCCTGGAATCTACCAGTGCTCCTGACGGCTTCCGATCGCCCGGACCTCCCGCACTTCCAGTCTGACCACTTGGCTGTTCGAGAGGAACGCGAGATCGTGCACTGCGCCACGTACGTCGGGCCACTTCAACCTCAACGAATCGGCTTGGGAGCCCGCGAGGGGTTTCAGGGAATCCAACGGCACCAGGATGGTGGTCCAATCCGCTGGAAGGCTGATCGTATATCGGAACTGGCTGCCCGGTGCGAGGCGATCCGCGTAACTCGTGCTCACCTGGAGGTCGACCTTCTGGCCGGCCCCGCCTCGAGCCACGATCTGGAGGTGGTCCACCCCGGACCAATCCAGGTCCCTCCGCGAAAGTTGCAGGCCCACGCCGGCGAAGGGTTGCAGCACATCTCCATTCTTGAGCGGCAACGGGCTTCCGAGTTGGAACTGCCAGGAGAAGTACCGGCCCCCGACATCGTTGATCAGGGCCGAATCCGAGGCCGGAAAGCCCAGGGGCTGCACCAGGGACGTTCCAAGCAGGTATTGGTCGGTGAAGGAGTACCACTGGCCGTCGTCGGAATCCGTGGCGGGATAATCCAACCCGCGCAGCGCGGAGCGCAGGGGACTGGATTCGGAGCTGGCCAGGAGGACATTCCCCGTGTCCGCCACCAATGCGGAATCCGCGTTGTCTCCGGGGCTGAGGTACAGATCCTGCACCAGGACCGTGTCCACGCCTCCGGACCAGCTGAGCTTGGCCCAGAGTCGGTGCGGTCCCGGTTGGGTGAGGACGGAGAAATTTCCCGACTTGTCCAGCGACAGCAGTCCGCCTTCTCCCCCCAGCCAAAGGGCGCTCAACGTCAGGCCCGCACCCGCGCGGATGTTCCCCGTGTAGCTGGAAACCGCTTGCAGTCGGGCATCGGTTTGGCCCTTCTTGCACACGGCGATGTAGCCGTTGGTGCGTCCCACGACGAACCAGGACCCCGTATCGGGAATCCGCAGATTCCAACGGCCACCGGTGTCGGATAGGCCGGAATCGATGGGAGAGGCGATCTGGTCGGTGTTTTGGGGATCCCAAACACCCGCCCACGATTGCACCTTGACCCCGGCGGCGGGCGCTCCGCTATCGGTGAGAATGCGACCCGATCCGATCTTGTTGGGCTGGTCGCTGCCACCCCCCGCGACCCGTTCCGAACCTCCGCAGCCGACGAGCAACGCCGTCGCGAGGAGGGCGAAGAATCGCTTCATCCCGGCCTCCGCCGCGATTCGCGGGGGATGCGGGCCACGGGAAACGCTTGCAGACTCACCACATAGACTCCGTCGACCTCGGGATCGGACACGGCCTCGGCGAGGCAGCGCTGCCTGGCTTCGTCCAGCAGGTGGAAGATCTCTTCCAGGGATTTCCTGGACGTCGCGAGGACGGACCAGGACGCGTGCCGGTCGGCCGGGGGAAGGCGTTCGGCGGCCTCGATGGCGCGCAACATGTACTGGGTCCTGGCTTCGCGCAGGACCTGGCCCGGGAGCTCCGCCGCGGAGACGATGGCGTCGTCCACGACCCAGCGTTCCCCTTCCTGCCGAAGGAGCCCGAGTTCGACCAGCAGATCCATGGATTCGCGGATCCGATCGGCCTTGAGAGGGGGAACGAAAAGCTCCCCGAACTTCGAAGGATCCAATCCCTCCCTGGTCCAAGCGGCCAACTCGCGAACCACAGGTGTTTCCCAGCGATCGTAGTACCTCCAATGCTCCCGCCCCAGCTTCTTCGCGTCCCTCGACGCTCTGGCCTTCTTCATGGCCTCCAGGGTCTCTTCGCGTTCCGTCGCGGACTCCGCCTGGTTGTGGCGTACCAACGTCCTAAAGTAGTCCAGCGGGGGGCCCTTCAGCTTGAAGATCCTCGCCACCTTCTCCGCTCCCTCCGGACCGAGGTTGCGCTTTCCCGCGATGACCAGACCCACGAAGCTGTGGGAGCTGAATCCGGCCCGGTCCGCGAACCACCTCAAGGAGAAATGCTTGCGCGTGAGCTTCCAGTCGTCCAACACCGCTTTGATGAAGGCGCGGTAGTCACCGAAATCCCAGACGGTCTGATTTGGGTCCATGGAAATCCATTGTACTTGGCCGCCCATCCCCGCGCTGTCTGCGGGTGGTCCCCGACGATGTCCACGGACTCCCCAGGAACCGACCTCAGGCGTCCTTCGGAAGACGCCGCATGGCCTCGGAAACCTGGCGGTAGGTGGATTCCATCAACGAGAGGAAGGCTCCCTCCCGGATGCCCTCGAGCTCGGGCTCGCCCAGGCTCTGCACCATGCGGGCGGGATCCGCGGAAAGGTTCCAAGCCACCGGTCGCAGGACGGATTCCGCCAGCCTTCCCATCCGCCAGAACTGGGAAAGATCCTCTTCCAGCGACCCGGACGAGGTCGGACGATCGCGACCGCGCATGTCCCGCAGGTCCTGGAGGAACTGGTCCCTGCTCTTGCCGCGCAGCGCGAACAGGAGGAAGGGATCGCGCTGGAGGGCGTCGGCGAGCGCATAGTTCAAGGCGGCGACGTGCTTGCAGGGGGCCACCGGATCCGGACAGTTGCACCGGGCCCGGATGTCGTTGTCCCCGTGCGGGAACAGCCTCGCCCCGGAAGCGAAGAACAGCTCTTCGATCTCGGCAGGGAGGTTCCCTTCCAGCAACTGGGCGAGGAAGGCGGCCTTCCCCGCGACGTGATGGAGGATGCGTCCCCAGGTCTCGCGCCGGAGTCGGTTCAGTTCCAGGCGCACCTGGTAGGGCCGGGGACGGCTTCCCTGGACCCTCGCGAGCACACCGTTGGGTCCCACCTCCAGGTCCAGGACCTGTCCACGGCGGGCGTAGGTCCTGCCCTTGGCCAGGCGCGACCTGCTGGCGTTGGAGGGAAAGAGCATTTCGAAGGAACGCACCCATTGCTCCGACCACCAGAAGCCACGGGTCTTGTCCACCGGGGGTGGTTCCTGGCGCTCCCGGCGCTTGCGGCGCTTGCGACGGTCGTTCCGGGGCCTGGCCGCCTGCCCGGGTGAGCCTGCCGGATTCCCCTGGGTGTCTTCGATCCGCGCATCGTCCGATCGGGAATCGCCCCCGTCGGCGCCAGATTCCCCTTGCGAGGAGTCCGGTTGCGCCACGCGGAAGACCCCGGAGGGAATTTCCTCCATGTCGTCCTGGACAGGTGGGAGCACGGATCCGCCGCTAACCCCGGGACCGCCGTCCCCTGGAACACGGACGGAACCCTGCGATCTTTCTCCTTCGGGGTTTCGGCTCTTGCGTCGGCGCCGCTTCTTGCGGACCCCGTTGGGATTGGGTTCGCCCGGCCTCGGAGCGGCTTTCTGGCCCCTTCCCTTCTCGGAATGGACGGCGGCCGGCTGGTCCGGCCTTCGATTTCGCGGCCCGATCCGCACCTTTGGCTTGCGCGAACCGCCGCGTCCGGAGCGTTCGCGACCTTCGCCGTGTCCGGAATCGTCCGGACGGGCCTGGTTCTCCGGTTCCTCAGCCATCGTCTTCCTCCACGGCGTCTTCCCGAAGCGAGAAGGCCTCGCGCAGTTCCTGCACGGAAAGTTCGGTGAAGAGTTCCGATCCATGCCCCACGATGCGATCGGCGAGATCCTTCTTGGAGAGGATCATCTGGTCGATGAGCTCCTCCACCGTTCCCTGGCACACGAACTTGTGCACCAGGACGTTGCGCTTCTGTCCGATGCGGAAGGCGCGATCCGTGGCCTGGTCCTCCACCGCGGGATTCCACCAGCGGTCGAAGTGGAACACGTGGCTCGCGGCCGTCAGGTTCAATCCGGTGCCGCCCGCCTTCAGGGAGAGCAGCAGCACCGGAGGAGAATCGGGGCCTCCCGCCTGGAAGCGATCCACCATGGTGTCGCGCGCGACCCGCTCCACCCCGCCGTGCAGGAAGGGGACCTCCACGGAGAACCTCTTCTCCAGGTACCTGCGGATGAGGTCGCCCATCTCCTTGAATTGGGTGAAGACCAGCGCCTTCTGACCCTCCTCCAGGACCTCCTCCAGCATCTCGCCGAGGCGTTGCAGCTTGCCGGAGCGTTCGCCGAGCTCGGACCCGTCTCCCAGGAAGAGGGTCGGATGGTCGCAGACCTGCTTGAGCCGCAGGAGGGTGTTGAGGACGATGCCCGACTTGGCGGAGTCCCCATCCCCCGACGTTTCGGCCGCCATGTGGTCCACCACGGCCTGGTACAGGGTCGCCTGCTCGCGGGTGAGGGCGCAGTACACCTTGTTCTCCTGCTTTTCGGGGAGGTCTCCCGCCACCGAAGGATCCGTCTTCACCCGTCGCAGCAGGAAGGGGCCGGTGAGCCGCTTGAGGAGGGCCGCGACCTGCTGGTCCTTGTCCTGCTGGATGGGCCGGGAGAACTTGCGCCCGAACTGGGCCGCGGTTCCCAGATGCCCCGGGATCAGGAAGTCGTAGATGCTCCAGAGTTCCGAAAGCCTGTTTTCCACCGGCGTGCCCGTCAGCGCGAACCGCGAGGACGCCTGGATCTTCTTGACCGCGCGGTGCTGTCGCGTGCCGGGATTCTTGATGTTCTGGGCCTCGTCCAGGATGACCCGCTTCCAGGGCACCTGGAGCAGGTCTTCCAGGTCCCGGTCGGCGAGTCCGTAGGACACGATCACCAGATGCATGCGCTTGGCGTCGCGGCAGAAACTCTCCCCGTCCAGCCTCTGGGGTCCGTGGTGCAGCCGCACGCGCAGTCGCGGCACGAACCGGCGGGCTTCGCGCTGCCAATTGCCCATCACCGACGTGGGACAGACCAGGAGGGTGGGATTGACCTCCTCCCCCGCGATGGCGCGGTCGATGTCGTCGGCTAGAAGGGCGAGCAATTGGACGGTCTTCCCCAGGCCCATGTCGTCGGCCAGGCATCCGCCGAGACCGAAGGCATCCAGGAATCGAAGCCACGAAAGTCCCTGTTGCTGGTAGGGGCGCAGCTTGCCCACGAAGTTCGCGGATACGGGTGCCTGCCCCGCGTGCCCGGGGGTCTGCAGCCTCTCGAAGACGCCGGCGAGCCAATCCTCCGCCCGGGTCTCCCCCACCTCCACCGGGCTTTTCTGGACCGCCTCCGGGTCCTGCCCCAGCACCCCGTCCGGTTCCAAGCCCAGCGAGTGGCGCATCAGCGTTCCCAGGCTGGCCTGGCCGGAGGCGTTGGAACTGTCCAGGAAGTCCAAGGTCTTCTGGGCGGCGTCGGGATCGAAGACAAGCCACTCGCCGCGGTGCTCCACCACCGGGACCTTCAGGCGCACCAGCCGCTTGAACTCCTCCACCGGGATGTCCACCCCTCCCAGGGAAACCTCCCAGTTGAAGTCGCAGAGCTGATCCAGTCCCACCATGGATTTTTCCGTCCCGGCACCGGCGGCGCGCGCGACGGACCCGGCCGGACCCGTGGGCTTGAGCCGGAGGTGGAGCTTGACCCCGCCCCCGATCTGCGCCTGCACCTTGTCCCAGGAGGGCAGGAGCAGGCCGAATCCTTCCTCGCGCAGGATTTGGGAGAAGTCGGCGACCAGCGATCGCACTTCGGAAGGCTCCAATTCGACGAATTCGGGCCTGGATTCCTGCAGGCTGCGCTGGATGGGAGGGAAGATCCGACCCGCCCGGGCGAGATCGGAGAGGAGGCGCTCCTGCGGAGCCTCGAAGCGCAGGTCCATGCGGCGCAGGGTGCGACTGCGCGTCTCCCAGACCTCGCGGGCCGGGACCAGGAGACTTTCGTCCTGCACCGCTTGGAGATGGAAGGAGAGCCTCCACCCGTGCCCCTGGTAGATCCCCTTGTCCGTCACCTCGCCGGTTTCCGGAGGGTCCAACCGCAGGCAGGTCCGGGCCTGGGAGCCCGCGGAATCGCCGTTGACGTGCTTGGTCCAGTCCTGCCAAGCCGCCTGGAATTCGGGTCCGGCGATCCACACGGAGGTGCGACCGTCCTGGCGATCGGCGAAGAGGCTGGTGAGCCAGGGACTGGACGCGCCCAAGGCTCCCAGGGAAGTGTTGTCCAGCGCGTTCACGCTGGTGTCCAGCAGGACCCCGATGAAGTCGCGCAGGACCTCCTCGGCGTCGGGAAGCCTCCCCGCCCGGGCGGCTCCGGCGCGGCAGGCCGCGGGCATGGCGTTCACCAGGGCGTCCAGGCGCCGGGCGTGTTCCGGGTAGTCCAGGGCGGGGACCCAGGCGGCGCGGCCCTCCACCAGGCCGGGCAGGTATTCTCCCTGGGCCAGGAGGTCGCGCACGAACTGCGCGGCCATCTGCCAGAGGAGGAGATCGTCGCCGGGGGTTTGGCCCCGGATGGGCTTGCCCTGCGGGAGTGCGACCAACGCCTTCAGAGTGGACATGGGCACCGTGGCCAGGCCGGGAATGGTGAAGGGCGCCAACCGGTCGGCCTTGACCTCAGGCGAGAAATTCCCCGCCACTTCCCCTTCGCTGGAGCAGGGCAGCAGCAATACCGCGTGGATGGATTCCGAGGAAATCCTCTCCTGCTTGATCTGGTTCACCAGCTTCTGCTCGACCTGGTATTCCTGCAACCGCAGGTTCAGGCTGGCTTCCAATTCCTTGAGGACGGGATCGGGCGCGGTGATGTGTTCGTACCAGGAGGGGCCGTTGCGACCGCCGCGAGGCCCCTGGAGGGCCTTCAGCATCTCCGGGGCGAGTTCCTGGGGACTCTCGGACCACCAGAGAAAGCGTCGCC
>Ga0209415_10007344_pt1 | contig 19271 bp, 13 predicted proteins | sample PeaSoiSIISIP2007_FD_187696 | JGI IMG/M metagenome (GOLD analysis project Ga0209415, IMG submission 187696) | Peat soil microbial communities from Weissenstadt, Germany - SII-SIP-2007 (SPAdes) (version 2) | ecosystem: Environmental > Terrestrial > Soil > Wetlands > Peat | place: Germany... | reverse complement strand
CCGGAGGTCGCGGGTTCGAGCCCCGTCACTCCCGCCATTCCCCCGATTTTGATCAGCACTTCAATTGGTCTTTGGTGAACCCGCCGGGCGCGGGCTACACTCGCTTTTCCTGACGCCATTGGGAAAGACAAAGACATCATGAAAGTCGGTATTGTCGGAGCGGGTATGGTCGGCAGTTGCGCCGCTTTCGCAATGGTGATGCGGGGCGTCGCCAGCGAAATCGTCCTGATCGACCGCAATGAAAAGCTGGCCGTCGCCCAGGCACAAGACATCTTGCATGGCACACCCTTCGCCGCGCCGACCCGCATTACCGCGGGCAGCTACGCCGACCTGGCCGGCGCGAACGTCGTCATCTTGTCGGCCGGCGTCAGTCAAGAACCCGGCGAGTCCCGTCTTCACCTGCTGGAACGCAACGCCAAGGTCTTCAGCGCCATCATCCCGCCGGTGCTCGCCCACGCCCCCCAGGCGGTCCTGCTGGTGACATCCAACCCGGTCGATGTCATGACCGACATCGCGCGGCGGATCTCCGGTCTTCCGGCGGAACGGGTGATCGGTTCCGGGACCATTCTCGACACGGCCCGTTTCCGCGCCCTTTTGGGCGAGCATGTCGGCGTGTCATCGAAATCGGTGCATGCCTATGTTCTGGGAGAACATGGGGATTCGGAAGTGCTGTGGTGGTCCGGCGCCAACATCGGCAATGTCGGAGTCCAGGCGATGGCCGCGCAACTGAATCGGCCGATCGACGCCCCGGCTCGCGCCCAGATCGAAGACGCGGTGCGCCGCGCCGCCTATCGCATCATCGACGGCAAAGGCGCCACATGGTTCGGTATCGGCAGCGGCTTGGCCCGCATCGTCCAGGCGATCGGCAGCGACGAAAAAGCTCTCTTATCGATTTCAACCGCAACGGACATCTGCGAGGGCATCAGCGATGTCACTTTGTCATTGCCGCGTATTGTCGGCGCCGGTGGCGCAGGCGCCTGCCTGATCCCCAACCTCGACGACGACGAACGGGCCGCGCTTCAACGGAGTGCCGAAATCCTCAAGGAAGCCGCCGACAGCGTCCACATATAGCTGTCGAGGTCACACATATCCTTGATGAGAAGACGACTTCCAAGACACGAAAGTCCGGGGACGACCATAATAAGCGATCTAAAGCAAACGCCGTACCACACCTCCCGTTCCAACTCTGCGGAGGCTCCGTCCTCATTTTGTCCGGAAAACCGGCTCGACGATCCTTTCCGGAAATCAAAGCCTTGAAAAGTGGAACATTATTCCACTTTTAAAATAGACCACTTTCGGCATTTCGGGCAAATGAAGAGGCTTGCGCGCGATCCCCCTCTTGAGGAGTCGACTTCTCATAACACTTTGATTTTATTTATTAAAATAGAATAGAAGCCGCGATGTGGAAACCCATGAATAAATAGCATGCCTGCATTGCATTTTGCGATGGTTGCAAAAAATGACTGTGGTTCCAAGCGCTTCCCTACCAAAGCCTCTTAAAGTCGCACCCTAGCGCTGTGGAATCTCGTACTTTTGTACTGATTTAGGAACGCCCGACGATTATCGTCCGTCCCCGGGGCGTTCCAACGGATGAAGGGATCCAGTTTCAATGTCAAAAAAGCAGATGATCACAGTCGACGGCAACGAGGCTTGCGCATGGGTGGCGTTCCGAGCCAACGAAATTGCCGCGATTTATCCGATCACGCCATCCTCCACCATGGCGGAATTGTTCGAACAGTGGGCATCCGAGGGTAAGAAGAATCTTTGGGGCGGAATCCCCGAAGTCACGGAAATGCAGTCCGAAGGCGGTGCAGCCGGCGCGGTGCATGGCGCCATCCAAGCCGGCGCGTTGGGAACAACCTTCACGGCCTCCCAAGGCCTGCTGTTGATGATCCCCAATATGTACAAGATCGCCGGCGAGTTGACGCCCTTCGTGATGCATGTTTCGGCACGAACCCTGGCGACGCACGCCTTGTCGATCTTCGGCGACCATTCCGACGTTATGGCCTGCCGTCAGACCGGCTTCGCCATGCTGGCCGGCGCCTCGGTGCAGGAAGCCCAGGATCTGGCGGCGATCGCCCAGGCCTCGACGCTGCGCTCACGCGTTCCTTTCCTTCATTTCTTCGACGGATTCCGCACCTCGCATGAAGTGGCCAAGATTGAGCTGCTGAACGACGAGCAATTGCGCCAGATGATCGACGAAGATCTGATCACCGCCTATCGCCATCGTGCCTTGACCCCCGATCATCCGGTGGTGCGCGGCACGGCGCAGAACCCCGACACCTTCTTCCAGGCGCAGGAAGCCCGCAACCCCTACTACGACGTCTTGCCCGGCATCGTGCAGGAGGAGATGGACCGCTTCGCCCGTATCACCGGACGCCAATACAGGCTGTTCGACTATGTTGGCGACCCCGAGGCGACCGAAGTCATCATCGTCATGGGTTCGGGTGGTGAAACCGCCGAAATCACTGCGGCCCAGTTGAACAAGCAAGGCCGCAAGGTCGGTGTCTTGAAGGTTCGTCTCTATCGTCCGTTCTCCATCGACGCTCTGGTCGCGGCCTTGCCCGCTTCGGTCCGTGCGATCGCCGTGCTCGACCGCTGCAAGGAGCCCGGTTCTCTCGGCGAACCGCTGTATCTCGACGTGGTGAGCGGCCTGGCGGAAGCCCGTGCGGCCGGCCAGCGTGTCGCTGCTGCGGCCGAACCGCAGATTATCGGTGGTCGCTTTGGCCTGTCGTCGAAGGAATTCACGCCGGTCATGGTTAAGGCGATCTTCGACGAACTGAAGAAGGACAAGCCGAAGCGGCATTTCACCGTCGGCATCAACGATGATGTCACCGGCCTGTCGCTGTCTTTGGACAGCAGCTTCCATCTCGATACGGGCGACTGGAAAGCCGCGGTATTCTATGGCCTGGGTGCCGACGGCACCGTCGGCGCCAACAAGAACTCGATCAAGATCGTCGCCGATCACACCGACCTCTACGCCCAGGGCTATTTCGTCTATGACTCGAAAAAGTCGAACGGCCTCACGGTGTCGCATCTGCGGTTCAGCGCAAGCCCGATCAAGGCCCCCTATCTTGTCCAGCAAGCCGGCTTCGTGGCATGCCACAATTTCGTCTTCCTGGAGAAATACGACGTTCTTCAATACGCAGCCAAAGGCGCCACCTTCCTGATCAACGCGCCTTATCCCGCTGCCGAAGTGTGGGACAAACTCGCTCGTCCGGTGCAAAAGGAGATCATCGAAAAGGGCCTAAAGGTCTTTGTGATCGATGCTCGCGCGGTGGCTCAGGCCGCCGGCATGGGTGGCCGCATCAACACCGTCATGCAAGTCTGTCATTTCGCCCTGTCCAATACCCTGCCCAAGGACGAAGCGATCGGCTACATCAAGAAAGCCATCCAGAAGAGCTATGGCCGCAAAAGCCAAGCGGTTGTCGAGAAGAACTTCGCAGCCGTCGACCAAGCGCTGGCGCATATGGTCGAGCTCAAGGTTCCGGCCAGCGTGTCGTCCGATCACGACATGCCTCCCGCCGTCCCCGCCGACGCCCCCGATTTCGTCCAACGCGTCACCGCTTTGATGTTGGCCGACAAGGGCGATCAACTGCCGGTCAGCGCCTTTTCGGTTGACGGCACTTGGCCGGTGGGCACTGCCAAATATGAGAAGCGCAACATCGCCGGGGAAATTCCCGTTTGGGAACAGTCATTGTGCATTCAATGCAACAAATGCGCGATGATCTGCCCGCACGCCGCCATCCGCGCCAAGGCCGTTCAGCCAGAAGCTCTGGTGGATGTTCCCGCCACCTTGAAGACCATGCCTTACAAGGGTCCCGAAGTGAAGGGCGGCACCTATCTGCTGCAAGTCGCTCCGGAAGACTGCACCGGCTGTACGCTGTGCGTCCACGTCTGCCCGGGCAAGGATAAGGCCGATCCAAACCGTTTTGCTTTGTCCATGAAGGCCAAGGATCCGATCCTCGACGCGGAACGCGAAAACTTCAAATATTTCCTGTCGCTGCCCGATCTCGACCGTGCGGACATCCGGCTCAATATGAAGACCACGCAGTTGGTCACGCCTCTGTTCGAGTTCTCAGGAGCCTGCCTGGCTTGCGGCGAAACGCCCTATGTCAAAACGATGACGCAGCTCTTCGGTGATCGGACTTTGATCGCCAACGCCACCGGCTGCTCGTCGATTTACGGCGGCAATTTGCCGACCACGCCTTACACCACCGACCGTAACGGCCGTGGTCCGGCGTGGGCCAACTCCTTGTTCGAGGACAATGCGGAATTCGGTCTCGGCTATCGTTTGGCCATCGACTATCAGAAGACGCATGCCCAAGAGCTGATCAAGCATTTGGCAGGTCAGATCCCCGAACAACTGGCCAACGAACTCCTCTACTCGCCGCAAGGCACCGATGCCGCTATCAAGGCGCAACGTGCCCGCGTGGCCGAACTGCGTCGTGTGCTGGCCGGCCGCACGGATGCCGAATCGCTCCGTCTCGACTTGTTCGCCGACTATCTGGTCGACAAGATCGTGTGGATCGTCGGTGGTGACGGTTGGGCCTATGACATCGGTTACGGCGGCCTCGACCATGTGCTGGCGTCCGGTCGGAACGTCAACATCCTGGTCATGGACACCGAAGCCTATTCCAACACCGGTGGTCAGGCCTCGAAATCGACACCGCTCGGCGCCACGGCCAAATTCGCCGCCACCGGCAAAACCCGTCCGAAGAAGGACATGGGCCTGATTGCCATGTCTTATGGCAATGTCTATGTCGCCTCGGTGGCCTTCGGCGCCAAGGACACGCAAACGGTCATGGCCATGCAGGAAGCGGCGTCTTACGACGGCGTGTCTCTTGTCATCGCCTATGCCCATTGCATCGCCCATGGCAACGACCTGTCTCACGGCCTCGACCAACAGAAGCTGGCCGTGCAGACCGGTTACTGGCCGCTCTACCGTTATGATCCGCGGAAGCTGGGCACCAGCGAAAGCGCATTGACCCTCGATGCGGCGGATCCGAACATGCAGATCTGCGACTATATGGCCAGTGAAACCCGGTTCCGCATCACCGAAAAGCAGAACCCGGAGCACTACAAGCTGTTGGTCGACGCGGCCAATGAGGAAGTCCGTCGCCGCTTCCACATCCTGAAACGGATGGCGGGCGACGTCGCAGCGGAGTAATCTTATGGCGTGGCGTGATTTTGTCGCGCCACGCCATTCGATTCGACATGACGCCTCCGCTCCGCTTTCGGTGGGTTGAGGCGCCACTCGGGCTTAAAGTTCCGGCCGTTCCTTTCGGGACGGCCGGATTCTCGTTTTCTGCGCGAAGAGGCCGCCGATGTCTGCAGCAACTGCGACTTTTCCCGAGGCCGTTTTCTTGCGGCGACCGGATAACACCGGCTACGGTTTCTTTTTTCACGGCGAGGAAGACTTCCGACATGCCGCTGAGAGTTTCACCAGACCCGTCTTACAAAGCTTTGTCGGCGAACCGGTTCCCGGACAGCCCGATCCTTTAGATCATCTCAAAGTCGCCATCTCCACCTTTCTCGGGCAAGCCTTCGACAAGGCGGTGCCGGACGAAGCTGGTGCGGAAGGCATCTCCCGCGCCGCCGCGGCTTGTGTCCGCTCGACCTTTTCGGGAGCCATCCCCCGCATCTTAGTGATCGAACATAAGAACGGGCGCCTCAATCTGCGTCCTGGCATTGAATTCATGCGTCATCCCGGCCATCCCTTGGCCATCGTGGTCGATGCCGACGCTCATGGCGGCGAAGCACGCTTTTTCTCCACGGCCGAACAATATCGCGACATCGGCGAAAGCAAACCGAACCCGCGGTGCTGGCTGCCGCAAATTGTCTATCGCCTCTACAGCCGAACACCTTCGGTGATCGCCGGCAAGCCCAGCGTCGATCGCCAGACCGGTAAACATAATGTGGAGTGCCGGGGTATGAGCTTTGGCCTCAAGGCACCGCTGGAAGAACGCACGGTGGTTTGACCGCCGTTGCCCGCGCGTCCCCATATCCCCCTTGCGTGCGCCAAGGCGCCAAGACACAAAGAATCACTAAAATTTCTTGGCATCTAAGCGTCTTGGCGATGACACAATCGCCGGCACATTTATGGCCGCCATCAAATATGGAATTACGGCCATACGTGCACGCGGGCTTCTCTCCCGTCGCGGTTTCAGTTAACGTCCCGTCCGCATTGTCGGGGACCCTTGAGTTTCGCCCCCATGTCCGTTTGTCAGGAGCTTCATTCCGATGTCCGTCCTTCTTGCCGTCCTCATCGCCTTTATCCAAGGCGTGACCGAACTGTTTCCAGTCAGCAGCCTGGGGCATGCCGTCATTCTGCCGGCCGTTCTCGGACTGGGCATCGACCAGCGGGCTCCGGAATTTCTTCCCTTCCTGGTCGTCTTGCATCTCGGCACGGCCGCTGCCTTGCTGGCCTATTTCTGGCGCGATTGGGCGGACATCATTTTCGGTCTGTTCGGACGTCCATCGGCCCAGCGCGACGAAAGCCGGCGCGTGTTGGCTCTGATGATTATCGCCACGCTCCCTGCCGTCATCCTGGGATTTCTCTTCGAACACAAGTTGAAAAATCTGTTCGGCGTCCCGGTCATCGCCTCTGGGTTCCTGTTCGTCAACGGCTTCCTTCTGTTCTTCGGCGAACGCCTGCGGCGCCGGCAGACGTCCCTCAACGGGCAAAAGGAACTTTCCGAATTGAGTTGGAAAGGGGCGCTCGCCATCGGCTTTTGGCAATGCACGGCCTTCTTGCCCGGTATTTCACGGTCCGGCGCCACCATGGTCGGCGGCCTTCTGTCCGGTCTGTCGCATCGCGCCTCGGCGCATTTCTCCTTCCTGATCGCCACGCCGGTCATCTTTGGCGCGGCCATTCTTGAGGTGCCAAAGCTGCTGCATCAGTCCGCCGCTCCCGGCATGCTGTCCGTCTCCCTGATCGGCGGCGTCGTCGCTGGCTTCACCGCCTTTGCCAGCATTGCCTTTCTGATGCATTACTTCCGCAAGCATGACTTCGAGGCGCTCAATCCTTTCGCCTATTATTGCTGGCTTGCCGGAGGTGGCTCGTTGCTGCTGCTGTGGTTCGCGTGATCAGAACAAGTCATGACAAAATTTCTAGCGACGATCGTTGACTGGTGCTGGCGTCACTGCAAAGCGGTTGCATTCATCGCCCTGATTTTGACGGTCTTGCTGGCCGCCTTTGCAGCGACACATCTCCAACTCGACACGGACGAAAGCAAGATGCTCTCGTCCGATCTGCCGTTCCGCAAAGCCGAAAAGGCCTTCGATAAAGCCTTTCCGGCTGGAACAGACCTCATGGTGGTGGTCATCGACGCCCCCACCTCCGGTGCAGCGGAAGAGGCGGTCAACCGCCTCGCCGACCGTCTCGCCCCCCGCACGGACCTCTTCAAGACTGTCCGCCGCCCACCGGAAGACGTCTTCTTCCGCAAACATGGTTTGCTGTTCCTGTCCATCGACGCCCTGACCGATGTGTCAGATCGTTTGATCCAGGCTCAGCCGATGTTGGGCGCTCTGTCTCGCGATCCGTCGTTGCGCGGCATGCTCGGATCCATCGATCTGGCGCTGGAAGGCGTAGCCCGCGGTCAGATGGGCCTCGACGATCTGGCGCCCATGCTGGCCCGTCTCGACGAACCCGCGTCCGCCATCGCCGGCGGCGGAACCGCCGCGCCGCTATCCTGGCAATCTCTGTTCGGCGAAGCGGCGGCGCATGATCAACCCCGGCGTTTTCTGCTGACCCAACCGATCCTGCGCTACGATGATCTTGTCGCCGGCCATCAAGCCTCGGAAGCCATCCGGCAGGCGGCGACCGATCTGGGCCTCACGCCCGAACATGGCATCCGTTTGCGCCTCACCGGTCAGGTGGCTTTGGCCGATGCCAATTTCGCCACGGTGGCGGCCGGCGTCGAGATCTCCGCACCACTGTCTTTCCTGGCCGTCTCCCTGCTGCTGTTCTTCGCCGTACGCTCGGCCCGCGTCGTCGTCTCCATTTTGATGAGCCTGGTGGTCGGACTGGTGGCGACCGCCGCTTTCGCCGCGGCGACGGTTGGCACGCTGAATCCCATCTCGGTTGCTTTTGCCGTGATGTTCGTCGGTATCGCCGTGGATTTCGCCATCCAGTTCGTCGTGCGCTATCGTGACGAGCGGCACCAGCTGGGCGAACCCGACATCGCCATGAGGGCTACGGCAAAGGGCATGGCCGGGCCATTATCGGTGGCGGCGGTGGCGACCGCTGTAGGATTCTTATCCTTTTTGCCGACGGCCTACACCGGTGTTTCGCAACTGGGATTGATCGCCGGAGGCGGCATGATCATCGCCCTCCTGGTTGATTTCACGGTTCTGCCGGCTTTGCTCGCCTTGCTGCCGGCCCCTGCGGAAAAGGAAGCCGTTGGCCTTCCGCTTGCCGCTCTCGATGGTTGGTTGACCCGGCATTGCCTTGGCGTGGTCTGTGGCGCCGTCTTGCTCGCCTTGACCGGAGCGCTGCTGCTGCCCTTCCTGCCGATGGATTTCAACCCTTTGCATCTGCAAGACCCCAAGGATGAGGCGGTGTCCACGTTCCTCGACTTGTCGCACGATCCCGACAATGACGGTTATGCCGTCGATGTGCTGACGTCGTCGCGGGCGGCAGCGCAAACCTTGGCTGCTCGCTTCGATCCCTTGCCCGAAGTGGCGAGAACGCTCAGCATCGATAGTTTCATACCGGATCAACAAGACGAAAAGCTCGCGATTCTTCAAGATCTCGCGTCCCTGTTGGGGCCGACCTTGTCACCACCGACAATTCTACCGGCCCCCTCGACGGACGATCTGGTCCGGGCGCTGACGGCCAGCGCCGACAAATTGGACTCTGTCGCAGGAACCGACGCCCGGGCCAAAACTCTGGCTGGTCATTTGCGCCAGGTCTCCGGCCAGGGCCCCAAGGCGATCCTCGCCTTGCAGCAGTCGCTGACCAATGATTTGACCGGACAGTTGAAGGCCCTGCGTCAAATGTTGGCGATCGGACCGATCTCTTTTGCCGATTTACCGCCCGAACTCCTGCATGGTTGGGTCACCGACGATGGTCGCGCCCGGCTTCAGGTGGCCCCCAAGGCCAATATGGAGAACCGGACGGACATGACCCGCTTCGTCGAGAGCGTCCGCTCCATCGCCCCCAACGCCAGCGGCACGCCGATTTCCATCGAACAGTCGGCGACAGTCGTCATCCACGCCTTCGAACAAGCCGGCCTGTCGGCACTGATCGCCATCGCCTTGCTTCTCGGCCTGTTGCTCCGCCGTTGGCTGGACGCCCTTCTCGTTGTCCTGCCGCTGGTGATGGGCGCGCTCTTTACCGTCATCGGCCTGGTCATAAGCGGCATTTCCATCAATTTCGCCAACATCATCGCGCTGCCTCTGCTTTTGGGGATCGGTGTCGCGTTCAATATCTATTACGTTGTCAATTGGCGGGCCGGCGTGACCGGTCCGTTGCAATCGGCAACCACGCGCGCGGTCTTGTTCAGCGCGCTCACCACAGGCTCGGCGTTCGGCAGCCTGGCTGTTTCGCCGCACCTCGGAACCGCTTCGATGGGGCTGTTGCTGTTTCTCTCGCTGGGCTTGTCGGTGTTGACCACCTTCATCGTCATGCCGGCGTTTTTTGGTCTCCTGGCAAGGGTCCGCCGATGAGCAAACGACTCATCGTCACGGCCGACGATTTCGGCCGCGCACTCCCCGTCAATGAAGCCGTCGAGAACGCGCACACCAAAGGTATCCTGACGGCGGCGAGCCTCATGGTGACCGGCGACGCCGCCGAAGACGCGGTCGAACGGGCACGGCGTCTTCCCTCTTTGGCTGTTGGATTGCACGTCACCTTGGTCGATGGAAAACCGGCATTGCCCGCAGAACAAGTCCCTGACCTGGTCGAAGCCGATGGCTATTTCACCGACCGCTTGGTTTCTCTCGGCGTCCGAATATTTTTCAACCCGGAAACCCGCCGCCAGGTGAGGGCCGAACTGAGAGCCCAGTTCGAACTCTTTCGGGCGACGGGCTTGCCACTTGCCCATGTGGACTCCCATCATCACTATCACCTTCATCCGACAGTGTTCGATATCATGGTCGGTCTGGCTCGGGAATTCGGTGCACCGGCGATCCGCGTCCCCTGGGAGCCTCCGTCCTCGCCGCAAGGCGTTCTTCAGTCTCTCTTTCACCAACGACGGGTTCGCCGCATGCGGCGCAAACTGGCGGCGGCCGGCCTCCTGGCCAATGATCGAGTCTTTGGGATCGAGGGCAGTGGCGGCATGGATCAACGACGCCTTCTCGCCATTCTGGCGGACCTTCCGGACGGACTGAGTGAAATCTATGGGCATCCCACCACCGGCAACTGGACAGATCGGCCGATGCCCGCCCATTATCGAGGCATCGACGAGTATCGCGCCTTGATCGCCCCCGAAATCGCGCTTGCGGTTGAAAGGTCCGGCGCGTATCTCACTACTTTCGCTACAGAAGCGAACAACGCCAAGAGAACCTTGTGATGGGCGCCCTCCTCCGCCTCCTTTTGATCGCCGTCATTCTTAGCGCCGCTTGGGCCTTCCGCAGCCATCTGGGGGACGTCAGCGGCGCACTGGCCAGCGCCGGTTGGTCCGGCGTCGCGGCAATGGCCGCTTATCACCCGCTGGCCATCAGTCTGTGCGGCTTGGCTTGGTGCGCCCTGGCGCCGAACGGAAAACCCCTGACCTTCATTCTCGGCCGCTGGGTCCGCGATGGTGTCAATGAATTGGCGAGCTTCCTGCCCTTGGCGGGTGAAATGGCCGGCGCCCGCGTACTCGTTTGCAGCGGTATTCGCCCCTCCATGGCCGGCGCTTTGACCGTCGTCGACGTCACGGCCGAGGTCCTGGCGCAATTCCTGTTCAGCCTTGCCGGGGTCACCCTCTGGCTGATCCGCCACCCCACCGGCGAAGTGATCCATTGGGCGATGCTGGGGATTGGCCTCAGCATCCCTATTCTGGCGGCTTTTGTGCTGGTTCAGCGGTCCTCCGTCATGCGTTTTCTGGAAACCTTGCCGGCGCGCCTGTTGCCCAAAGTCTGGCAAGCTCCCGACGCCGAACATGGCGTTCATGCGGGAATCACCGCTTTATGGGCCGATCACCGACGGGTTGTCGGCGCGGTTTTCCTCCATTTGGGAGCGTGGACGGTCAGCGCGGGTGAAGGCTGGCTGGCGCTGATGTTGCTCGGCCATCCGCTCCCTTTGGCCGACGTTCTGGCCTTGGAATGCGTTATTTTCGCCATCCGCAGCGCGGCCTTCTTCGTACCGGGCGCTTTGGGCGTTCAGGAGGGCGGCTATTTGCTGCTCGGCGCCGCTTTGGGACTCCCCCCGGAAGTCGCCCTGGCGGTCTCGCTGCTCAAACGCGGACGAGCCATTATCCTCGGCATTCCGGCGCTGGCCGCGTGGCAACTGCTGGAAGGCAAGGCCTCGCGCGATCGCAGCGTCCCGGAAGACCTCCGGGCTTAGGCTTTGGAGCGAAACAATCGCTCCAAAGCCTAAGCATTCATATGACGCCTCCGCTCCGCTTCCGGCGGGCTCAAGCGCCGCTCGGGCTTAATACGAAACCTTCACCGACAGGTAGTAGCTGGTTTCCATGCGCTGCGCCGTACTGTCCTGGTACGGCCAGAGATTTTCCGCCACCGCCTCGACGGTCAGATTTTCGGTCGCATGCCAGGCAATCCGCGGCGCCAGGATGGTGTAGTCCTTGACTGTCACGATCGTGCCACTCGGGCGTGTCGTCGCCGTACCGGGCGTAATCACGATGCCTTTCGTTTGTGAAATATAGGTGGCGTACAGATCGGCTTCCCAGTTGCCAAACGCATATCCAATGTTGGCATTGAGCTTGTTCGTCGGCAGAGCATTCCGGTAGCCCCAGTCGAAATGCTCGTGAAGACGTTCAAAGGTGTAGTTTCCGCCCCAATTCCATCCCTCTTTCGCCTTGTGTCGCAAGGTCAGTTCGAGCCCATTGGCCACCGAACCCGCCGACATGTCGGATGTGAAACTCCGAACACCGGTAAAGAGGCCATAGGGACTGCTGACCTGTTTCATGGTCATTTCATGGAAGACATCGGCCTCCAAGGTCGCATCGATGGCTGGCAGCTTGCGCTCCCAACCGAGTTGATAATCGTAGATCGCGGCGGCTTCCAGATCGGGACTGCCGAAATAGGTGAATCCGCCGTAATTTCGTTGGAACTTTTCGACCTGCCCGAAGCTGTCGAGCGATGGCAATTTCAGTCCACGGGCAAAAGACAGACGTAAACTGTCGACGTCGCTCACCTTGTCGATCACGGCGGCATTGACGCTGACGCCGCTGATCGCTCGATCAAAATCACTGTTGCTGTACGGGTCGGTGACAGGAACGGGGCCGGTGCGGCCGAGCTGAAAATGGTCGTAGCGCACGGCATTGACGGTGGAGACGGCGGGCGAAAACCGATGTTCCCACATCATGGAACCGGCCACCAGATCGCCACTCAATGTTCCCCCTCCGGTCAGGCTGGCCGCGGACATTTCGCTATGTCGCGCCTCGCCGCCGATCCGAAAGCTGTCGCGGCTTCCCAGCTTGAATAAATCGGAAAGCTGGACCACGGCGATGCGATCATTGGTGTCGAATGGACCAAAGGTCTGCGATTGGACCCACGGCATGTCGATGGATGTGAAATATCCGGTGCTGTCAATGCGGCCGATGGATGTGTCGACCGTATAACTGGCCTTGACCGAGTCAGTCTTGATTCGGGTATCGAAAAAGGGGTTCATCGCGATCCAGCGCATGGAGACGTCGGAATGCGAAGCTTCGGCGCCGATCCGGCTTCCGTCGGCCAGGGTCAGTCCGGCATCGACCGACACGGTGCGTCGATTGGGATCCTTGGCAAAAGCCATATTGTTCGCCGTCTTGTTCAGGATCCCATAATCATCGACATGATCATTGGCGGCCGTGATCCGAACACCCGCCCCCTCGCCCAAAGACTGTGTCACCGTCGCGGCGCCTTCGCGCCGGGCATGATTGCCAAGACGGCCGCGAACCATATTGACCGTGTCATTCACCGGATCGAAGGTCACGATATTGATCACGCCATCGACGGCATTGAAGCCATACAGTGCGCTTTGCGCCCCTTTGATCACTTCGATCTGACGAATCTCTTCCAGTTCCACCGGCAAGGTCGACCAGAAATCCTCGCCAAATCCGTCAAAATACACTTGACGCCCATTGAGCGTCACCATGACCCGACTGCCCAGCGGCTGCATATAGCCTTGCACCGCCGTTTCCGCCGTTCCCGGCGAAGCGTGAATCACGTCAATTCCGGACAACCGGCGGAGCAGGGTCGGAATGTCGCGTGCCCCCGAACGCTTAATGTCATCCGCCGTGATCAAGTCCATGATGACGGCCGTGTCAGAAACCCGTTCCGGCTTGCCCGTCGCGCTCATCGTCACCGGTTCGCCGAACAATTCTTCATATCGGCCATAATCGAGCTGTTGCGCCGAGGCATCCCCAGGCGAAGACAGAACGGACAGCACACCAAGAATAGCGAGGTTTTGTTTTTTCACCTCAATACTCCGTCACCATCATTCGGAACGCCTCTGTAAAATTGACGCCTGAGTCCAGAGCAACCTCACGATTAACGATCACCTCGACTCGTGGCGCACTGGCCACGCCGACGGTGCATTTTCCGATCCGCACACAAGACAGCTCCGCCGAAATGATCACGGCGCCGTTTCGTCTCGCAAATGCCAGTATAGCGTCGTAACCCGATTCCGTCGCAGTCGCCACGAAACCGACGCGAATTCCTTGCGTCCCATCCAGGTCACGGATATCGACCAAGACCGGCGACAAGGATGTTTTGGCTCCACCGACGCCGGAAGAAAGCCATGTCTGAATATTTTCAGCGTCTTCGCGGGAATCCCGACTGCGAGAATCGAAAATAACTGCGACCGAGCTACGTTGTAACGGTGGATTGACAAGAAAATCCACGACGCGCAGGCCAATCTGCACATCTTTAAAAGTCGTGGCAAGACATGCGTCCGAGAAAATCACGCATGCCATTAAGATGGTCCAGAGCACGCAAGCACGGAGCATCAGCTATTTCTCGCCGAAAACATACGCGACAAATCGCATGCTAAAGTGGAAACACAACAAAAGTCAAGAAACCCCGAAAATAGACCAGAATGGAACTAACTTAATTCTTATTAGGCGAGAAAAACGCGCCCAATACCGTCCGACACTGTCGACCCTAGGCCAAAAGACCGCTTTTGACAAATCCTGTCAACGCGCGGCAACGGTTCCTGTGCAACAAAACAACGACATAACACCGCGCATGATGGCGACAAAGACATTTGGCCGTGCTACACCAGAAGGATGAGTGACTTAGAAGATCCCATTCGCCTTTTTTTGCTGAACGCGCTCGCCGACGGAACGTCGAAGGCGCCGCAAGAACTGGCCCGCGCCTTTCATGCCAGCCGCGCCAAGCCAAGCGATCCCCCGGACGCTTGGCGTCGCTATCTGACGGCCATTCGTCAGCAGGCGTTATCGCTCGCTCGCCTGGACCAGTTGGAATTCTTACGGAAGGGGAAACCCGTCGCACCCGACGAGATCAAGGGCGTGGTCCGCATCCGCCGAAAAGACGGTGCCGTCAACGCTTAAACGCCCGCGCTTTACCTGAGCAACAGAAAAATGGGGCCCGAATTTGCTTCGGGCCCCAACAAGATCACGCCGGCACGCAGGTTTCGTCAACAGGACAAACCGCGGCGCACTGCGGCGCGTCAAAATGCCCCTCGCACTCGGTGCATTTGTCGGGATTGATCGCAAAAACCCCACCTTTTTCGGAAATTGCCTTGTTGGGGCATTCGAACTCACAGGCGCCACAACCCGTGCACTGCGAGGCGATAATCTTGTAGGCCATATGGAACTCCTATCGATAGAACAGCGCTGCCTTTCCGGCGACGGAGAGCTTATACATCATAATGCATGGGCATTGCCACGGGGGCGTCGCAAATTTCCCATCATAATTTATGGGCAAGCATCAAGGCCCCCAGCAACAGCACAACCATGGCCTGACTCGCCACGCGCAAATTCATCAAACGCCCGGCCCAACGCCGATTGAGCCCCCCTCCCCGCGCGAAGACCACCACGCCCGCCATCAGAACGCTGACGACGGCAAACAAGGCAATGCCGAGAAGGATCGTGAGAATTGCGACCATCTTCCGGATATGGTCGCGTTTTCGTAATATTAAAGTCAAAAAATGCGCTCACTGCAGCGTCGCAGATTTACACCGGCAGCGGCCCGTCGCTTTTGCGACGATATCCGGAAAAATTCCAGAAATGACTATCGTCATCCGGCAAGGAAGACCGTTATTTTTGATCAGCCGACCCCCCGCACCCCGAGGATGCCATGGATGATCAAATCGCCGTTTCGTCATTCCATTTTGACGCACCCTACACCGGCGATGACATTGCCATCGCCCGGTTCCTCCTCGCCCAGCAAAGTCCAAACCCGGCGGGCGAGCAGCGGATCGACGGACTGGCGAGACGAATGATTTCCTCCATACGCGACAAAGCCTCGGGCATCGGCGGCATCGACGAAGTCTTGCGGGAATATTCCTTGTCGACCAAAGAAGGGCTTGCCCTGATGGTGCTCGCCGAAGCCCTTCTCCGGATCCCCGATGCGGCGACGGCCGATCGGTTCATCGAAGACAAGTTGGGACAAGGCGACTTTTCCAACCACAAGCCGCTCTCCAACGTGCTGCTTGTCAATGCGTCGGCCTGGGCCCTGGGGTTGACCGCCCGGATCATCCAGCCCGGAGAAAAGCCTGAGCATTTATGGGACCGGCTGGTAAAACGAATTGGCCTGCCGGCTGTGCGAATGGCCACGCGGCGGGCGATGCAGATCATGGGAAATCACTTCGTCCTTGGACAGACCATCGAAGCGGCCTTGAAGCGAGGCCGCACGGGCAGCGGAAAAAACTATCGTTACACCTTCGACATGCTGGGTGAAGGAGCGCGAACCGCCGAAGACAGCCATCGGCATTTTGAAGCCTATCTGAAAGCGATCGACACCATCGGCGCCACGGCAGGAACCCACGGCTTGCCCGACCGTCCGGGTATTTCGGTCAAACTGAGCGCTCTCCACCCGCGTTTCGAGGCCGTCAGCCGACAACGGGTCTTAACCGAATTGGTGCCAAAACTGCTGGAATTGGCCCGCAAGGCCAAGACCTACGACCTCAATCTGACCGTCGATTCCGAAGAGGCGGATCGCCTGGAACTGCTGCTCGACGTGGTCACCGCCGTCTTCTCCGATCCAAGCTTGGCCGGATGGGACGGATTTGGCTTCGTCATCCAGTCCTATCTCAAGCGCGCCTTATCGATTGTTGACTATGTCGCCGATCTAACCGCGGGCCTCGACCGGAAAATGATGATCCGGCTGGTCAAAGGCGCTTATTGGGATGCCGAAGTCAAGCGAGCGCAAGAACGCGGCTTGAACGACTATCCGGTGTTCACCCGAAAGGCGATGACAGATCTCAACTATCTGGCCTGTGCCCGCAAACTGTTGGCGTTACGCCCCAGAGTCTTTCCGCAATTCGCCTCGCACAATGCGCTAAGCGTTGCCATGGTGCTTGAAGAGGCCGGCGATACCACCACATTCGAGTTCCAACGCCTGCATGGCATGGGCGACGTTTTCTACGCCGGCCTCTTGAAGGAACGCCCGGACGTCGCCTGCCGGGTCTACGCTCCGGTCGGCCGACATCGCGATCTTCTGGCCTATCTGGTCCGACGTTTGCTGGAGAACGGAGCCAACTCGTCCTTCGTCTCTGCCGCCGGAAATCCCTCAATCCCCATCGAGACGCTGCTGGTACGCCCAGCTGCGATCATTGGCGATGCCGAACAGGCCCGGCACCCGACCCTGCCGCTGCCTTTGGATCTGTTCGGCTCCGAGCGACGCAATTCGCGGGGCATCGAATGCGGCCATGCCGCCGCGCTCGCCCAATTGACGGAAGAAATCGAACAAAACCGCGAAACAGCGACGGCTTATGCGATCCTGGATGGCAAGACGGTTGAAGGATCCCTTCGCTCCGTCTTGAGCCCGATCGACGGCACCGTCGTCGGAGAGGTCCACGAACCACCATTAGCCGTCGCCGACACTGCCATCACTCTGGCACAAAATGGGTTCGCGGCGTGGCACGCCACCCCGCCGGACAAACGCGCGGCAGCGATCGCCCTGGCCGCTGATCTCCTGGAAGAGCGCCGGGCGCGCTTCATCGCGCTTTTGCAGCATGAAGCCGGCAAAACGCTCGATGATGCCTTGTCGGAAGTCCGCGAGGCCGTCGATTTCTGCCGCTATTACGCGGCCCAAGGTCGTTCCTTGTTCGGCGACGACCTCGCCATGCCCGGCCCTACCGGTGAAAGCAACATCCTCCGACTGCGCGGACGCGGCGTCTTCGTGGCGATTTCACCTTGGAATTTTCCTTTGGCCATTTTTCTAGGCCAGATCACCGCGGCGCTGATGGCAGGCAATGCCGTGGTGGCAAAGCCAGCCGAGCAAACACCGCTGGTCGCCGCGGCGGCCATCCATCTGCTGCACGAAGCGGGCATTCCGCGAACGGCCCTGCATCTGGTGACCGGCGACGGAACCCTGGGCGCTCGCTTGGTCGAGCATACAGCGGTGGACGGCGTGGTCTTCACCGGTTCCACCGACGTCGCGCGCCGGATCAATCGCGCTTTGGCCGCCAAGAGTGGGGCAATCATCCCCCTCATCGCCGAAACCGGCGGCATCAACGCGATGATCGTCGATGCGACCGCCCTCCCCGAACAGGTCGTCGATGATGTCGTGACATCGGCCTTCCGCTCGGCCGGCCAACGCTGTTCGGCGCTCCGCCTGCTCTGCCTGCAAGAGGACATCGCCGAACCGATGATTCGGATGATCATCGGCGCCACCCGGGAATTGCGGATCGGCGATCCGCGCGATCCCGCCACCCATATCGGACCGGTCATCGATCTGGACGCCAAGCTTCGGCTTGAGCAGAGCATTGCCGCCGCCAAAAAGACGGCGCGTCTTTTGTATGAAGGCGTCGCCCCTTCCAATGGCACCTATATCGCTCCGCATCTTTTCGAAGTGGCAAGGCCTTCCGATCTGACCCAGGAAATATTCGGCCCGATTCTTCACGTCGTCCGCTATTCGTCCAGCGAGCTGCCGTCCGTCCTCGATGCGATCCGCGACAGCGGATACGGCCTGACCCTGGGCATTCATTCGCGCATCGACGACACCGTCAATTTGATCATCAGACAACTCGGCGTCGGCAATATCTATGTCAACCGAAATATGATCGGCGCCGTGGTCGGCGTGCAGCCGTTCGGCGGTCACGGTCTGTCGGGAACCGGCCCCAAAGCCGGCGGGCCGCATTATCTGCTCCGCTTCGCCACGGAGCAGACGATCACCGTCAACACGGCAGCCGCAGGGGGCAATGCAGAACTCATGTCGCGGACGGAATCTGGAGAAAGATGACAAGACCGCTGTCGGCGAAACAAAGAACGCGTTGACACTTGACAGGCCCATTCCATCGGGTACGGTCAATTAATCGGCAATGTTCGAGCAAACCCTTTGGATGCCTAAACATTAGGCATCCCGGTCGATGCGAGCGGCGTCAACCAATGTCAATGCACGGATCTTGATGGAATATTTCATTCAGCAGCTCATCAATGGCATCAGTCTCGGGGCTATTTATGGTCTCATCGCCATCGGCTATACGATGGTATATGGCATCATCGGCATGATTAACTTCGCCCATGGCGAAGTTTACATGATCGGTGCTTTTGTCTCCCTGATCGGTTTTCTTTTCATGGGAGTTCTCGGGATCACTTATATTCCTCTCGCCATTTTTCTAGTGCTCTTGATGGCTATGTTGTTCACGGCCATCTATGGCTGGGCAATCGAACGGATCGCCTATCGCCCCCTGCGCGGATCGGTCAAGTTGGCGCCATTGATTTCCGCCATCGGCATGTCCATCGTCTTACAAAATTACGTGCAATTGGCTCAAGGGGCGCAAGTGAAACCCTTGCAACCGATCATCCAAGGCGGCTTCGATTTGTCCAGCGCCGGCTCCGAATTCCATGTGCGATTGGGCTATCTACAGATCGTCATCGTGCTTCTCACCACCGTGCTGATGGCGGGGTTTACCTATGTCATCACGCGCACACCGCTGGGACGCGCCCAGCGCGCCACCGAGCAGGACATGACCATGGCCTCGTTGCTGGGCA